>Ga0114951_10001088_pt1 | contig 35153 bp, 28 predicted proteins | sample AM7aDNAmetaG_FD_88677 | JGI IMG/M metagenome (GOLD analysis project Ga0114951, IMG submission 88677) | Freshwater microbial communities from Finland to study Microbial Dark Matter (Phase II) - AM7a DNA metaG | ecosystem: Environmental > Aquatic > Freshwater > Lake | place: Finland: Lake Alinen... | reverse complement strand
TCTATTGCAGGTAAATTTGGCTTACGTAAAGAAGAGATGCCCATATTATTAAAAACTGCAAAAAAATGGTTCAACAAATCAGTTGATGATGTAGGTCATAAATACGAACAGCTTGTCCCAGACTATAACACGAAAGAAGAAATCATGCGGGCAGTAATATGTATGTTCGATTCCGGATATACACTTCCCCAGGGAAGGGAAGTAATGAATTATTATTATCCTTTACAGTATGGCATAGAAGGTATTAAAAACATTTGCAAAGAGAAACAAAACCAGTCTGCAGGGTACACTGGTATGGACAGGTTGTACTTTTATAAAGCCGTTTATACAATGCTTGAAGGTCTTCAGACATGGATTATGAATTATGCTAGAGAAGCCCTGTTCATGGCTTCATTAGAAAAAAATAAACTTCAAAAAAAAGAATTCAAAGATATTGCCGAACGTTTGGAATGGTTATCAAAAAATAGCCCAAGAACATTCCATGATGCACTTCAATTAATATGGATATTTCATGTTGCAGTTTTAAATGAAGATGCTATTTCAGGCTTGTCCCCCGGTCGTTTAGGGCAGGTATTATATCCTTTCTGGAAGCAGGATATGGAAAAAGGAATTATTGACAAAGAAAAAACCCTAGAGCTACTCGAGTGTATGCGTATGAAATTCACCGAGCTGGATTGTTTTGCATCAATGGGAGTAGTAGGTGGTGTTTTAAGCGGAAATACTTTTAATAATTTATGTGTAGGTGGCTTGGATAAATATGGAAACAGTGCAGCCAATGAATTAGAGATGCTTATCCTTGAGTCTGCAATGTCGTGTGATACGCCTCAGCCCACACTCAGTATGCTTTATGATGAGAAATTGCCTGAGGATTTTTTATTAAAAGGCATTGAATGTACTAAAATAGGCACAGGCTATCCTGCATGGGTAAACAACAGGGTGGCCATGGAATTTCTTCTGAACAATTTTAAAAAGGAAGGGATGCAGTTAGAAGAAGCAAGAGCATGGGCTATTGGGGGTTGTCTTGAAACTTCTCCCGGAAGCTGGATGCCTCTAGAACTTAACGGAGAAACATATTACATTCCCGGAGGCTCGGCTCCTGCGACAAGTGTAGGTGTACATTTTATTTCCCTTCCAAAAGTACTTGAAGCTGTTCTTTTTGATGGACTGGACAAACGCACAGGAAGACGTGTTTATCCTGCTCATGGCTCCAAATTAGACTCTTATGAAGAGATATGGACTATATTTAAAAGGTATTTCAGTATAACAGTTGAAGTATTAACTCTTACCAACAACATACAACACGACATATGGGGAAAAGTCTCTCCTTCAATCATAAACAGTATGCTGAAGCCCGATTGCCTGGAAGCTGGTAAAGATATCAGCCATAAAGGATGTCGCTATAACAGAACCTTTAATGTGGAAATATGCGGAGGTGTAAATCTTGTAAATTCTTTGGCCTCTATTAAGAAAAATATTTTTGATGCAAAGAATTTTACCTTACAGAAACTTAAAGCAGCCATAGAAGCAAATTTTGGCTATCTCTCTGCATTGGAAACAGGCTCTTATAGCTTGATAGAACAGGTTAAGACCAAAAATTATATGGATTGGTTAAAAATCCATAAACTATGTCTCGATGCTCCAAAATATGGAAATGACGACAAATATGTGGATACCATCTTTAAAGAATGGCAGCAATGGTTCAGCAAAATGTGCGAAAACTATCGTTCACTTTATGACGAACCTATGTATTCGTGCCAGATATCAGTATCAACACATGCACCTATGGGAGCAGTAACACTGGCAACTCCCGACGGGCGGTTATGTGGAACTACCTTCGCTGATGGCTCTGTTTCTGCTTATCCCGGAACTGACATAAATGGTCCTTATGCACTATTTAATTCTGCAACTTGTTACGATCATGCCTTATCCCAGAATTCTCAATTAAATATGAAAATACACCCTTCTGTGGTGAAAGGCAGAGAAGGTTCCAGAAAGTTTCTTGAGATGATACGGGCTTATCTTCGTAAAGGTGCATTTCATGCACAATTTAACATTGTTGATTCAAGGATGCTCCATGATGCTCAAAAAAATCCTGAAAAATACAGAGGACTGATGGTGAGAGTAGCCGGATTCACTCAATACTGGGTAGAACTGGGCAAACAAATACAGGATGAAGTAATTGCACGGACAGAGTATGAACAAATATGATAAAATTAAAAAAGATGAAACATTTTGATTGTAAATACTACCTAAACACCGACGTCTTTAAAGGTATTTGTAAAAGGGACAAAAACAAGATAAATGCTGATGATTCAGCCTGCAACAATTTTGAAAAAGCACAAAAATGTAAATATTGTTCAAATTTTACATTGACGGATAGTGAGTTGGGTACATGTATGACCAAATATGATGCGTATCCCGAAATGAATGCAATCACCTGCAATGATTTCAAATAAAACCCATTCCGGCACAAAGGGCTATATATTTGATATTCAGGGCATGTCAGTACATGACGGTCCCGGATGCCGGACAGTAATTTTCTTTTGTGGATGCTCCATGAACTGCTTCTGGTGTTGTAATCCCGAGAGTATCAACAGAAAGCCTTCTCTGATGTATTTTCCTTCTAAATGTATTGCTTGTGGTCATTGTGTAAACAATTGTCCACAAAATGCCATAAGCATAAAAAATGATAAACTTGTAATACAAAGACAACTATGTGCTGATTGTAAGAAGCAAAGTTGTATAGATGAGTGCTATACCGATGCATTAAAATTAAGCGGCTATGAAATCACAGTTTCTAAGCTATTTAAAATTATACAACGCGACAGACAATTCTGGGGCAAAGAAGGCGGTATCACCTTAACAGGCGGTGAGCCATTACTTCAGTTGGATTTTGCAAAAGAAATTCTTTCTGAATGTTACCATGCCTATATAAGCACTGCGATTGAGACCTGCGGCAATATACCATGGAAAAACTATCAGGATGTTATTCCTTATATTGACTGGATTTTCTTTGACCTTAAAAACCTAAATAATGAAGCTCATAAAAAAGCTACCAATGCCGATAATGTATTAATTCTAAAAAATGCCAAACAGCTTTCATCAGAATATAATGGAAGGCTGATTTTTCGTTTGCCTATAATACCTGGTTTTAACGATTCGAATGAAAATATAGACGCCACTATTTTATTTATAAAAGAAACGGGAAGAAACGAAATCAACATTTTACCTTTGCATCATTTAGGCAGGGAAAAATATCAGATGCTTAATAAAGAATACATGGGGGGCGATACGCCCATACCAACCATTGAGAAACTAAAGACAATTGAAAAGAGATTTATAGCATCAGGCATAAAATGTTATACCGGAAGTGAAACTCCATTTTAATTTTTCTTAATAAAAATTTGGAAAAAGGTAAATTATTATTTACCTTTGTAATAGAATTTATTATCACTGAAAAATAAAAATATGAAGTGTTCAGAAATGTACAGAATCCTAATTAAAGATGGATAGTATGTTGTATCTCAGAGGGGATCACATATAAAGATGAAGCATCCATCTAAATCAGGGGTCATTGTATTTCCGAATCACGGCAGTCAGGAACTCGGTAAAGGTCTTGAACTAAAAATTAAGAAAGATGCTCGTATTAAATAAAAAAATATACACATGAAAACAACAAAGAAAAAAATTGAAATGATTCTTGAAAAAACCAAAACTGGTTTTTCAGCATATGCTGAGAATTATCCTATTTTTACAACGGGCAGGACTATTCCTGAATTAATTGAAAGTACTTATGAGGCAGTAACTTTATATTTTGAAGATCAAAACATTAAAATTTTACAAACCAATATCAATTTTGTAATAGATTTCAAACAATTCTTTCAATATTATAAAGTCCTTAATGCAAAATTTCTTGCTCAAAAAATTGGTATGAATCCTACTTTATTATCTCAATATGTACAAGGTCGTAAAAAGCCATCTAATCTTCAAACCGACAAGATTTTAAATGGCATCCATCAAATTGGGAGGGAATTATCGGAGTTTAATTTAATACACAGAATTTAAAAACCATCTACAATGAAACATTTTTTTAAAATCTTTGCTGTTATAGTTCTATTCACTTTTATGTCGTGCAGTTTTTCAGGTTCAGGAAACGAAGGAAACTTTACAATTAATACCACCAAAATCTATGAGTTGAAAGCTGACTCTGGCAGCATTAAATGGGACAGGTACCTTCATCAGGGGCCTTCGAAAAAGAAAATAGAATTATTCGGATCGTCGGTTGATGTGAATTTGGGAGAAATAGAAATTTCTTCAAACGGAGAAGTTGAACCCGTTAAAGGAAGCCTGACAGAAGTAAATGGGAAACTCACAAAAGGAGAAATTGTTTTCAACATGACCACCTTTAAGCTCAACACTAAAATGGAAGATAAGAACGATGATTTATTCAAAACAACAGAATATCCCGAATCAACCTACGAAATGCTCGAAATATTACCCGACTCAGCAGGCTATATAATAAAAGGGCAGCTTACCATTGCAAAAAAAACCAACAAAGTAGAAGCTCATGCTAAGATTACAAAATTTGGGAAAAACGGACTTAAATACCTCAGCACATTAACCATAAAAACCCTCGACTGGCCATTACGTGATGAGTCAGCCAAAAAGTGCGTGATAAAAGATGAGATAACCATTAAAATGGATTTGCTTTATTATATTTGATTTTTTATTGTAAATACAATTAATCAAGAATATGAGGAAAATATACATTATGCTATTACTCTCCTTTTTTGGTTCGCGTATGAATGCCCAGAACAGCTCTTGTTTTCAGGGATTACCGAATTCTATAACTGATTATAATAGTGCTAAAACTGCAATAGCAATTGGGGATTTGAATGGAGATGGCACGTTTGCTCCGCAGACAACTTATTATTCAGGCACAAAACCTCACGCTATAGCTATTGGCGATTTAAACAATGATGGCTTTCCTGATTTAGTTGTTGCAAATCAATGGGATAATAATGTTTCTATATTTATTAATTCAGGAACCGGAACTTTTTCAACACCTGTTAATTATTCTGTGGGTACCAATCCTTTATCAGTAGTTATAGGAGATTTAAATGGTGATGGACATCCTGATATTGTCGCTACTGCTTCAAACAATATCTCTGTTTTGCTTAATTCAGGAACAGGAACTTTTGCATCAGCGGTTTACTATACTTTATCATTTTCACCAACTTCAATAAGTATTGGTGATATAAATATGGATGGAAATCCTGATATGGCAGTCGTTGGTAGCAGCAGTACAGTTCAGGTTAGCGTTTTCCTGAATACCGGTAGTGGGAGTTTTTCTTCCGCAGTAGATTATTATGGCGGTGGAGGCTCATATAGCGAAACGGTTGTTATTTCTGATATATCAGGAGATGGGTATCCAGATGTAGTCGTGGCAAATGGTGGGACAAACAACGTTAGCGTTTTTAAGAATAATGGATACGGCACTTTGCTCACTGCTGTAAGTTATCCGGCAGGCACTACCCCTAGTTCGTTAGCAATTGGTGATTTGGACGGAGATTCATACCCTGATATAGCGATTACAAACCAAAACTCAGGTGATGTATCTATTTTAAAAAATACGGGTACAGGTACTTTTACAGCAGCAGTAAATTACTCGTTAGGCGCACCTAACACGCAACCTGTAGCTATAGCCTTGGGTGATTTAAATGGTGATGGTAAAAATGATTTAGCAATTGCAAATACATACAGCCTTAAAGCTACTGTTCTGATTAACGATGATAAAGGGACATTCAATGCAGCTAAAGTTTATGCTGCCGGTTCTAGTCCGTATTCATCAGCAATTGGAGACTTAAATGGTGATGGTTAGAACGATTTGATTATTGGTAACAGTAGCTCAGGAAATTTCGTATCAACACTAATAAATACAGGAAATGGTATTTTTGCAGCTCCTGTAAATTATCCGGTTGCTGGAAGATCTTATGGTGTAACTGTTGGCGATTTAAACGGAGATAATCTTCTTGATATTGTTTGTGCAAATGATTCATATAATGGGGTTAATGTTTTATTAAATAGTGGCAATGGCACTTTTGGCACCTCTGTAGATTATCTAACAGGCAATAACCCACTTTCGACTGCAGTTGCTGATTTAAATAATGATGGACATCCAGATATTGCAATTGCCTTTTATTCAGCAAACAGTGTTGGCGTTCTGATAAATACAGGTACAGGCACATTCAATCCCCCTGTTTATTATGCTGTTGGTTTAAACCCTTTAGAAATTTCTGTTGGGGATATAAACGGCGATAATAAACCTGATTTGGTAACTGCCAATTTTGATTGTGCAAATCATACTTACCCGAGCAATTATTCGGTTCTTTTAAATAATGGAACAGGTGTTTTTTCAGCAGTATCTAATCATACTGTAGGTATTCACCCAAGTTCGGTATCCATAGGTGATTTAAATGGCGATGGAAGTTCAGATTTAGTTATAACTCATTATCCCTATTTGTCTTTAACGGAAGATAATGTATGGGTTTTATTTAATTATACTGCCAAAATCACAGATTCATGCCAGGGAAGTACTTTAATATTATATACTACAAAAGGCGGTTCTGATTATTTGTGGAGTCTCGGAGGCAGTACAGCAGATAGTTTAATTATTACCACAACAGGGACTTATACACTAACGATGAGCAGCCCCGATGGGAGCTGTACCTCTACAGTTTCAAAAACAGTTTCAACACTTTGCCCTACAACAGCAATAAATAAAAAAAACAATTTTGTTGGTTGTTCTGTTTTCCCAAATCCTTTTACATCACAAACAACAATTGTATTTAATAAAGAAATTAAAAATGCAAGTTTGAAAATCTTTGATGTGGTTGGTAATGAAGTTAGAAATATTAATTTTTCTGGCAGTCAAATATTAATTGAAAAAGAAGACCTGAATAAAGGAATATATTTTATAAATGTTATTTCCGAAAATGAAGTTATTGCAAATGAAAAAATTGTGATTCAGTAATGAAATTCTAGAAGCAAAAAACTGACATATAGTTTATTAGCAGTATAAATTATTTCATCGGCATACAACAATACTAAATATTTGACCAGATAATAAGTTCAATAGACAAACTGTATATTTCCTATATTAAATATTTTTAATTGAATAAATATTTATTATATTTGGGGTTTTTATTGGGATTAAAATTATTTTATGAAAGCCAACCACACCAATCATCCAAATGAAGTATTGTCTTTAAAGGCATCTTCAATTTTTTATTTTCAGAACGGTTTATTGATGCTTGTGTTATTTTTATTTTTAACACTTAATAATGCTTATGCCCAGAGCTTAAGCCACCCGAGTGACTGGTTTCCTTTGGGAGATACAACAAGTAATTACCAGCAATGTTTCGGCTATGGTGATTATGACGGGGATGGTCATAAGGAAATGGTTGGTTCGTACAGTCATTCTGCTGCTGGTTTGCTGCTTCACAGATACATTAACTCTCACTGGGAAAAGGAGATTCTGCATCCGAAATTCGATACTGTTAAAGCCCTGCAGATACATGGCATGAAAAGCACCTGGCCCATGAAAGGCTTCACCTCAGGTGATTTTGACGGCGACGGGCGTTTAGAAATTATAACTTACGCTGATCAGATCATGTATCCACCCTATCATAACGACACTGTTTATCCTTTCCCTGGCTGCATCTACATTGACTATAATCCCGACAGTGGTAAATTCATTCCCAATCCTCTGTTTTGGGGTAAATGGGGTGAAAATGATGCCTCTAATGTTGTATCCGTAATGCGTGTAACGCCGGTTTCAGCAAATTTCAGGGATACGATTCATCCCATAGGTATTAAAGACTTTCTTGTTAATACTTTATGGTTTAACGATTCCCTTTATAAATCGAAATTCTATATTCTCGAACAACCTGCAGGTACTTTTAACTCGGTTGATTACCGCTACATTCAGCCGGGGATAATAGATACGGATACTTTATTTCCAAATGAACCCTTTTATCTGCATCACCTTTATGTAAATAATGGAGGGTTGGATGCTGAAATGGTTTTCTCTCCTCTTGAACATGCAGGATGTTCAAACACATCGTGCGAAGGCGTAGCGTGGGATTATGATAATGACGGACTTATTGACCTTGCCGTCGCCGTATCTTACTTGTATGATGGTACTCCTGTTTACGGAAGTATCAGAGTTTATCACAGGTTACCTGCATTGCCAGACAGAAGATACAGATTTGAAGAAGTATTCAGAAAAGACATACCTATGGCTAACTTCTGGCAACTCATCCCTGCCAACCTGAACGGAAATGCAAGTGACGGTAAGGAAGGCTGGATCATGAACGCACGTATCGATGGAGGTTATTCGCCATTTGGCGTTTGTGGCATTGCTACACTTCAGCTTATAGCAGACACTTTTCAGGTGCTTGGCACTTTTGCTTATAATCCTCCTCAGATGGCAGCAGAATATGTGTCAACATACAGTTCTGCTGCAGCTATTGATGCTGATGGAGATGGCTATGATGACGCAGCGGTCGTCATGGTCAGACCTGACAATCATGACGATATAGTTTTATTCAGAAACCTTAACGGTGAGTTAAGAACTTTCCCTGAACTTTTCTGCGCTGACGGCGGTAATTCAAAAGTATTATGGGCAAACCATCATTTCACTTGGGACCTCCACACAGGCGATTTTGATGACGACGGGCAAGAGGAGCTGGGAACGGCTGAATCATTGAAAACAGCTCCCTACGAAGAACTCCCGGTTTGTTACCAGATATTTTATTCAGATGCTCTCTGGACGGGAATACCTTACAGATCTGAATATGTCAAAACATTAACTGCATTTCCTAACCCTTCTGACGGTTCTTTTACTTTATGCTTTTCTATACCTGTAAGTGGCAATGCTCTGATTGAACTTTTCGATATGAACGGCAAAATTATCAGTCAAATAGTTAATGGCTTTCTGGCGACAGGAAACAACACTGTTAAATGCAACTTTGTAGATTTAAAATCAGGAATTTATTATTGCCGTTTAATTACCTCAAATAATTGCGAGGTGGTGAAAATCATAATAACAAATAAATAAATGTTTCAACATATAAAAAACATTTCGGAACTCACGACTAATCCACCATAGCTTTTCTCACTTTAATTTTGGCAGTAACAGGGAGCACCTTCCCGTCATATTTGATATAATATGTCAAGGGTGAATTTAAAGCAGGGAATTCCCCCTTAAGCTTATTAACTCCCTCATCACCTTCAAAGCCCAGATAGCCGTATTTAGTATAATGAGTGATTTTCTTTTTTAATGCAGCAATCATTTTCTGATTGGCGCTGCCAAGAAATCCACTTGTAACTTCTTTATTGCGGGGATTCTGGAAAACATATACTAAGGCACCATTTTTTTGCAACGATTCTTTTTGTGCAAAGGTTTCTTTGGACAACATATCAGCATACTGGTTAAAAACGTCAGCTGATGGTGCAAATTTATTTTCAAAACCTATTATCCAATATGCCTTTGCAGGAAGTTCTGTAATATCTTCATCGAATTTTATTTCAATACTGTTGCCCTGTACGAGTTGAGTTTGCTTCCATTGTTCAGCCAGGTCGGTGTATTCTTTTATAAATGGGCTGTTTTTTGGAAGTATCATCACCACGTCTTTATCACCGAAAATCTGAGAAATGCTGGGAGGTACTTCGCCCTTACTTAATCTGCGGAATACATTAAATTGAGGGTCAACATCAATACGGGAGGGTCGTTGATTAAAACCAAAAGAAAAACTTTCTTCACGTTGCGACATATCAACATTCTTTGTAATTACAGTATCAACACCATCAAGAGAAATAACTACCGGCACAGAAACCTTAAAAACGTCTTCTTTCTGAGTTTGTGATAATGTTAAATTTAAAGTATAAAAGTTGTTTTCAGATTTAACACTTACGTTTGACAAAGAAATGTTCGGTGCCCCTGTTCTGTTTAACCATTGATTAAAGAACTCCTTCAGATTTCGTCCACTTGCCTTTTCAAAGGCTTTTCTGACTTCATCGTAAGAAGTCATTTTAAATTTATTTTCGTTATAAAATAATGAAATAGCCTTTTTAAAAACAGCATCACCATAAGCATATCTAAGCATTTCAAATAACATAGAAGATTTTCCATAGCCTATAGCTTCTTCTGCTGAATTGTTACGTGATTTGAATTTTGCAAGAGGGAAATCGTTACTTTCATTAACAAAATCGGTAAATTTCTGTAAGGTTACTCTTCTGTATTCATTACCCTGATTGCTCTGTTCCTTAAGAAGGTGGTCGGCCATATAAACAGTAAGTCCCTCGCACCAGTTGCCTTTGTCATTATCCACATAAACACTGTTCCCCCAGTAATTATGAAGCAATTCGTGTGGATATGAAGAGCTTATTATAAAAGGAAGCCTTATTACTTTCTCTCCAAGAAGTGTAAAAGAGGGCATACCATAACCTGTTTCCCAGAAATTTTCAACCAGTGTAAACTTAGAATATGGATAAGGTCCAATTAATTTCTCGTATAGCATAAGATAGCCTATTGTAGCTTTCATGTATTTGTCTGCCAGCTCCTTATCGGGAGTGCGAAGCTCTGCCTGAACCAATATTTTACCTTCTGAGCTGTTATACTCTGTCCATCTCCCCGCCACAAGATAAAACTCTTCTGATGGATTTTCCGATATATAGTTTACAACTCTATAGTTTTTTTGAATTTCATTTTTAGTCCGGGTGCCTTGCGAAATAATACCGTAAGCAGAATCAATTTTAGCAGATAAATTAGAAGTATATAATGTGTCAGCAAAAAATGGCAACCAGTAAGTTGTGTTAGCAAAGTAAACGCCCTCGTTAGATATTATCCCGGCAGTTTCGCTAAAGCCCCTCGCATACTCTGCTGCCCCCTCTTCTATCTTCCCTTCTACTTTGCCACTGTATTGAACAGGTACTGTAAAATACTTCACATCTGTTTTAGAAAATGAAATCATGTATCTCTTGACCTTTATCTCTGAACCCTCATCTTTCTTATTAGGTTTAATTTCTGAAATCTTATATTTAGAGTCGAGTGATTTTATTGTAAAACCTGCATTAATCTCAAAAGCAAGAGTGTCTTTTATCTTTGCTAAAAAAGAATATGGGATTTTTACACTGTCTGTAGCCTCTAAAGTTTTTGACGCAATATTAATGGTTATGTAAATATTATGATGAATGTTCTGAGCTATGATTGATGTTGCAAAGCAAATAAAGACAGCTAAAAGCAATATTTTTGATTTTATTTTCATGATGTTATAATTATTTGAAATTGAGACCAAATCTTTTTTTAACAAAAATATTTAATTTTTAACTGATTATCATTTATTTCTTCAAGAAAAAATGATTTTCTCTACTTAATCTTATTAATTAACAAATTTTTATTTTGGGCTTAAGCCCTTTTCAGATGTTAGTTTCAATTGCCACGACCTTAAGGTCGTGGCAATTGAAAGGTATTGATAATCTGGACTTTAGTCCAATTTGTTAAATAAATAGGTTAAAAAACCTTCCTGTATCCGTGACAATAAGGAAGTCCACCTTTATTGGTGTAGTAATTCTGATGATAATCTTCGGCCTTCCAGAATGTATTGGCTTTTTCGAGGGTGGTGGCTACTTTATAGTTCTTTGTTTTCAGAATATCTATTAACTTTTGAGCTGTTTTCTTTTGTTCATCGTTCAGATAAAAAATAGCCGAACGGTATTGAAAGCCAACATCAGGTCCCTGTCGGTTAACCTGTTCAAAGTCGTGAATTTCAAAAAACAATTTGGTTAATTCTTCATAAGTTGTTTCTTGGGTATTGAAAACTATTTTAACTGCTTCTGCATGACCTGTAGTTCCAGTGCATACCTGCTTGTAAGACGGGTTTTCAGTATGTCCTCCAATATAACCTGAAGTGGCAGAAATAACATCTTTGCATTTTTTCATATAATATTCCACGCCCCAGAAACAACCACCCGCAAATATTGCAGAATCAATGGCAACAGCAGGTATAAATTTAATAGAAATGGAATTTACACAATGTCTGGTGTCTTTTTTAGTGAATGCTTCACCTGTAAAAACATGCCCCAGATGTGCCCCACAATTACTGCAAACTATTTCAGTACGCATACCATCGGCGTCAGGGATACGTTTAACAGCACCCTCAATTTCATCATCAAAGCTTGACCATCCGCAATGGGCATCAAACTTATCCTTAGAACGATACAATGGGGCATTGCATCTTTTGCAAATATACACTCCTTCTTCTTTATTTTTGTAATATATTCCTGAATAGGGTATTTCTGTACCCTTGTTTAAAATCACTTTCTCTTCTTCAGGTGTTAATTTATTGTAGATCATTGTCTTATCATTATTTTGTGAACACGAAGTTAATTGAAATCCTGTTAAGGTAAAGAAAATCAAAATTAAAAACAAGTATTTCATATCTAATAATCAATATATAAAGATACGAAGAAATTAACAAAAAATTATATTATTAAAAACTTATATTTCAGAATTTGTTTATCATCAAACGTCAGCAGTAAACACCCAATAGCCTGCAATCTTTGTTTTCAGCAAAAACAGGATGTCTGTTTTTCCTAATAATATAGAATACTGTTTAATGAATTTATATCTCAGAAGTTAAAAATAAACCGCTTATATTTTCTTACCATAGTGTTCATTAAATTTCTTTAGGCGGTACTCTAAATCTGGGAATTGGCTTCTATTTACAAGTGATACGCAGGCACGGAGTCCTTCTATTCTTTCACTGCCTGTTATGGCTAACGAGATGGCACTGATGCCGTAATACATCAATTTTTCGATAAGTTCGACGCCTGTAAATCCGGGATATGATATAGTGAAGTAAAAGCCATCAGCTATGGGTTCGTTCTCGTCCATATCATAGACAATTTTAAAACCATTATCAGTGAACATTTTCTTCATGATTCTGGCTTTTTCACCATATTCTTTAACATCTTCAATAAAGTTAAATTTACCTTCATTGGCAGCTTTAAGAATACCTGCAAGTGCATATTGAGCTGAGTGAGAAGTTCCGGAACTTAAAGCGTAAACTGTTCCAAAAATCATGGCTCTACCAAAGTTATCAGAACTGTAATATCTGAGCAAATCGGGAAACCTGCGATCAAAAAGAGCATTGGAAATAACCATCATTCCAATACGCTGACCTGCATAACTAAAAGCTTTCGAACTTGATATAAAAAGTATATAATTATCTGTATAATTGGCAACAGAAGGTTGATAAGGAGGCACACCTGGCTTTGAGTAATCTTTACGGAAATCCATCGCAAAATAGGCAAGATCTTCCATCACCACCACATTGTATTTATCAGCCAATTCGCCAATAACCTGCAATTCCTTTTCAGTAAAACATATCCATGAGGGATTGTTGGGATTTGAATACAAAATACAGGAAAAATAACCTTTTTGAAGAAACGATTCTAACTTATCTCTCAATTTGTCACCTCTGTAGTTATAAACGTCAAAAGATTCGAATTCAATACCAATAACTTTGTGTTGTTGTTTGTGAACAGGAAAACCCGGGTCAATAAAAAGGGTTTTATATTTTTCTTTATACATCCTGTTGGCAGTCATAAAGGCAGCATAAGCACCCTGCATAGAGCCTACTGTAGGAATACAACAATGAGGCGAAACATCGATGTTAATAAAGAGTTTTACAAAACGAGCAATTTCTTCTTTAAGGGCAGGTAAGCCATCAATTTCGGGGTAAATTGAAGCCACACCTTTTCTAAGTGCTTCTATTTCAGCTTCTATCCCAACCTGAGCAGGAGGCAAACCGGGAACACCCATCTCCATACGAATATATTTCTGTCCTGTTGCCTGTTCAATATTATCAATCAACCTTTTTATTTCTCTTATAGTCGCTTTACCCACACTGGGTAAATTCATTTCCTTAATTTTTTCGTCAACAATGGCGTAATTTATTGGTGTGTCTTTCATCTTATATATTTTTAATAATTCTTTATATACTGATAGCAATTACATAAAAGACAAACCTACATGATATTTTTTAAATCTACAAAAAAAAATAAAAAATTATTTTCTTTGAATCTGTGGCTGATTTTCTTTGTAAACTTAGATTTTATTTTTTTCTATTCTGATTCTGGCGTCAACAGCAACAACTTTATCGGCACTACCCAAGAGTGGGTTTAGATCAAGCTCTTTAATTTCAGGTGCAGCTTCAAGAAGCGCTGATAAACGGACAATAATATCAGTAAAAACAGCTTCATTAACACCTTGCTGACCTCTTACCCCTTGAATTATTTTATATGATTTCAAATTCTTTATCATTGCAGAAGCTTCTGATTTATAGACAGGAACCAATCCTGCTGAAACGTCTTTAAGAACTTCTATAAAAATGCCACCCATACCACAAAGGATCATGTGTCCAAATTTGTCGTCAAAATTAGCACCTGTAAATAATTCAATACCAGACAACATAGGCTGTATCAATACGGCAGTAGTGTCTTTAATCTGAATCATTCTTTCAAATTCCCTACCCACTGTTTCATCGTTTTTTACATTAAGTACAACGCCTCCTACATCTGATTTGTGGACAGGCCCAACTACTTTCATCACAACAGGGTAGCCCAGTTTATGTGAAGCATCAATAGCATCTTTTTTATTTGTAACAACAGCTTCACCAGCTCTGGGTATTCCGGCAGCATCCAATAGAGTTTGAATGGCAGATGGAGAGATATATCCGTTATCTGCATTTTTAATGACATTTCTGATAGTTTTTACATCAATATCATTTACAGCAGCATCTTTAACAAAAGGTTTGTGTGTAAAATAAACACGAGATAAAGCATTGCCAAGAATCACTTCATCAGGAAAGATAATTCTACCTTTTGAAATAAAATCTTCAACTTCTGCTTTGGCAGTCAGAACAGATGGCAACACAGGGAAAATAGGCTTAGTGCATGATTTCATCTTTTCATTGAGCACATTATATACATCAAACAAAGGGAATAAACCCGGTGTACCAAAAATGACTACCATCGCATCAATGTTGTCAAATTTTTTATCAACAAAATCTATAATGACACCTAATTGCTCTGCTGTACCTGTTGCTAAGAAATCAATAGGATTGGCAACAGAAGATCCCGGGAATAAATGCGTCAGAAGTTCTTTAGCATAAGGGGAATCAATGTGGGGCACATCCAATCCACCATTAGAGAGGCTGTCGGTAAGCATTACTGCTGGCCCGCCAGCATGCGTTATTACAGCAATATTCTTTCCTTTAATTTCTTTATGCATGAATACAGAAGCAACACTAATAAGCTCATCCCTACCATTACATCTGACAATACCTGCTTTTTTAAAAAGAGCAGCAACAGCTATATCAGGACTTGCCAATGCGCCTGTATGCGAAGAAGCTGCCCTGCTGCCTGCTTCTGATGAGCCTGCTTTAATGGCAGCTATTTTACATCCTTTTTTTATAAGAGATGATGCATGCTTTAACAGCATCTGAGGTTTAGAGATATTCTCAATATATAATAATTTAACATCAGAACTATTAACAGGATCGTATGTTTCATCAAGATATTTTAATACTTCTTCAACACCCATCTGTGCGCTGTTACCAACTGTAAAGACATTGGCAAAAGTCAATCCTTTGGGTATGCCTGCTTCCATAATAAAGCAAGCCGTAGCGCCGGAGCCGGAAATAAAATCACACCCCTTGATGTCTAATTTAGGAATAGGGTATGTAAAAATACTGTGATGAAAAGGGGTTAATATACCCGTACAATTTGGACCAATAAGGCTCCCTCCTACCTTGTTGATTTTATCAACCACACTCTTTTCAAGCAATGCCCCCTCATGACTTTCTTCACTAAAACCGGCCGACAGGATAATAAAAGCTTTTGTATTCTTTTCAAGCGTTAAAATTTCAATAACATCAGGAATGAATTTAGCAGCAATAGCCAATATAGCAAGGTCAACATTGGGTAGATCTTTAGGGTCCTTAAAGCTTCTGATACCTTGAACGACATCTTCTTTCAGATTTGTCACATACAGTTTACCATTGTAGTGCCCGTCAATAATGTTTTTTAATATTTTACCACCGGGTTTTGTAATGTCATTTGAACCCCCTATAACAACTATGCTTTCAGGGTTTATCAGTTGTTTGTTTATCATAAAATTTATTTTCTTAAAAAAGGGTTATATTTAAAAATATTGGGGGATTTAATTATTAGAAAGACCGGAAAAATGGAAAAAATGCATCTACAACATTATGATTTCCAAAATTCCATTATCCCAATAAAAAAAATTAATATTATTTTATTTTATGTATCCCATACTAAACACGCTCTAATTGCCCATCTCAGAAATAAACTTAATGCGCATAAGCCTTATTTCTTCTTCAGTATATTCATTGTAGCCAAGTTCATTTAAAGCGTCTTCAATATTGTCGCTTTCGGCATATTTGAAATACTCAAATATTTCATCTTGTCTGTCTTGTTCAATCTGCTCATTAATGTAATAATTAAGGTCTAATCTTGTCCCTGAAGCTACAATGCTTTCTATTTCGGCCAGAAGTTCTTCAAACAAAATACCTTTTGCTATTGCAATGTCTTCAATGGAGATTTTTCTGTCAATATTCTGAATTATAAAAACTTTCAGACTTGATTTATTAATTACAGACTTGACAACTAAATCGATAGGCCTTTCTATCTCGTTTTCTTCAACGTGTTTTTTAATAAGTTCCACAAAAGCTTTCCCAAACCTTGATGCTTTTCCGGAACCCACACCTGTTATTTGCTTAAGCTCTTCTAATGTGATAGGATATTGAATAGCCATATCTTCCAGAGAAGTATCCTGAAAAATGACAAAGGGTGGTAAGTTTTGTTTTTTAGAGATTTCTTTTCGCAGGTCTTTCAATAAAGCATATAATATCTTATCTGCTGCGCTAGTTTTTTGTCCGGTACCAGAAAAGAACTCGTCATCTTTATCAGTTTCATAGTCGTGGTCATGGGTAAGCATCAACGAGTAGGGCTCATCAAGAAATTTATACCCTTCGTTGGTAACCTTTAAGATACCATAATTTTCAATATCCTTGGTTAAAAGGCGTTCAATAAGTGTTTGTCTGACAACGGCATTCCAGAATCTTTCATCATAATCGCCCCCTTTGCCAAACTGCTCAAGAACATGATGTTTAAAAGATTTAATAGTAGAGGAATTGCGTCCTATAATGATATTTATTAAATGTTTGGCTTTAAATTGTTCTTTAGTAGCAATTATAGTATCCAAGAGCAATTCAACGTATTTCTTGCCTTCAAATTTTGTTTTAGGATGCAGACAATTATCGCAAGTTTCACAGTTTTCTTTATCATAAACTTCACCAAAATAATACAATAAATATCTTCTCCTGCATACTGAAGTCTCGGCATAAGAAATGGTTTCAAGAATCAATTGTTGACCAATTTCCTGTTCAGCAACAGGTTTACCCTTCATAAACTTTTCAAGTTTCTGCATATCGTCATACTGGTAGAAGGCTATGCAATTGCCCTCACCGCCATCTCTTCCTGCTCTTCCTGTTTCCTGATAATAGCCCTCAAGACTTTTAGGCATATCGTGATGAATAACATAACGCACATCAGGTTTGTCAATGCCCATTCCAAAAGCTATTGTTGCCACAATAACATCAATCTCTTCCATCAGAAACTTATCCTGATTTACCATGCGTATATGAGACTCCAGGCCTGCATGATAGGGTAATGCCTTAATGCCATTAACAACTAAAGTTTCAGCAAGTTCTTCAACTTTTTTTCGACTCAGACAATAAATGATACCCGATTTGCCGGGGTGATTTTTAACATATTTGATGATGTCTTTAATAACATCCGGTCCTTTTTGGCGTACTTCGTAATATAAATTGGGACGATTAAAAGATGATTTAAAAATCATGGCATCCTGCATGCCAAGATTTTTCTGTATATCAGATTGCACCTTTGGCGTAGCTGTAGCAGTTAAAGCTACAATAGGTACTCTTTTGCTGATAGATTCAATAATTGGCCTCAAACGCCTGTACTCAGGTCTGAAATCGTGCCCCCATTCTGAAATACAATGTGCTTCATCAATTGCAAAAAAAGAAATATCTATTTTTTTAAGTAGTTCAACATTATCATCTTTAGTTAATGATTCAGGCGCAACGTAAAGGAGTTTGGTCTTGCCGCTCATAATATCATCTTTTACAGCTAGCAGTTCTGCTTTGCTTAACGAAGAATTTAAAAAATGAGCAATACCATCTTCCGCACCAAAATTACGGATTGAATCTACCTGATTTTTCATCAAAGCAATTAAAGGAGAAACGATGATACCCGCCCCCTTACTTATTAAAGCCGGTAATTGATAACACATAGACTTCCCGCCTCCGGTAGGCATTATAACGAAAGCATCTTTACCTGAAAGAATACATTTTATTATTGCCTCCTGATCGCCCTTAAAATTATCAAATCCGAAAATCTTCTTTAATAATTCTTTCAAATTATCATCTAATCTTTTTGCCATTATATTTTTTATGATACCCTATAATTAATTGGAGTAAATTTAGTTTATTTATTTTATATTGTGTAAAATTGAATTTATTCAAAGTTATAAACAAATTATTTAATACAACAAAAAAATAAATTTCTTTTTTTTTACACTACCAAAAACAAACATGTAATTTTAATGTTAAAGATAATTATTATATTTGATACTTTTCATTTAAATTATTTTTCTAATAAAATTTGTAAATCTTTATCCGATGAAATCAAAAGAAGAAATAAAAAAAATTGCTTTAAACACAATAGAGAATGAAATTGAAGAAATATTAAAACTCAAAACTTCAATAAATGATAATTTTGTTGCTTGTGTTGAGCTCATTTTAAATTCAACAGGGAGAGTTATCATCACAGGTATTGGAAAAAGTGCTAACATAGCAGCTAAAATAGTTGCCACATTAAATTCAACTGGTACACCTTCTGTTTTCATGCATGCAGCAGATGCGATTCATGGCGATCTGGGAATTATTCAGAAAGACGATATTGTGATTTGTCTTTCTAAAAGTGGCAACACTCCTGAAATTAAGGTGCTTGTTCCTATTATTAAAATGATGAAAAACACGCTTATTGGGATGGTTGGAGATAAAGAATCATTTCTTGCAAAAAACGCCGACCTTATATTGCACACTTCTGTTTCAAAAGAAGCCTGCCCTAATAATCTGGCGCCCACCTCCAGTACAACCGCACAACTGGTTATGGGTGATGCATTAGCCGTTAGCTTACTCGAGTGCAGGGGGTTCACAACAGAGGATTTTGCCAGGTTTCATCCCGGAGGTATTCTGGGTAAAAATCTTTATTTGAAAGTTGAAGACCTGATGAAGCATAACCAATTACCAATTGTTAATGAATCTGATAATATTAATAATGTAATCATTGAAATGACCTCGAAACGTCTGGGTGCTACTGCTGTTGTTAATAAAAACAATAAGCTAGTGGGTATAATTACTGATGGTGACTTAAGAAGAATGCTTCAGAAAAATAATGATATAAGCAAGCTGAGAGCTGATGATATTTTGACCAAAAACCCACGAAGCATAAATAAAGAATCGTTGGCAGCTAATGCACTGATAATAATGAAAAACATGAACATTACACAACTTATAGTCACTGAAAATGAGAGTGTTGTGGGATTCATTCATTTACATGATATTTTGAAAGAGGGGATTATTTAAAAAGAAGTATGGAGTTTAGAGTTTGGAGTGCCTAGAGTTTAAGACCTGGCAGCAGATTTTGAGTCAGAATGATAAAATAAATTATGTATTAAAAAAACGTTAATATGAGAATAATAGCAGAAACGCCACAGCAATACATTGACCAGTTGCCTGAAGACAGAAAACAGGTAATGAATAAACTGAGAAATACAATTCTTGACAACATACCCAAAGGCTTTACAGAAACAATAAGTTATGGCATGATAAGCTACGTCATACCTCATTCTATTTATCCCAGTGGTTACAGCTGCGATCCCAGACAGCCACTGCCTTTTATGAGTATAGCCTCACAGAAAAATTTTATTTCAGTATATCACATGGGCATTTATGCGGACAATAAATTGATGGAATGGTTTGTTAACGAATATCCTAATTTTTGCAAAACAAAATTAGATATGGGAAAAAGTTGTATCAGATTCAAAAAAATTGACCAGATTCCATTCGAACTTATTGGCAAACTAACAAGCAAAATGAATGCTGACGAATGGATAAAAATTTACGAAACAAACTTTAAATCCAAAAATTTCTAACTTTGTGGCAAATTCCTTTACTTATTAAAAAAGATAGAACTGAAAAAAGACTGAAGATGAAGAAAATTCAGATGGTGGATTTAAAAACACAGTATTTAAAAATTAAAGATGAGATTGACAAGGCTGTTATTGGTGTCATTGAGTCAACGGCATTTATCAATGGACCGGAAGTAAAAAACTTTCAAACCGAGTTAGAGCAATACCTAAATGTTAAACATGTGATTCCTTGTGCCAATGGTACGGATGCATTACAGGTTGCCATGATGGGACTTGGCTTAAAAGAAGGAGATGAAGTCATAACCACTTCTTTTACTTTTGTTGCTACAGTAGAAGTTATTGCACTGTTAAAGCTAACACCTGTATTGGTTGACGTTGATCCCAGAACTTTCAACATTGATATTGAGGCTGTTAAAAAAGCAATCACTCCTAAAACCAAAGCTATTGTGCCTGTTCATTTATTCGGGCAGTGTGCTCCAATGGAAGAGTTGATGGAATTAGCTCAAAAATATAATTTATTTGTGATTGAAGATGCCTGCCAGGCTATTGGGGCTGATTACATTTATAAAGATGGCAGCAAGAAAAAAGCAGGTACTATTGGTGATGTCGGTTGTACATCATTTTTTCCATCGAAAAATTTAGGCTGTTACGGCGATGGTGGTGCTATTTTTACCAACAACGACACATTAGCAGTCACATTGAAATCTGTTGTAAACCATGGCATGGCTGTTCGCTACTATCACGACTTTGTTGGCGTTAACTCACGCCTGGATAGTATACAGGCAGCAATACTCAGAATAAAACTAAAGCGGTTAGACGATTATGCTAAGGCACGTAACCATGCTGCATCATATTACAATAAGGCTTTTGCTAATAACCCGAGACTTATGACACCCAAAGTGTCTCCATACACAAATCATGTTTTTCATCAATACACTTTAATTACAAATGGTATTGACCGCAACAAACTGCAGGAATTTTTAAATTCAAAAGATATTCCCGCTATGGTATATTACCCTGTTGCCATGCACATGCAAAAAGCATACACCGACCCACAATACAAAGAAGGTGATTTCCCAATAACAGAGATGTTGTGCAAATCAGTTATTTCTTTACCTATGCATACCGAACTTGACGATGAACAGTTGAAATATATTACAGATAGTGTTTTAAAGTTTGTAAATAATTTATAATTACAATGGAAAATAAAGATTACTTCGCCCATCCTACAGCCATAATAGATGAAGGTTGTGAAATAGGTAAAGGCACTAAAATATGGCATTTCACACATATTATGTCCAATTGTAAAATAGGAGAAAACTGCAACTTCGGACAGAATGTAGTTGTTTCACCTGATGTTATCTTAGGTAACAATGTTAAAGTGCAAAACAATGTTTCTATATATACCGGGGTGATATGTGAAGATGATGTTTTCCTGGGTCCTTCGATGGTTTTTACAAATGTGATTAATCCACGCAGTGCTGTTTTAAGAAAAGATCAATACATGAAAACTATGGTAAGGAAAGGAGCAAGTATAGGAGCCAATGCCACAATAGTTTGCGGCAATGAAATTGGTCAATACGCTTTTATAGGTGCAGGTTCAGTGATAACAAAGGCAGTGCCTGCTTATGCCCTTATTGTAGGAAACCCGGGCAAACAAACTGGTTGGATGAGTGAATACGGGCACAGATTGCATTTCGACATTAACAATATGGCTGTTTGCCCTGAAAGCAAAGAAAAATATATTCTTGTAAATAATGTTGTAAAGAAACTTTAACAAAGTGAATAAAAAAATATTGGTTACAGGCGGTACAGGCTACATAGGTTCTCATACTGTTGTAGAATTAATCAACAAAGGATATGAAGTGGTTATAGCTGATAATTTATCCAATTCATATATAAGTGTTGTTGACGCTATCGAAAAAATTACTGGCATCAGACCTCATTTTATTAAAACAGAACTTACTGATGCAGAGCAAACCAAATCCTTATTTGAAGACAACAAAGACATCTGTGGTGTGATTCATTTTGCTGCTAAAAAAGCTGTTGGCGAATCTGTAGAGAAACCCTTATTATATTACTATAACAATTTATTTTCTTTAATCAATATCCTGCAATGTATGCAGGAGTTTAGCATCAATAACCTGGTTTTCTCATCTTCCTGCACAGTATATGGGCAGCCGGAAGTATTGCCTGTTAAAGAAGATTCACCTATATTACCCGCTTTGTCTCCTTATGGTAATACAAAACAAATTTCAGAAGAAATGATAAAAGACAAAGCTTCAATTTCCAGTTTAAAAGCTTCCTTACTTCGCTATTTCAATCCTATTGGCGCACATGATTCAGCCTTAATAGGAGAATTGCCCTTAGACATCCCCAATAATCTGATACCGTTTATTACACAGACCGCTATTGGCAAACGAGAAGTTCTAAAAGTTTTTGGCAATGACTATGACACCCCCGATGGCACTTGCATAAGAGATTATATCCATGTTGTTGATTTGGCAAAGGCTCATATAATTGCAATGGAACGTATGCTTAATGACGATAACAAGCATGCTGTTGAAGTATTTAATATTGGTACCGGTATGGGACACAGTGTATTAGAGGTAATTAATACTTTTGAAAAGGCATCGGGTGTTAAATTAAATAACAAATTTGCCCCCCGTAGGGCTGGAGATATAGAAAAAATTTGGGCAGACACTACTTATGCCAATAAGGAGTTAGGTTGGTGCTCAGAAAAAAATCTGCACGACATGATAACAAGTGCCTGGAAATGGGAACTATACCTTAAATCCAAAGAAGAATAATAAAAATAAAAAACAATATTCAAACCATGAAAAAAATATTAATCACAGGTGGCGCAGGCTTTATTGGTTCACATGTGGTGCGTTTATTTGTAAATAAATACGCTTCTTACTCTATCTTCAATATAGATACATTGACATATGCAGGCAATTTAGAAAACCTTAAAGATATTGAAAATAAACCCAATTATAACTTTTTAAAAGGGGATATAAAAGATGCAGATTTCATTCTGGCATTATTTGAAAAATATAAATTTGACAGCGTTATTCACTTGGCTGCCGAATCGCATGTAGACAGGTCAATTGCTAATCCTTTGGAATTTGTAATTACAAATGTGGTGGGCACCGTAAACCTTTTAAATGCTGCTAAATGGCAATGGAAAGATAGTTTAGAAGGGAAGTTATTCTATCATGTTTCAACTGATGAAGTATATGGCTCCTTAGGTGATGAAGGTATTTTTACTGAAGATACTTCTTACGACCCACGAAGCCCATATTCTGCTTCTAAAGCAAGCTCAGATCATTTTGTCAGAGCCTATCATCACACCTACAATTTACCTGTAGTCATTTCCAACTGTTCTAATAATTATGGCCCCAATCAATTTCCCGAAAAACTAATCCCTTTATGTATTAACAATATTATAAACAATAAACCACTGCCTGTTTATGGGAAAGGCGAAAATATAAGAGACTGGCTGTATGTTGTTGATCATGCCAGAGCTATTGACGATATTTTTCATAAAGGTACAATTGGAGAAACTTATAATATAGGCGGACATAATGAATGGACAAACATAGACCTGATAAGGGTTTTATGCGCAATTCTAGACAATAAGCTGGGCAGAGAGTTTGGTGCTTCTGAGAAATTAATTACCTTTGTAAAAGACAGGGCAGGTCATGACCTCAGATATGCTATTGATGCCACCAAAATTAAAGAGAAATTAGGGTGGTTGCCTTCACTTCAATTTGAAGAAGGTCTGGAAAAAACTGTCGACTGGTATCTAAACAACTCTGAATGGTTAAAAAATGTGACAAGCGGAAACTACATGAAATACTATAACGATCAATATCAACACAGGAAATAATGCTTTTCAACCTATTCAATAAAGACAAACTCAAAAACCCCATAGATATTTCTGTACTCAAAACAGAAATACACTCGCATCTAGTCCCCGGTATTGATGATGGGGTAAAAAGCATAGAAGAATCGGTTTTTTTAATTAAAAAAATAAAAGAAGCAGGATTTTCTAAAATTATCACAACGCCTCATATTATGAATGATTATTTTAAAAATACTCCTGAAATAATATTTGATGGCTTAAAAAATATTAAAGAAGCATTAGCAAAAGAACGCATTTCTATTGAGATTGAAGCTGCTGCCGAATATCTTATTGATGATGGCTTTGAAAAAAAATTGCAGGATGGTAATTTAATGACTTTCGGGGACAACTATATTCTAGTTGAGTTATCATATTATAGTATGTTCCCAAACTTTTTTTCATACGTATTTGATATGAATATTGCCGGTTATAAAATTATTCTGGCACATCCCGAAAGGTATTCTTATTTTCATGACAGATGGGATCTATATGAAGATTTAAAAGCACGTGGTTTGTATTTTCAATTAAATACCATTTCTCTTGCTGGTTATTATACAAATAAAGTTCAAAAAACAGCTGAAAAACTTATTGATTTAGGCATGTACGATTTTGCAGGTTCTGATATGCACAATGAAGATTATTACAACAATTTAATTAAAGCCCTACATAGCACGCATTTAGAAAAACTTTTAGCTTCCGGTAAATTAAAAAATAATTTGCTTTAATAAAATTGTTTTACTATAAAAAAAAATACCTCCCACTGATTTCACTGATTATTGAATATCAAATCAACTTCATTCTCGCTTTTTCAGCTTCTTTTTTTCTTGGTAATGTGGCAAGAAATTCTCACCTGTTACTACGCTTTTACCTGTTTTAGCTTCCAATGCCAGCCTTGCATCTTTCGCTATAGATCCGCCTTTCTTACTCGCTTTTGCATTCTCACGTAAACCCTTAGCTTCATCTGTTTCAGCAATCTGCCTAGTAGATAGTTCTGCTAAAGCAGTAAAAATTAATTCAGCTTCAGTCATGTGGTCTCGTAAGTTTTGCGTTTTTAGCCCTTTTAAATCTTTGTGTTTCTTTACAGTAAGCCCTGTCCATTCCTGATGGATTATATTTGTAAGCAAGGCAAATTCGTCCTTTTCTTTTACACCTGCGTCCTTCCAATAATCGGTGAGTTTGTTACGGGTTTCTTGCCCTGTCATGCGTTGCTGAATCCATCTTTCGCTACGACCTAATTTTTGCCAGTTTTCTCTTGCCCTATCTATACTTTGTGATGGATCGGCTATTTCATTCATACGTTCGTAGCCAACTTTTGCCAACCATTGTTTAAAGGGTTCGGCTTTTGGCGATGGGATGGATTGGATAATCCTTAACAACCCTTGAGTGTTGGCGCAATCCGTTGCATATTTTTTACCATCAGATGATTCAATTTTCAGTTGTCGACAAATTGTCGACAACTCAATTCCTGATAATTTTTCCCTCTTTTTAATTCTATACCAATAATCCTTTGGATCAGGGCTGTCTGTTAAAATTTTAACGACATCTACGACTGAAAAATACCATTGTTGTTCAGTCTCATCCCAGAGACTCCGAACCTTTTTTTGTTCAAATAATTTAATATTATTCATATTAAAGTGTGTTGTTTTTATAATACATTACATATTTATCTTCTAAATTCACAACGGTGTTTCCCCCATTTTTTAAGTCTATGTTTAGCTTTGCAATAATCTCTGAATATTTAGGACAAACTTCATGATTTGTATTTACTAAACCAAACTTCAAGAAAATTGTGTCATAAAAAAGTTTTGTCTTATTTTTTTTACTCCCTTTAAAAATAAAACGTATTCCAATTCCTCTTAAATTTAAAACAGGAAGTATCATTCCACTTTGGATATACTCACTCAATTCAAACTCTTTCCCATCTATTAAAACAATTGCTACAATATCATTGCTATCAATAGGTTCTTGCTCCCAGTAAATGAAATATCCGAAATTAAATAGATGTAAGTTCATCATAATATCTATGTCAAAATGAGCAATTACATTAAGCAGAACTTTTGCTTGTAACAAGTTATTTTGCTGACTTAATCTTTGAAGAATTTTTATTGCTTTTGAAAAATCATGATTATAAATATACAAAATGGATAAACATACTAGTAAACCCATGTCATCTTTATTGTTATTTATTTTTTTATTTATACCTTCAATTTCCTTTGATATTAACGATATGTTATAACGCGGAAGATCGTCTGCGATAATCCTATAAAAGATTTCGTCTTCACTTGTCAAGTCAATAGTTTCCGATTTATATCCAAAATTTTCAAGAACAGGAATTTCAAATAAAAAATTCTCAGTCTTTGATGTGCAAATTTTTTCTTGTACATGAATACTTGATTTTATACTATCACCTTCAATTTTGTCGATGATTACTGGTCCCATACTTTTACCTAAGTCCCCTGAAAAGACACCAGAAAACTGCATGTTTTCATCTGGAATTAAAGAAGAAACGTTAAGAGTAATCATAACATTCCCTTCTTCTGTTTTTATGATTTCAACTTCTTTTCCTTCTGTAGTTTCAATTTTGATAGTTCTGTCAATATTTGGGGTTTTCGGAATGCCATAAGTTTTTATAACAGGTATTGGTAATTCTTTAATAATACGCTGGGCTTCTCCTTTTGCTACAACAAACCTTATCTTTTGATTATTAAGTTGCCAATTAGGAGGAATTAGTAATAAAGTAAAAGCAGTAGTATAATCATTGTTAAGATGGTCTTTTATTTCATCTAAAATACTATTAGAAAAATCGTGAAAGTTTGTTTTGAATTGTTCCAAAATAGTATCCTCTTGAGGCATATCAAAAACATAATAAACTGAAAGGTTTTTATAAAGATAAAAATCTGCTTTGATTTTACTGGTACAACCCCAACTCTTTACTTCATCACTGGTTAAATCACTCAAATCTCTTAAAAAAATGCCGAACTTATTAGCTTTATTTATTGCCCCTTCTGTAAACCCAGAACTTGAAACGCCTATAATAGAATCTGCGTTAAGACTTGGTCTTCTCCCTATTAATTCTTCTATCCATTTTACATTTTGCTTAGACTTATGTAATCTACACTCTATGAAAGTTATTTTATTTTCCTTTTTAATAGTAATGTCAATTTGTCTTTTTTGTGAAGGATTATCAGGATCAAAGATCTTATCATTCCATGTTACCAATACATTATCTTCTTCTAACAATTTATGAATTCTTGATATTTGCTTTTCAAAAAAAACAGATTCTTTACTCATTATATTTTGTTTAATCTCGTTAAATTTTGTTTTTAAATATATTTATCATACTTATCTGCCTCGTTTTTAGAATGAAATCCTATTTTATTTTCTAGTATTCCCTGCCAAATTTACATTTTTTTTATACATTTACACGACTAACTTTTATTTCGTACCTACGGCACTTCCCTCAGCCTCGTCAGAGGCGACATATTTGTTGATTAAATATAGTAATACAAAATTAAGCCCCGCCTGCCTGGCCAGTAGGCTGGTAGGTGGCGAAAAATTTCTATCTGGCATATTAGATTCGTCGTTTTTATAATTTTAAATCTGTGTTAATCAGTGAAATCTGTGGCAACTTTTTATTAAGCCTATTTTTTTAAGATAAAATTTCTAATTTTGCCCATAATTTTAAAGATTCTTTTTCTTTTTTAATTTAGTTGATATGAGTGATAATAATAAATACGAGAAGCTTTTCAATGATTTTCAACCTATAAGTACTGAAGAATGGGAAGCTTTAATTCGTGAAGATTTAAAGGGAGCTGATTACGAAAAAAAACTGGTTTGGAAAACTGTTGAAGGATTAAGAATAAAACCCTATTACAGAGCAGAACATATTAAAGATTTGGTTGCTCCAAAAACAATACCCTGTCAGGCTCCATTTGTTCGTGGCAACAAAAAAGACAATAACTGGATTATCAGGCAGGATATAGATGATGAATTACCTTTAACAGCTAACAACAAAGCTGTTAAAGCTTTAAATAGTGGAGCAGAAGCCATCGCCCTTAATGTTTCTTTTTGTAAAAACGCTCAGGATTTGATTAACTTGCTCAAAGGAATTAATCTGGACATTGTAAATATTCATTATTACGGGGCTTCTTCTTACCTGCTACTGGCTGAATTACTTGTAAAAGCCACAAAAGCACTGGATTTCGATTCAAAAAACTTAAAAGGTTCTTTCAATTTCGACAACTTAGGCTACTATTTTGCTCATGGTAGTTTTTATGCTTCTATAGACAGCAACTTTGCAGAATTATCACACCTTCTTGACATAGGGAAAAGAGATTTTCCGCAAATTAAAATCATAAACATTAATGCCCACCTTATTCACAATTCAGGAGGCTCTTTAACACAGGAATTAGCATACAGTTTAGCTATGGGTAACGAATACATCACAAACTTACTTTCAAAAGGACAACAAATTGATGATATTCTATCAAGGATACAGTTCACTTATGCTATAGGCTCAAATTATTTCCTCGAAATTTCAAAAATCCGCGCTGCCCGCCTGTTATGGTCGGCAATTGCAGAACAGTTCAAGCCCGCCAATGAAATTTCCAAATACATGGTTATTCACAGCATATCTTCCTTGTGGAATAAAACAATCTATGACCCTTATGTGAATCTGCTCAGATGTACTACAGAAGCTATGTCGGCTGCTATCGGCGGTTGTGATTCCATGACTGTCCTTCCTTTCGATATAGCCTATAAATCAGGCGATAGTATTTCAAACCGAATTGCCCGTAACATTCAAATTATCTTAAAAGAAGAAGCTTATTTTAATAAAATTGTAGATGCCTCTGCTGGTTCCTACTATGTTGAAAATCTTACTGAATCCATTGCGGAAGCCTCATGGCAGATGTTTCTGAATATTGAAAGTAAAGGTGGATTTATTAATACAGCCTTAAGTGGAGAAATTAATCAGGGTATTGAAACAATAGCTGTCAAAAAGCAGGAGGATTTAGCTTTGCGCCGTCAAATCCTCTTGGGCACCAATCAATATCCTGATTATTCAGAAAAAATGCTTGCTAAAATTGAACCTAAGACAAAGGCAAGTGCATTAAAAGGCAAAAAAGAAATACGTCTTGCACAATCGTTCGAAGCATTGAGATTGGCTACTGAAGATTATATAAGTAAAGGCAATCCGACCCCTAAAGTATTTTTGCTTAATATTGGTAATCTGGCCATGAGAAAAGCAAGAGCCGGTTTTTCTTTAAACTTTTTTGCTTGTGCCGGTTATGAAGTCATTGATAATAATGGGTTTAACAAAACTGCCGATGGTATTAATGAAGCTCTTAAAAGTAATGCTGAAATTATTTGTATTTGCAGTTCAGATGAAGAATATGCCACTTTAGGTGTCGAAATAATTAAGGGTATTAAAAAAGCTGACAACAACAAAATTGTTGTTGTAGCAGGTAATCCGACCGAATCTGTTGAAATACTGAAACAAGCCGGCGTTGATGAATTTATTCATATAAAAACAAATGTTTTAGGTGCACTGAGTGAGTTCAATAGCAGATTAGGCGTAATTTAATTATAAAATAAAATGAATATCAATCGCATAGATTTTAGCAAAGTAGATTTTAAGAAAGTCAATATTAAGGACTCTTTAGAAAAATGGGAGAAAAAAAATAATATCCAAAAAGACTGGCTGACACCTGAGCAAATACCTTTAAAACCTGTCTATGGACAAGATGATTTGCTCAATATGGAGCATCTGAATTATGCAGCCGGGTTACCTCCTTTTTTAAGAGGTCCATATTCTACTATGTATGTCATGAAACCATGGACAATAAGGCAATATGCAGGTTTTTCCACTGCAGAAGAATCTAATGCCTTTTATCGGCGTAACCTGGCTGCAGGACAAAAAGGATTGTCAGTTGCTTTCGACCTGGCCACACATCGTGGTTATGACTCTGACCACGAAAGAGTTATGGGAGATGTTGGTAAGGCAGGTGTGGCCATTGATTCCATCCTCGACATGAAAATTCTTTTCGACCAGATACCTTTAGATAAAATGTCTGTTTCAATGACCATGAACGGTGCTGTGCTTCCCATCTTAGCTTTCTATATAGTAGCTGCCGAAGAACAAGGTGTAAGTATGGATAAGCTTACAGGGACCATTCAAAATGATATTTTAAAAGAATTTATGGTTCGTAACACCTACATATACCCACCATTGCCCTCGATGAAAATTATTGCTGATATTTTTGAATTTACGTCTAAAAAGATGCCCAAATTCAACTCCATTAGCATCAGTGGCTACCATATACAGGAAGCAGGAGCTACTGCCGATATTGAGCTGGCTTACACCCTCGCCGATGGACTTGAATATTTGAGAGCAGGTGTTAATGCAGGTATGGACATAGATTCTTTTGCTCCCCGGTTATCATTTTTCTGGGGTGTAGGCATGAACCATTTTATGGAAATTGCCAAGTTGCGAGCTGCACGGCTGTTATGGGCTAAGATTGTAAAACAATTTAATCCTAAAAATCCAAAGTCGATGGCTTTAAGAACCCATTGCCAGACCTCTGGCTGGAGTTTAACAGAACAAGATCCCTTCAATAATGTGGCAAGAACTTGCGTTGAAGCTATGGGCGCTGTTTTAGGACACACACAATCATTACATACCAATGCATTAGATGAAGCCATAGCCCTGCCTACAGACTTTTCTGCCCGTATTGCCCGTAACACCCAGATTTATATTCAGGAAGAAACCAATGTGTGTAAAGCTGTTGACCCTTGGGCAGGCTCCTACTACATTGAAACACTGACACATGAATTGGTTCATAAAGCATGGACATTAATTCAGGAGGTAGAAGAACTGGGTGGTATGGCAAAAGCTATTGAAACTGGCATTCCTAAAATGAGAATTGAAGAAGCTTCTGCCCGTAAACAAGCGAGAATTGATGCAGGTAAAGATACTATTGTGGGCATCAATAAATACAAACTCGAAAAAGAAGACCCTATTGATATCTTAGATGTAGACAACACAGCCGTCAGGCTTTCACAAATAGAAAGATTAAATAAATTGCGTAGTGAACGCAATGAAAAAGAAGTACAGGAAGCCCTCACAGCCATCACCCAAGCCTGCGAAAAAGGTAATGGAAATTTGCTTGCATTAGCTATTGATGCAGCCCGCAAAAGGGCAAGTCTGGGTGAAATTTCAACAGCTTGCGAAAAAGTTTTTGGCAGATATAAAGCCGTAATACGTTCAATATCAGGAGTATATTCTATGGAATCACAAAATGATGAATTATTTAATAAAGCAAAAGCTTTATCAGATGAGTTTGCAGCTCTCGAAGGCAGACGCCCCCGAATTATGATTGCTAAGATGGGACAAGACGGGCACGACAGAGGGGCTAAAGTAGTGGCAACAGCTTATGCCGATATGGGTTTCGATGTGGACATGGGACCTTTGTTCCAAACCCCTAAAGAAGCTGCCCGACAAGCTGTTGAAAATGATGTTCATGTGCTGGGTGTTTCCAGTCTGGCAGCAGGACACAAAACCCTTATACCCCAGGTTATTGCCGAATTGAAAGCCCTTGGCAGAAAAGATATTATGGTTATAGCCGGCGGTGTTATTCCTACCCAAGACTATCAGATGTTATATGATGCAGGCGTAGCTGCTATCTTCGGACCAGGAACCAAAATATCAGACGCGGCTATTAAGATGCTGAATATATTGATTGGGATGAGAAAAGGGTAAATAGCTGTAAGAAAACGACAAAACAAATTTGCTTAGAATTTTAAAAATCGTTATCTTTACAAAAAAATCAGGATAATGAATAGAACTGAGCTACAAAATAACATAATTAGACAAGTACTAAACACTAACGATAACCAACTGCTTGATTATTTAAATGGTATTTTAAGTAAGGGAGCAAGTTCAACATTGTATAAACTTTCGGATTTTGAAAAAACAATAATTACAGAAAGCCTGTCAGAATATATGATAGGTAAAGTAATTTCAAATGAAGACGTATTTTTAAGAAATGAAAAATGGTTAGAAGAATAGTTTGGACTAGTAGAGCTGATGTTATATTTACTCACATACTTGAATTTTACATTGAGAGAAATGGCTCAAAAACATTTAGTAAAAAGCTAAACAAAGAAGTTAAAGAAATCATTAATTTACTTACACAACATCCCTTCCTCGGGACTAAAACTGATTTTGAAAATATAAGAGTTTTAATTCAGGGTGATTACAAAATATTTTATCAGGTTAAATCAAAGGAACTTGTCATTCATTTAGTTTGGGATAGCAGACAAAACCCTAATAATTTGAAAAGAGTTATTAAATAGGTGTTGAAATTAAAGCCTGATATTGTACAATTATTCTACACTTCTCAAAAGCATATTCATCTCACACGCCTCTCTGCAACCTTCCTTATCAAAATTTTCAATTATTTCTGTAAGGCTTTGTGTATTTATATTGCCAAGGACTTTTTTTTGAAAAGGACATGCTTTAACACTGCCATCAGGACTGATATAGAAAAATAGTTTCCCACCAAGGCAGCCGCGTTTGGCCTCAAAAATATCAGGGGAGTAGGCTATTGGTTGATTAATACTATTTCTTGCGGTCTGATTTCGTCTTGCAAGTGCCCCTACCCTCTTTAATTCGCTGACTGTAAAAGACTTTAAGGCTTCATCAAGATAGGATTCATTGGTATGAGGGACATAACAATTGATGAAATTTACACCAGATTTCCCTGCAAAAGAGGTATAATCGGTAAAATTATCATCTGCCAGTAAAAATCTGTTCATCACACAATCAGCTACAACAAGTAACCCTGCATCATGGGCTGCCTTGATGACTTCAACAGCAGTTTCAAAAGCCCCTGTTCCTTTTATTTTGTTTATATAATCGGATTTTAAAGCATCTAATGATATCATTATGCCTCTTAATCCTAATTTTTTATATGTTGTTAATTTTACCTCATCTAATGCCCAGCCAGTTGTTATAAGCCAGAAGCCAATATTTTTTAATGTAAATTTATTTAATATTTCAGGTATAATTTCTTCCCGCACCATCGGCTCCCCTCCTGACAGATAAATGTTTTTTACCCCAAGTTGAATAAACTCATCAATAGTCTGAAATATTTTTTCAGATGACAGCAATTGTTTATTTGTATGTTCAGAAATATTATAGCAATAGGCACATTTATAAGGACATACAGATGAAATACACACAATGCCAAAAAGAAGTGTAGGCTTTTTATTTTCAACTAAAACCTCAACATCTTTTATCAGATAAGTTATAAAATCCTTAGTATTTAAAGGAGGCACATCAGGTACAACAAAAATATTTATATCATTTTTTACATACCTGTTAGGCAAATCGTAAAACAAATTGTTCTTATCTGCCAAATATTTATAGATATTTCTAACACCTTTTATAAAGCCAAAATAAGTAAGAGCAGCAAAACAAAACCTTATAAAAACCGAAATATCAATGAGCCATTTTCTAATTCCCGAAATGTAAACAGTTTTGCGCATTTAATTATTAATTTATATTCTATGTGTTATGTGGTTAATATATTTTCAAATTCTCTAAAGAACTTTTTCGAAAACTGCATAAGTCCTGTAGGGTTCTACTTTTACATGAGTTATACGTTCAATATATCGTGAGGTTAAGTTAAGACTATTTATATTGGTTTCGCTTATAAATCCACCTTCACAAAGCCTGTATCCTTGTTTGTAAGCCTCTGAAAACATGCGTTTTAACAAGAGCAAATCGACAAGTTTGTGATGAAATTCTGGGATGACAGCAATTTCAGCCAACCTTATTCTTTTAATTGGGTTTATAAGTTTATAACGTAGCACATCTATAGAAAAGGGTGTATTGGCTTTCAACAGTTGCCTGGGTCTCAACAGCTGGTTAAAATCCGGAAACCACAACAGAAAACCAATAGGTTTGCCCATGTATTCCGCAAATAATAAGTTTTCGTTTTTTATAAGATGTCTGAAAGAGTTGAAAAGTTCATAATCTTCTTCGTATTTCCTTTCTGCCCAGAAAATATGTTCATGAAAACTATTATTATTCAACGCTGTGTATATTTTAACCTCTTCTGAAAGCTTTTTTTTGTCTATTGTCCTTATTGTTATACCTTTAACATTAGATAAAGCAGCATCGTGAAATTTTTCAACTTTTGTAATAGGGAATTGAAATGTAAATAACCTGTTTGAACTGAAACCCTCGAAATATTCAGGATAATAGGGCATGGTGTAAGCCAAACCATATGAAGGAACTTCATCAAATTTGTTGAGTAGTATACCTGCTCCATAGTTCAGATGACCGTCGAGACCTACGCATAGCTTCTTACATAACGAAAAATGTTCTTTAGCCAGCTTAACAATTTCAGATGACAGATAAGGAATATTTGGCAAAGCTTCAAAAAAAGCGACCATGACATAATCCGGATTTTTAGTATCATTTATCAAAGCAAACCTTCCAACAACCTGCGAGTCAATTTTAATAATGTATGGCTGAATTTCAGTATGCGACTTAAAAGCAGTTTTCTTTTTAATCAACAGCTCAACAATATCTTCATTACTCCTGCGAAAACATTTATTATTGCTGTAAATCAACTTACTCATTGATATGAAGACTTCAATATCTGATCTCGTATGTACAGCTTGTATTTTCAAAGGAATGATATTTGATAATAAAAGTCAAAGTTTTAGTCAAAGATAAATCATTTTAAGGAAATCAGAATTAACACTTTTTCACTAATTTTTTATGGATTTTACAGTCAATTAATCATCTACTAATCAAATTTTTCAAGACACAATTATAATATAATTACT
>Ga0114951_10001086_pt1 | contig 35228 bp, 38 predicted proteins | sample AM7aDNAmetaG_FD_88677 | JGI IMG/M metagenome (GOLD analysis project Ga0114951, IMG submission 88677) | Freshwater microbial communities from Finland to study Microbial Dark Matter (Phase II) - AM7a DNA metaG | ecosystem: Environmental > Aquatic > Freshwater > Lake | place: Finland: Lake Alinen... | reverse complement strand
GACAGCACACCAAGGATCATCAGGGGGAAGACGGTCGGTCGGACGACGACCGCGCCAGCCACCACCACCGCTCGGCCGGCCACCATCACCGCCGCTCCGGCGAGGGCGACAGCCGCCGCGGGAAGGGGTGCGGCAGTCCGCACACAGGCGGCTCCCAGCACGAGCAAGGCGACTGTGGCCGCGACGCCTGGCTGGGTAGGCAGGTCGGCTGCGCCTGCCACGACTGCAGCCGCCCCGCTTGCCATCAGGCCCGCGACCGCGGCCCAGGTCCGGTTCCGGTTCCGCACGAAGGCCAAGGCACCGAGAATCCCGCCGACAGCCAGCTCGAAGGCCCAGTTGCCGCCGTGGGCGGCTACCCGGACGGCATCGGCCGCGAGGATCGCGGCGAATACCAGCCCCCATCCGATGTTCGTCGCGGTTGCGACGCCGCCGATGCTTCGGTCAAAGAGGTTCACCGACTGCCATTCTACGCGGTGGCTATCACCTGAGGAATCGGCCGAAAGGACGGTCATCGGCGAGCTCAGATCGTTCTATCGGTCGATGTCGGCCGCACGACTGTCGTCGAAGATGTCCTCATGAACGCCTCCACGCTCATCGTCGACGTGACCTGCTGGTCGCTGGGCCTATGACAGTCACTCGCGCGCAGCTTGAGCTGGACCCGGTGCGCCTGCGCTGGCGCTCGATTGACGCGGTCATCTTCCTCGGCTACTACGGGCTCTTCATGGCCTACAACTTCGTGGCGCGGGAAACGGAGCCGCTCCATTGGGTCAGCCTCGTGCTGTTCCCACTGGCCATTGTCTACGGGCTGACCAGGATGGTGTACCGTGGCGATCTGGGCGACGCCCTCGCCTCGGTCGGCCTGAGGCGCGGCGCCTTGCGGTCAGGTCTGCTTCTGGCTGGTGCGGTCGGGCTTGGTCTCAGCTGCGTCCAGCTCTTTATCTCGGACAAGCGTCACGAGATCTGGCCGATCATCACCAGCGGCAAGGTCCTGCTCTACTTGCCGTTGGTCATCGTCCTGTTGTTCGTGGCGGCCGGCTTCACCGAGGAGCTCTTCTTCCGCGGCGTGCTCCAGACGCGGCTGGCCGCCTGGTGGGGGCATGAGGTCTGGGCGGCGATTGCCGCAGCCGTGCTCTTCGGCCTCTATCACTTCCCCTACATCTACTTCCTGAGTAGCTCCAACCTCCGGGGACACGCGCTGGGCGCTCTCGGTGAGTGCGGCATGGATGCCTTGGCCGGCCTTGCCATCGGCTTGGTCTATTGGCGTTCTCGCAAGAACCTGCTCGCCGCCGTTGTGACGCACGTCCTTATCGGCGCTCTGCCAGCACTCACGCTGATCCATTTCGGTCCGCGCTGAGGCCATGGTCCAAGAGTCAGCGAGTTGGGCGCTCGTCGCCTACAGGGTCGAGGCCGACCACGTGAAGGTCTGGCAGACGGTCGGCAAGCTGCGCCGCCGGCACGGGCTCGTGATGAGCAGCGAGCCACGCGAGCCGGGCTACCGGGTCGAGGGCTGGACCTGGGAGGCGCGAAGGGTGAGGAGCTTGGTGCGGCAGGGGTAGTCGGGAGCGTCAGAGGCGCAGGTGTTGCACTTCGGACTTGAACTTACGCGGCTCTCGGGCTGCGGCTGCGAGGCGGCGATACGTCACTGAAGTCGCCGGATTCCCGCCGTGCCAACGCCATCTTCCCAGGGCAGAATCTGGAGCCGAGGCCAGACCATGCTCCAGCGCTCGACCTTGGCGGCGTAGATGTCGGGCGTGATCTGCACCCTGTTGGGCCGGACGATGAGTTCGAGCAGATCGTCGGTGCTGAATGGCGCCTCGACTAGGAGGGTCCCGTTCTCTCGGCGGACACCGATCGCCGCAGCTGTCGTCGGCCAGGAGGCAAGCGCATCTTCGCACGAGGAGTAGGGCTGGATTTCGTAGCCGAAGCGGGAGGCGTACCAAAGATGGACACGTGCCTGGTTCTTGACGTCGGGGCGAAGAGGCAGATCGGAGAGTAGGTCGCGCACGCACGCCACCACCTCGTCCTCCGCGCGCGCAGACAGGTCCACGTCGAAGTAGGCGATGTCGAAATCGTCGATGCCCGTGGCAGCCGAGTTCCCGTGCGCCACGTTCCACACGGTCTGCGCGATGCAGCCGCCTCCGAGATACCAGTTCGGCAGGTCCAGCACGGCGAGGCGCTCGAGACACTCGCCCACGAGCTCGTTGCAGTCGAGGTCCCGCTGCAGACGCTCGGTGGCGATTGGCGCAGGTCGAGTATCGTCCTCCATTGGGCACCGCCTCACATGCGACCTCGACAAACGCTAGTCCGTATGACGCCCGGCGCGTAGCCTGCAAACCACGGCTCCGCGCGCCTGCGGCTGCAGCTTACTGTCGGGGCCGTGGTTTGCAGGTTGACGCGCTTGTTCTACGGGCCGCTCACACAGGCCTTCCGCCACCAGGACGTCGCGGCAAGACCCGGGACTGTCGGCGAGATATGCCCGGATGCCGAGGTCGCGGGCGGCGTCGACACAGGTCGGCGAATCATCGAAGAAGTAGGCCGCGTCAGGCTTGACCGCGAGCCGCTCGAGCACCATCTCGAAGACGTCGCGATCGGGCTTGATGCGCCCGAGGAGATGCGACGAGAACGCGGCGTCGAAGTGCTCGGTGAATCCGCCGAACCGAGCCCAGTGGAGTTCGTTGCAGTTACTGAGGCAGGCGACCTGATGATGAGGACGTAGCTCGGCGATCAGCGCGAGCGAGTCCGGCCAGAAGGCGCGCGGCCAGGTGACGAACTCGGCGAGGAACTCGCCCGGGGAGAGCGCGAGGTCCCATTCGGCGATGAAGCTCGCCGCAAAGGCGGCCGGGTCGCTGCGGCCGAGTTCGAAGGCGCGGACGGATTTGGAGGCAAGCCAGCGGTCCCGCGTCGCCCCGGCGTCAATGGGCTCGGGGAGAAGCTCGCCGAGCGCGCTGAGAGTGGCGTTCTCGACGAGAACGCCGCCCAGGTCGAAGACGATTGTCGGCGGTCGCTTCATGTGCTGTGCCTAACGCGGTGCGGATATCCCGCGAGCACGGCGAGTCGGGTTGATCCGCTGGTTGGCGGCCCTTGCACTCAGAGAAACCGCTCCACGATGACCTCGGCAACGTACCGGCCATCGACCTTGAGATGGCGCTCTGCCCTGCCCACGACACGGAATCCCTGCCCCGCGTAGGCGGCGAGTGCCGGCGGGTTGTCCTCCCGGATGTAGGTGAACAGCTTCTCGTAGCCCTTGACGCGGGCGGCGGCAAACGTCGCCGCGAAGAGTCGGGAGGCGACCTGCTGGCGGCGGCAGGCGGCGTCGACGTAGGTGCCGAGCACGCCGACGTGGTCGAAGAGACTCGTGTACGTGGCAAAGGGCTCCAGGCTCTGGAAGCCGACGAGCAGCCCGTCGCCGCGGCGTAGCGCAACGTGAAACACGCCCCGGGAGGGGAAGCCGGCGATGTAGCCGCGCTCGTCTGACTCGGTGAGTGGAGCGTCGAACGCTACCGCCTCCGACTCGATGATGGGGTTCAGGACGCCGAGGACCGCGGCTGCGTCGTCTGCGCGTGCCTCACGGATGATGAGGTCCATCTGCCGCTCCGAGTCGAATCCTGCTACCGACGTTGGTCCGCCCAACGTGTTGCACATGAGCTGCAGGCCATCGCTGCCCTTACGTGCCGCATCATACCTGCGGGGCCTGTCTGCTCGATGTGCTTGTTAGACCGCGCATCGCTGCGACCCAGACGACGAGAACGTCTGCCAGGTGCGGGACGACTTCCTCGAGACTGGCGTGGAAGTCAGCCGCAGCGGTGGCATCGGCCGCGTCGGTGATGACGCGCAGCTCGACGAACCGTCGCCCGCTGAAGGCCGCCGCCCGCGCCGCTCCGGCTCCCTCCCAGGCCACGCAGAGCGCACCGGTCTCGGCGTGCAACTCGCCAGCCCTGGCGGAGTCGATGACGTCCTCGTCCCCGCTGGCGATGGGACCGCTCAGGATGCTGAAGCCGCCGGGCCAGTCGGAAGTCACGGCTAGGATCTCCCGCACCACACTTGGATCGGCTCTGTGGACGGGTAGCGGCTCGGCGACAAAGCGGAGCTTGTAGTCGTGCTCGACCGAACAGCTTCCAATGACCACGTCACCCCACCGAGCGGTGGCGCTGAGGGAGCCCGCCCCCCCCGCGCAGACGACCGTCTGGACGTGCGGCAGCAGGTCGAGCAAGTGCTGGGTTTGCACCGCAAGCTGGACCTTGCCGTGCCCTCCGACAGCCACGGCGAGTTCGAGTGCCTCCAGGAACGCGACGTCGAGCTGCCCTATGCGACGGACGGACTGCTCCTGGCCAAGTGCGCTCAGCGCAGCGAGGAGCGGTGCCGACTCATCGGCCTGTGGAACCATCACGAGTGTCTTGATCGTAGTGGTCATGGGTGGGCGTCCGATCGTCGGTCTAACTAGCATTCGGCAGACTGCGTAAGACCTTCAACGCGGCTGCTCCTTCCGCCCAAGACCATAGCACCCAACCTGACGAGGCGGCATATCCAGACTGCGTAAGCCCCAGGACTATTCACCCCTCCCAGCGCCCGCTGTCTACGCTGCCGCCGCGCACCAAGCGCAAGCATCGCAGCCTTACCACCTCTGCCGCAGCTGCGGCACCCCCGTCGCACTGGACCACTACTGGACATGGGAGGCGCGGCGGGTGAGGAGCACGTTGAGGAGCGGGTGAGATCTTCTGGACTTCGACCGAACAGGGCGAGGACTTCGCGTATCTAAGTAGAGTGTGAGCAGAGTAGAGCAATCCGCGAAGGAGACGTCGTGGGTCGAGGCGAGGGAAGTGCGGCGGAAGCCGTGGTGCAGGTGGCTGTGATGGCCCCTGGGTCCGAGCCGGCAGACGCGCTGCTGCGCGCGGCCCGCAGAGGTGATCCTGACGCCTTCATGAAGCTGATTGCTCCGGAGCGCTCCCGCCTCGAATCACTCGCCTACCAGCTGCTCGACGACGGTGCCGACGTCGCCGACGTCCTGCAAGAGGTCTACCTCTCCGCCTACCGCGCGCTTCCGAAGTATCGGGGCGACTCACGCCTTGCCACCTGGCTCTACCGCATCACGTACAATGCCTGCCTTCGCCATCAGGCCAGTCGACCGGAGACGGCTGACGCAGAGGCCGATCAGGGACGATCCTCGCCGGACCATGCCGCTTCGGTGGCTGAGCGCCTCGACCTCGAGGCCGCTCTGGTGGAGCTGCCCATCGAGCAGCGCGCCTTGGTGCTCATGATCGACCGCGACGGCTTCGACTACCGCGCCGCAGCGACGGCACTCTCCATCCCCCTGGGCACCGTGAGCTCGCGCCTCGCGGCCGCGAGGGCCAAGCTGCGCGACGCGCTCGCGCCCGATCACGAAAGGGGCGATGAATGAACCCGGACCAGAACGGACTCATCGACAAGCAGAGCCGCGATGTCGAGCTGGGCGCGGCGCTGGCCGCGCTGCCGCACCCCGAGCTGCGGGGCGACATGGACGCCCGGCTGCGGGCCGCGCTCGAGACGGAGCGTCGCCGTCGCCGCAGGCACCGGAGCGTCGCGACTCTCGGCCTCGCCGCCACGCTGGCGGCGCTCACACTCGGTGGCGCCGCCCTGGCGGGCGCCTTCAACTCGGACTCGCCCGCGCCGTGGCCTGAGCCACCGCTCCCGGCGAAGTCGGTCTATCCCACGAATGCCGCCGGTCAGACCTACGGAGGCCACAAGCCTCTTGTCGAGGCGCCAGACCTAATCGCGGTCTTGGCCACGAACGGGAAGCACGGCTACTGCCTGAACTCGGAATTCGAGCCGCCGCGGAATCCGCCGAAGACGCCCGAGGAGGCCGAGGCGATGTCGGACCGCGCTTTCAGGGGCTACACGATCCCCGTCTATGAGTCCGACGGCGTCACCCAGATCGGCGTCTTCCAGATGGGCGGTCCAGGCATGACGTCGTACGGCGGAACCGCTGACGGCGGCACGGTCACCAAGACCTCCGACGCCGACGGCAACATCATCACGACCACGGTGGACCCGGATGGCGCCACGACCATCGAGACGAAGGCGCTTGACGGCAGGGTCACTACGAAGGCGCTGACCGCAGCCGAGGCGGCGCGCCTCAAGGAGACGCCGACGCCTTCTCAGCAGCCGTCTCACAAGCCCGAGCCCGACACGCCGGAGGCCTGGCTGCTCGAGCGCATGTCCCAGCTCGCTGGCGATGCCGGCGACGCCCGAGCGACCGCATGGTGGGAGCTGCAGACGAGGCACTACCTTAAACCCATCGAGGGCGACAAGACGCCGGAGTCTCCGTACCAGCAGTGGGCGACCGTCTGGCTCATCATCCTGCACGGTGACTTCGCCGGAGGAGACTGGAGGTACTGGCTGCTCGACCAGGACTCGCACAATGTCCTCGCGTCCGGCCAGAGCGACACGCAGTTCGTCATGTCGGGCCCACAGCTCCCTCCGCCTCAGGGGCCCATCACGCTCGGCGAGAAGTGATGTCGATGGCCGCGTGCGAAGGCGGAGATGCACCGTGGTGAAGAAGACCCTGCTCATCGAAATCCCCGTGGTCGTCGTGTTTGCCCTCGTGGCGGCGATCATCGCGCCTTCTCGCCTGGCGCACACCTCAGCCATCGAGACGAAGGCCGTCGGAGTCTGGCAGGAGACCGACTCCCGGGAGGCCTACAAGCTCGTCATCCACGCCAATCCGGGCGCCGCCGAAGGCATCGCCTACACGATGACGTACCCGCGTCCGTTCAAGTTGCCGTTCCCGGCCTCCCTGTCCGGCAATGAGATCCTCATCTGGGGCGAGAACACGGATGACATTGTGTGGACCGTCGTCTACAACGAGCAGACCGACACGCTGGCCGTCAGGCCGCCCAACGGCAGTGAGACGCACACTCTCAAGCGCATCGCGGACCGAGAAGCACCGGCACCCAAGTGGCTCCTCAGACAGGCGCGCATCATGGCCGGGCAGGGCAAGGCCTCGAAGGCCTGGTGGACGAAGATCACCCTGGAGTTGGCGCTGCGCGCCGTCGAGCCGGGCACTGGCAGAAGCCCGGCGCGAACAACAGCCGGCCGACCTATCTGCTCATCGTGCACGGTGCGTTCACGCCGCGGTCGATCCGGATGGGCGCGTCTCCTGGGCCGGTTGCATGGGGATTCGAGGTCATCGATCCCGCCACGCACTTGGTCGACGAGTCGGGAGGGACCAACTCGTCACCGAGCACCGAGGGGCTGAGCTTGCACGAGATCGATCTCAAGTGACTCCTCGGCGTTGGGCAGTAGGCGCTCACGCCCCGTCCTCGTGCTGGGCTTCTGCGAGTCTGCTTGACCGCCTGGTTAGCATCCCGGCCTCAGATGGCGACCTTGAGAGGCCCGACCGGCTCGGCCGGCCGGCTGCGCGCGAGATCGTGAGCGGTCTGCAGGTTGACCCAGTACTCGGGCGTGGTGCCCAGCGCCTGCGCCAGGAGCCAGGCGGTCTCTGGCGTCACGCCGCGCTTGCCGCGCACCAGCTCGTTGACCCTCTGGACCGGCACGCCGAGGTGCGCCGCCAAGGCCACCTGCGTGATGCCCAGCGGAGCGAGGAACTCCTGGGCCAGAATCACGCCGGGGTGGGTCGGAATGCGGTTCTCGGGGATCACAGCGAGCCTCCTTTCAGTGGTAGTCGGTGAGACGTACCTTGTGGGCGTCGTTGCCCTGCCAGCGGAAGATCAGCCACCACTGGTCGTTGACACGGATCGAGTGCCAGCCCTTCAGGTCACCTTTGAGCGTCTCGAGGCGGTTGCCAGGCGGTGAGCGCAGGTCGAGCGTTGAGGCCGCGCCGTTCAGCGAGTCCATCTTCACAAGGGCCGCGTCGACCGCGTCGCGCGGGAATCGCCGCGCGCGGGCAGTCGGCCGGCCGTGGTAGAGGTCTTCTGTCGCGCGGTCCCCGAACGCTGCGATCATGGAACTACTTTACCGCTTACACGGTTACCGTGCAAGAGTGATAATCCCGCTGGGGGAGTGATGCTTACGCACCACACAGAACCTGTGCGGGCTACGGCCTAATGCTACTCGAGGAAGCGTAGGGCGCGTCAGGCTCTTGCGCCTACGCGACAGTACAACCTGCCACCCTTCGAGCCGCTCATGCGGCGCCGGTCGCCGTCGTCTGGATAGACCTGCTTGAAAGTCCCGAAGGCCACGACGAGACGCTCGATGAGCACGAGGGCCGTGCGTCCCCTCTCTTTCCAGTACCGAGGCACGGCGACCAGCCGCTTCATCGAGGCGGCCACGTCGGTCACGCTGCGACTCCACAGGGTCGCTGCGACCTTCCCGCGTCGTCAGCGCGGCCGACGGCCCGTCAGCCCGAGCAGCCGGTCCTGCAGCGGCGCAGTCTCGGGCACCGTGATGGCCGGCCCGAACACGCCCATCTGCCGCCACTGCTCGGCGTCGGGGGCGATCTCGTCCCAGAGTCCCTGCACGAGATCGTCAGGCAGCGTCGTGTCGGCGCCGATGAACCTCGCGATGTCGTAGGCGCGCAGGCCGCGAAAGCTGGTGATGTGCTTGAGGTACTCGCGCGCCGGATAGTCGCCGTATGAGAGGTGCACGATCCGGTCGAGGTCGTCGAAGGCGCGCACGGTCAGCACCGCGGTCTCCACGATGCTGGCGAAGGTCAGCTTGGGGTGATCGCCCAGCAGGTCGCCGTCGTACTTGTCGCCGACCTCCGCGATAGTCCTGCCGGCCAGCACGTCCGGCACCCAGGCGTCGTCGTAGGCGTGGTGGTTGATGGTCTGCCGCAGCGTCGTGCCGGGCTTGCGGGTCATGTCGTCCGGCACTCGCTGCTCCCACTGGTCGTCGCGGATCTGGTCGACCACGCTCCTCAAGGCCTCGTCGGCCAGGATGAAGACGTCTATCTCGTTCACGGTGTCCTCCTTCGTCCGCTCGAAGGTACCCGGATGGGACGCCGGGAAATCGGGCCGCCCTGGAACCCGGCACCGCTCAGCCGTCGCCAAAGCCCGACCGCAAGGTCGCGGCGATCTCCTCCGGCGGGATGAAGATGAGCTCGCCGCCGAGCTGCTTCTGCAGAAAGTAGTCGTCGGTGCGGTACTCGTGCTTGAACGCCGAGCGGGCGATGATGCGCAGCGTCACGGCATGTCCCGCTGAGCCCGCGGCGAGCGGGCCGCCCGGGAGCGGCCCGCCCCCGAGCGTGAAGTTGAAGGCAGACAGGCCTTCACGCTCGTACCAGGCCAGCACCTTGGAGAGACCGGCGGCGAGCGCCGCAACCTGCTCGCCGCTCAGCTCCGCGATGCGCCCGACGCCGGGCAGCACGGCGATGACCTCGCGGCCGCCGGAGGGAGCGAAGGGCGACAGCCACGTACAGCCGGCCTCGGCGGCGATGAAGCGCTCGCCGCGCGCGGTCTCTTCGTCCACGAGCGTCTGCCAGTAGGCAACGCCGTGCTTGGCCTGGAACGCCGCAGCGCGCTCCCACATCAGACGCAGCAACCACGGCACGGCCGCCCCGCCGAACATCTGGAAGTGCGGATGCACCAGGCTGGCGCCGGCCGGCAGCATGTGGTTGCAGCACAGCTCCAGGTGCTCGAGGCCGCCGTAAGCGCGCTCGGCGCGGGCGGCGAAGTCGATCGCCGCGCCGAGCCCTTCCTCGAGCAGGTCGGGCGTGAACTGCGAGGGCCGCAGAAAGTGGAGGCCCGGGTACGTGACGACCGCGTGAAGGGCGGCCAGCGGGAACAGGTTGGGGAACACCAGCGCCCGCCCGCGCTGCAGACGCCCGCCAGCCACGAGGTCTTCGGGGTACCGCGGCGTCGTCGCCATCACCTTCTCCGGACAGAAGAAGCAGCCCTCGCGCGTCTTCCGCGCCAGCTCGTCGGCGTACTCCCAGTCGGTCGTGCCGTAGAACGTCTCCTCCTTGGTGGCGAGCTCGGAGGAGGCGACCGCCGTCATGCCGGTGAGCGGATCGCGGCGAACCTCGATGGTCTGCTCGGCCCACTCCATGCCGGCCAGGGGGCTGAAGAAGGCCGCCTTCTCGACGCTGCGTTCGAACCTGATGCGCTCCATGCGACCCTCCACGGCTGAGTGTGTGTCTCGGCGACGATGGTACGGCGGGAGGAGCGGGACGGCAACGGCAATGCCGCCGCCGACCGTCCCGGCGTCCTACAATGATGGTCTGAGCATCATGACCCAGACGCTCGGGAGTGGGAGGTGCGGTCATGAGCTGGAAGCTGTGGATTGTCGTCGGCTTCGCCGTGGTCTTCATGGTCGGAGTGGGCATGGCGGCACGCGCTCTCGTCACCGATGTATCCCGGAACGTGCGCGTCGCCGACGTGCTCAAGGACCACGACGCCGAGCTGCGCAGCATCCCCGGCGTGCAGTCGCTGGGCACTCACTCCGGCGGCGGCGAGCCGGCCCACATCGTCGTGTACGTCGACAAGCTGACGCCCTCGGTGAGGGCCGCGGTGCCGGCCACCCTCGATGGCTACCGCGTCGATGTCGAGGTGGAGCCTGTCCTGCCGCCCTCGCCGCCGATGCTCGTCGGCATAGTCACGAACGTCACCATGGCAACGCCGGCGCAGACCGCCGCCGGGATCGCCGGCGTGCTGGCGATCGCGGGCGACCTCTACGCGGCGGGCTACGGCGAATCGGAGTCCGTCCCCCGCACCATGGAGGTGCGCGTGCCCACCGCCGTGCAAGTCTGGCGACCGCAGGGCGAAGGCAAGGAGCTCATCAGTCTCGCCGACGTGCGCGTCGGCGAGACCGCCAACGCGACGCTGACGGCCGTGCCCAAGACCGGTGCGCGTCGCGCGACTGCCGCTGATCTGGAGGCCTACGGGCAGATGTGAGACCGGCGCGGCGCGGCGCCGACCTCTTGCCGACACTCGCCGGCCGGCGCCTCGCCGGCGTACACTCGCGCCTCGAGGTCGAGGCCCTGGGCACGAGCCGTCTTGCGCGTTCTCGCGTTCACGGTCCAGATCATCACCTTCAGAGGGATGGGGAACGGCGACCTGTCGCAGCGCGCCACTGTCTCTGCCGAGAACGGCCAGCCAGCTGCCATGTCGGCGACTACAAGCGGCAGGCATTTGCGCAGCTGCTTGGAGAACATGCCGGCCTCCTCGAGCGGCCGTCCGTCGATGGGCGAAGTGCCGCCGAAACCCACTCCGCCCTGCCACGGCCAGCCCATAGAAGCGGCGAAGAACTTCATGGTGCGCAGCTCGGCCTTGCGCTGTAGCGGCTCCGGGAACCCCGAGTGGGCGATGCCGTAGAAGCGCGGCGCGGACTCGCCGAGCTCGTCGCGCCGCGCGTACAGACCCTCGAGCGCACGCTGCGTCACGGCCGGCAGCTCGTCCAAATAGACCGGTGCCACCAGCACCACGGCATCGCAGACGGCGAGCTTCGTCAGGGCCGCATCCAGGTCCTCCGGAGCGGCGCTCCAGTTGGGCACGCGCCACAGATCGACGGTCGCACCGACGGCGACGAGCCGCGCCTCGAGACCTCTGGCGATCGTCCCTGTGTTGGACTTCGCCCGCCGGCTCCCATCGATCACCAGGACGTTCATCTGCGGAGCTCCAAAGAATCGAGCGCGCCTTCGAGCTCGGTGTGCATCTGAGCCGCATCGCCGTCCCGGAAGACGGCGGCGGCGTGCCGCGCGTCGATGTTCACGGCGAGACGGCCGACCAGGAAGCGGAAGGCGTCGCCCTCGGTCCGGTCGTCGTCCACTCCGGTCCCCGCCGCCTCCTGCAGCAGCCCGACGCCGAGAAAAGCCGGCAGATCGTACCTGCCGCGGAAGTGCATCTCTCCGTTCCGCACCACGTAGACGGGCATCATCAGCGGCTGAAAACGGTCGATAGCCTTCTTCAGCTCGGCGCAGTAGGAGCCGAAACGCACGGGCGTGGCGAGGACCAGCACGTCGCTCGCCACGATCTGCCGAAAGATCTCCTGCATGTCATCTTTGACGACGCAGCGCCCCGGCGTCTTGAGGCCGCAGCTGCCGCAGCCGGTGCAGGGCGCCACGCGAGCGGCCGCGACGTCGACCGTGTCGACGTCGTGCCCGCGCTCGCGCAATGCCGTCTCGACGGCCTCGAGCGCCGCCGGTCCATGCTCCTCGTCCACGGCCAACGCCGAGAGGACCAGCGCTTTCATGAGGTCTGCCCTCCTTTGAAGGTGTCGACCAGGGCCTCGAGAAGTGCCCGGTGAAGGCGATCGTAGTCGGCCTCGAGGTGGCGCAGACGCGTCTGGCGCAGCACCGCGAGGCCGTGTACGAGCGCCCAGAGGTGGTACGCCATCTCGTCACGTCCGTAGCCCGGCCGCGGGTGGAACGCGCCCATGTCGATGCCCGTCTGCACAGCGGTCTGGGGGATGAGAAACGTTGTTGGTGCGTCCATGAGCTCCTCCCACGTGGCCTGCTCGATGGGCAGGGTGTTGAACAGCAGCGTGAACTGCGCCGGGTGCGTCTGCGCGAACTCGATGTAGCGCAGCCCCAGCTGCACGACGCGCTCGCCGGGCGGTACGTTCGCCGAAGCCATCTCGTTGAAGAACCCCCCGAAGACCGCCTCCACCTCGCGGCCGATCTGCCCGACCGCCTCCAAGAGAGCCGCCTTGCTCGGGAAGTAGTGGTAGAGAGCCATGGCCTCGACGTGCAGGCGCTGCCCGAGGGCGCGCATCGTCAGAGCTTCGAGCCCTTCGTCGTCGACGATCTCGAGGGCCGCGGCGACGATGCGTTCTTTGCTGAGCTGCTCGCGCGGCTCATCCGCCTGCCGACCGCTTCTCACCTGTTTGCTGGTCACGCACCCTCCTCGGGCCCATCGAGTGACTTGCGAACGACGTCGTTGACATCTTACAACGTAAGGTCTACGCTCTTTACAACGTAAGATTACATCGTAAGACACCGCAAAGCAAGGAGCTGATCATGAACGAGCAGACCACCAGCGCGCTGATCGCCCCGGGCGCTCGTCGGCCTCGTGGTCTACGCGGCACCGCGGTGAAGAGCCATACGGTGTCCGGGCAAGACCCCACCAGCACGACCGAGCACAAGGCAGTCTCAGAGCGGGCCGCCATCTGGCTGTGGCTCTCGATCGCGGCGGCCCTCTTGGCCGCGGCGGGCAGCGTGATCGCGCTGGCCGTAGACAGGATCTACGCCGGCCTTACCCCCTCGTTCCTGCCGCAGGCGCTGGCGCAGGACGTCGCCAATCTGGCGTTCGTCTCGCCGGCCTTGCTGCTGCTCGCGGCGCTGGCCCTGCGCGGCTCGCTGCGCGCCTACCTGCTCTGGCTGGGCGTGTTGACCTTCACCGTCTACAACTACGTAATCTACGCGTTCTCGATCCCCTTTGGGCCGCTGTTTCTGCTCTGGGTGGCGGTGCTCGGCATGTGCGCCTACTCGCTGATCGGCGGCGTGACGATGGTCGACCACATGGCGGTCGCAGCACGTTTCTCGCGCCGGCGGCCGGTCATCGTCGCCGCCTGGGTCCTGATCGTGACGGCGATCCTCTTCGGCCTGCTCTGGCTCTCCCAGGACGTGCCCGCCTTGCTGGCGGGCAAGACACCGCAGAGCCTCATCGACATGGGCTTGCCGACCAACCCCGTCCACATTCTCGACCTGGGGTTCTTTCTGCCGGCCGTCATCGTCACCGGCGTGCTCCTACTCGCACGCCGGCCGCTCGCGTACACCCTGGCGCTGTCGTTCCTCGTCTTCCTTGTGCTGACCGGTCTGCCGATCCTGCTCACGCCCGTCGTGCAAGCGGCGCGCCGAGAGACGGCGGCGTGGGGCGCCGCCATCCCGATCGGCACGCTCACTGTGACCCTGCTCGTAGTTGTGGGCTGGCTGCTTTCGACGATGCGGACTCACGAAGAGCCCGCTGCAGCACCGGGGTGGCGGGATAGATCCCGTAGCCAATGCAGGTGGTGATGAAGCCCTCGACCCGGCCACTATCGTGCCGGTCGACGGCGAAGGCGCGCCTCAGCCCTCAGGCGTCTGCCAGCGTTCGAGCCAGACCGCCACGGAGCGGTTCATCTCGCGGGCGAAGTCGGCCGCGTACTTGCGCGCGTACACGTCCTGACCGATGTTCTCGATGCCCGGTCCGAAGCCGCGCGGCGCGTGGAGCTGCGCGAGCTCGTCAGAGGCTTCGCGGAGCTCTTCGGCGCTCAGGCGGTAGTAGCGGTTCTTGTGCACCACATGCTTCTCGTAGTGCGGCGTGGGGCGGCGCGGCTTCGTCGGCCGCCCGAAGCACACCATCGCGATGGGCAGCGTGTGGTTGGGCAGGCCGAGCAGCTCCGCGTGCTCCTCGGCCTGCTCGAGGATGTCGCCGATGTAGCACGAGCCGATGCCCAGAGACTCGGCGGCGATCACGGCGTTCTGCGCCGCGATCAGGGCGTCACAGCAGGCGTCCAGCAGGTCGCCGGGGCCGGGCGCGCCCCGGTGCGCCACGCCGTCGAGCTCTTCCACGCCCGAGACGGCGAACAGGTCGATCCACTTCTGGTAGTCGGCGACGAACACGAGCACCCAGGGCGCTTTGGCAATGAACGGCTGGTCGTCGCAGGTCACCGCCAGCCGGTCCTTGAGCGCCTGGTCCTCGATCTCGATGATCGAGTACAACATGAGGTTACCGGCCGTCGGCGCCCGCATCGTCGTATGCAGAATGGCCCTCTTCTCCTCGTCGCTCAGCGGCGCCGCGTCGTAGGCGCGCGTGGAACAGCGCGCGTTCATCAGCGCGATGGTCGGGTTAACCTGTGACACCGCCGGCCTCTCAAGCCGGCTCGTCGAGCAGCCGCCGCAAAGCCGCCTTGGGATCGTCGACGAGGGGCACGCCGTGATCGAAGCACAGGACGCTGAACGGCAGGCCGAGCAGCTTGTGCACGCTGCGCCGCGTCTCCGCGGGATCCTCGTGAAACTCGGGCGGGACGAAGTGCAGCACGCCGCCGCCGGCGTGCATCACGAGGTCTGAACAGAACACCACGCCGGTGTCGCCCTCGAGCAGCAGCGAATAGTGCGGCCACTCGGGGCCGGGCGTGCGCACGGCGACGAGGCCGCCGGGGAGCACGTCGCCGTCCGCGTAGCGGCGCTCGGGCTCCTCGTCGGCGGCCGAGGCGTCCTCCGGCAGCCACACCTCGATGCCGAGCTCGCGGCGGTAGCGCCAGGCGGCGCGCTGATGGCACCTGGCGGTCAGGACGATCGCCGTCGGACGCGGCAGCGACGCCATGGCGTCCTCCGCGAGCCGCACCGGATCGACGAGCACGCAGGCGTCGCCGGTCGCGAGGGCGTGCGAGCTCGAGACGTTGCCGCCGATGGCGCTGTTGTGGATCCGCCAGTGGTAGAGGCCCTCCACAACCTCCTCGACCTCTGACGCAGTCTCTCGTGGTTCACTCATCGCTCCCCCTCCGCGTACCTGTGGCGTGCTCGCCCCGGTCCAGCCTGAGGCCTTGCGCGCGGGCGGGTCAAGTGTTTTCTGCCTCGCCTGTGCGCGTGCTGCGTGATCGGCGAGGGCGGATCGGGGGATGATGTGTCACAGTAGAGAGGCGCGGCGCCAGGGGCGCCGCGCCTGACGGCCGCGCCGCGACCGTCGCGAAGCTGCCTTCAGGAGGCATTCGGCATGACCGAAAGGCGCGTCCGCCGCGGCAAGTTGCTTTCGCCGCCCAGCCTTGTGGGATTCGCCGCCGGCTGGACTGCGCATGACGCGCAGGACCTGCAGACCTCCATCGACAAGTACCGGATCGAGTAGGCTGAAGGCCGGCACAGGGGTGGCTGACCAGGAACGTAGCCCATCGTGACCGCGCCCGTGCCGGGCTGGGCGAAGCGGTACCCGCTGGTCGTCGAGGTCGCCGCGGCTGCCGTCGTGCTGGCCTACGGCTATGTGATCGTCCGCATCGTCCCCGAGGCCGTGTACGTGCCGGTCAACCTGGCGGCCGCCGGCCTGGCGGTTGCCTTGGTGCACCGAAGCGGCGCGGGCTGGGACGATCTCGGTGTGGCCCGCGAGAACCTGGGTCGCGGTCTCCGCCTCGGACTGCTGACGGTCCTGCCGATCGCCGCCGTCGTGGCGACCGGCGTCGCGCTGACCGTGTCCCGCAGGTTCTTCGTCGAGGCGCGTTTCACCGATCTGGGCACTGCGCAGGTGCTGTACGAGCTGCTGATCCGCATCCCCCTCGGCACGGCCCTGGCGGAGGAGCTGATCTTCCGTGGAGCGCTGCTCGGGCTGTACGGGCGCCGCCACACGTTCCTCAAGGCGGCGCTGCTCAGCTCACTGGCGTTCGGGCTATGGCACGTGGTCACGGCCATGGGCTCGGTGCAGAGCAACGCCGCCGGCGAGGTCCTCGCGTCTCCGGCGGCGCGGGCAGGCGGCGTGCTCGCGACCGTGGTCGCTACCGGCGCGGCGGGCATGGTCTTCTGCTGGCTGCGGCGGCGCTCGGGGAGCGTCCTCGCGCCGGCCATCACGCACGCCGCTCTCAACGGACTGGCCGTGGTCGGCGGCCTCGTCGTGGCGCGCTGGCTCGGCGGCTGAGCGCGCTCGGCCGGCAGTCCACTCGCGTCGTCCGCCTCCGGGGGCATCTTGTCCCGGCAGATCGACAGGCCCACCGTCCCACCCGTGGTCATGCGAAAGTCCATGGTCTCCTCGCCGGCGTGCTCGAAGACGCACTTCTCGACCGGGAAGCCCTTCTCGATGATGATCCTGTGGGTCAGGGCGGAGAGGCTGGGGGGCGGCTCGGATTCTCTCGCCGAGGATCGATCACATCATCGCGCCGCGGCCACAACCGAGGTACGCTCGCGCGCGCCGAAGGCCCAGAGCGCGAGAGAGGCCAGCCCGATGGCCAGGCCCAGCGCACACACGCCGTCCCAGCTCCAGCGCTCGTAGACGAGGGCGGCCACGGCGGAGCCCGCCGCCGCCCCCGCGAAGCAAGCCGTCATGTAGAAGGCGTTGACGCGGCTGCGCGCCTCCGGCTGCAGCCGGAAGATCTCGCTCTGGTTGGTGATGTGCACGCCGTTCCAGCCGATGTCGAGCACCACGACGCCGGCGAGCAGCGCGGCCAGCGACGAGCCTCCCAGCCAGAGCAGCAGATAGCCGACGAACAGCAGCAGTGCCGAGACGCCGGTGAGCCGGTGCGACCAGCCTTTGTCGGTGAAGCGTCCGACCACCGAGGCCGTGATGGCGCCGGCCGCGCCCACCAGTCCGAAAAGCCCGATCATGCCCTCGCTGTAGCCGTAGGGAGGACCAGAAAGAAGGAAGGCAAGCGTGGTCCACAGCACGCTGAAGGCGCCGAACGACAGCGCCCCGAACAGGGCGCGCCGCCGCACTACCGGCTCGGCGCGCGCGATCTTCAGCACCGAGCTCAGGAGCCGCGGGTACGTGAGGCCCACGTGCTGGCGGTACGTCGGCAGCTTGGCCCAGAGCAGAACGGCCTGCGCGAGCATGAGGATGGCCGCGACCCAATAAACGGTGCGCCACCCGGCAACCTGCGCGACGAGGCCCGAGATGGTGCGCGCCAGCAGGATCCCCAGGAGCAGGCCGCTCACGACCGTGCCCACCACGCGGCCGCGCTCGGCATCGGGCGTGAGCGTGGCGGCGAACGGCACCAGGATCTGGGCCATCACCGACGTGACGCCCACGAGGCCGGTCGCCGCCATGAAGAAGCCGGCGGACGGCGCCAGCGCGGCGGCTGCGAGCCCCGCCGCCGTGATGAGCGCGAGCGTCGTGATCAGGCGCCGCCGATCGAACAGATCTCCGAGCGGAAGCAGGAGGATGAGCCCGGCGGCGTAGCCGGCCTGGGCCGTGGTCACGATCAGGCCGGCGACGCCACTGCTCACGTGCAGCTCGTGGCCGATCGTGTCGAGCAAGGGCTGCGCAAGGTAGTTGCTGGCCACGGCCTGCCCGGTGGCGACCGCGAACAGGACGACGAGGCCGCGGCTCATGCCGAGCGGCCGCGGCGGCGCGTTGCCGGCAGCGGTCAGCCTGCGGCCTGACACGCGCGCTCCTCGGCGGTCAAGAGCGCCTTCTCGCCCGCGGTGACGACCATGCCGCCGCGGTTGACGGCTTGAATGGCCGGCTTTGTCGGCATGCCGCTCTCCTTGTGGTGGTCTGTCGAGGCGCCGGCGCCCATCGTCCTGCCAGGGGCATCCTACCGCCTGCTAGAATCCACTGCGCGACGGCCGGACACGGCGAAGGGGGTGCGCTGCAGTGGAGTCCATCGAGTGCGCGCGGTGTGGCAGGCACGTGACGTCCGAGGCGCCACGGTGCCCTGAGTGCGGCGCCGATCCGCGCACCGGCATCGCGACGTTCCAGCGCGGCGAGCTGGACCGGGCGCGCATCTGTCAGGGCGTCTGGATCCGCTGCCTGGCGATCCTCATCGACTTCGTGGTCGTCGCTGCCGTGACCCTCCTCGCGTCGCTGATCGTCTACCTGGTGCTCCTCGGTGGCGGCGCCTTTGCCGAAGTGGGCAAAGGGCCGTCCTCCTGGCCCCTCTGGGTGGCGGCGCTGCTCGGCGCCTTCATCTACTTCTGGATGTGTGAGGCGGTGTGGGGGCGCACCCTGGGCAAACGCCTCTGCGACCTGCGCGTGGTCCGCCGCGACGGCGCCAGGCTGGGGACCGGCGGCGCCTTCGTGCGCAACCTGCTGCGCATCGTCGACTGGCTGCCGTTCTGCTACCTGCTCGGCGCGGCGCTCGTCTGGGCCACGCCGGGCAGCCGGCGCATTGGCGACATGGCCGCGCGTTCGGCGGTCGTGCGCACGAAGCTCGTGACGGTGAGCAAGCTGGACGACGGCCTGCTCGCCGTCGTGCCGTGGTCGGCGGCCGCTACTTCCCGGCACGCACCGTCGCCACGTCGCCTTTGATCACGACGCTCGTGCCGAGAGCCTTGGAGTACTGGCGCACGAGGCTGAGAATCGTGGTCGCGGCGCCGCCCGTTTGAACTGCCGGTATGCCGCTGCTCGAAACGTAGACCGGCACCAGGGTCGCCTTCACGCCGCCTGGGGTGAGCACGGCGTCGACCAGCACTGTCTGGCCGGTGGCGACGCTGAAGTGGTCGAAGACGAGGTCGCCGAGGCTGTAGGCGATCAGGCGGCCCTTATAGGCCTCGAAGCCCTGGAGCACGTGCGGGTGATGGCCGATCACGAGGTCGGCGCCGGCGTCGATGGCCGCGTGCGCTTCGCTGGTCTGTGCCTCCCAGGGGTAGTGCTGGTACTCGAGGCCCCAGTGGAAGCCGACGACCACGTAGTCGACCTTCTTGGCGAGCGCCCGGATCGCGGCCTTCACGCGCGGAAGGTCGGTGCGGCCCTCGGCGACGCCGGGCTGGCTCGTCGCCCGGTAGCCCGGCCACAGGACGTCGCTCCAGGCGAGAAAGCCGATGGTCGCGCCGCCCGGCGTCTCAATGATGGCCGGCGTCCAGGCGTCCTTGTCGTCGAGGCCGGCGCCGACGACCTTCACGCCGGCCTTCTCGAGCCGCTTGATCGTGTCCGCCAGGGCGACCTGTCCGTAGTCCACGGAGTGGTTGTTGCCCATGGTCACCAGGTCGATGCCGGCGGCGGCCAGCGCCTTGGCCATGCTCGGCGGACCCTCGAAGGTGTAGTCCTTGCCCGGATTGGGGCTTCCCAGAGTGGAGAGCGGCGACTCCAGGTTGACCCAGGCGGCGTCGCCCTTCTCGAGCTGCGGAGCGATGCCGCTCAGCACGGCGCCGGCGCCGTATGACCCGATGTAGCCCTTGACGACGCGGTCCGTCATGACGTCGCCGCCGGAGACGACGCGGACCGGCGACGGCTGTGCGGCGGGCGTCGCGCCCGCGGTGCCCGAGGCCGAATGAGCGGCAGTCTGGCCCGAGCCGTCCCGGGCGCCCGCCGGTGCTTGGCCGCGGCCGCCCGTGAGCGCTCGGGCCAGGGCGATCCCGCCCCACGCCACGAGCGCGACGATCACGGCGAGCGCGATGAGGCCGCGGAGGCGCGCTCGCCGGCGGCGGCGCCGTCGGGCGCTGGGGTCTGTGTGCGGCGCGCTCATCCCCGCCGGTTACTGCGCCGGGCGCCAGTCCCGCTTCATCGCCGCCCACACGGCATCGGCAATGCGCCAGGCGCCCTCGTTGGTGAAATGGACGCCGTCGCCGCTGCGCAGCGCGGCGATGAAGCCGCCCTTCTTCGTCGCAAGAAGGTCGTAGGTGTCCACGTAGACGACCTTGGGGTGCTTTGCGGCTGCCGCCTCAAAGAGCTGGTTAAGGCGCTTCGCCTGGTTGGTCTGCCCTTTCTCGGGCATCACCGGGAGACCGACCCAGTAGACCCGCTTCACGCCCTCGTGCAGCATCATCAGCATGAGTCTCTCGGCGCGATGCTGGTATTCCTTGAGCCATGACCCTTTGGGATACGAGGTGAACGTGCCCTTGGCGATCATCGGCATGCCGGGATCGTTGATGCCGATCATGAACACGCCCACGTCGGGGTGGCCGGCGTCGAGCTGCGCCTGGAGGTGCGCCGGCCAATCGACAGGGTCGGGGTTGGTGAGGCGCGACGAGACCTGGTAGTCGGTGCGCACCTTCATGAGCCCGCTCTGCGCGCCGTGCTGCGCGAACAGGACGCCGGGCAGGCCGGCAAGCGAATCGCCGCCGAAGTACACGCGCAGCGGGTGCTTCTTGGTGGGCTTGTCGAGCGGCGGCTTGGTGGGGCTGGGCGACGGGCTTGGGGGCGGCGTCGCCGAAGCGGACGGCGCCGGCGACGCGGACGCCGCCGCGGGCGTCGCCTGGGCGAGCGGCGGGGTCCCGGTGCCGGTGGCCGGGCTGCGCCCGGCGAGCAGCACCACACCGGCGAGGGCGACCGCGGCCACGCCGAGGACGACCAGACCGATGATCAGGGACCGGCGGCGGCGGGCCTTCTGCTGCCGGCGCCGCCGCGCGCGCCGGTCATCACCTTCGAATCGCGCGTTCTCCATCGCTGCCGATTATGCCATCGACAGGTTCGCGACACGAACGCCGGGCGGGCTCCTACCCTGCAGGCCCGCCTCTTGGTATGGTCCGTCTCGACATGCCGTCGACGACACGAGGAGCGGGAATGGACCCGACCAGGAAAGACGCGAGCCTGCCGGACTACGCGCTCGTCGAGCGCCGCGAGATGCTTCGCGGCATGGGCGACGGCGAGGAGACGCTCGCGCGGATCCAGGTCGGCGTGGTCAGTAGCTGGGGCGAGCTGAACCCAGCCGCTGCGCACCTCGACAGGGTGTCGCAGGCTGTGAAGGCGGGCGTGTGGGCGGCCGGCGGCACGCCGCGCGAGCTCGTCGTGAGCTCTCTGTGCACCAGCCTCGCCGGCGACGACCGCTACCTTCTGCCGTACCGGGACGTGGTCGCCGCCTACATCGAGACTATGGCTCGGGCGAGCCTCCTCGACGCCCTGGTGCTGGTCCCGGTCTGCGACGACGTGATCCCCGCCCACCTCATGGCCGCGGCGCGGCTCGACCTGCCGGCCGTTGTGGTGACCGGCGGCTACATGCGGCTCAACCGCTGGCGCGGCGCGCCGGTGGATCCGCTGCAGGTGGCCGCCGGCCATTTCGTGGATCACCAGGAGGGGCGCATCGACGCCGCCGAGCTCGCCGAGATCGTCGACCGCGGCTGTCCGGGCGGCGGCGCCTGCCCGGTCATGGGCACGGCCAACACGATGGCCGCGCTGGCCGAGGCGCTCGGCATGTCGCTGCCCGGCAACGCCGCGACGCCGGGCGCGGACTCGCGCCTGCTGCGCCTGGCTTTTCGGGCCGGACAGCAGGTCGTCGCGCTGCACCAACGCGGCGTGACGCCGGCGCGAATCCTCACGCCGGAGGCGTTCGAGAACGCCATCCGCGTGCTCATGGCGGTGGGCGGCTCCACCAACGGCGTGCTGCATCTTCAGGCGGTGGCGGCCGAGCTCGGCCTCGCGCTCGAGCCCGAGCTCTTCAACCGCCTGAATGCCGGCACGCCGCTGATCTGCGACGTCGCCCCGTCGGGCTCCGGCACGCACTTCATGGCCGAGCTCGACGAGGCAGGCGGCGTGCAGGCGGTCATGAAGGAGCTCGAGCCGCTGCTGCACACGCAGGCGCTCACGGTCACAGGGGAGGAGCTGGGGCGGAGCCTCGCGGTCGCGCGGGTGCGCGACCGCGGCATCATCCGCCCGCTGGCCGACCCGCTGGCGCCCGAAGGCGGTCTGCGCTTCCTGCGCGGCTCACTGGCGCCGAGGGGCGCTCTCGTCAAGTCGTCGGCGGTGCCCGCCGCCATGCAGCGGCACCGCGGGCCGGCGCGTCTGTTTGCCCGCGAGGAGGATGCCGTCGACGCCCTCGCCGGCGGCCTGCTCGCGCCCGGCGACGTGGTCGTGCTGCGCTACGCGGGCCCGCGCGGCGACCCGGGCATGCGCCTGCAGCAGCGCTTTCTGTGGCAGCTCGCGGCGCGCGGGCTGCACGACCGCATCGCCTTCGTCACCGACGGGCGCATCAGCGGCACCAACAAGGGGTGCGCGGTCACGCACGTGGCGCCGGAGGCGGCGGCCGGCGGACCCCTGGCGCTCGTGGAAGAGGGTGACCGCATCGCCGTCGACATCCCGGCCGGCACGCTGGAGCTCGAGGTGCCGGCCGCTGAGCTGCGCCGGCGCCGGGACGCCTGGCGGCCGCCGGCGCCGCAGACTCCCGGCGGCTGGCTCAGCGTGTACGCGCGCCTCGCGCGCTCGGCCGACGCCGGCGCCGCTCTGGACTACGGAGCCGAGTAGGGGCGGGACCCCGCCGCCTCCCGCGGTCAGACGCTCGTCGACTCTCCAACCGGCGTCGCGGCCGGCGCCGCGCCGGAGACGCCCGCGGCCGCCGGCGCGGCATCCTTGAGGCGCGACACCACCAGCGCGCCCAGCGCGAGTAGCACCGCGGACAGCAGCAACGACACGGTGAACGAGCCATCGGCGGTGCGCAGGGCGGCCATGATGTAGACGTAGACCACAGAGACCTGCCCGCAGAGCTGGATGAGCCCGTTGGAGGTGCCCTCCGGCGTGGGGTGGGTGATCTCCGCGGCGTATTGCATGCCGAGCGGGAGCACGGCGACGAGGAAGAAGCCCAGGACCGCGGCAAAGGCGTAGAGCAGCCAGATGGACGACACGAAGGCGATGCCCAGCATCCCGGGCACGGTCGCCACGAGGGCGATGACCAGGAAGCGGATGCGTCTTCCCCGCCGGTCGGACAGCGCCGAGAGGACGACCGCCCCGATGATGCCGGCGAGCAGCATCACGGCGCCCATCACGCCGGCTTCGGTCGGGCTGAAGCCGCGCGGGTGGATGATCTGCTCGACCCAGGTGGTCACGCCGTTGAAGGCGCCCATGACAATGAAAGCGACGCCCAGCATGATCAGGAAGGGCCTGACGGTGAGCGCGTGCTTGAGGCCGTCGAGCATGAGGGCGCGCTCGTCCATGCCGGGCGGGCACGGCGGCGTCGCCGGCCTCTCCCGCGCCAGCGCCAGGAACGCGACCGCAGTGGCAGCGGCCAGCAGGCCGTACACGAGCTGCAGCGTCGCGATCGACATCATGTCGGCGAGGATCGGCGTGAGGACCATGCCCAGCGCGACGCCGAGCATGCTGGCCAGTGTGACCAGGCCGACGGCCGTCGCCCGCTGGCGCGGCGCAAACCAGTTGGCCGGGACCTTGGTCCACGAATCCAGCAGAAACGGCTGAGCGACGGCGATACCGATCGTGGTGAGCAGTACCAGCGTGAAGTTGGTGCCGACCAGGCCGCGGGCGATGCCGAAGACCGCCATCATCACGACGCCGAAGCCGACGGCGATGCGGAAGCCGCGCGTGTCGATCACCCAGGCGGCCGGCAACGACAGGGGGATGAAGGCGATCATGAACGTCATCGCCAGCAGGCCGATCCACAGGTCGGACACGCTGTAGTACTTGGCCGCGAGGCTGGTGATCGGCGCGTAGCTGATCCAGAGCATCTGGATGGTGACGTTCACCAGCATGAAGACGGCGAGAACCACCCAGCGGTAGCCGTACACGCGGTACTCGCTGCTCGCCGGCGCGCTCACGTCGCCCCCCTTGCCTCGCCGGTCTTCACCGGCGCATCGCGGTTGAGGCGCCGGTAGAGAGGGCGCATCCGTTTGTGGATCTCGAGGAAGGTCTGATAGCGCTCATCGTACACCGCGCGATTGACCGCCTGTGGCTCGAAGACGCGCTCGAGCTCGACCAGCTCGGGCACATCGGCGAAGCCGATCTCGCCGAGCCCCGCGGCGGCTATCCACGCGGCGCCGCGGGCGTTGCCCTGGATCGGGTCCTTCACCTGGTGCACCGTCACGCCGAGCACGTCGGCGAAGATCTGGCACCAGACGGCGGAGCTCGCGCCGCCGCCCACCAGGTTGAGGGTCTCGATGGGCCGGCGGAGGAACTTCTGCACCGGCCCCATCAGCCAGCGCGTGTTGAGGGCGACGCCCTCAAGGAAGGCGCGCACGATGTCCGCGCGCGTGTGCTCGAGCGAGAGATTGTAGAGGCCGGCGCGCAGGGTGCGGTCGTCGACCGGCGCGCGCTCCCCCCAGATCCACGGCGTGTAGAGCACGCCGTTGCTGCCGGGCGGCACGCGCGCCGCCATCTGGTCGAAGATCTTGAAGACGTCGGGCTGCTTCTCTGCGGCGAGCAGCTCGTCCTTGTGGTACAGGATGTTGTCGCGCAGAAAGGTGAGATTGCCGCCGGCCGTGGCCTGCAGGGCGGTGAGCAGCCAGCGGCCGGGCACGGCGCAGGGCACCGAGGCCAGGCTGCGGAAGATGTCGGTGCGCTTGAACGGCACGTGTGCACACACCCACGACGACGTGCCCACGTACAGGTGCGCCGCGTAGTCGGCCACCGCGCCGGCGCCCACGGCGGCGGCGGTGTTGTCGATGGCGCCGGCGACGACCTGCGTCCCCGGCGCCAGCCCGAGTGCCTCCGCCGCCGCCGGCGTCAGCGCGCCGAGCACCTCCGTGCACTTGACGATCTCGGGCAGCTTGTCCGCGGCGATGCCGCAGTCCTTCACGAGGCCGGCGTCGTACCTGACGTCGTCGGCGTCGCGGTTGTCCGTCACCCAGCTCGTGAGGATCGAGTCGAAGGTGGCGACGAAGCGGCCCGTCAGGCGCAGGTTCAGGTAGTCGAGCACGTTGAGGAACTTGAAGGTGCGCTCGTAGACCTCGGGAAAGGCGTCGCGCACGAGGAGCATGTGCGCCGCGGGGTCCTTGCCGGTAGGCGACGGCATGCCGCCGGTGAGGCGGATCCAGCGGCGGATGCGCGGCAGGCTCATGCCCTGCATGGTGGCGACGCCGCCGAACTGCCGGCGCAGGTGCGCCGCGCCGCGCATGTCCATCCAGAGGATGCAGGCCATGAGGGCGCGCCCCTCGCGGTCGACCGGCACGGTGCCCTCGCCCTGGGTGCTGCAGCAGACGGCGGCGACCGCGGACGTCGGACCGGCGTGGCCGGCGAGCAGTCGCCGCGTGGCGGCAACCAGCGCCCGCCACCAGTCTTCCGGCGCCTGCTCGGCGCCGCCGCCCGGAAGCACGTGCAGGGCGACAGGCTCGTTCTCCCAGGCGGCCACTCGCCCGTCGACGCCGATGAGCGCGACTTTCGCGCCCGACGTACCCAGGTCGACGGCCAGCACGTACTTCGCTGACGACGCTTTCGCCTTCATGGCCGCAGCATAGCACCGGCCTCGGCGCCGCCGGCCTCCTCCTCCTGCACTCTCATCAGACTCACAGGCGTCGTCCAGCAGGCTCTCAGCCACGGCGACTATGTTGCATCTCATGAGGAACGAATTGCTCATTCGGGACAGCGACCACCGGGGAACGCCTGCGGCCAGGAAGCCCTCGCGCGCGCAGCAGGTGGCCCTGCCCGCCCAGCACGAGGAGGCCGACATGACGACCGCGATGCTCATTCGGGACGGTGACTGCCGAGAGGCGCTGCGCCCCGAGGGACCAGCGCCCGTCGTCGACGTGGTCCTGCCGGTCTACAACGAGGAGGCCGACCTCAGTCGCAGCGTCCTGCGTCTGCACGACTTCCTCGAGGGGCACTTCCCCTTCACCTACCGCATCACCATCGCCGACAACGCCAGTACCGACGAGACCTGGGCCGTGGCGTTGGGACTCGCGGCGAACGTGCCCCACGTCACTGCCTTCCACCTCGACGAGAAGGGCCGCGGACGCGCCCTGAAGGCGGCTTGGTCGCGCAGCGACGCCTCCGTGCTGGTCTACATGGACATCGATCTTTCCACGGACCTCGCGGCGCTTCTGCCGCTCGTCGCGCCGCTCGTCTCGGGGCACTCCGATCTGGCCATCGGAACACGTCTGACGCGCGCGTCGGTGGTCGCACGCGGGCCCAAGCGCGAGCTCATCTCACGCTGCTACAACCGGCTCACGCGCCTGGCCCTGCGCTGCCGTTTCAGCGACGCGCAGTGCGGCTTCAAGGCCATCCGCGCCGACCGCGCCCGCAGGCTGCTGCCGTGGGTCGAGGACGATGGTTGGTTCTTCGACACCGAGCTGCTCGCGATCGCCGAGCGCGCCGGCCTGCGCATCCACGAGGTCCCGGTGGACTGGACCGACGACCCCGATTCGCGCGTGCGGATCGTCAGTACCGCGATCGCCGACCTCAAGGGCATAGCGCGGCTGCGCCGCGCCCTCGCGCAACATCGTCTGCCGCTGGCCGCGCTGGGCGGCGGGCGCGCCGCGGCGGCCGCCGCCCGCAGGCGCGGGCGGCTGCTCGGCCAGCTCGTCAGCTTCGGCCTCATCGGCGTGGCCAGCACGCTCGCCTACGCGGCGCTCTACCTTGTGCTGCGTGAGGTCATGCCCGCTCAGGCGGCCAACGCGCTGTCCCTGCTCGTGACCGCGGTCGCGAACACGGCGGCCAACCGGCGCATCACCTTCGGCGTGCGCGGCGCCGGCGGCCGGGTGCGTGTCCAGTCTCAAGGGCTCGTCGTCTTCGCCCTCGGGCTCGCCGTGACGAGCGGCAGCCTCTTCCTGCTGCGCCGCTTCGACCCTGCGGCGAGCCACGGCGTGGAACTGGCGGTACTGATCGCCGCCAGCGTGGTCGCCACTTTGCTGCGCTTCGTGCTGTTCCGCGCCTGGATCTTCCCTCAGCGGCGCCTGCGCACCACAACCACCAGCCTGCCATGAACGTCGACGGAGGAGACCCAGTGTCGATCGCGAGCACTCCGATGATGCCCGCCCGCACGGCGAGCCCGGCAACGACCTCTCGTTCCTGGCGGTCCCGGCTGCGGCGACTGGTGCGCGGGCGCCCCGCCGACCCCGTGTGGGTGCGCCCGGCGCTTCTCGCGCTGCTCGCCGGCACCGCGTTGCTCTACCTCATCGGCCTGGGCCGCTCCGGATGGGCCAACGCCTTCTACTCGGCCGCGGCCCAAGCTGGGTCCACGAGCTGGAAGGCGCTCTTCTTCGGCTCGTCCGACGCGGCCGGCTTCATCACCGTGGACAAGCCTCCGCTCTCCCTCTGGGTGATGGGCGTCTCGGCGCGGCTCTTCGGCGTCAGCGCCTGGAGCATCCTCGTGCCTCAGGCACTCATCGGGGTGGCGGCGGTGGGCGTGCTCTACGCGACCGTGCGGCGCTGGGCGAGCCCGGCCGCCGGTTTGCTGGCCGGCGCGGTGCTCGCCCTCACCCCGATCGCGACCTTGATGTTCCGCTTCAACAACCCCGACGCCCTGCTCGTGCTCCTCATGACGCTCGCCGCCTACGCGACCGTGCGGGCGCTCGAGCGCGCCAGCTGGCGCTGGCTCGCGCTGGTCGGCGTGCTCATCGGCTGCGGCTTCATGACCAAGATGCTGCAGGCCTTTCTCGTGGTGCCGGTGTTCGCGCTCGTCTACCTGATCGCAGCGCCTACGACGCTGCGCCGCCGGCTCTGGCACCTGCTGCCGGCCGGCGTCGCTCTGGTCGTCTCTTCGGGGTGGTGGGTCGCCGTGGTCGAGCTCTGGCCCAAGGCGAGCCGCCCGTACATCGGCGGTTCGCAGACCAACAGCGTCCTCGAGCTCATCTTCGGCTACAACGGCCTCGGGCGCATCACGGGCAACGAGACCGGCAGCGTCACGCCGGGCGGCGGCACGATCGGCGGAGCCACCAGCGCGTGGGGCCCCACCGGCATCTGGCGCATGTTCAACGCCGCCTGGGGCGGCCAGATCGCCTGGCTGCTGCCGGCCGCTCTGGCCTTCCTGGTGGCGCTGCTCTGGCTCAGCCGGCGCTCCCCCCGCACCGACCGCACGCGCGCCGCCGCGCTTCTGTGGGGCGGCACGCTGCTCGTCACCCTTCTCGTCTTCAGCCTCGGCAAGGGCATCATCCACGAGTACTACGCGGTCGCCCTGGCGCCGCCGATCGGCGCCCTGGTCGGCATGGGCGCCCTCGCCCTCTGGACGCGGCGGGAGCACTTCGCCGCCCGCCTCACCCTGGCCGGCATCCTCGCCGGGACGGCAGTCTGGGCCTTCGTCCTGCTCGATCGCTCGGCCGACTGGTACCCCTGGCTGCGCTTCGCCGTCTTGGCCGCGGGCCTCGCCGTCGCGCTGCTCCTGGTCGTCGGCGAGCGGCTCGGCCGGCGCCTGACGCTGGTCACGGCCTGCGCCGGCGTCGTCATCGCTCTCGCCGGTCCGGCGGCCTACTCGCTGCAGACTGCCGCCTCAGCGCACTCCGGCTCTCTGCCTTCGGCAGGCCCCACGGTCGCGAGCGCGGCCGGCGGCGGCCCCGGGCGCGGCTTCGCGCAAGACGGCGCCGGCGGGTTCGGCGGCCCTCCGGCCACCCTGACCGCGGGCAACGCCGGCGCGGCGCCTCCCGTCCTTCCCGCGGGCGGCTTTGGCGGCCAGGACGGCGCGCCTGCAGCCGGAGCGGGCGCGGGCCCGGGCGCGGGCGGCGGCGCGGCCGGCGGCCTGCTGGATGCCAGCCGGCCGAGCAGCGCGCTCGAGGCTCTGCTCAAGAAGGACGCGGGCAGCTACACCTGGGTCGCGGCCACCGTGGGCGCCCAATCGGCCGCCGGTTATCAGCTCGCCACCGGCGACCCCGTGATGAGCCTCGGAGGCTTCAACGGCAGCGATCCGTACCCGACACTGGCGGAGCTCCAGGCCCTCGTACAGGCCGGGCGCGTGCACTACTTCATCGCCGGCGGCATGGGCGGCGGAGGCGGCGCAGCCGGAAGCAGCTCTATGAGCGCGATCACCACGTGGGTCACGAGCACGTACACGGCGCAGTCGGTCGGCGGGGTCACGCTGTACGACCTCACGAGCCCGACCACGGCGTCTTCGAAGTAGCCGGGCGCGACGTGAGGGCGGCGCACGCCGCCCTCACGTCGCTCAGGCGACCGCGAAGGCCTGCTCGAGGTCCCGCATCAGGTCGCCGGCGTCTTCGATGCCCACCGAATAGCGGATCAAGCCTTCGGGGATGCCCATGGCTGCGCGCTCCTCGACCGTGCACTCGACGTGGCTGGTGGTCGCCGGCACGCCGGCGAGCGTCTCCACGGCGCCGAGATTGGCGGCAAGGTGGGCGAGGCGCAGCCGCGGCAGGACGCGCTTGACCGCCGCGAAGCCGCCCTCCAGCGTGAAGCTGAGCATGCCGCCGTAGCCACGCATCTGCCGGGCCGCGACGTCGTGGTGCAGGTGCGTCTCGAGGCCCGGGTAGTTGACGGCTGCCACAGCCGGCTGCTCCTCCAGCCAGCGCGCGATCGTGAGCGCGTTCTCGTTCTGCTGGCGCACGCGCAGGGCCAGCGTCTTCATGCTGCGGACCAGCAGGTAGGCGGCCATCGGGTCGAGCGACGCGCCGGTGATCTCGCGGTAGTGGTACACCTTGGCGATCAGCTCCGGAGCGCCGCACAGCACCCCTCCGAGCGCGTCGGCGTGACCGCCGAGGAACTTGGTCGCGCTGTGCAGCACCAGGTCGGCGCCCAGCACCAGCGGGTTCTGGTTGATCGGCGTGGCGAAGGTGTTGTCGGCGACGACGAGCGCCCCGGCCTCGTGCGCGGCCGCCGACAGCCGGGCGATGTCCATCACCTTGAGCGTGGGGTTGGTCGGCGACTCCAGGTACACGAGGCGGCAGCCTTCGCCGATCGCCGCCTCGATCTGCTCGTGGTCGCTGGTGTCGCAGAGATCCACCTGCACACCGATCCGCGGCAGAAAATCGACGAACATCTGGTTCGTCCCGCCGTAGGTGTCCTTGACCGAGACCACGCGGTCGCCCGGCGCAAGCAGCGCGAACAGGGTGTTGCTCACGGCTGCCATGCCTGTGGAGAAGCTGGTCGCGGCAGCGGCGCCTTCGAGGATGCGTACCTTCTGCTCGAAGGCGTGCACGGTCGGGTTGGTGTTGCGGCTGTAGATGTGGCCGGGTCTGCGCCCGAGGGCCACGTCGAGCCATGACTCCACGTCGGGGTAGCCGTAAGCGGCGCTGTACACGATGGGTACTTGCGTCGCACCCTGCGCGAGGGATTCGCCCTCGCCTGCCCAAACGGAGAGCGTGGCGGGTGCAAGTTCAATGTCTTTCATCAAGAGGCTCCTTGTGTCAGTCGCGGGGGCGCACTCCGTGGCCGGGCTCCCGGCCACGGCGGCAGCATAGCACCGGCTCTCAGGCAGCGGGCTGCGATAGACTTGACCGCGGCAACGATACCGGCTCGGCAAGGAGGGTGACGTGGACGTGTTCGAGGCGATCAGATCGCGCTACAGCGTGCGGGGATACAAGCCTGACCCAGTGAGCGACGAGCTGCTCGACCAGGTGCTCGAGGCGGCGCGGCAGGCGCCGACCGCCGCCAACAAGCAGCCGTTTCGCATCGTCGTCGTCCACACCGAAGGCCGCGAGCAGGAGATGAGACGGTTCTACGACCGTTCGTGGCTTGCGGAGGCCCCGCTGGTGCTCGTTGTCGTGGTTGTGCCCGGCGAGGCCTGGCGCCGCCGGGACGGCAAGCTCTACGACGAGGTCGACGCGACGATCGCCTTCGACCACCTGGTGCTTGCCGCGACCGCCGTCGGGCTCGGCACCTGCTGGGTCGCCGACTTCGACACCGCGGCGGTACGCGAGCTGCTCGCCCTCCCCGACGACGTCACGCCAATCGCGCTCACGCCGCTCGGGTATCCCGACAAGGACAGGACCAAGACAGGGCGGCGCCCGCTCGACGAGCTCGTCAAGTACGAGCGCTGGTGAGTGCGGCGGCGCGCCGCCGCACTCACGCCCCTTCGACGCTCGCGAGCACGCGCTCGAAGCGCTCGAGGGCGTCGTCGATGACCTCGTCGGTGTCGGCCATCGAGGTGTACATGCGCGAGCCGGCGAGGGTGATCATGCCGCTCGCCGCGTAGGCCGCGCCCATCTCTTCCATCATGTGTTTGCGCGGCTTGAGCTCTTTGGCCAGGCGCAGCGGATGCTTGAGGTCGAGGAGCATCACGCCCGCGGTCTCGAGGTGCACGATCGAGCCCTGGTTGTAGGCGACGAAGGGCAGGCGGTAGCGGCGGATGATGTCGTTGAGGCCGGCGGTGAGACGGTCGCCGGCGCGGCCGGCGATCACCGGCGCGTTGGTGCGCTCCATCTCGGTGATCGCGAAGTAGCCGGCGGCGCAGCTCAGCGGGTTGGCGCTCAGGGTGCCGCCGATGTAGGCGCGCTCGCCGCTCTTGCCGCCGATGCCCGAGGCGAAGCTCAGCATCACGTCGCGGCGGCCGCCGACGCCGCCGGCCATCGGGTAGCCGCCGGTGATGCACTTGCCGAAGACGGTGAGGTCGGGGCGCACGCCGAAGTAGCCCTGCGCCCCGCCCAGGCCGAGGCGAAAGCCGGTCACGACCTCGTCGAAGATCAGCAGGGCGCCGAACTCGTCGCAGAGCTCGCGCACGGCGGCGTTGAACCCAAAGGGCACCGGCCGCGTGCCGCTCTCCGGCCCGATGGGCTCGACGATCACGGCTGCCGTGCCGCCCAGAAGCTTGTTCTGCTGCAGCTTGCGGCGCAGGGCGGCGAGGTCGTTGGGGAAGACCTCGCGGGTGCGCGCCGTGGCGCCGAACGGGATGCCCTTGGCCTCAAAGCGCCAGGTGCCGGGCACGTGCAGCCCGTAGACCATCTGGTCGCTCCAGCCGTGGTAGGCGCCGCCGACCTTGATGACCCACTTCTTGCCCGTGTGGGTGCGCGCCGCGCGGATGGCGGCCATCACGCTCTCGGTGCCGGAGCCGAGCATGCGAAACATCTCGCAGGAAGGCATGAGGCGGTTGACCAGCTTCGCCAGCTTGAGCTCGTACTCATGGAAGAGGCCGGTGACGGGGCCGCAGGCGGCCACGACCTCAGCGACCTTCTCGCGCAGCGGCGCGTAGTTGCTGCCGAGCACGGTCGGCCCGCCGGCCTGAAGGAAGTCGATGTACTGATTGCCGTCGACGTCCCAGAGGTACGCGCCCTCGGCCTTCTCGATGGCCAGCGGGAAGGGGTAGTTGAAGGCGAGGTTGTGCTGCACGCCGCCGGGGATGAGCTCACTGGCTTCGTCGGTGAGCTCCTTGCTGCGGCGGCACTGCGTCGCGAAGTACTCGAGGTACCCGCCCATGACGTCGCGCCGCACCGGGCGCAGCGGTTGCGCGACCAGCGCCTCGAGGCGTGCGTAGACGGCCGGCACGTCCGGGTAGCGGCTGATGGCGTAGCCGGCGATCTGAGCGCCGTCCGCCGCCGTCGCGCCGCCGGCCTCGACCGATCCCGCGCCCTCCGCCTCGGCCGACCCTGCCTCGGCCGCCTCGGCCGCCTCCCGGGCCGCGCGCGCCTCATCGACCTGCTGCGCGAGCTTCTTCTCGTCGGCGCGCAGCTTGGCGAAGGCGATCTCGCGGATCGGCAGCGGCACCTTGTCGGCGCGGCCGTCCGTCATCAGCGCGAGCAGATAGTCGAGGGCGCACTTCTCGAGCAGCGCCATGTTGTGCACGGCCTGCCCGGCGTCGCCGCCCAGCACGAGCACGCCGTGGTTGGCGAGGATGAACGCGTTGGCCCCGCTCGCCACCTTCTTCGCGACGCCCTTCTTGAGGAACGACGTGCCCGACGGAGCGTACGGGACGATCTCGACGGCGCGGCCCAGGTACCGCACCTGCTCGTCGAACAGCGCGGGGATGGGCCGCTTCACGAGCGCAAGAGCGCTCGCGTAGGGCTGGTGCGTGTGGATGATGGCGTGCACGTCCGGGCGCTGCGCGTACACGGCCGCGTGCATTCCCGACTCGATCGACGCCTTCATGCCGCCGAGCAGCCGCCGGCCCTCGGCGTCGAGCACGCAGATGTCCCCCGGTTCCATCTTCGCGTAGTCGTAGCTCGACGGCGTGATCGCGAACGCCGCCTCGCCGGGCACGCGCACGGACACGTTGCCCTCGGTGGCTTTGAGGTAGCCGCGCTCGAGCAGCGTGCGGCACATGGTGACGACCAGCTCTCGTGACGCGGCGAAGCGGCTCACGTGTGTCAGACCTCGACGGCGATCAGGATGATGGTGAACAGTGCCAGCACGAGGCAGACTGCGGTCAGGACCCAGATCGTCCAGGCGTCGCCGGGCAGAGGTCGTTGCGCAGCGAGGGCGACGCGCACCCGCTGGGTGCGGTAGGCACCGGCGCAGAGAAGGAAGACGCCGAGGGCGCCGTAGCCGATCCCCAGCAGCCCGAAGGCGACGTGCGAGACATCGATGAGCGCCGGGAGCAGCCGGCCGACGGCGACGGCGAGGCCGAGCGCGCCGAGGCTCGTGCGGAGCCAGGCCAGATAGGTCCGCTCGGCGGCCAGCCAGGTGCGGCGCGGCGCGGAGTCCGCGCCGGCAGAGCCGGCCAGGGCGTCGGCCGATTGATTCGCGCTCACGTCTGGTGAGGCAAGGGAATCCATGTCCGCTTCATTGTAGTGCACGCTCGATGGCCGGGACCCTGCTACCGGCGGAGGCCGCGCCCGCGGCCCTGCCGTTCGAGCCTGCGCAGGTACGCCGAGATCGCCGCCAGCCCGCCCTCGAGGACCTCGCGAGCGCAGGCGTAGCCGAGGCGGAAGGAGTGCTCCTCGTCGAAGGCGGCGCCGGGCATCACGAAGGCGCCGCTCTCGTCGAACATCGCCTGGCACAGTTCGACCGACGGCACTGGGTACTCGTAGCGGATGAGCGTGGTGGTGCCGGCCCGCGGCCGCACGTGATGAAGCCGCGGCTCCCCGGCCAGCCACTCGTCGACCACGGCGAGGTTGCCGCGCACCAGCTCGAGGTTGCGCGCGAGCACCACGTCGAGGTGCTCGAGGGCGAGCACGGCGAGCGCGTCGTCGAGCACGCCGCAGCTGATGGTGGTGTAGTCGCGCACCTCAAGGCAGCGCGCGATGAGGTCCGGAGGGCCGGCCAACCAGCCGGTGCGCAGGCCGGCCAGCGAGTAGCTCTTGCTCATGCTGCCGGTGCTCACGCCGCGCTCGTAGAGGTCGGCCACGGACGGCGCCGTGGTGCCCGGCGCGTGCTCGAGCCCGCGGTAGACCTCGTCGCAGTGCAACCAGGCGCCGTGCTCGCGGGCCACGGCGACGATCTCGCGGAGCAGCGGCTCGTCGATCAGAGCGCCAGTCGGGTTGTTGGGGTTGTTGAGGATGATGAGCCGGGTGGAGTCGTCCACGAGGCGGCGCAGCTCCTCGACGTCGGGCAGATAGCCGTCTTCCTCGCGCAGCGACAGCAGGCGGACCTGCGCGCCCAGAGCCGCAGGCACACTGTAGAGCTGCTGGTAGGTGGGCCTCACGCACGCCACGGAGTCGCCCGGCTCGACCAGCGCAAACAGCGCGAGGAAGTTGGCGCCGATCGCGCCGTTGGTCGTAATCACGTTGTCGGGGCCGATGCGCTCGCCGTAAAGCGCCGCGATCGCGGCGCGCAGCTCCGGCGAGCCGCTGATGTGCCCATAGGTCAGCTTGGTCGCGAGCAGGCGACGGAGCACTGCGTCGCCGTCGCCCGTCAGGTCCAGCAGTTCCTCAAGGCGCAGCGAATCGACGCAGGTCTCTGCGGTGTTCCAGGTGGCCGTCGTCTCGTGGGCGTTCATCCACTGCTCGACAGCGAAGGGCTCGATGTGCACGGGCGCTCCTCTCGAAGACGCCGGCAAGCCTACCAAAGAGACGGACCTGATCTGCCAGCGGGCTCCTGTGCAGGCCCCACCCGTGTCTATCAGATTGGCGTGTGACGCCGCGTTTGAGTCACGCCTGCATCGCGCTGGCCGAAGCCTGCCCGCGGGGCTTTCCCCCTTGGCGCTTCCCCCGGGCGACTGACTCCTACCGCGACCTTCCGACAGCCCTGCGTGTCGTGCGCAAGAGGCAATCGATCCGTGGAGCGCTACATCTTCACCTTCAGGCCCTGCGCGCCAGTTGTCTGCGACGAACT
>Ga0114951_10001085_pt1 | contig 35250 bp, 17 predicted proteins | sample AM7aDNAmetaG_FD_88677 | JGI IMG/M metagenome (GOLD analysis project Ga0114951, IMG submission 88677) | Freshwater microbial communities from Finland to study Microbial Dark Matter (Phase II) - AM7a DNA metaG | ecosystem: Environmental > Aquatic > Freshwater > Lake | place: Finland: Lake Alinen... | reverse complement strand
GGCGGCCAGCTCTTCAGCGCCAACGTGTACGTTGGCAACGCTGCCAACTCCAGCAACAACCTGTATCAGGTGGGCGGCTTCGGCGCGCCCAGCACTGTCTCGAATGCCGCGATCATCGTCGGCGGCGTCGCCGGGGCCGGCTTCGACCAGATGATCGTCACCAATGCCACGTTGCTGAGCGCTGGTGGCATCACGGTCGGCAGCGGCGGCTCCAACAATACTGTCAGCGTTCTCTCGAATGCGACCTGGAACCTGCTCGGCAACGGCGGGACCATCGGCAGTGGTGTCTCGACCGGCAACGTGCTGGTGATCAACGGCGGTGTCATCACCAATGCCAACGGCAACATTTTCCTCGGCAATGGGGCCGCGACATTCGGCAACAGCCTGGTTATCAGCAACGGCGGCCAGTTCTACAGCGGCAACTTGTACCTTGGCTATTCGGTCAATTCCAGCAACAACCTCTACCAGGCGGGCGGTTACGGTGCGTCGAGCACCATCTCCAACGGCGCCATTACGGTTGGCAACACCGGCGCCGGCTTCAACACGATGACCGCCAGCAATGCCGCGTTGCTGAGCGGTGGTGTCGCGGTCGGTAGCGGATCCTCCAATAATATTCTCAGCGTTCTCACCAACACCACCTGGAACCTTCTCGGCAACGTGGGGACCATCGGCACCGGCCAGGCGACCGGTAACGTGCTCGTCGTCAACGGTGGCATTCTCACCAACGGCAGCACAATGTACGTGGGTTACAGCGGGACCAGCATTGGCAACAGCTTGGTCATCAGCAATGGCGGCCAGTTCTTTAGCGCGGGCCTGAACGTTGGCAACGCGGCCAACTCCAGCAGCAATCTTTACCAGGTCGGCGGCTTCGGCGCGGCCAGCATCGTTTCCAACGGCGCCATCACGGTAGGCGTCGCCGGGGCCGGTACCAACACGATGGTCGTTACCAATGCCACCCTGCGGAGCAGCGGCGGCTTGATCATTGGCAACAGTGCCTCCAACAACACCGTCAACGTTTATGCCGGGACCGCGTGGAATTTGCTGGGCGGCGCGGTCAGCGTCGGCAATGCCGTGAACTCGTCCAGTAACGCCTTCAACATCTACGGCGGCACGGTGACCAACGCCGGCTTGATCACCGTGGGTAGCGGCGGCGGCTTCGGCGGCTACAACTCGATGATTGTCACCAATGCGCAAGTCTGGAGCGCCGGCCTGACCATCGGCAATGGCACGTCGAACAACACCGTGACAGTCGGAGCCGGCACGGTGTGGAGTCTGACGAATAGCTGGCTGACGCTCGGGAGCGGGCTGACGACCGGCAACGTGTTGATCGCCAACTCCGGCGGCGTCATCACCAACGTCGGCGGGATCAGTATCGGCGGCCAAGGCCACAGCCTGTACCTGACCAACAACGCGATTTTCCTGAGCTTCAACAACGCGCTCAATGTCGGCACCACGCTCGGGATGGGTAACAACACGCTGGTCATCAGCAACCAGAGTTACTACGGAAATGCCGGCAGCACGATCGGCAACGGGTCATCCAACAACCTGCTCATTGTTTTGGCCAATACCGTCTGGAGCAATGCCACCGCCCAGAATCTTACCATTGGTACCGGGGCTGCGACTGGAAACGTGCTGAGCATCAACGGCGGGATTCTGACCAATTTCGGCGCAATCTCGCTCAGTGGGATCTCCGGAGCCTTGAGTCTGAGCAACGGCGCCCAGCTTTTCGCCGCCGCCAACAATATCAACGTCGGCAATGCCGCCGGGGCCAACAGCAACGCTTACAATGTCGGCGGGTTCGGCTTGTCCAGCGTCGTCTCCAATGCCGGGATCATTGTCGGATCGAGTGGGAGCGGGTTTGACTCGATGCGCGTCACCAACGCCACCATCCGCAGCGGCCAGTTGTATGTCGGCAACGGCTCGAGCAATAACACCGTGACGGTGCTCGCCGGCACCACGTGGGATTTCATGGGCAATTCGTTCCTCGTCGGTTATGGCTCGGCGGCCAACGTCGGGGCGACCGGCAACGTGATGACCGTGGACGGCGGCGGCGTGGTGGGTGGCGCGGTGATCACCAACGCCGGCGGTCTGAACATCGGGTCCGGGACCGGCAACCCCAACACGCAATGGGGCAATCAATTCATTCTGACCAATGGGGCAAACCTCTTCATCGTCAGTGGCGGCATCAATATTGGCTCCGTTGATGCCGGCGTGGTCTCGAGTAATAATTTGTTCAAGGTGGATGGCGGCCCCGCCGGCAGCGTGGTGGTGAATGTCGGGGCGCTGACCATTGGCGCGACCACCGGCACCGGCATGAGCAACCAGGTCATTCTCGCCAATGTGAACATGCTAAACAACGGCCAACTGAGCCTCCAGGGCACCAACAACAACTTGAGTGTCCTCGGTGGGGCGACATTGAATTTTAACAAGAATGACAGCACGTTTGGGGGCACCAGCAACCTCTTTTTGGTCAGCGGCGGCGTTGTGACCAACATCACTCGGCTGAATTTTAGTGCCAACGGCGACAGCTTGATCATCAGCAATGGCGGTAAATTCTTTGTGGGGATGCCCGGTAGCGGCAACGGCCAAGCCATCGGCTACAACTCCTCCAACAATACGGTCTATGTCGGCAACAACGGCCTGTTTAGTTTTGCTGTCCCCCAAACGCTGGTTGTTGGTGAGGGCCAGGGCACCACCGTCAACGCCTTCGGCAACCAACTGGTGGTCGATGGCGGGACCGCGACCGTGACGCTGAACCTGACCATCGGCCATGGCTACGCGGGCAATGGCAATGCCATCAGCAACAGCCTGGTCATCAGCAACGGCGCCTGGTTCACCAGCGCCGGCATCCAACTGGGCAATATCGGCGGCGATAGCAACAACCTGTACCAAGCCGGCGGCTTGGGGGCGGTGAGCACCATCACGAACACCTGGATCACCATCGGCAGTCTCGGCGGCAACAATTCGATGATCGTCACCAATGTCCGGCTTGCCAGTAGCGGCGGCTTGGGCATCGGCAACGGCTCGTCGAACAATGCCGTCAGCGTGTTCAGCAATGCCGTGTGGAATCTGTCCGGCGGCGCGATCACCGTTGGCACCAGTCCGGCCACGGGCAACGTGCTGACAGTCAACAGCGGCATCCTCAGCAATGCCGGTGCGATCACGGTCAGCAGTGGGGCGGGTGCCATGGGCAACGGCCTGGTCGTCACCAACGGCGGGCAACTCTTCGGGACCGCGGTCATTGTTGGTAATGTGGCGAATTCCAGTAATAACTATTTCAATGTGATCGGCGGCGGGAGGCCCACGGCGGCCAGCACTGTTGTCTCCAACAACGGCCTGCTGACCATCGGCGGCAGCGGCGGCGGCTTCAACTCAATGTCCGCCAGTAACGCCACGCTCTGGACCAGCGGCTTGATGATTGGTAACGGCAGTTCGAACAATAACGTGACAGTCACGGACAACGTGACGTGGAACCTGCTCGGTGGCGGGCTCACCAATGGCGCCAACGCTGCCACCGGCAACGTGTTGACTGTTCGCGGCAGCGTGCTGACGAATGTTGGCGGCGTGGTAATCGGAGCGGCCGCCAGCGGCAACCAGCTCACCGTGAGCAACACGGTTCTGAATACCGGTTCGCTGGTGATCGGCAGCGGCGCGGCCGCCAGCAATACGGTTACGCTCAATAGCGGAACAAGTTGGAATTTGGGGATCAATAATATTCTGGTCGGCACCGGCGGATCCGCCACGAACCAGCTCTACATCAACAACTCGACGCTGACGTTTGGCAGCTTGATTTCGACCGCGACGAACAACACGGTGGCCTTTACCGGCGGCTGGCTCAACAGTTCGGCCGGGGTCTTCGTCAGCAACACGCTGAGCACCGCCGCCTTCAGCATCGGCAACGGCACCAACTTTGCGGTCCTCAACACCGTTGGCGGCGGGTTTGGCTACGGTGTGCTGGTCCAGAGCAACGCGTGGCTGACCGGCATTGGCACGATCAGCGCCGGCAGTGGTTCGCAGGCAATTATTCTGACCAATGGGGCGTTCATCACCGCCGGCACCGGAACGAACACGGTTGGCACCTTGACTTTGAATGGCGGACTAACGATTAGCGGCGGGTCGGGCGGCACGATCGTTTATGCGGTGCAGTTGACGAATCTGGTTGGCACGGCCGGCACAAGTTGGGACCTGCTGAAAGTCACCGGGACCTCGGCGTTGCAGTCCGGTAATGTTGTTATCCGAATGGATGGGCTGGGGTTGAACGCCGCGAGCCTGAACTTCTCGACGACCAGCGACTATTCGCTGTTGATCGCGAGTGGAATTGGCAGTGCCAGCGGATTCACAGTTGATACAAATGCGTTCGGAGTTTACTCACCGCACAATTGGACGGTCAGCGCGGCCAATAACAATCTTTACCTGAACTACGTCGGCTTCGCCTTGAATTCGAGTTACGTCTGGACCAGTGCAGTCAGTTCGGCTTGGAGCACGGCGGCGGCTTGGACCAACACCGCGCCGTGGCCGCTCGGTGCGCCGCCGGTAAATGGCAGCAACACTTTGGTGCTGCAATTTGAAGGCAATGGCACGGCCAGCTATATCGCCACGAACGACCGGACTTCATCCGGCGTGAACGGCGTCTTCACGAACAACCAGATCATCTTGAACAGTTACTCCAGCGGGACCAACGTCCTGGCCGGTGCGACACTGGCGTTTGCGGGGAGCGGTGCCATGGTTTACCAACTTGCTTCCGGATCGGTCATCATCAGCAATAGTGTGAATCTGACGACGAATCTACAGTTCCAGGGGGAAGGCTATGGGGCGGTTATCCTGGCGGGTAACATTACTGGTGCGGGTGCTCTCACCAAACAAGGGCCGTACAACCTGATCCTCCAAGGCTCGAACAGTTTTGCCGGTCTGGTTACAGTCAATAATGACAGTCCGCAAGCCAGTGGCCAGTTGACGCTGACCAATCTCTACGCCCTCGGCACCAACTCGATCAACGTGCTCAATGGCACGGTGGTTGCCAATGGAAACGTCAACGGCATCTCGTACATCGTCGGCAACGGCTGGAGCAATCAGTCGGTCCAGATCAGCAGCGTGGTCGGACTTTGGACCAACACGGGTGGGTTCATTGTGGGCAATGGCGTTAGCGCCAGCAACAACACTGTCGTGGTGACCAACGGTGGCAGCTTCTACAGCAGCGGGCTGACCGTCGGCACCAACGGCGCAGTGTTCAATAGCCTGACGCTTAGCAATGGTGGCACCGTCGTCACGCTGGGTGCCGGTGCCATCGGCTCCAGCGCCACCAATAACACCGTGCAGCTGTTTGGCGGCACGGCTGGAACTTCCGTGTGGAATCTGGCCGCGAATAGCTTGCAGATCGGCACCAACGGCGCCGGTAACTTGCTGCGGATTGATGGCGGCGGCGTGGGCGGCAGCGCGGTGGTCACCAATGTCGGCACGCTCTCGGTCATGGGCACCGGCAACACCATCATCATCACCAACGGCGGCGGCCTGTTCGCCAGCACGGCGGCCACGCCCGTGCAAACCATTCTCGGCACCAGCAACACCGTGATTGTCACCGGCTTCGGCAGCCAATGGTCGCTCGGGGTTGGCGGGACCCGAGACAGCCTGGTCGTTGGCGATGTGAGCTCGACCGGCGCCGTGTTGCGAATCGAGAATTTTTCGAGCATGGCCAATGTGGCGAATGTCACCGTGGGGCAGACCGCCAATTCCTTCGGCAACACCCTGATCGTTTCCAATGGCGCGTCACTCAGCAGCCAGGGCGCCGTGGCCATCGGCACTGGCGCCGTCAGCGTCAGTAATAACATTGCCCGCGTGGTCAATGGCAACGCACTCTGGAACCTGAATAACAATGGCTTGACTGTCGGCGGCAGCGGCAGTGCCGGGAACGCGCTTTATATTGATGGCATGAGCCGGCCGGGCGGTGCCGTTGTTACGAATGCCAACACGGTGACGATTGGCAGCGGGGCGGGCGCGATCAACAACAGTCTGATCATCACCAACGGCGGCCGGTTGTTCAGTGCCAACGGGAGCACCAGCACCATCGGCTCCGGTACGTCAAATAATTTCGCGCTGATTTATGGCGGCGCCGTGCCGGCCTTGTGGAACTTGGGCAACCAGGCCCTCAGCATCGGCCAGAACGCCGCGACCGGCAACTGGATGCGCGTGGATGGCGGCGGCACGCTCGCCGGGGCACTGCTGCAGAACGCGAATGGCGTGACGGTTGGCAGCGGCGCCGGCGCGAGTGGGAACAGCCTGGTCATCACCAATGGCGCCCAATTGTTCAACAACGGCTCATTGGTGGCCGGTAATGGCGCCAACGCCTCAAACAACGCCATTACGCTCGGCGGCGGCAGTGCGCGCGGTTTCGCGACCAACAGCAGCGTCACGATTGGTCTGGGCGGCGGCTTCAATAGTTTGACGCTGACCAATGTGGACATGTTCAGCGGCACAGTCACCAACGGCAACGGCAGTTCGAACAACACCATCACCGTTCTGTCCAGGACGACGTGGAATATGCTGGGAGCGACCGGCGTAGTTGGCGCCGGCGCAGCGACCGGCAACGTCTGGCAGGTGGCCAGCGGCGCCGTCCTGACCAACGCCAGTCTGATTGTCGGTGTCGGCTCGGCAGCCGGTAACAAGTTTGTGCTCAATGGCGGCACCGTCACGTTGAACCAATTGGTGGTGAGTAATGCCAACGCCCTGGCGTTCAACAGCGGCCAATTGAGCGTGGCCAACACGGTGTACAGCAACGGCCAGGACTTCGTTGCGGGCAACGGCACGGGTGCGGCGATGCTGCAATTGACCGGCAGCGGCCTGCATATTTTCCAGAACAATCTCGTCGTGACCAATAACGCGACGCTGACCGGTGCCGGCACGATCACGGTGGCCGGCGGCAATGGAACGGTCAGCATTCTGACCAATGCGCTGCTGTCGCCCGGCAGCGGCATTGGCACTTTGTCCATCGCGGGCACCAACCTCTGGGCGGGCGGCGGCCAGTATCTCTGGCAGATCAGCGACTTTACTGGCGCCTCCGCTGGCGGCACCGACCTGGTTGCCGCCTCGCTGCTCACCATTGGCGCCAGCGCCAGCACCCAGTTCGTCATCAATATTTCGTCCTTGACCCCGGCGAATGCCAGCGGGCTGTCGGCCAACTTCAACCGGGACAACGCCTACACCCTCACGATTGCCACCGCGGCGGTCGCGGTGGTGAACTTCAGTGCCGCCGACTTCAGTCTGGTCACGACCAACTTTCAGAACACGTTCGACGGCACCTGGACCGTGGCCCAAGCCGGCAGCAGCGTGGTGCTCAATTATGCCGGCTTCACCAACTTTGTGTGGAACAGCCAGAATGGCGCGTTCAGCAACACAGTCGGGGATGCCGGGGCGGGCTGGCTGGGCGATGCCACGCCGCCGGTCGGCCAGACCAATGTCGTGCTGTACTTCGGCGGGACAGGCGCGCAACAGTACACGGCGACCAACAATCTGACGGGCTTGATCACGAAGCGGATTGTGCTGACCAATAGTTCGACGGCCGCGCAATTCATCGTTGGCACCAACATCACCCTGGCCGGGGTGGCCCCCGAGATTCAACAGAACGGGACCGGCGGGTTTGTGATCTCGAACAACCTGGTCCTGGCCAGCAACCTGATCTTTGACGGCACCAATACCGGCTTGGTGGAAGTGGACGGTTCAATCAGCGGGACCGCCAGTCTGACCAAGACCGGCGCGTACGCCCTGGTGCTGGGCGGGACCAACAGCTACACCGGCGCGACGGTGATTCAACAGGGTCAGCTGGTCGCCGCCAACACCAACGCGCTGGCCGGTACGGTGGTCAACAACCTGGTCAATGGCGGGTTGGGCTTCACGAACATCACGATGGCCATGATCGGCGGGTTGGCCGGCGGCGGGAACATCGGCCTGACCAACACCGCTGGCAGCGGGCTGGCGCTGACGCTCAACACCGCGGTCAACGCCAGCTATGCCGGTGCGCTGAGCGGCAGCGGTTCGCTGACGAAGGCCGGTCCGGGGACGGAAACGCTGAGCGGGACCAACACCTATGGCGGCGCCACGCTGGTCAACGGCGGGACGCTGGCGGTGAGCGGGCAGTTATTGGGCAGTACCAGTTTGACGGTCAGCGGCGGGGCGTTCAATTGGAATAGTGTCACGGCGCTGACCAACACGGTGCTGGTGACGGTCGCCAGCGGCGGCGCGGTGAACTTCAACAACGCCGGCACGATTGACGGGCTGACCGGAGCTGGCAGCGTGAACGTGGGCGGCAACGTGGTGCAGGTGGGCTTTGCCGGGGCGAGCACGAATTTCACTGGGACCCTGAGCGGCAGCGGGACGTTGAACAAGGTGGGGGCCGGGACTTGGACATTGAGCAGCGGCAGTAGCAGTCTGGCCAACGTGTTGGTCAGTCGCGGCACGCTGGCGGTGAGCGGGGCCAGTTTGACGGTGAGCAATCTGTTCGCGACTGGCAGCAGCGTGCTGGTATTGAACTCCGGCACGATCTCGGCGTGGGCGGCGAACTTCAGCAATGGGAAACTGTTCAGCATCGGCAACGGCACCAACGCGGCGACCTACCAGTTGCTGGGCGGGGTGCAGAGCCTTGATACGGGCGTGGCGGTGGCCAGCAACGCGACCTTGAGCGGCGTGGGCACGCTGGTGGTCAACGGCGGCGCCGGCACGGTGGCGATCAACACGGGGGCGACACTGGCGCCGGGCTATGCAGGTGCGCCGGCCGTGCTGGCGATCACTGGCACGAACCTGTGGGGCGCCGGCGCGCGGTACCAGTGGGTGCTCAACGACGTGGCCGGCTCGGCTGGCGCCAATCCGGGCGGAGGTTTGGTGGCCGTGACCGGGGTCCTGTCCAACGGGGCGACGGCCCTGAACCCGTTCGTGATTGACATCACCAGCTTGAACGGCACAGGGAGCGGGGCGGTGACGAATTTCAACGTCGACGCGACTTACAACTTCACGATTGCGACGGCGACGCTGGGGGTGAAGAATTTTACGAACAACTACACGCTGGCGACGACGCATTTTGCGACCGCGTCTGACGGTCTGTTCAGTCTGAGCGTGGCAGGGGGGACCAATCTGGTGCTGACCTACACAGGCATCGCGGGCTACACTTGGACCGATGGGACCGGGCCGTTCACCAATGGCGCGAACTGGGTGGGCGGCGTGGCACCGCCGGTGAACACAACCAACGTGGTGTTGTATTTCGGGGGCAGCACTGTGACGCCGTACGCGGCGACCAACAATCTGGTGGGGCTGGTGCTGAAGAAGTTGTACCTGACCAATAACAACACCGCCGTAGTGCAGACGCTGATGGGCAACAGCCTGACCTTCGGCGGAGTGGCGCCGACGGTGTTGCAGAACGGCAGCGGCGCGTTTGTGATTTCCAACGCGCTGGTGCTGGCGGCTAACACACTGTTCAGTGGCAGCGGCAGTGGCGCGGTGGAGGTGGACGGCGTGATCAGCGGTGGCTCCAGCCTGACCAAGACCGGTGCGTCCACGTTGGTGTTGGGCGGCACGAACAGCTACAGTGGCAACACAGTCATTCAGCAGGGCCAAGTGGTGGTGGTCAATCCCAACGCATTGGCCGGCAGCACGGCGAGCAACGGCGTAGCCGGCGGGCTGGTCTATAGCAACGTGACCAGCGCGACCTTTGGCGGCCTGGCCGGCTCCGTGGATTTGGGGCTGACCAATACCGATGGCAGTGGTGTGGCGCTGATCCTGAGCAACAACACCGCGAGCTATAGCGGCAATCTGAGCGGCAGCGGTTCGTTGACCAAGGCCGGCGCCGGGATCCAGACCCTGACCGGTACCAACACCTACACGGGCGACACGCTGGTCCAGGCCGGCACATTGGCGGTCGCCGGCCAGTTGCTTGGAAGCACGAACTTGCTGGTGACCGGCGGCGCGTTCAACTGGGCGAATGTCACCACGCTGACCAATACCGTGGCGGTGACAGTCAGCGGCGGCACGGTCAGCTTTACGACGAATGGCACGATCGGCGCGCTGAGCGGGACCGGCGCGGTGAATCTCAACGCCAATACGGTACAACTCGGTTTTGGGGACGTGAGTACGAATTTTGCCGGCCCGGTGAGCGGCTCCGGCACCTTGAGTAAGACTGGGGCCGGTACGTTTACCTGGACCGGCAGCAGCAGCGCGTTGGGGACCCTCGTGGCGGGTCAGGGCTGGCTGGTGGTCAGCGGGGCGACGGTGAGCGTGACCGCGGCCGGCAGCGGCTCGACGCTGTGGGTGAATAATGGCGGCACCTTCCAGATGGATGCCGGGACGGTGACGGCGAACAACCTGAGCGTGACCAATGGCGGCGTCCTGACGTTCAACGGCGGCAACTTGATCGTTCAAAACGGCAGCTTCAGCAACGGGCAGAATTTTGTGGTCGGCAATGACAGCACGGCGGCGAACCTGAACCTGCAAGGCGGCACGCTCCGGTTGCAACAGGGCCTCAGCGTGCAGAGCAACGCGACGCTGCAGGGAACTGGGACGATCGTGGTCGGCGGCGCCGGGGTGGTGCTCCTCCAGAGCGGTGCGACGCTGGCGCCGGCCGGAACCGGTCCGGGCACGCTCGCGATCGTGGGGACGAACGTCTGGGGGGCTGGCGGGCGGTATCAGTGGAGCCTCAATGACGCGACCGGCACGGCGGGCAGTAATCCGGGCTGGGACCAGGTGGTGGTCACCGGCGGTTTGTCGAATGCGGCGACCAGCGGGAACCCGTTCGTGATCGATCTGACGACGGTCAATGGATTGGTCAGCGGCGCGGCGGCGCATTTCAACACGGATAGTAATTATGTGTTCACGATTGCGACGGCCACCCAGGGGGTCACGAATTTCCAGAACAACTACACGCTGGCGACGACGCATTTTGCGAATCAATTTGACGGGCTGTTCAACCTGAGCGTGGTGAGCGGAACCAACCTGGTGCTGACCTATGCCGGCAACGATAGCTATGTCTGGCGGGATACCACGGGCAACTTTGGCACGGGGAGCCAGTGGATCAACTCTCTGGCTCCGCCGGTCGGCCGGACCAATGTGGTGCTGTACTTCGGCGGGGCGACCACGGCCGGGTATGCGGCTTCCAATGATCTGAGCGGGTTGTTGACCAAACGGGTGGTGCTGAGCAATGCGACCACGACGGCGCAGACGATCATCGGGAATCAGTTTTCTCTGGTCGGATTGGATCCGCAACTGGAGCAAGCCGGCGCTGGCGCGTTTGTAATCGCGAATGATCTCACGGTGGGGAGGCCCGTGGCCGCCCTTGGCAGCGGATCCGGCACGGTGACGCTGGCAGGCAATGTGAGCGGCAGCGGCAGCCTGACCAAGACCGGTACCTGGACGATGGTCCTGGGCGGCTCGAATACCTACAGCGGGGTGACGGTGGTGCAGGATGGCCATCTGTTCATCGCCCATAGCTACGGTCTCAGCGGGAGCACGTTGAGCAACCTGGTGCCCGGCGCAGTGGTCTTCGATCAGGTGACCAATGCCTACCTAGGCGGTTTGGCTGGCAATGTGGATCTTGGCCTGACCAATGACACCGGGGCTGGCGTTGGCCTGAGTGTGGGCGGCAACAGCCAGAGCACCACCTACGGCGGGAAACTCAGTGGCAGCGGTTCGCTGACGAAAGCGGGCAACGGCACACTGGTGCTGAATGCGGTCAATACTTACACTGGTCCGACGATCGTGAATGGCGGTGTGCTGATTGCCAGTTCGTTGAGCAATGGGATTGGCGGTAGCGGTTCGAGTCTTGGCGGTGGTTCGATCCTCATTGCCGGTGGGACCCTGCGCTTCGGCAACGCCAGCCTTCTGGCCGTGACCAACCCCGTCCCTGGGAGCATCAGCCTGACGGGGGGGGTGTTGCAGGCGGCGGAGCTGGTCAACCTCGGCCACCTCGCGAATCTGGGTAACGTGGGCACGATTACATCGGATTTGCTGAATTCGGGCACCCTCGATGTGACCGGCGGCAGCCTGGTGATTAACGGTGGACTGGCCAACCTCAGCAGTGGCACGATTACCAACCGGGCGACCCTGCAGATTGGCGCAAGTGGGACGGGCTGGATGACCAACGCCGGGCGCGTGGTCATGGTGGGCGCGATTCTGGATGCCGGGACAATCAATAACAGCGGCACACTCAGCGGCTCTGGAACGGTGCTCGCGGCGCTGACCAATAGCGCGTGGGTCAGTGCCACCAATGGGGCACTGACCATTGCCGGGGCGGCATCAGGTGCGGGCACGTACCGGGCGGAGGCGGGCGCGACGCTGTCGTTCGGCGGCGGCGGCCAGGTCAGCCGCCTGTTCAATACGAATGGGACGATTCAGATCACCGGCGGAGTGCTGACCAACCTGAGCCTGTTCAATAATGCCGGCGGAACGCTGCAGGTCTTGGGCGGCAGCTATCAGGCGAATGTCCAGTTTACCAACACCGGGTGGCTGGTGGGCTACGGCAGCGTGAGTTCGACCGGTCGCCTGGTCAACCAGGGCGCGATCCTCGCGAAGTATGGCAGCGCCACTGGGCCGTTGGAGGTGACAAACGATCTGCTCAATCTGACCAATGGGCTGGTGCAGATCAATCACAGTGCCTTGCAGATCAGCGGGGTCTTTACGAATAATGGGACCCTGCAAGTCATCAGCGGAGTCGGGACTTACAACCAGGCGGTCCTGAATAATGGGGCCTGGCTGAGCGATCTGGGCACCAGTACATTCGCCGGGAGCTTCCTGATCACGACCAACGGTTACGTGGCCGGCCCTGCCGCCTCCGCCAGCGACCGGTATGTCTTCCAGGCCAATCTGCTCAACCTCAGCACCAACAACCTGATCTGGGATACGCTCGGGGTGGTTGCCAGCAGCAATAACATGGGCGGCGGCGTCCAGTTCCTGTTCAGCGGCTCCGGGCTGACCCAGACCCAATTGTTCGAGCATCCCGGTTTGCGGCTGACCGGCGGGTTTGACACGCTGGACGGGTCGCCCACCACCGGCGTGCAACAGGTGACGGATTACGCGGAAGGCTTCTCCAACAACTTTGCGGTAGGCGAACTGGTGCTGACCAATACCACCCTCGTGCTGGCGCAGGCCGTGCCGAATGATCAGGTCACCAACGCGCTGTTCGTCAATGACCTGTTCCTCTATGGCGCCGCGCATCTGATCATCAGCAATAATATGGATGTCTACTTCGTCAACTCCAACGATTGGAATCTGGCCAACATCACGCTGCTAGGGAACGCGGAAATCCACCAGCTCAGCGGCCTCGGCACATCCTCGCTGATCATTCCCGAACCGAACGTCCTCCTCATGTGGCTCAGCGGCGGGGTCACCGTCTGGGCTGCCCGGCGCCGCCGGCGCCACAGGAGGCGCAGATGAATCCACACGACCGTGCCAGCACCTCACCTAGCAATGTGACTTCTCACCGGTCATTTTGCCATCCGCGCTGGCCCGGTCGTTGTTTTCCCCAAACCCCACCATGGCGGCGATGAATTCGCAAACTCAATGGTCTTTTACGCTGATTGAGTTGTTGGTGGTGATTGCCATCATTGCGGTGTTGGCGGCGCTGCTATTGCCCGCCCTGGGGTCGGCCCGTGAACGCGGCAAGATGGCTGCCTGTCAGAGCCAGGAACACCAGCTTTACGTGGCCACCACCATGTATTGTGACGACAATAACCGGGTTTTTCCCAATGGTGATGAAGGGGCTGGCTGGGGGGCTGGTGCCACAGCATCGGGGTACTACTACAAGTATGATCAATGGGGGGTGTCAATTTACGACGGTGACCCCAGCCGACATGTTTGGCGCGGGTTGACTGTGCTCTGGGGACTGAAATATGTCGCCAACCCGCTCACGCTGATTGATCCAGGTTGGCAAAACGATCAGGACAGCCAGTGCATCAGCTATAACGGAAAAATCGACTTTTCCGCCTGGTATCCCACGTCAGGCTGGAATCCTTCCGCCCTTCAAGCGCGGACTTGGAGTTATGGGACCTATGTCATATTTACCCAGTGTGGGCGGCCACCCAATTGGTCCGTCGGGCAGGCCGGCATTGGGGGCGATGGCTCCGGTGGTTCCCGCCGGTTGGGTGACCCAGTGACCTGGAATGGTCAAGAAGTCAACAAAGCGGTCCTCATGTGCCGGATGGGCAAGCCGAGCTGGCCGAATGTCGGATCGCATCGGAAACAACAACTGAATGCGGCTTTTGACGATGGGCACGTGGCCACCATCAGTGGAATCCAGAAGCACTTGCAGGATTTATATAGCGGTAATAACAATTGGGGCAATGAGGCGTACTACATCAGTAGCGATACTGCATCGTGGTGGCGCTGGGTGACTCGCCAAGGGGGGTACTGATGCTGCCGCGACTGATGAAACCGCAGCGGGTGCATGCGTTTACCTTGATTGAAGTCCTGACTGTATTACTTGTCATGATGGTGTTGGCAATGCTGGTTGTGCGGGTTACTAGTTATGTCAATCGCGCGTGCAGCGTTACGCGCGCCAAAGCCGAAATGGCGGTCATCGCAGCGGCGATCGAAAATTACAAGCTGGACAATGGCGCTTATCCGACCAGTTCGGTCGTGCGCTCGTGCTCATTGTTTGGCGCGACTGGTCTTAGTAATCAGGCCGTTGCGGCTGTGAATTGCTCCATGCTCTTGAACCAATTGACCAATCCCAAGATCTATCTCCGCTTTTCAAAAGTCCAAATCGGCAGCAACCAGGTGGTCTGGGGTGGTGTTACCACTTCCTATCTCACGATCATGGATCCATGGAGAATGCCGTACAATTACATTTGTACGCGACCACCGTCGGCGCTCAATGGTCCGATTCCGCGGAATTCCGGTGGGAGTTTGGCGACCACCGGGCAGGTGAATCCAACCACGTACGATCTCTGGTCGTTTGGTCCGGATCTTGTGAATGGAACAGCGGATGATCTAACCAACTGGCAACGTTAAGTTCGCGGATGAAGACAACCAAAGCATTTACACTGATCGAGTTGCTGGTCGTGGTCGCCATCGTCGCCATGCTCCTGGCGTTGCTGTTGCCGGCTTTGGATATTGGGAGCGACCGGGCTGCGACAACGCAATGTCTTTCCAACCTGCGGCAGTCAGTGGCCGGGCATCTGTTGTACTGTGCCGACTATGATGGAGCGTTTTGCAGTCCCACTGCCTTAGGTTCCGCCAACTGGTATACGAATATGAGCCGGTATCTCGGGAACACCACCACGATCATGAGTTGCCCCGGCGCTCCGTGGGGTGGCCCGCATTACACCATCAATCCATTGCTGGACTTAGTGATGGTCTGGCCAGGCCGTCAAAACGGGGTCACCTACACTGGCCGTCTTACGGACACTGTCGCCCAATACGTCCGGCTGAATATGCTGCCGTATCCAAGTACAACGGGGATGTACTTTGAAAGGAACGGCCATGCGGGGCCGGATTTGGACCAGTTGTGGAACAGTGGTTGGGGGGCGCCCGGTCCAATCTGCCCCAATTGGAACGTCGATTATGGTGTTAACCCGTTTCATGCAAAATATGCGATCCAATCCGCGACATTTTCGATTGCTGGTAATACATCGACTTACTATTGGCCTCGCGATACGAATGTGGGCCGAGTCGACGGGAGCGCGCGCACCTACCAGTACGTGGACGTGAAACTAAATGCGATTCCGCCCTTGTCTGTCAGGCCGGCGTGGTACAGTGGGTTGTCGATGCCGCGCGCCTATCTGATCAGTGGTTTCGCCCCGGGCACGACCGATGGTGGGTGGCTGACGGAGTGAGAGGTGTTAAATTGCGGCCGGTAAAACATCAAACCAACAACGCAGAGCCCCGTGATTTCAAGTGCCGGTGGGGTGGTTTTACACTCATCGAATTGCTGGTGGTGATCGCGATCATCGGGACTTTGGCCGGACTGTTGTTGCCGGCAGTTGGGATTGCCCGCGAAAAAGCCCGCCGCTTGAACTGTGGGTCGAATTTGCGGCAGATCGGTCTGGGGATTGGCCAGTTTGCGCTGGACAACGGGAATTATGCCCCCTACGCAACCGCGCCAGCGGACTGGTCAAATTCCTCATTCGGATTGCTGAGCAACTACGTCAACTCGATCCAGGTTTTTCATTGTCCCAGTGATTCCCGCAAGGTGAGCAAGCCGGCGACAAATTTTACAGCGTTCGTCACCTTGACGAACGTGTGCAGCTATTCGATCGCCCGCCAGATGTCGTGGTTATCGAACTTTAAGAGCTTGATCTTTGTGATCGACCGGGTGGGGACGGGGCAAGGGAACCCGGCCGGTTCCACAACCGCGGGTCCACTGACTTTCAGCCAATTGAATCCTAACAATGGTGTGACTGGGGCGGTTTGGACGAATGGGAACCACAGCACTGCCGGTGGCAACCTTTTGTTTGGGGATGGCCACGTCGGATTCGTTCCCAGTCTGCCCATCAATTTGGTCAACGGAACCGGCAACCAAACCTCCACACCCTACACGCAAAAAATCACCGCGCAAAATCCACTGTAGCGTCGCGGGACGCTACTGCGGTGTTGTGGCGAATACGGCCGCTGCATTCTCCGGTGTGATCACCTGAATCGGGAGGCCGCTCACCTCATGAATCGCCGGCGCCACTTCAGCCGGTGTTGGCTGGGGTGGCGCAATGGATCGGATGAGAATCTGCCGGGTGAACAAATCGCGCATTTGCTCGGCTGTAAAACTAAGGACTGACACCAGCCGCGGATTGCGTGATTTATCCCAATCGAGTTTCGCGACATCCACAAACGGCGCGCCACCGAAACAAACGATGAGATCGGCACCGGCATGGCGCTGAGCCAGTGCTTGAACCTGTTGCCCTGGGAATTGGATGCCGCCTTTGTCCGGTTTGACCGGCTGGAGAATGGTTTCCCCAGCCAGAGTCACGCCGTGATTGGATTGGATGGCCTGCTTGAAGGCGTCGAATGCGCCGACCTGGCCTTGCATGCCAAACTTCCGGGTGTCGAACAACACAGCCGCAACCTTACCGTGGCCTTGCAACAGGTTGGAAACCTCCGTGGCGGCGAATTGGCCGAACGGCACCCAGATTGATGTGGCTGACTTTCTGATCGGGTGGTGACGGTAGATAATTGCCGTCAATGACCCGATAATGACCAAGATTAAAATAATGCTGATGTTGCGTTGATTCATTGATGTCGATCCTTCCGCAATTCTTTGCCACGCCGTTGTCTAACTCGTTTGGTATGTGCAGCCGAGGCTGAAGTCGATCCTGCCTCAAGAGGTGGTTTTTGTCCATCCTCGACAAATTGTGAAACGGTCGAGCGTCTTCAACAGTGCGATCGCGCGTCGTGTGCGGCCAGTATCTGAGTAAATATTCAAAAAAATATTGATTGTTCCGATTTAATGACTAGGATGCCTAGCGTTTTAATTGGATAACAATTCCAGGTATTATCCGTTGTTTAGCCTAATCAATAATTTGAGTGGGCAGCGAATCGACGTCGGTATTCGAGCCCATTGTCAAGGGAATCGCGCCGCGAAATTTGCTCCATTCCAGCGGACGTTCGCGTTTACCTTGATCGAACTTTTGGTCGTGATTGCGATCATTGGGATTTTGGCGGCGCTATTGTTGCCGGCGCTGGCGAGTGCCAAAAAACAAGGATTGCGTTCAACCTGCCAGAATAACCAACACCAAATCTATATCTGCACCGCACTCTATCAGGACGACTACCAATCGCTCATGCCCATGAACCGGGAAGTCCGGAAGGAGTTCGGTGTGTGTAACGGCTTCTGCTGTGGCGGTTCGGTCACCAGTACCATCCCCTATCAGGTCGGATTTGGTCTGTTGACCTGGAATGGCTATTGCAACAAACAAGAAATTTTGTCCTGCCCCGCGACCCGCTATGTGCCATTGGATACTTCGCTCGCGTGGGCTTACCCGCATCTGGCGATTGCGCCCTATTCTTGGGATTATGGTTTTCGGTCGCCATTTACCTTCCCCATGAAAGGCGTGCTGGCATTTCTTTGGAATGGTCCCTGTTACGGCGGAGTGTCCAGTTATGGAATGCGACGTTGTAATCAGCAGAACATTGGCGTGCCCAACACCTATGGTTCGGGTGCTTATATGGACTCAGTGACGCGGCGGATGGAGGATCTGATTGGCACGTTTCGCACTTTGATGGTCTGCAATCAGGAATATTCGCCGGCGGGAATCGGAACGGATCAGTATGATGTAACTCATGAGGGGGTTGGCTCGAACATGCTCGGCATGGACGGAGCGGTCAAGTGGCTTAATTTTGCCGGCCAAACCCGTTTTTCCCACTACGCATTTGACTATAGCTTCGGGACAACTCCCACGACCATCTGGGGGTTCGCAGAGAGCAATTGGTAAGCGGGGAATCAAATTCTATGGCCAACAATAACAAACAGCCCACACTGAGCTTGCGCAGCCGCAACCTGACGCGCTTCTGCCGGCATCTCGTTCCCGATCAGCTTCACGATGATTTTGCCGCAGACTTTGGCTTCCGTGCCGAAGGCAGCCGGTTTTCAATTCTGAAAAACCACGGGACCTGTCCCGGTCCCGACGACTGCTTCGCGCACGTCCAAATTGACGCCCGCCCACTTTTCCACAAGCTGCTGGGGTTGGAACTCGAGTTTCCCGGCACTCAGCCTGGCCGCCTCGCCCCGTACTCGTCACGCAACTTTTACCGGTCCCACATCGAGGAACTGTTTCATCATTGTGCCCCGCAACACGCGCCGTTCCCGCCGGTCCGCGGCCGGTGCGTCATGTTTTTCGGCGCGACCGACGTCCTCCAGATCGTCTACGAACTGCGCAACCAGTCCGCCGCCAGCGTCGCCGTGAGGCTGCGGTGGTTCACTGAGCCGCACCCCGGTCAGGAGCCCAAGACGCAGGCCCGTCACAACGGTTTCCATCACGAGTGCGTGCAGCAGGTCAGCGCTCCGTACCGGGTCACGGCGGATTTGACCGGCGCAGCCTTTCACCACCGGTCCGGCCGGCTCGAAACCGATTGGCGCACCGTCAACCTGCCGGCGCACGCGACCCGGTCGTGGACGTTCACAGTGCGGTTCAACAGCGCGAAGTCCCGTCCGAATGGATTTGTCAGGGCAGTGGCCAATGTCGAACAGTACTATGCGGCCTTGCCGAAGTTGACGGGGGACTGGCGACGTTTTGAACCGGTTGTGTTGCGGGCGGCCGGGATTCTTCTCACCAACCGGTATACCGAACGTACGGGCGCGCGCACGATTCACTGCGGCAAGACCGGCACGGAAGGGATGTGGTTTTGGGATACTGCCACCAATGTGCTGGGGCTCGGATTGCTGGGGGACGCCAGCACGGGGTGGAGCAGTTTACGTTTGTTGTGCGAGGGCATCCGAACCGATGGCACGCCCTGCGTCCGGTATTGTGACGGCGCCTATCTGCCGGGCGCACAAAACCCCGTGCTGGCATGGGGCGTTTGGAATTTTTACCAGCTTTGTCCCGACCGGCGCGCCTTGCGTCAGTGCTATCCGGCGCTGGCGCGCTACGTGAATTGGTGGCGAACAACCCATGACACCAACGGCAACGGCTTGTATGAATGGCCGGGCAATTGTTGCACCGGTCTCGACGATGCGTTGCAATGGCAAGACCGATTCCCCATTGCGCTGCGGCGCGGCGAAAAGTGGTCCAAGAAAGATTGGGGGCGTTCGCGCCCCAACCTTTTCGAGAGCGTGGATGTGAACACGCAATTGCATCTGGAGATGCGGGCGCTGGCGTTGATGGCTGCCGAACTCGGTCAGCCCCGCGCGGCGCGCGAGTGGACCGACCGGGCGCGCGAGTTGGGGCAGCGCATCACGACGGAATTGTTTAATCCCGCCGCTGGTATTTATCAGGCGCGGAGTGTGCGGGACGGACGATTTAATGGGATGATTTCGCTGGAGAGTTTTCTGCCGGTGTATGCCGGCCTCGTGCCCCGTCCGCTCGCGCAGCGATTGTGCCGGGAGTACTTGTTGAACCCCCACCGGTTCTATACCGTCCTGCCGTTCCCAACGCTCGATCTCCAACATGAAGCTTTTCGCAGTGGGGGGAGTTTGTATACGCCGCCGCAGCACCCGGACGCGCTGGTCCAACGCGCGTATTGGATTGGCCGGACGTGGTTGAACTACAGCTATTGGATGGTGGGCGCGTTGTCCCAAGCGGGTCTGCCTCGCGAAGCCGATGCGGCGGCCGAACGGATTCTCGACGCGGTCAGCCGCAGTGAAACGATCTATGAATGTTATGACCCGCTGACAGGAACTGGCAACGGCCACGCGGAGTTTTCGTGGGGCGCGGCCGCCGTGCTGGCGTTGGCTTTTCGGCTTTATCGCCGCGGTCCACTCGACCGCACATCCACGAAAGGAAGAGCATGAATCAAAAGATACTCGGACGGACCGGATTAGCCGTTAGTGAAGTTTCGTTTGGCGGTTTGTTTGTCGCCTCATTCTCAGCGCAGTATGACGAAGCCAAACGCGCGGTCGCGCGGGCCGTCGAATTGGGGATCAATTATTTCGACACCGCGCCCGGCTACGGCAATAGCGAGGAAGTCCTTGGCAAGGCGCTGGCCGGCGTGAAACAGCCGGTTGTGCTGTCGACCAAGCTCGGCGGCCGGCCGACCCCGTTCTTTCCGAAAGATCCGTCCTGCCTGCGGGCGAGTGTCGAAGAAAGCCTCCGGTTGCTCGGGCGCGACTGCCTCGACATCCTGATGATTCACGAACCCGACCGCCCCGGCCAATACGACTGGTGGACGGATCTTGTGAAGGTCGAGGGACCGGTGTTGGAATTGATCGACCAGCTCAAAGCGGAGGGGAAAGTCCGGTACGCGGGGCTTGGCGGTACGACGACGACCGAGATGGCGCATCTCTGCCGCAGTGGGAAGTTCGATGTGGTGCTCACCGCCTACAACTACAGCCTGCTCTACCGCGAGGCTGCAATGGAGGTCATTCCGGCGGCGAAGGCGGCGAACATGGGGATTGTCGTCGGTTCACCGCTGCAGCAGGGCGCACTGGCGCGCCGCTACGACGAACAATTGAAGTCACCCGCCGCCTACTGGGTCTCCCAGCCCAGGCGCGAGCAGTTCCAAAAACTGTACGCTTTCTGCGACGAATGCGGACTGACGCTGCCCGAGTTGGGGATCCGTTTTGTGTTGAGTCACCCGGACGTCCACTGCGTTCTGATGGGGGCGAAGTCGGCGGCCGAGGTTGAGCAGAATGCTGCTGCGGCGAACGCCGGGCCGCTGCCGGACGACATCTTGAAGCGGCTGGCAGAGATTGCAGCGATGGTGCCGTTCCGGCCCTTCGGTGAACCGTTCGGCATTGGTTGGTTGCTCGGGAACCCGGCCGGATACAAAGGTCAGGGACCGGGATAGGGAGCCCCGAAACGAGTCCTCCGTCTTTTGCCAGCCTGGCCCCACGAGAGGATCCAGCTTCCCGGTACCATGAACATTGATCTGAACGGAAACGATTGGCGGGTCAAGCAGTGCGGCAGCTCGCGAGTCGTGTCGGCGAGCGTGCCGGGTTGCATACATAAAGATCTGCTGCGCGCTGGGTTGATTCCGGATCCCCAGTTCCGTGACCAGGAAAAGCAGGTGCAGTGGGTGGGCGAGACCGGTTGGATGTACGAGCGGGATTTCGCGGTTCCGGCGGCCCTGCTGGATCACGACCCAATCGAGCTGGTCTGCGATGGTCTCGACACTCTGGCGACAATCCGTATCAACGGGGCCGAGGTGGCGCGCACCGACAACATGCACCGCCGCTATCGCTTCGACATCGCACATCTGCTCCAGGTGGGAACGAACCGGATTGCGATTGACTTCGCGGCGCCCCTGATCGCAGTGCGTGAACGACAGGCAGTCCGGGCCATGCCGCATTGGCCGCAAGAGGGGATCACGCCCGGTTTTTCCTGGCTCCGTAAAGCGCAGTGCAACTTCGGCTGGGATTTCGGCCAGAAGTTGGCGACCTGTGGGATTTGGCGCCCGCTTCGGATTGCGGCGTGGAATCAGGCGCGCCTGGGTGATCTCCGCGTCGATCAGAGGCATGCCGGCGGCGTGGCGGTTTCCATTACTCCTGAAATCGTCGGCGAGGGTCCGGTCACCTGCCGGGCGATTCTCTGTTTGGAAGGCTGGGAAGTTGCGGCCGGCGAGCGTTGCGGAACTGAGACCGGGCCGATTCTTTTGCGGGTCGAGAATCCGCGCCTCTGGTGGCCAGCGGGGATGGGCGATCAGCCACTGTATAGCCTGCGGGTGGAGTTGCTCGGCGCGAACCAAACGCTTCTCGATTCCCGGCAGATTCGCATTGGTCTGCGAACCCTCCGGCTGCAACGGGCGGCGGACGAATGGGGCGAGTCGTTCGCTTTTGCAGTCAATGGCCAGCGCTTTTTTGCGAAGGGTGCCAACTGGATTCCGACGGACAGCTATGCTTCACGCCGCGACCCGGCCTATTACCGCGCCGTGCTGCAAAGCGCCGTGGCCGCTCACATGAACATGCTCCGCGTCTGGGGCGGCGGCATCTATGAGGAGGATCTGTTCTACGAGTTGTGTGACGAGTTGGGGCTTTGCGTTTGGCAGGACTTCATGTTTGCCTGTGCGGGGTATCCGCTCGATGATCCCGACTTTCTTGAGACAGTCCGTCTGGAGGCTGTGGACAATGTCCGCCGCCTCCAGCACCATGCTTGTCTCGCGTTGTGGTGCGGCAACAACGAATTGGAACTCGGCTGGCATAAGGACTGGGGACTGATCGGTGACGGCTGGCAGTATGGCCCGTTTGGGAAAATGCCAGTGGCGCTCTACGCGAAAGTCTTTGACGGCCTGCTCCCCGAAATTGTCCAGTCCAACGGAGGTCAGGATTACTGGCCGGGAACTCCGCACTCGCCGACTGGCGACCGCAAACAATCCAATCACCCGACCTGTGGTGATGCCCACATCTGGGATGTGCTGATGTCGGGCAATCCATTCTCGTTCTATACGACCTGCGATCACCGGTTCGTGAGCGAGTTTGGCTTTCAGTCGCTCCCTAGTCCGGGACTGCTTGATCGCGTGACCGAAGCCGGGGACCGCAACCTTAGCAGCCGGATCATGGACTGGCATCAGCGCATGCCGGCCGGCAATGGAATGATTCTCCTCCAACTCGCCCGGCACTTGCCACTGCCGGGCACGTTTGAAATGTCGGTGTGGGCAACCCAGATTCTCCATGCCATTTTGCTCGAAACGGCCATCGGCCATTGGCGACGCAACACGCCGCGTACGCTGGGTGTCCTCAACTGGATGCTCAATGATCACTGGCCGTCCATGAGTAATGCCACGCTCGACAGCACCGGTGCTTGGAAGGCGGCACACTATGCCCTCCAACGAGTTTTTGCGCCGCTGCTGGTCAGCGGGGTGGTCACGGCGGGTCGTGACCACATGGATCTGCACATCAGTAGTGACCGGTCAGTGCCGGGGGATGTTGTTTTGACTTGGACAGTGATGCGGACCGATGGCACCGAACTTGCCAGCGATTCGCTGCCAGCTACGATTGCACCACTTTCCAGTCGACCGGTCCATCGATTGGCGGTTGCCGACTTTCGCCGACGGGAAGGGGACGAGAATTTGCTGGTCTGGCTGGAGTTGACCGAGGCCGGGCGCTGCGTGTCTGAGTCGGTGATCACGCTTGTGCCTCCCAAACACCTGAACTTGTTCGACCCACAATTGAAGGTCGAGCCGTCACTCAGTGCCGACGGGGGGCGCGTCTGCCGACTGTCGGTGGAGCGTCCCGCATTGTGGGTTTGGGCGGGAGCGCCAATTGGGCAATCTTGGAGTGATAATTTCTTTCCCCTGCGACCCGGTGTGGCAACGGAAGTTCGATTGCCGGTGGCAACCGAGGCTGTCTGGCTCAGCCTGAAAGATTTGGGTGGGGGGGATTGACGATGAGTGTAACCACCAACGAAAAGGAATGAATTCATGAAAGCAGCAGTTGTTGAAAGCGCAGGAAAATTGTCCATTCGTGATCTGCCAGCACCGGCAATGGGCGAATATGAAGCTCGGTGTGAAATGCTTTACGGATCGGTGTGTGCCGGTACAGACACGCATCTATTGCATTTCCACCCGCCGTTTTGCCACTGGGTAAAACTGCCCTATATCCTCGGCCACGAGAGCACTGGCCGCGTGGTGGCGATTGGCGCCAAGGTTCGCAACCTCAAACCCGGCGATGTCATTACCCGGGTTGGTTGTCCGGGGGTTGGCGGTGTCAACATCGCTTGGGGTGGATTTGCCGAAACCGGCATTGCCACAGATTGGCGCGCTCTGCAAGAAGACGGGTTGAGCGGGTGGCAGGACAAAACTGTGCAGCAAATTTTACCGGCGGATATCGACCCCGCAGTCGGCACCTTGTTCATCACGTGGCGCGAGACGCTAAGCTACAGCACGCGAATGGGGATTCGTCCGGGGGTGTCGGTGCTGGTGATTGGTTCGGGCGGCAATGGCTTGGCGTTTGTCGCGCACGCCCGTAACCTCGGGGCGACTCAGGTGGTTCTGGTCGGATCCGGCGAGCGAACGACTGTGGGTGCGTGGGCGGGTGCCACTGTAAGTTTTGATTACCGCCACACCGATTGCTGGAAGCAGGTCCAGGCGGCCGTGCCGGGCGGGTACGACTTCGTGATTGATGCGGTGGGCAAGGCCACGATTACAGCGCACGGCCAGTCCTGTCTGAAGCCCGGCGGGACCCTTGGCATCTATGGCTTGGACGAATGTGGTCAGATCACACTCGCTGCTGGTCCGACGTTCACTTTTTATAACGGCGGCTACAACGAAGCCGAGGCCCATGAAGCGGTGTTGAAATTCTATCGGGCCGGTCAACTCAATCCAGCAGTCTGGTTTGACCGGCAACAGGTTTTTCCACTGGCCAACATCAGGTTGGCTCTGGAAGCGGTTGCTGGAAGGAAACTTATCAAACCGTTGGTCCAACTGGCAGAATGAGTCTCAGCCTCCAGCACAGCCCCTTTCGCGTCATCACACACCGCGTGGATCTTTGTGTCGTGGGCGGCGGGATGGCCGGGTTGTCCGCAGCGATCGCGGCCGCCCGGCATGGGGCGCGGGTGGTGCTGATGCAGGACCGGCCTGTCTTTGGCGGCAACGCATCCAGCGAGATCGGCGTGCATATCATCGGCGCCGACCGGGTGGGGCACATCCCGTATGCGCGCGAGACCGGCATCCTCGAGGAGTTGCGGCTGAAGAATCTCGTGCGCAATCCGCAGGCCAGCCTGTCGATGTGGGACCTGGTGGTGTACGACACGGTGCGGTCCACGCCGGGACTGACATTGCTGTTGAATTGTTCCTGCCTCGATGCGACGCTGGACGGGGCGCGGGTGACTGCGGTTACCGGTTGGCAACTTTCGACGCAGACCTGGCACGTGGTGAATGCCCGGATTTTTGCCGACTGTTCCGGGGATGCGATTTTGGCGCCACTGACCGGCGCCGAGCATCGCATGGGGCGTGAAGCAGCAAAGGAGTTTGGCGAATCGTTCGCCCCAGCGCAGGCGGACCAGTGCACGATGGGGATGAGTTACATCTACTATGCCCGCGAGCATGACCGGGCGATGCCGTTCCAGCCATTCGACTGGGCGCGGAAATTTCAGAGCTGCGACTCCCTGCCGTGGGGGGAAGGCAACCACCAGGATTTCTCCGTTAGCCCGTGGTGGGCGGAGCTGGGCGGCGAACAGCACAGCATTCACGACAGCGAGCTGCTCCGCGACGAACTGCTCCAGTTCAACATGGGCCTCTGGGATCACATCAAGAACGGCGACTGCGTGCACCGGGAACGTGCGCGGAATTGGGCGTTGGAGCGCGTGCAGTTTGTGCCCGGCCGTCGGGAAAGTCGGCGGTACGTCGGCGCGCACATGCTGAGCCAGCGTGAGATCGAGGCGGGCGGGCATTTCCCCGATGTGGTGTGCCACGGGGGCTGGACGATGGACGATCATCATCCCGGCGGCGCGGATTCGTTTGCGAAGTTCAACCAACCGCCGACTCTTCACCATCCGGCGCCGTCGCCGTATGGGATTCCCTACCGGTCGCTGTATTCGAAGAATATCGAGAACCTGATGTTTGCCGGGCGGGTGGCGAGTTGCACGCATGTCGCGATGAGCAGCACCCGCGTGATGGGCACCTGCAGCGTCATGGGACAAGCCTTGGGCACCGCCGCCGCACTCGCGTGCCGGCATGATTTGATGCCTCACGACGTCCTCGACCACATCGGCGAATTGCAGCAACAACTCCTCGCCGCCGACGTGTACGTGCCGGAGGTTCCGCAAGTTGTGGGGGAAACCACACGGCGCGCGCATCTGGAGGCCAGCCAGGGCGATCCCGAACCAGTCCGTGACGGCATTCACCGGCCGGTTGCCGATCCGTCCGTGTGGTTACGGAAGCCGGTATTTGTCAAACCATCCGCCGCGGACTTCGCGCTGTTTAACTTTCACAGTTGGAAAGCCGGCCCCGGGGATTGGCTGGCCTACCAGTTTGACGAAGCCACACCAGTGGAAACGGTCACATTATTTCTTGATTCCAACCTCGAGCGCAGCATCGCGCTCAAGTCGCCCGGTCACCAGGAGCCATTTCCGGAAAGCCTGCCCAGCCGGTTTCGCCTGGAAATTCGCCGGGGCTCGAACTGGGAGCCGCTGGTGACGATTGACGGCAATTATAGACGCCATGTCGTGTTACCGATCCATGTGACGACGACCGGAATTCGCTTGGTTCTGGACAATACACATGGCGGCGGAATGAGCCAAGTGTATGGCTTCCTCGTCAACTCCCCTGGAAAATCCCCATGAACGCGTCCAATCGGCTTTCCGCGGTCTTTGCGGTTCGTGTCAATGGGCGCGATGTTGCTGTGCACCACAGCCGTGAATTGGACTGGGAACGATGTGGTGTTGTCTCCACGTTGACGCATCAAGTGCACTACGCGCTGGATTCGGCCCAAGGGGAGCTTGACGTCGAGGTGGATGTTCCGTTTGCCTGGCAGCAGGTGGTGGTGCGCCCACTGCGCCATGCCATCACGCCCATTCGGACCGCCCGGGGTATTTGTTTCCGCCTGGCGGTCCCGGCAAAAGTCAGCATCGAGTTTGACGGTGATTTGAATAATCCACTCTTTATCCTCGTGAACCCGCCGCCCAGTGCCACACCGCTGCCCGCGGAACCGCAACGCCGTTTTAACGCCGGAACAGAATACAACGTCGGGGAGATTTGCCTGCAGGCAGGCGAGACACTCTATCTCGAAGACGGGGCCGTTGTTCATGGCTGGGTCAGCTTGCGCCAAGCGCATGGCGCGCGAATCACCGGTCGTGGCATTCTGGATGGGAGCCGTTTGGACCACATGCAAAATGCCCAAAATCTGATTCGGATTGAAGGGTCCGATGGCGTCATCGTGGAAGGGATTACGATAGTCAACGGTCCGGGCTGGCATATCAAGTCGGTCGGTTGTCGTAACCTCATCATCCGCGATGTGAACATCATCGGTTTTACCGGTTGCGGCGATGGGATTGACGTGGTCAGTTGTGACGACACGGCTGTCACGAATTGTTTTATCCGCACCAACGACGACTGCATTGCGGTCAAGGCACTCTGCGATTCGGGCGGGTGCGATGTGCGCCGTGTGCTCGTGACGGGCAGCGTGTTCTGGAATGCAGCCTGGGGCAACGCGCTGGAGATTGGCTACGAGACCTGTTGCGAGACGATCGCCGATGTTCGCTTCGAGGATTGCGACGTCATCCATGTTGAGCGGGAAGGATGGCAGTCGGGCGGAACGTTGACGATTCACAATGGTGATCGGGCGACCATCCGCGATGTCACCTACCGGAATATCCGCGTTGAGGATTCGCGGGAAAAACTAATTGATCTGAAAGTGCAGCATTCTAACTGGTCGACCGATGCCGAGCGCGGCCGGATTGAGAATATTCGCTTTGAAGACATCGCGATTGTCGACGGACCGTTTCCGGTTTCGATTGTCCAAGGATTGGACCGCGAACATCTCGTGGCTGGGGTCACGATTGTCAAACTGACCTATCGTGGTGAGTGGATCACGAATATCACGGATGCCCGGATGGTGGTCGAACGTGCCCAAGACGTGGAATTTCAGGAGAAAAAACTACACCCATGACCATTCCTTATCGTCAGATTCATCTCGATTTTCACACCTCGGAACACATCCCTGGCATTGGCGCGGCCTGGGACAAGAAGCATTGGCAGGCGACGCTGCAACGTGGTCACGTCAACAGCATCAATGTCTTCGCCGTCTGCCATCACGGCTGGAGCTACTACAATACCAAGATTGGCAAACGGCATCCGCACTTGGCGCCGAAACTCGACCTTACCCGGGCGATGCTCGATGCCTGCCATGAGGTTGGGATCCATACGCAGGTCTATCTCACGGTGGGCGTCAACAATCAGGTTGCCCGCGAACATTCCGAATGGCGTGCGATCAATGTCCATGGTGGTTATTTCGGCTGGAGCCAGCGGCCGACCGATCCAGGTTTCCATGCGCTCTGTTTCAATACGCCTTACCTGGACTACGTCTGCGATGAGGTGCGGGAATTGGGCCGGCTGTTCCCGGATACCGACGGTTTGTGGTTGGACATCATCCACAAGCCTCACTGTTACTGCCCGTGGTGCATGAAAAGCATGGTCAAACTCGGGCTGGATCCCAAGGTGGAAGCCGATGTTGTCAAACACGCGGACATTGTTCTGCAGAATTATTACAAACGGACGTTGGCAGCATTGCGTGAGGTGCATCCGACCATGCTGTTGACTCAGAACAGCGGCCACGTTACCCGCGGTGATCGGCGCTTCCTCAAACATGTGACGCACCTGGAACTGGAGAGCTTGCCGACCTGGGGCTGGGGGTATGACCATTTCCCGATGTCCGCCAAGTACTGCCAAGTGACCGGGATGGAGTTTCTCGGCATGACCGGCAAGTTCCACACGACCTGGGGTGAGTTTGGTGGCTTCAAACATCCCAACGCCCTGCGCTATGAATGTGCCGCCATGCTCGCCTATGGCGCCAAATGTTCAATCGGTGACCAACTGCATCCCGACGGACGGCTCGATGAGTCGACCTATGCGATCATCGGGGAAGCCTATTCCGACGTGGAAGCCAAGGAGCCATGGTGTGTGAACAGTCGCAACGTGGCCGATGTCGGCCTGCTCTCGGCGGTTGCCCTCGACCCGGCGCACCAAGCTGGCGAAGAGTCCGATGTTGGCGCAACCCGCCTGCTACTCGAAGGGCACATCCTATTCGCCATGCTCGATGGCGATATGGATTTTTCGCATTACAAACTGCTCCTCATACCGGACGAAGCCAAGATTTCACCGGTCTTGCAGAAGAAGCTAAAAGCTTACCTCAAGGATGGCGGGAAAGTGTTGTTTACTGGGCGCAGCCCGCTTGATGAACAAGGTAAGCAATTGTTTGATCTTGGTGCAAAAGTGGCGGGCGAAAGTGAATTCTCACTCGACTATATTTTGCCAATTCCAGAGCTACGGCCGCCGTTCGTGCGATCACCCATTGTGATCTACAATCGCTATCCACGCCTAAAAATCACCACCGGTAAATCGCTCGGAGCTGTAATTGAGCCATATTTTGAGCGGGCGTGGAATCATTTCTTCTCACACCAACACGCGCCAGCGCGGCGGAAGGCGACTGGATTCGCTTGTGGTGTCGAACGTGGCAATCTGATGTGGCTGCCGATGGACATTTGTCGCACCTACCGGAAACTTGGGCAAGTGGTGACCAAGCAATTTTTCCTCAACTGCCTGCGCCGGTTGTTGGGGGAGGGGATTCAATTGCGTGCCAATTTGCCAGCCACGGCCCGCGTTACTCTGACGGAGCAGCCCCAGGCGAAGCGCTACGTCTTACATCTGCTGCACGCCAATCTTGTGCAGCGCGGGGGATTGCAGCAGACCCACATGGGGTCGATGATGATGGAGGTCATTGAGGATTTGACTCCGTGCTGCGATGTCCAGGTTTCGTTGCAGCTCGACCGGCCCGTTCGCCGGGTAACCCTGGAGCCGCAGGGGAAAGAAATTCCATTCCGGATGGAGAGTGGCCGCGTGGAAATCGAACTGGACCGGTTTACCTGCCACCAAATGGTGGTGTTAAAATAATTACCGGTGTTTTTAACCAAGGAAATCAGCAATATTATGTCACAACAGTTGACTCTCTCTAACCGCGTCATGGGCAGTCTCATCGGTAGCGCCGTTGGCGACGCACTGGGCGCGCCCTGCGAATGTCTGCATTACCAAAAAATTCTTAAGGAATACGGCGACTTCCAAGGGATGGCTGATCTGATCGCCGCCAAGGCCGGCTGGGATTGGTTGCCGGTCGGCACCGTGACCGATGATACGGTTCTGGCCGATCTGTTGCTTGACTGCATTTTAGCCAACGATGGCATTATGGATGCGCATCTGTTCGCAAAACAATGGGAGTTGTTTGAGCAGCCCATCCCCAACCCCGGCGGCGCCCCGGTCATCCGTCTCAATCAGATGCATTTTATCGAGCGGATCCCGTATTTTCGCAACCAACTTCGTGAGATTAAAAAACGTGAATTGGGCCATGGCGAGGCGAATGCCACGAACGCCATCATGTATATCGGTCCGGTGGGGTTGCTGTGTGCCGGTGATCCGAACAAAGCGGCGCTTATGGCGGCGGATGTGACGGCTGTCAACCAGCACGGTGGTCCGCGCGATGTGGCGGCTGGTTATGCAGCCGGCCTGGCGGAGTGTTTTGTGTCGGGTGCCACGGTTGATAGTGTGATTGAAACGGTCGTGACCTTTACCCGTGATTTCATGCATACCCGCGAAATCAATGCCATGCTTGATCTCGCCAAGAAGTGCCAGAATTGTGCCGAGTTTATCCGCCGGTATTACACGGAAATCGTTGGCCCGGTCATTCCATTTCAAGATGTCCAGCACTTGGATCAAATGCATTGGAAGTTTAAGAGCGAGCCGATCTGTAATAGTTGGAATTCGGCAGAAATTCTCGGGCCGACACTGGCCACGTTCCTGATCACGCGCGGTGAGGATGCGCCGGCAATGATGTTGGCTTGCGCGAAAATCGGGCGCGATGCCGACACCATTTGTCGCTGTGCCGGCGGGCTCATCGGCGCTTGGCGTGGCATCGATTGCATTCCAGCCGACTGGCGCGAGCTGGTTTTCAAGCGCAACCCTTGGCTGCGCTTGGAAGAGAAGGGAAACGCCCTGGTTGACCTCATTCGCCGGCGCACCGGACTGCTCGGATCGCAACTGCTAGAACTTAGCGCCGACGCGCGAGGGTGACGCGATGTGCCGTGAGAACAAAAAATTCGTACCGCAGTTCAAGCGACGCAGCCGGGCGTCTACCGATGATTGCCGGGTCCACCTTTGTCCAGGGCACCAATTGCACCGCCTTCGACCGGGGCGAATCCATGGCTCCAGATATCTATCGGGAACTTGCGCGGCGCGGGCGCACGCAACGTCTCCAGTTGAATTCGAAGTCCGTGCCCATGGCTGTGGCCCGGCAGGGGGCGGGCGCCGGGATGATCTTTAGGGGGAATCATGCAATCCAAAAAATATGAAATCCATCTTGTCTCTCACACGCACTGGGACCGGGAGTGGTACACCACCTTCCAGCGGTTTCGCCAGAAGCTGGTCAAGCACACGGACAGCCTGCTGGAGATCATGCGGAAGGACCCGAAGTACCGCTACTACGTTTTCGACGGACAGACAATCGTGCTGGAGGACTACGCTGAGATCCGGCCCGAGAACACTGCGAAACTTAAGAAACTGATTCGTACCGGACGGCTGCTGGTCGGCCCCTGGTACGTCCAGCCCGACGAGTTTCTGGTGAGCGCCGAGGCGCTGGTGCGCAACCTGCTTATCGGGCACAAGATCGCGAAGGATTACGGTGGTGTGATGAAGGTCGGCTACCTTCCGGACATCTTCGGACATATCTCCGCCTTGCCGCAGATCCTGCAGGGCTTCGACATCGACTCCTTCATCTTTTCCCGCGGCCTGGGGCGGGAGCGGGAAGAGGTCGGCTCGGAGTTCATTTGGCAGTCGCGCGACGGCTCGGAGCTCATCGCCGTGCTGCAGGTCAGCGGCTACGCCAACGCCGCGCATTTGGGTTGCACCGGCAATGTGACGCTTCCGGGCGCCCATTGTTTCGGCGGCGAGGAGGCGGCCCTGGCCCGGGCCCGTACGGGCATCGACGAGCTGAAGCCTTTTGCGAACACGCGGTGCCTGCTCTTCAACAACGGCGTGGACCATGTGTTGCCCGATCCGAAATTGCCGGAATACATTGCCTACATCAACGCCAACCTGAAGGACGCCGTGGTGCGCCACAGCACCTTCCCGTCGTTCATCGAGAAGCTCAGGCCCCATCGGAAGGAGTTCAAGAAACTCTCCGGCGAACTGCGCAAGGGCACGATGCCGTTGCTCCCCAACGTGCTTTCCGCGCGGATGTACATCAAACAGGCCAACTTCGCGGCCCAGCTCGAGCTGGAAAAGTACACGGAGCCGCTCAGCGTGTTTGCCCTGCTGGAGGGAATGCGCTATGAAAGTTCGTCGCTGGAACTGGCGTGGAAACATCTCATCCAGACGCACCCGCACGACAGCATTTGCGGCTGCAGCATTGATGAGGTGCACCGGGACGTGATGGTCCGCTTCGTCTGGTCCCGCCAGATCTGTGCCTCGCTGGAGGACGATTGCGTGATCCACCTGCTCGGCGTGCCGGAAGCGGAAGGCAAGGATCGCGTCGCGGTGTTCAACACGCTGCCATGGGCGCGCGCGGCCGACATCACGCTCGGCGAGGAAACCTACAGCGTTGAGGTGCCTGCGTGTGGGTTCAAAGTCTGCGCCAAGGCGGACCTCCGGAAAGCCGGTCCGATGGTCTCCGGTAACACGCTGGAGAACGCTTTCGTGAAGGTGGAAGCCGCCCCAAACGGCGTCCTGACGCTGACGGATAAGCGGACGGGAAACGTCTACAGCAATCTGAACTACTTCGAGGACACGGAGGATTGTGGCGACGAATACAACTACTCCTGGGCCGCGAACTCGCGGACGCTCACGACGCTTTCTTCCAGCCCCTCGATCGCCGCGGTGGACGGCAAACTCGTGATCGCGCACACCTTCGTCCTGCCAAAGTCTCTCACGTCCGACCGCCAAGGCCGATCGGCGAACACAACGCCCGTCTCCGTGAAAACAACGGTGTTGCTGGACACGCACTCGCCGGTCGTGCGCCTTTCCACCGAGATTGACAACACGGCGCTGGACCACCGCCTGCGGGCCGGCTTCGACCCGGGCCTCAAGGCGGTCTATTCCCTGGCCGAAAGCCAGTTCGACGTCGTTCGGCGCGCCCCGAAGCCCGACCCGAAGGATTTTACTGGCGAAATCCCCCTCGGTACCCACCCGCAGCAGAACTTCGTGGCCATCGCGGATGGTGGCAAAGGCCTCGTCATTGCCAACAAGGGACTGCCCGAGTACGAGTTGACCGAGGACTACAAACTGTACGTGACCCTGATCCGCGCGTGCGGCTGGCTCAGCCGCCCGGACCTGGCGACGCGGTCTGGCGACGCGGGCCCGTCATTCCCCACACCGGAGGCTCAGTGCCAGGGCGTGAACACGTACGAATATGCGTTGATACCTTACACCGGCGGTTGGGAGTCATGCCTGCGCGACATCTACGGTTTCGTCGCGCCCGTGCGGACGTTCGAAAAGGTTTGGAACCATGTCCTGGCCGTTCATCAGGGGATGGCCTTAGTGGAGAAGTCCTATTTCTCTCTTGAACCGGCGAACCTGATCCTGTCGGCGCTCAAGAAGGCCGAGAACGGCAACGGCATCATCATCCGCTTGTTCAATCCGACGGACAAACCAGTGACGGCCGTCCTCGCCTGCCCGATGAAACTCAAATCGGTCTGGCTCGTCAAACTGAGCGAGGCGCGCGTGAAAAAACTGCCCGTCAGGGGAACCGCCGTCCAGACGCCGGTCAAGCCCGGCCAAGTGGTCACCCTGAAACTGGTGGTATGAAGGCCCTCTTCAACGAACGGTTCTGTGACGAACTCTCAGGTTATGTCTACAGAGGTCGCCTGTCTGAGTCCCTGACCAAGCTCACCGGTCAGGTACATGCCGTCAAGCCCAACTGGAAGGGCTGGGATTTGGCATGGGCTGAATATCTCAAGGCGCTGGATGCGGGGCCGTCCAAATAGCAGGCGCCGGACCAAGGAAAGTCAAGCAACGATAATAATGACATCAACACCCATGGCAATTTCATCACAGAGATTCGTGTCGCAATTCGAGCCGGGGACCTTCCCCTGGCCGGAGGGGAAACGTGTCGCCGTGAGCCTGTCGTTCGACGACGCGCATCCGTCGCAAGCCGACGCAGGCCTGTCGATCCTCGGGCGGCATCAGGTGCGCGCGACGTTCTACGTCATGCCTGTGGCGGTGCAGAAGAACCTCGACGCTTGGAAGCGCGTCCGGGATGCGGGCCACGAAATCGGTAATCACACGCTGACCCATCCGTGCAGCGGCAACTTTCAATGGTCACGGGCGCGGGCACTAGAAGACCTGACGCTCGACCAGATGCGCACTGACATTGCGGCGGCCGACGTGGAGATTCACCGCCTGCTGGGGGTTCGCCCGGCGACGTTCGCGTACCCCTGCGGCCAGACGTTCGTCGGGCGCGGTGTCGAGCGGCGGAGTTACACGCCGGTCATTGCGGAACATTTCGTCGCTGGCCGGGGATTCCGACAGGAAGTGCACAACGATCCGTCGTACTGTGACCTGGCCCACGTGGGCGCGTTCGACTTCGACGAGACGACCTTCGCGCACTTTTTGGCGCGATTGCGCACCGCGGAAACAGAGCGTGGCTGGCTCGTGCTGGCGGGGCACGAGGTAAGTGTTGCGGGACGGCAGAGCGTGCTCGCCGAGACACTGGATGCGGTTTGCCGTCACTGTTGCGAACCGGCCAATGGCATCTGGATCGAGACGATGGCCGCCGTGGCCGCGTATATTTGTCGGGTGCGGGACAACAGCCGGTCCGATCCGCCAGGGCCGCCGGCAAACCTGTCGACCGGAACGATTGACCCACAGTAGTAATTATTTCAGAAAGGACATCGATATGTATCAAATTGGCCAACCCGAAATCGACGCCGTTGCAGAGGTAATCCGGAGTCGAAAGCTTTTCCGCTATGACATCGGCAATCAATGCGCGACTTTTGAACAGCG
>Ga0114951_10001083_pt1 | contig 35288 bp, 19 predicted proteins | sample AM7aDNAmetaG_FD_88677 | JGI IMG/M metagenome (GOLD analysis project Ga0114951, IMG submission 88677) | Freshwater microbial communities from Finland to study Microbial Dark Matter (Phase II) - AM7a DNA metaG | ecosystem: Environmental > Aquatic > Freshwater > Lake | place: Finland: Lake Alinen... | reverse complement strand
CTTCATTGTCTGACTTGCCTTTAGGATCGAAATCAGAACCGCCTTTTCCACCGCCCATAGGCAATGTGGTGAGACTGTTCTTAAGTACCTGTTCGAAAGCTAAGAATTTCAGAATACCAAGATTTACCGTAGGGTGAAAGCGCAGACCTCCTTTGTAAGGGCCAATTGCGCTGTTCATTTCTATACGGAAACCCCTGTTTACCATTACTTCACCCTTGTCATTCAACCAGGGAACGCGGAACATCAATACTCTTTCAGGTTCAACGAATCTTTCCAGAATCTTTGCATCCTTGTATTTAGGATGTTCTTCGATGTAAGGAATAAGTACTTCAACTACTTCCTGAACTGCCTGGTGAAACTCGGTTTCACTCGGGTTTTTGGCTATTACTTTAGCCATAAATTCATCTACTTTTAATGCTAATTCTTTTGTCATAACTTAATGATTTTGTTTATGTTATTAAAATAAGTTTTACAATGTAAAAGAACAAAATTTTAATGAATCACCATCTGATTAAAACTTGAAATTAAGGAAGATTAACCTAAAAACAGGTTAACACTTAACCTGTTTAAGTGTTTTACTTAGAGGGAGAGATGGTTCAGTTATTCTTTTACCCTGCTGATATCATTATATATGGAAAGCAGGTAGTTTAACGATTGTTTCCCTTCGTTAAAAAGGAGATCGATCATGCTCAGATTTGGAAGAAACCCGGATTTATTACTGAACACCTGGTAGTAGGAAAGCAACATTCCGGTATTTGTCTTTCCCCTCTTGCTGAAGTCATTACGCCTATCCTTAACTTCGACTTTTTGCCAGTCGTACTGTTCTGTATAAGAAACTACACACTTTATTCCTGTTATATGTATGATCATCTCAAGGAGCTCTGTGTTAAAATCAGTGAGGTATTTATATCTTTTAAAATAATATGGTTCAAAATAATCTCTGTAGAATAAGAAATAAGGTGATGAATTGTAGGCTGAAAGAAAAGAAGTCCAGTGAATATGCTGCCATCCATAATGATAAGATATTTGTATATCTTTTGTTTTTGTATGCGAACCATGAGGTTTGAGCACAGGAATACTCAATGGTAATAATCCATTAGCACCGTATATCTCACATCTGTTCCTGTACGTTTGCTTGGGATAAGTTTCATGCAATTCGATAAGAGCTTCACCATAATGGGCGATCTCTGCCATATATGTGAGCGGAGGCAGGTAGGCAGTGGGTAGGAGTGGAGTCATAATTGCTAATATAAATTCAAAGATAAATCAAATTTAGGAAAGCCATATGACGATATGTTATCATATATGTGATTAATGCTTATTTTTGTAAATAAAACAAACAGTCCGCAATAATTTGATGATCATCTGATATTTTATGAGTAAACCGCTGATATTAATTACTAACGACGATGGCATATATGCTCCGGGGATCAGGACACTGATCAGAGTTATGCAGGAGATAGGTGATATACTGGTTGTTGCACCTGATAAACCACAATCAGGTATGGGGCATGCTATTACTACAACTATACCCTTGCGAATAAAAAAAGTGTTTCATAACGGAGAGTATAACGAATATGCAACGAACGGAACACCGGTTGACTGTATCAAATTCTCTGATTACCTGCTCAACAGGATCAGGCCCGACCTTATTGTTTCCGGCATCAACCACGGTTCCAATGCTTCTATCAACATTATTTATTCAGGAACTATGGCAGCTGTACTCGAAGGTGCCATTAATAATATTCCTGCTATAGGCTTTTCTGTCACTGATTTTTCTCATCACATTGACTTATCCTTTACTGAGAAATATGTACGTAAAATTGCATTGAATGTGCTGGAGCATGGTCTCCCCCCAAACACTGCATTAAATGTCAATATACCTTATTTTCAGGATCAGCCTGTAAAAGGGATCAGGGTCTGCCGGCAGGCTAGAGCTTACTGGAAAGAAACTTTTGAAGAGAAAAAAGACCCTCATAACAGAGCCTATTATTGGCTTACAGGTGATTTCTGTCTGACCGATGATAAAGATGATACCGATCAGTGGGCGCTTGATAATAATTACGTTGCCGTTGTGCCTGTGCAGGTTGATTTCACTTCTTACAATACAATTTCATTAATCAATAAATGGGATTTCCATGTTTAAATTTTTAAAAAAAGACTCCATGTTTCTCGGTTTCATGCTGGGAGCTATCGTCCCTCCGGTGATCTTTGTTATTCTTTATTTTAGCAATAAATACCTTTCTGTTAAATTTGACAAAGACCATATTCTTGAAGATAATACGGTGAAGCTTGTCAGTATTGTTCTAAATATCTTTATTTTTAGATATTACCTGGTAAAAGAAAAAGTTGAGAAAACAGGAAGGGGAGTCCTTCTGGCCACATTTATTTATGCCCTGATTATATTTTACTTTTTTATACGAAAATATTAATATCCCGCCATGAAATATTACATCATAGCAGGAGAAGCTTCCGGCGATTTGCATGCCTCCAACCTGATCAGAGAGATAAGCAAAATAGACAGAGAATCCAGTTTCAGAGGATGGGGAGGTGATTTGATGCAAATGCAGGGAGCTGATATTGTAAAGCATTACCGTGAACTTGCGTTTATGGGGTTTACTGAGGTGCTGATAAATTTACACACTATAATTGATAATTTCAGGGCTTGCAAAAATGATATTCTTTTCTTTAATCCGGATGTGATAATTCTTGTTGATTACCCTGGCTTCAATATCCGGATAGCCGGCTTTGCCCGCAAAAAAGGTTTCAGGGTATTTTATTATATCTCACCTCAGTTGTGGGCATGGCATGTTTCGAGGGTGAAAAAAATAAAAAAGAGCATAGACAAAATGTTTGTCATTCTGCCTTTCGAAAAAGAATTTTATTTTAAGTTCGGGGTGAGTGTGGATTTTGTTGGTCACCCGCTTCTGGATGCTATCAGTGAAACGGGAGAAGAAAATGATTTAACCCCACGGGATATTATTGCCATTCTGCCCGGAAGCAGAAAACAGGAGATCAGGAAGATATTGCCTGCCATGCTGAGTGTTATACCTTTTTTTAAAAACAACAGATTTATTATTGCAGGAATGTCATCGATAGGAAAAGAATTTTATGAAAAATTCATTGAGCACTATAATATTGAAATAGTAATTGATGATACCTATACTCTACTTAGAAAATCTGCTGCAGCTATTGTAACCTCAGGAACTGCCACACTCGAAACAGCGATCCTGAATGTACCGCAGGTTGTGTGTTATAAGGCTAATCCAATTTCATACCTGCTAGCCAGATGGCTCGCTCGGATAAAATTTATTGCTCTTCCTAATTTAATTGCCGGGGGTGAAGTTGTGAAAGAGCTAATTCAAAACAATCTGAATACCGGGAATCTTGCCTGTGAGCTGAAAGGATTGCTTACGTTGGAAATTGCTTCTGCTATCAAAAAGGATTATGAAAAAATACGATCAGCCCTGGGAGCGAAAGGATCATCGGAAAGAACTGCACGTTTGATGATAAATTATTTAAAAACCTATAATTACCAGGATTAATGAAAAAGGCTTTCTTTACTTTGTTAATATTAATCTCAACATCGGCATTTTCTCAGAATCCTTTCCTGGATGTCAGGATATTTACAAGCTACAACATTAATTCATTTCAGTTTACACCCGTTTCAGGGAAATATATTGTAAAATCAGATAATAAAAAAATACTTGACATATATATATTGAATACCATTACCTTCAGTATTGAAAATGAGAAAATTAGGATATCCAAAAATGGAGAGAATATGGGCCTTTTCGGAAATATTGAAATTACAGGTGCAGGCTTACAGAATATTTTTAAAATTGAACCGCGTTATTCCAAACCTGAAGCCAGGTACTATGATGACGATCTGAACATTATTGCTGACAGCAATAAAATTGTGATCATAAATAAGGTGGATGCGGAACGTTATGTCGCTGCCGTCGTTCAGTCTGAAGTCCATGTGAATACTGAAAATTTTGCCTATTACGAAATACAGGCAGTTATAACCAGGACTTATGCTTTGAATAATACGTTGAAACATTCGAAAGACGGTTATAATTTCTGCGATGAAATCCATTGTCAGTCTTATAAAAGAAGGTGCAACAACAGTGATATTATAGCTGCTACTGTAAAAACTGCAGGGATGGTTATTGTTGACAAAAACAAAAAAATGATTTCGGCTGCTTATTATTCAAATTCAGGCGGGGAAACGATGAATTCGGAAGGCATTTGGTCTATCCCGACTTCTTACCTGAAATCGAAAAAAGATACTTTTTCACTTAAAGGTAAGAATGCCTATTGGCAAAGGGTTATGCTCAAAAAGGACTGGCTTGCTTTTTTAGCTTCAACATACAAATATCCAGTGAATGATAATGATATGGTGGAAAAGGCGCTGAATTTCACTCAGGATAAGCGTAAAATTGATTTCGAAAACGGTATTCCACTGAAGAACATTCGCAGGGATTTGAATCTCAAATCTACTTTTTTCAATGTCACTACTCGAAATGATACCGTGTTTTTAAAAGGTAAAGGTTATGGTCACGGAGTTGGATTAAGTCAGGAAGGTGCTATTAAAATGATCGAAGCAGGCTATTCGTTCATTGATATCATACGGTTTTACTATACCGGTGTGAATGTTATCAATATTAAAACCATAAATAAATAATATTATGTCACTGAAATGCGGTTTTGTAGGATTGACCAATTCGGGGAAAACAACCCTGTTTAACTGTATGCTTGGGAGCAAAGCACATACTTCTCAGGGAGTACCTAAAACCAATTTAGGTGTGGTAAATGTTCCTGACGAGCGGCTGAAAACCCTGGAAAAATTTCAGAAAACGGAAAGACTTGTACCAGCGGTTGTCGAAATAGTTGATATACCTGGGCTTACGAAGGGATCGACGCAGAATGATAGCATGGGAGCCAGGTTCCTTTCTGATATTAGACAAACGGATGCGATAATTCATGTCATCCGTTGTTTCGATGATCCCAATATCCCACATATTGAGATATCTATAGATCCCGTTCGCGATAAGGAGATCGTTGACCTCGAACTCCAGTTCAGGGACATGGAATCCATTGAAAAGAAAATTCAGAAATATGAGAAGCTTGTAAAAATTGGCGAGAAAGATTCAAAGAAAGGGTTGGAAGTGCTGATGACAGTTAAAAAACACGTGGAAGAATTTCAACCTGTAAGAACAGCACCTGTGGAAAAAGAAGACAGACGCTTTTTGCAGGATCTCTTTCTGTTGACTGACAAGCCTGTTTTGTATGTTTGTAATGTAGATAGTAATTCGGCCCTGGACGGCAATAAATATACCAAAGCCTTTTCGGAATCAATTGCAGGCGAAAATGTGAGCATGCTTGTTATTGCAACCGGACTCGAAGCCGAGATTGCTGAACTGGACAGTGCTGAAGACCGTGCTGCCTTCCTCGAGGATTATGGTCTGCATGAACCCGGTGTGAATAAACTCATCAGAGCCTGTTATGATCTGTTGAAGCTTAAAACCTTTTTCACTGTCGGCCCTAAAGAGATCAGGGCATGGACCATACATGAAGGGATGACGGCTCCTCAGTCAGCAGGTGTTATTCATAGTGATCTTGAAAGGGGTTTTATACGTGCTGAGGTCATGAAATTTAGCGACTTTACAACCCTTGGTTCAGAACATGCCTGCAGGGAAGCTGGCAAGTTGATGATTGAAGGGAAAAATTATATCGTTCATGATGGCGATATTCTTCATATCCGGTTTAATGTTTAATAGCAATAAAAAGGTAGGCTCCCGGGGAAATATGAAGGTGTTAAGTGTCCTCTGATTACTGAACCGGATTAACGTATCAGGTTTATAAATCCTTTATATTCCTTCCTGAGGTTATCATTGTCATAAACGGATATGGACCATATATATGAACCTTCAGGGATATTTTCTCCGTCATATGTGCCATCCCATCCTTTATTCACATCATTTGTATAAAAGATTACCTTACCGGTACGGTCGTAAATATGCATTTCAAACCTTTTTTCATTGAGGTCAATCCCATGTGCCCTGAATACACCATTTTTATCATCCCCATTTGGAGTGAATGTATTGGGAACATAAACAGTAAAACCTGGAGCTTTATTGACAAATCGGGAGCTACCTGACCTGCATCCATTCTGGTCGATCACAGTCAGGGTAATTTCATACCTGCCTTCATATATGTACCTGTGATAGAAAGGATTCGACTCTTCATTGATCAGGCTTTCACCGTCTCCAAATATCCAGTATGTTGAATCTAAAGTGTAGCCTCCGGGTGAATATGATTGATTGTCAATGAGCACCAAAGCATCAAGTTCATCAGTTGAGGTTGGACTGACGGTGAAAGTTGCTACCGGTTCAGGAAATACCTGAATGGCATCATTAATTCTTAGCGCGTTCGAACATCCTTCCGGTGTGAAAACAGTCAGTGTAATATTATACCAACCGCTGTTTTCATAGGTATGGGAAGAGTACCTGACGGGTGAGTCATAGGTGTCACCGAAATTCCAGTGCCAACCGGTAATAATGCTGTTGATTGCATAAGAATGGTCAACAAAATGAATTGAATCACCTTCGCATACAGTGGCTTGCCCGGTCTCAAAAACGGCAACAGGCTTTATAACTTCTATATATATGTCATCGGATGCCTTACAGCCAATATTATCGGTAACAGTTACAGAGTAATAAGACGAAACTTCAGGTGTTGCAAAAGGATTACGTATGGTTGTATCGCTGATACCTCTTTTAGTATTCCAGCGGTAATCATATGGATGAGTCCCACCGTTGACAACCGGATTCATATTAATGAAACTTCCGAAGCACATGATGGTATCCCTGCCGGCATTTAAGCTTAGCAAGGGATTGACTCTTATATTAATATGAGCACTTCCTGTACAGCCAATATTGTCGGTTACAGTTAGCGAATATGTGTCTGATTGGGTACTGGTAATAATAGGGTCAGGTATTGTTTTATCATTTAATGAAGGGTTGTTATCCCATAGATACCCGTATGGAGGAGAACCACCGGAAGCACTGGCACTGATGAAAGCCAGATCACCATAACAAACGGTGGTGTCATGACCGGCATTAACGCTGACATGATTTACATTGACAGCCACACTGTCCGTTGCAGTACAACCATTGTTGTCAGTAATACTTACTGTATAGATTGTTGTAGTATATGGATTTACAAGAATATCTGAACCATTGTGCTGAGGGTAGGTATTCCACCTGTAGTTATTGCCACCACCTGCTGTGAGATGTGCATAAGTTCCTCTGCATATTGTGGTATCGCGTGAAACAACAACCAATGGTAAGGGTAGTATCTGCAGAACCAATTGGTCGGCAATGTTAATATTGTTACAGGGAGGTGCAATAGAGTGTGCTGTGAGCGTAAGGATTACTCGTCCGGCAGCGATATCTGCCTGGCTTGGTTGATAAATAGAATTCAGGGCATTCCCGTTAATAAATGATCCTGTTCCCGAAGTTGACCAGAAAACTGCAGAATAATTGGATGCTGAACCGTTAAGATTATATGGTCTGCTGCTGCAAGTAAAGTCGTCAAAACCTGCATTTACTGTAGGAAGCCGGGTAATATTCAATACCATATTATCACTGATGGATCCTCTGCAAGGGTTATTTCCTGTATTATTCAATGTTAGAATTATATATCCTGTGATGATATCAGCTGCACTGGGGGTATAAATTGGATTGAGTGTATTGGCATAAGTAAAGGTTCCTGTACCGGAAGATGTCCAGCTGAGGGAGGAATAATTGGAGGCACTTGCATGGATAATCTGGTAGCTTTCCCCTTCGCACAAATTTGCATCAGGACCTGCATCAACCACGGGTAACCTTTGAATATGAAGAACCATGTTATCGCTGAAAGAAGGGCAGGCTATGCTACCGTTAGCTGTAAGAGTAATAATAACAGTGCCGTTTTGAATGTCAGGAATACCGGGTATATATGTGGGAAATAAAGTGTTCTGGTCGATAAATGATCCGGAACCATTTGTTGTCCACACAAAAGAATTGGCATTGGTTAAGCTTCCTGTTATACGGCAATAATCTCCTTCACAAATTGTTCGGTCAGGACCGGCATAGGGTTGGGGCGTTCTTTCAATTCTTAATACCAAAGTATCGCTGACGCTTCCGGTACAGGGAGCATTAGGGGAGGCAGAGAGGATAAGTTTCACCTGCCCGCGCTGAATATCATTAAGGCCTGGTATATATGTCGGCGAGAGAGTGGTTGTATTTATAAAACTTCCAGTTCCATCTGTCGACCATGAAAAAGAATCATTATTTGCAACAGAAGCTCCCATTACAACATAAGGATTATTATCACAGGTTATAGTATCACTGCCTGCTGAAACCAATGGTTTGCGCACTATCGATAGTATCATTTCATCACTAACCTGAGAGCAGGGCACAGTACTGCCAGCAGTTAGTCTGAGATGTACAGAGCCGTTTGTAATATCAGCATTTGACGGAAGGTACGTAGGATTGATAACAGTAGCATTTGCAAAAACACCCGTACCTGAGGTTGTCCACAACAATGAGGAATAATTAGAAGCATATGCACTGATCACTGTGTAGTTATCACCTTCACATATGCCTGCATTTGCCCCGCCTTCGACGCTTGCCTGTTGGATTATAGTGATAGTTAAGGTGTCAGTAATGATAATATTGCATGGTGCCAGGCTAACAGCATGAAACAGCAGGTTTACATGACCTATTATATTATCGGCCTGGCTGGGTGTATATAAGGTGTTAAGGCTGTTAGGATTGCTGAAATTTCCTGTACCGCTGGTTGTCCAGTAGAACCTGATTGAGTTGGAAACTGAACCTGATAAAGAAGCCTGGGTATTTGCACATATAGTCTGATCAGCACCGGCATAGGAATGAGCATGATTTTGAATAGTCAGTATCATTTGGTCTGATGTAAATCCCTGACACGATCCAGCTCCATTCGCATTTAGGGTAAGAATAACTGTACCGGTATTGATATCCTGCTGACTTGGATAATAAACAGGATGGATAAATGTATTATTGTCAAAAGTGCCGGTTCCCGAGCTGGTCCATAACAAGCTTGAATAACCAGAAGCAAAAGCATCATTTATAACAAATTCTTCACCGGCGCAAATGATTATCCCTGGGCCGGCATCAATTTGCGGCAGGTGTTCAATGGTCAGTATCATACTGTCACTCACCGACGGACAGGGCGAATTTCCAGCTGTAAGCTTGAGGATAAGCATTCCGTTTTGAATATCACTTTGGCTTGGCACATAAGTTGGACTCAGAGTACCCTGGTTCAGGAAATATCCAGATCCGGATGTGGACCATAACAAAGAATTATAATTCGTTACGTGGGTTAAATTAAGAATAATACTGCTCCCCTCACAAACCGCTCTGTCAGGGCCCGCCTCTACGACTGAATGACGAATTAGAGTCAGAACCATATGATCAGAAGTATTATTGGTACACGGATAATTTCCTGAGGCAATTAAAGTGAGTGAAACAGAACCGTTAAGAATGTCCTGCTGGCTTGGAATATATGTAGGGGTCAGGGTGTTGTTATTGATAAAGACACCGTTGCCGTTTGAAATCCAGTTTAATATAGAATAATGATCGGCACTGGCTGTAGACAAGGTGAAGTTTGCACCTTCACAAATACTTGCATCCAGACCGGCATTAGCCTGAGGACCGGGGAAAATATGAAGCACAGTAGTACTGATGGCATAGCTGCTGCATGGGCTGATCCCCATTGCGTAAATAGTAAGTGTTATGCTTCCGCTGATGATATCGCTATAACTTGGGGTATATGTCGGAGAAAGAGTATTGATATTGCTGAAAACTCCGGATCCTGAGGATGTCCAGCTCACTGAAGAATAATTTGCTGCCTGAACTCCGGATACCTGATATATATCTCCTGAACAGATGGAAGCTGAACTGTCAGTCATGGCACTCGGATATGAAATGATGTCCAGTGTGAGTTCATCATAATTAATGCCATTACAAGGAAAAATTGAAGTTGCACTTAGTCTTAAAATAATTGTACCAATTGCTGCATCAGAAGAACTTGGATAGTAAATTGCATTAGCGATACCCGGATTATTAAATGTCCCGGTTCCTGATGTAGTCCATTGAAGTGAAGAATAATAGGTGACATTTGCATTTAAACTGACAGCTGTATTTTCACAGGCATTTGTATTCAAACCGGCATTTACAACCGGAGGCCGCTGAAAAGTCAGGGTCATAAAATCACTCAGGATAGAACCACAGGGCATTATTGAATTTGCTGTAAGTGTAATATTAACAGAGCCGTTATCGATATCCCCCTGGCTGGGAATGTATATAGGCGACAATGTTCCCGGCAGTAAGAATCTTCCTGTCCCTGATGTCGTCCAGGTAAAAGAGGAATAATGTTGTGCTGACGCTCCTGAAAAAATGTAATTTTCACCTGCACAGACTGAATTATCAGGCCCTGCATCAACAACCAGAGGATTGATGAATGTAATTATATTTTCATCATAATAATTCCCGGTGCATGATGAGTTTCCTGTTGCTGTTAGCCGGATAATAACATAACCATTTGCAATATCTCCGGCGCTGGGGTAATATACAGGTGACAGCACATGAGTATTGCTGAATGTTCCGCTTCCTGATGTTGTCCAGGTAATTTCTGAGTAACTTAAAGCGGTTGCACCAATGATATTAACCGAACTATTACCGCAACTGCTTATCGCCGGGCCTGCATCAATTACTGGGTTAGGAATAATGGTCAAACTGATCATATCTGTTTCAGCACCTGAGCATGGAGATATGGGAGCACATGTAAGATACAGGTTCACAGAACCGGAGGTTATATCGAACTGGCTGGGAGTATATGTCGGTGCTAAAATGTGATTATCTGAAAAGAATCCGGTACCGCTTGTGGTCCAGTAAACAGAACTGAAATTGGTTGCGTTGGCATGTGTGATGTTAAAGAAATTGCCGGAACAGATAGTGGAATTATTTCCGGCATCAGCAGACGGGTTTCTGATAATGGTCAGATGAAGATCACTGGTGGCGTATGTGCAGGGTGTATTTCCTGTAGCCTGCAAGGTGAGGTTCACATATCCATTGGATATATCCGATGCGCTTGGAAGATATGTCGGTGCCAACGAATTTCCGGCTGTAATGACACCGGTGCCTGAGCTCGTCCAGTTGACCTGAGAATAATTAGAAGCAAGGGCATCGGTAACGCTATAGTTATGCGCTTCACATATCATAGCATCAGAACCGGCATCAACCATGGGTGCAGGAATAATAGTAAGAATCATAGAATCAGCAGTGTTTCCTGAACATGGATTGTTGGCAAATGCTATCAGATAAAGAGTGATATGCCCGTCAGTTATATCTTGCTGGCTTGGAAAATAGGTTGTATTTAATACATCTGTATTGGAGAAATTTCCCGTACCTGAGGTTGCCCATCTCAGCGAAGAATAATCTGAAGCGGTAGCATTGCTGAAAGAGTAATTTAAACCTGCACAGATGTGATCGCCAGGCAAAGTGATATTCACCGATGGTTTTCTGATAAAATGCAAAGTCATTTCATCTGTAATGTATCCACATGGGTAATTCCCGGCGGCATGCAGAATAAGTAAAACAGAACCGCTGATAATGTCATTATTGCTTGGCGTATATACAGGCATCAGGGTGTTGTTATCAGTGAATACACCCGTACCAGTTGTTGTCCAGTATAAAGATAATTGACCAATGGCACTGGCAGTTGATATTTGATATGTCATCCCTTCGCATATGGAAGTATCTCTACCTGCATCAATATCAGGCAATGGCACAATATTCAATCTCAACCTGTCTGTGGAAAATCCGTTGCAGGGATTAATATAATTGGCTTTTAAAGTGAGATCAACATAACCATTACTGATATCCCCTGCACTCGGAGTATATTCCGGATGAATAACCCCGTTGATTCTGAAAGTGCCGCTGCCTGAGGACGACCATTCAAGCGATGAGTAATTGCTTGCCGATGCCAGTGTGACTGTGAAACTCTCATTTTCACAGATTACAGCATCATTACCTGCCTCCACTTCAGGAAGAGGAGTGATATGGAGTGTCATTTCATCGGTATTATAGCCTGTACAGGGTGGGGCTATGCTGTTGGCTTTTAGTGTGAATCTGACACTCCCGAGACTGATGTCATAGGCGCTTGGGATATACGTGGGTGTAAGAGTATTTTCATTGATCAGCACTCCGGTACCGGAAGTAGTCCATAAAACAGACGATGAATAATTGACGCTAGCAGTTGAAACCGTGAAAGATTCACCAGTACAAATTGTTTCATTCAATCCGGCGTCAACATATGGCATTGGAGTAATAAATAGGGTCATATTGCCTGTACTTTGTGAACAGGGATAATTTCCATTTGCGTGAAGGGTGAGTACGACAAACCCGTTGCTAATGTCTGCCGGGCCAGGATAATAGGTGGGGTTAAGTGTGGTTCTGTTTGTGAAGAACCCGTTACCTGATGAGGTCCAGTTGAGTGTTGAATAATGGGATGCACTGGCAGTTGAAATAGTGTAGTTCCCGTTCCCGCATATGGTTGAGTTTACACCTGCATTTACAATGGGCAATTCGATGAAGTTCAAAACCATCTGATCTGTTGTCAATCCTGAGCACGGAGCGTTGGAATAAGCTGTAAGTGAGAGAATTATGCTTCCACCGGCAATATCAGCCGTGCTGGGTTCATATGTCGGGAAAAGTGTCGATGTATTAGAAAGAATACCCGTGCCATTGGTACTCCATAATAAGGCTGAGTAATACCTTGCTGTAGCAGTGGATACCGTGAAAAATTCATTCTCACAAATGAAATCATCATCACCGGCATAAGCTATGGGTAATGCATTGACGGTCAGGATAAAATTGTCTGTTGATACCCCACACGGAACATTACCGTTTGCTATAAGGGTGATAATCACCGAACCCGAAACAGCATCGGCATGGCTAGGGATATAGGTAGGTGTTAAAGTACCGTTATTAATGAAGTGTCCCGTACCCGAAGTTGCCCATTGCAGAGAGGAAAAGTTAATTGCAGATGCACTATTTACCGTAAATGTATGATCTTCACAAATGATGCCATCATCTCCGGCCTCAACAACGGGTTTTTTAATAATGGTAAGAACAACCTGATCATATGCAGTACCGTTCCCATGGCAAAAAGGCAAAGAATTTAAAGTTAGGGTAACAGAGCCTGCTGCAATGTCGAGAGAACTCGGAGTATAGGTTGGTGTGAGCGAATTTGCATTAATTAACAATCCCGTTCCGGAAGAAGTCCAGAATAAAGATGAATAACCACTTGCCGTAGCAGTAGTTATTATATTAGGTCCTTCACATATATTATGATCGGTGCCTGCATTAACACGATTATCTTGATCTATAAACAGCATAACCTCATCAACAGCGATGCTGCAGGGAGAAGCTCCATAAGCTGTCAGTTTCAGAATAATTGAGGAGATCTGATAATCACTTGCACTGGGAATATATGTGGGAAATAAAGTTCCATTATTTAAAAAATATCCTGTTCCGGAAGTTGTCCAATTTAAAGATGTGTAATTTTCGGCGTTGGCATCTGTAATCGGGAAAATGTCTCCGGGGCATATCCTGCCTGGGGTGCCGGCTTCTGCTTCAAAATGATTAATGGTCAGTACCATTTCATCTCTTGTTTCCCCGCATGGTGACAGTCCATATGAGTGAATAGTAAGAACTACGGAACCTGCATCAATATCTCCTATGCCTGGAATATAGTTAGGATGCAAATCGGAAACATTTGAAAAGGACCCGTTACCAGAAGTAGTCCAGCGGATATTATTATAACTTGTTGCAGATGAATTGACAAGTTGATATAAGTCGCCCTGACAGATGGTGGCATCCTGTCCTGCAAACACCGATGAACTGTTTACCAAAGTCAGAATTCTATTGTCGCTGATATAGCCGCATGGCTGAAATCCAAGCCCTGTAAGGGTGAGTACAACCGAACGGGAAGTAAGGTCAGCCAGGCTTGGAATATATACAGGGTTTAAAGCAGTACTATCTGTAAAATGACCTGTTCCTGAGGATGTCCATGAAAAAGATCTGCAATTGATTGAACGTGAGCCTGTTAATTGGTATGGATTAATGTCACATACCGTATCATTTGGACCGGCTTCAACCCCCGGAGTGGATACAAAGTTTATTATTTTACTGTCAACTGCAATGCCTGTGCAAGGTGAAACGGGATTCAGTGTCAGTGTTAGTGTCACATTTCCAGTAATGCGGTCAGTTGACGAAGGATAATATACCGGATTAATAAAATTACGGTTGTTAAAAGTACCTGTACCTGAAGTTGTCCAGATCAGATTGCTGTAATTACTTGCAATGGTTCCTGTTTGTGTGAAATTGGATGTTGAACAAATGGTAGTATCTCTTCCTGTATTGACAAAAGGGCCATCGTTAATGATTAATGCAACTTCATCGGTTGCGGTATTGCACGGGGTTTCCCCGAAAGCAGTCATATATAAAATTACACTTCGGTTAAGAATATCGTTTTGTCCGGGATAATAAACAGGGAAAAAAACAGATGGGTTATCAAACCTTCCGTCGCCTGATGATGTCCAAAGTACAGAAGTGTAATCTGTTGCACTTGAATTTGTAATCCTGACAGAGTCATCAATGCACACTCTGAGATCCGGACCGGCGTTGGAATGTGGGTTCCGGTTTATATGCAACGAAAGATGATCACTTACATTTCCACTGCAGGGAGGTGAGATGGCATCAGCAGTAATGGTCAATATGACATTTCCATTGCTGATATCTGTGCTGCCGGGTATATATGTAGGATATACTGTGCCATTATTGATAAATGTACCATTTCCTGAAGTGGTCCAGTGAATTGAAGCATAATTATATGCATATGCATAATTTATTAAGTAACTACTCCCTTCGCATATGGAGTCGTCCCTTCCGGCTTCAGCAAATGGTGAACTGATCACATATAAGTTGAGAAAATCAGTAGTGTCAGTATATGCTGAATCAGTCGTTACACTTATTGTCAGTCGAATTACTCCGTTCTGCAGATCAGCCGGACCAGGGTAATAAACTGGGTGAATAAGGGTGCTATTTGAAAAATGGCCATCTCCATTTGAACGCCATTTGATGCTGGTATAGTATTGTGCAGTTGCATCCGTAATGGTAAATACATCATTCTCACAAACTGTATTATCGTAACCTGCAAATACCTGGCATTGTGAATAGGCTTTAACAGGAAGGCCGGTTAAGAATAGGAAAAAAGAAAATAAGCATACAAGCAGTTTCATATTAGTTCTTTTTACTACCTCATCTTTTTATACATAATTAGTATCATATAGTTACATAATAAGTATTATTATAGTACATTATTTCTCTGAAAAGTAACCCCTTTTTCGTATTTTTTTTTCTTATTATTACCTTGAAGCTAATATCATATGCAATAATAGCTATTTATTAATATGTAGTGTTAGTGGGAAAGGCTTGTTTTATATATGTCGGAGTAAGTAGATTGATAGGTGTAAATGCCTATAAAGGAGAAAATCAAATGAGCAAAGTCATTAATTATTTAATTTGAATGAATAGAGATTTTGAAAACGGACACTAAAATACAGGCTCTTCTTTCTTGTTTGTTCCGCCGAATTGGATAATTTTATAATTATAAGGAATATCATCAATAATATCAGTAAATTCCTCAAGATTATAGTCGTTCGGCACCCAAATTCCATAATCTGATGCAGAATCATTTTTTGCAAGATGCTTATTGAGAACAGGCTGATGAAGGATTTTGAATCTCTCCCTGCTTCTCAGGCCCGTAATCATTTTAAGATAATTAGCACTGTTTAATTCCTCTTTTTGGCCATCAATCAGAATAATATAAAAACCGCTATTCATTCCTTCACTGTTTCTATGTGGCTGATATTTCATTAAAATGCTAATAATTATACAGGAAACAAAATTGATAAATAAATTGATGAATTGTGTAGTTATAATTACTCAAATTTACTATGTGAATTTGACTATTTTAATACTGGGGAAATGAATAAATACGTGGAATTATACATAATATAAAACACTGTTGAATATTCAGAACGTGAAATTTATTTAAAAAGGGAAGGATAAATAAATTTAAAAAAACTATAAAACACACGTTGAGAAGCTCATTAAAAAAACTTATATTTGCTGTACAAACTGCATTGTTATGAAAAATTTTACAGCAAGATATGTATTAGGTTTTTATTTCCTGGTATTTGGTTGTTTTGTGCTCAATGCTCAGAATGTTGAGTTTAGTAAAAAGTTTTTTCCGGAACAGAAAAAAGAGCTGAAGGAAGCACTTCGCAATATTAAAGAAGGCGACAGTTATTTTGATCTGGGGGAAGGCATGTATTCAACAGCTCTTGAATATTATCTTGCAGCGAACAGATTTAACCCTGACAATGCGTTGCTTAACTATAAGATTGGTAAATCATATCTGAATACTATCGAGCAGCACAAAGCCAGGCCTTATATTGAAAAAGCTTATTTGCTTGATTCATTGGTTGCCAAAGATATTTATTATATGTTAGGCCAGTCCTATCAGCTGGATTATCAGTTTGATGCAGCTATACAAAAATATAATTTTTACAAATCCCGCGTAAAAAAAGATGTTAAGGATAATTTACAAACCTTGAAGGATCTTGAAAAAAAAATAAAGGAATGTTATACAGGAAAAGATTTAGTGGGTAATCCGGTGAATGTGACCATTGAAAACATAGGCCCTGTTTTGAATTCAGTGTATCCTGATTATAAACCGATAATCAATGCGGATGAAACTATGCTCATCTTCACTTCGAGGAGGAATAATACAACTGGTGGTAAAAAAGACGAACAGGACAGTATGTATTATGAAGACATTTATATATCCTATTTTGCTGATGGCAGATGGTCGGAACCAAAAAACCCGGGTCCACCCCTGAATTCTGATTTTCATGATGCTGCCATGGGGTTATCACCTGATGGACAGAAAATGCTTGTATACAAAGGAGATAACGGAGGCGATATTTATGAATGTGTCCTTGAAGGGGATAAATGGTCAAAACCTGTGAGCCTTGGTAAAAATATCAATACTGAAAAACATGAATCTTCAGCATCTTATTCCTATGATGGAAGAACTATTTACTTTGTCAGCGATAAACCGGGAGGATATGGAGGAAAAGATATCTATGTAGTGAAAGCTGACAAAAAAGGCAAATGGGGCATTCCTAAAAATCTTGGAAAGGTAATAAATACACCCTATGATGAGGTGGGCGTCTTTATGCATCCTGATGGCAAAACTTTGTATTTTAGTTCGAAGGGACATAAGACCATGGGGGGGTATGATGTATTTAAATCTGTATTTGAAAATAATGTCTGGTCTGAACCGGTAAATTTAGGTTACCCGATCAACACTACCGATGATGATGTCTTTTTTTCAATTACTGCCAGCGGTATACATGCCTATTATTCCTCTGCAAAAACTGGAGGTCTTGGAGGACAGGATATTTACCGTATCATTTTTAATGACCTGATAAAACCGTTAAAGAAGGATTCCGGAGTTACTGCAAAAAAAGAAATAACCAAAACCAATCAACTTACCCTATTAAAAGGTGTTGTGCTAGATGAAAAAACAATGCAGCCTGTCGCCGCTAAAATTGAACTGACAGATAATTCCAAAAACGATATCATTGCTACATTCGAATCAAATAGCAAGACCGGCAAGTACCTGGTTTCATTACCATCAGGTGTGAATTACGGCATTGCTATCAATGCACCGGGGTATCTTTTCCATTCGGAGAACTTTGACATCCCTGCGTCAACTGAATACCGCGAAGTGGTTAAGGACATCCTTCTGAAGAAAATTGAAGTCGGAAATATAATTGTCCTGAATAATATTTTCTTTGATTTTGACAAGGCTACTCTTCGCTCAGAGTCGACGGCGGAACTTGACAGGCTGGTGAATATGCTGAAAGAAAACACCGCAATATCGATTGAGATCTCGGGCCATACAGATAATGTAGGTTCAGCAGCTTACAATAAAAAGCTTTCGGAAAACAGAGCCAAAGCAGTGGTTGATTACCTGATTACCAAGGGGATTAACAAAGTGAGGCTCCAATACGCAGGTTATGGCTTTGATAAACCAATAGGGTCAAATGACACGGAAGAAGGAAGGCAGCTGAACAGAAGAACTGAATTTAAAATCATTAAAAATTGAATTTAATACAGACAACTATTTTATATATATTGTGTTTTTAATAATAATATTCATTGATAAGATTATGAAAACAGTAACACATTTTTCGGCATTTGCCTTGTTATCGGTTGTTTTGGCATTTTCATCATGCAAAACTGACAATCATAATATCAGCCCTGTTGATAACTATAATTTTTCAGATGCTAAATCGATCAGCATTATTAATCATTGCAATGATTTTGGCTTCAATATGTTCAGGTATTTATATACTAACAGAACGGATTCAAATGTAATGGTATCGCCTGTAAGCGTTGCACTTGCACTGGGTATGGCATACAATGGCACTTCAGGAACTACGCAGCAGGCTTTTGAAACTGCACTTGGGCTGTCAGGAATGTCAAGACATGATATTAACCAGGTATACAGTAACCTGATGAATCATTTGCTGATAGCTGATCCTGATCTGCTTGTTGCAATTGCCAACTCGATCTGGTACAGAAATAATTTCCATGTTGAGCAGATGTTTCTTGATACTAACCACTTTTATTATAATGCGGCAATCAATCCTCTGGATTTCAGCGACCCTGGAGCTAAAGATATCATTAACCGGTGGGTAGCAGCTCAGACCAGGAATAAAATTCCGGAAATTATAACTCAGATCACTCCCGATGATATGATGTTCCTGATAAATGCTGTTTATTTCAAGGGGGCCTGGAAGTATCGGTTCGATCCCACACAAACAATGGCAATGACGTTCGAATTGGGTAACGGTAACAGCGTAAATTCAAATATGATGTTTCAGGAAGATACTTTTCCTGTTTATCAAAATGCTGTATTTCAGGCTATAGAGTTACCATATTCAGGGAATAAATTTAGCATGATCATCATGCTTCCCAAAGCAGGAAAAAGCATCAATGATATCGTTTCAGTTTTGTCTGTTCAAAATTGGAGCGACTGGCTGAGTGCTTTTTCTGAAGGCGACATGAAGGTGTTTTTACCCCAATTCAAATTTGCTACCGATAAAACACTAAACAATGTCCTCGGCGCGCTAGGTCTGGGTATTGCGTTTACCGATAATGCTGATTTCTCAGGTATCAATCATGATGTTCCATTGCAGATTACGGAGGTTAAGCATAAAACATACATTGAGGTAAATGAAGAAGGCACTGAAGCAGCAGCAGTTACCTCGATAGGTATTGGTGTTACCAGTGCTCCTGAAAATCAGTTTTTGGCAAATCACCCATTCTTATTCGCCATTAAAGACAATAAATCGCAAACAGTAGTGTTTATTGGCGTTCTTGGTAACCCGGCTGAATAATTATTTTTTAAAACTGTAGGTAAAGTCTGTCAGAATCACAGCTTAGTTTTTATATTTAGTCATTTTATATGCGGCATTCTTCCTATTTTTGCAGCATAAAGAATTGTCGTGACTAAATTTTTCAGCTATAGATTTATTATTTTCATTGCCGCATGCTTTTTCCCTGTTTTGACTTTTGCATTAATCTCATACAGAACTCATAGTCGTCCGCCGGACAGCCTGTCATACTATTTCAGGGAATTTAATAAAATTGATCCGGAGAATGCGGAGATGCTTCCAATTTATGATTTTCAGATTGAAGAAACTGAAAAAATGCTGGAAAGTATTAAATCAGGTACTTTCATCAACATATATGGTTATCAGCTCAAGGATACCAGCGGCTTTTCCGGATTTTACCATGAGCTCGCCATAAAAAGAGTGGTTGTTGATCAGTACCTCACTTCACTAGAGTACCGGCTGTGTAAGAATGCTGATGATGAATTGTTAACAGGCGATACCGTCAAAGCCATTAATCTATACCATCAGGCAATTGACAGGAATATCTTTTATATACCGGCAGGTTTAAAACTGACGAACCTTTATATCAGAACAGGTAAACTTAGCAAATGTCTTCCCATTGCTTTGGCTGTGGCCGGTAAATTATACGCAAATAGCAATTTTTACCCGCAATACAGGAAAATGCTGGGAAATATTTATTCTGAATTTCTGATTAAAGGCGATACCTTATTAAAGAACAAGAATTACTTCGATGCCATGGTCGTTTTTAATGAAACGGCTGACTACTGCAGGTCAATATTTAATGAAGTCTGTGATGACAGAGTCAGTTCAGGAATAAGTAAAGCAAAAACAGGGATATACAATTCTATTTACAGCATTGCACTCAAAGCTCTCATGCATGGTCAGCCTGAACTCGCTGTGAAATATGCATCCAAAGCTGAAAAATACCGGTTGGAAAATAGTTCTGATGTTTTTCCGGGAGATGAAAAGGATGCATATTATATGTTTTTTTCCGACTCTTGTTTTCAAATGGGTAAGCGCAATCTAAAAGGAGCCGAAAAAAAGTATTCAGGATATTATTTAAGCAAAGCATTATCAATGGCCGATTCTTTAGGTAATCCATCGAAAAAGCAGATGCTGAAAGACAGGATAGTGCATTATATTTCACCATCCCGGAAATACATCAGTGAGTCAGTGCAAATTCCGGGAAAACAGCACTCCAGGCACAGGATACACCATAAAATAAATAAAAAAAGGAAGATGATTATTAAAAATGAAGTCAGGAAAACACCTGTTCTTCCCGATACTTTATTTGTGATGAGTGAATATAAAAATTTTGTCAGTCTTTCGGAGACAGCCTTGCAAAATGGAGATTTCGACAGCGCGTATGTAGTCGTTAATATTGCATTCCGTTTTGCTGAAAAGCATCTGATAAAAGCTACATCTCTTGAACTTGTATTGGTACAATACCTACAGCCATTAATAACGAGACAGATCGGAGACGTTTTGTTTGAAATTTGGAAAAATCAGCTGGATACAGCAAAATCGATGTATTCAGGTATCTGCAAAACAATTGAAAAATTCAGACTGAATAACAACCTCTATTTTGCTGAAGCTATCGGCAACTTAAAAAGGAAACTGAACGAAAAAGAATGTGAAAATTTCCAGAACCTTTATGAATCATGGTTGACGAAAGCCAGGAACTGTATTAAGAACCAGGATTTTAATAAGGCTGTTGTTTATCTTGATACGGCTCTGAGTATTAAGTTCCCCGATAAATACTGCAAACCTGATTTATCTGAAGGCAGGTTACTGAAGGATAAATATGATGAGGCTGCCCTATATCAGCAAAAATTGAAACAGGCCTACACTGATTATCAAAACAAGGACTTTATAAATGCTCTGACACAATACAGGAATGCAACTGCTGTCTACAGTGATCATCATTTAATTGATCTGGGGATAGTGCATGTTTCCATTTCCGATTTTGCTTTAAAAACAGATGATAACTTGTTTATAATGTTTGTGATACCCTGTTTAATTGAAGATAATAACTGTACAGAAGCCCTATTGCTTTTGCAGGGGTTGAGGAAAGCGGGTTATCATAAATCTGCTTCTGAATCGGTTCAGATCAGGGTAGGAGAGTGCCTGGCAGTAACCGGTACAGATAAGTATAATAATGTTTTTCCTGAAGAGGCTTTTATCAGGTTGAATGTAGAAGATGAATGGTTCAGCTCATTGAAAAAGGCTTATATCCGGAAATGGAAAGATGTGAGAAAGAAAAATTAAAATAAACCGTGAATCTGAGCATTGATCAATTCGATAATTGTTCCCATGTCTTCGGGCCTTTCAGAGAATTTATTGTTATCAACATCAATAACAAGAAGTTTGCTTTCTTTATATTTATCAATCCATGCTTCATATTTTTCGTTCAGGCTTTTTAAATAATCAAGCCTGATGGAACTTTCATATTCTCTTCCTCTTTTTTGAATCTGACTGACAAGTGTAGGAATGCTGGCCTTTAGATAAATAAGCAGATCGGGAGGTTGTACCAAAGAACTCATAAGCTCAAAAAGGGAGAAATAATTTTCAAAATCACGGGATGACATAAGACCCATTTCGTGAAGGTTGGGAGCAAAGATAAAAGCATCTTCATAAATAGTCCTGTCCTGAACAACGGTCTTTTTACTTTTTTTAATATCTAAAACCTGTCTGAACCTGCTATTCAGAAAATACACCTGAAGGTTGAACGACCATCTTTGCATATCCTCGTAAAAACTATGAAGATAAGGGTTAACGTCAACATTTTCATAATTGGCATCCCACCCGAAATGCTTTGATAAGAGTCTTGTGAGTGTAGTCTTTCCTGAACCAATATTTCCGGCAATTCCTATATGCATAAAATTGAAATTTTAATAAACGAAAATACAATTTTTTTTCAAGCGACAGTGTGAACTTAATTTTTGTTTTTTATTTATTAATGATTTATAGATAAGGCAAACTCAGCAAATAAATGCATTAGGAGTTTATTCATTGAATCATGCTCTTGATATCTTCAATGTAAATCCTTTCGTTGCAGAGTTTTGGTACTTTATTTTGTCCTCCCAGTTTTCCTTTTTTCCCCATCCAATTAAGAAATGTACCTTCAGGAAGTATCCTGACGACCGGCATCTGTAATATCATATTATGATATCTTTTTGCTTCATAGTCAGAATTTTGTTTTTTCAGTTCTTCATCCAGATAAAGAATGAAATTATTGAGGTTGTCAGGTTCGGTTTTAAATTCAATCAGCCATTCATGGGCCCCAGTTTTTCCTTTTTCCAGGTAAACAGGAGCTGCAGTAAACTCGGTGACAATGGCGCTTGTTTTCTCGCAGGCGCAGGTCAGGGCTTTTATCGCATTTTCAATAATGACTTCTTCACCGAAGGCATTAATAAAGTTTCGGGTTCGCCCTGTAATAATGAAATGGTATGGATTCAATGATGTGAAACGGATCGTGTCTCCGATGATATATCGCCACAAACCTGAATTAGTTGAAATGACCAGGGCGTAATTATCATGGGTATTTACATTTTCAAGGCTTATAGTGGTATTGTCTCCAATTTCATTAATATGGTAAGGTAAAAATTCATAGAAAATACCGTTATCAAGCATCAGCAGCAAATCTTTTTTATCGTTCGAATCCTGAAATCCAAAAAAACCTTCCGTTGAATTATATGTTTCAAGGTAATTTATTCCTGGTTTGGGAGCCAGTTTACTGTATTGCTCAATATATGGTTTAAAATTTACACCTCCATGAATAAATAACTCAAGGTTTTTCCATACATCAGTAATTGTGCCGGCGTTTTTAAGATCGGTGATCCGATTCAGTAATAGCATCATCCATGATGGAACCCCGGTAATACAGGTTATATTCTGATTCATACATGCCACAGCCATCCGCTCAATTTTATCTTCCCATTTATCCATAAGTGCGATATCTAATCCCGGTGATCTGAAATAGCCGGCCCAGAATGGTAAGTTTTTCATGATTATGGCAGAAATATCACCATAAAATGACCCAGAGAAGCTTTCATTATTAAACAAGCTTCCTCCCATTGCGAGAGTTTTTCCGTTAAAAATCCCCGATCCCGGGTTATTATGAAAATAAGTGGCTAGCATATCCGTTCCACCCTTGAAATGACAGCTTTTTAGGGATTCCGCACTTACCGGTATAAATTTACTTCTGTCGCTTGTAGTACCTGAAGATTTTGCGAACCATTTGATAGGTGAATTCCAAAGCAAATTTTGCTTTCCTTTCATGATCATGTCAATGTATGGCTTCATGGCATCATAATCAGATAAAGGCACACGTTTCCTGTAATCTTCAATGGTTTTTATCGACCTGTAATCGTGCTTTTTCCCCCATTCTGTATTTTTGCCTGAAAATATAAGTTCATTAAACACTTTTAACTGAGTTTCATGAGGGTATTTAATGAAATGTTGGGTATTGCCTATGCTCTTTTTTAGGATTGATATAACAGCGGAATTCAATAATGGCATAGCAATAATAAATAGATTAGGAATCAAATTTACAACTTTTCATTAACTTTACCGCCTGATTTTTTTCAAAAATGATTGCTTTTCCAAATTGTAAGATTAATCTGGGCTTAAAGATAATAAGCAGGCGTGATGATGGATACCATAATATCAGTACCGTTTTTTATCCTGTGGGGCTGACTGACATGCTTGAAATTGTTGAAGCAGAAAACCGTATTTTTAGTTTTGCCTCAGGAGGGATAAAAGTTGGAGGCGATACTGAAAGTAATCTTTGTGTAAAAGCATATCGCCTGATGAAGGAGAAATACCACATACCTGCCATAAAAATATATTTACATAAAGCTATTCCGCATGGTGCTGGTCTGGGTGGCGGATCTTCCGATGCTACATTTACCGTTCGGCTTATCAATGAGATATTTGACCTAAAATTAAGCATTAGTGAATTGACGGATACAGTTAATTGTCTTGGAAGTGATTGTGCGTTTTTTATTCATAATAAACCTATCATTGCATATGGCAGGGGAAATGTCTTTAAAGATGTTTCTCTTAGTCTTAAAGGGTATTATATAATAATCATTTTCCCGGGGATTCAAATAAGTACTGCAGAAGCATATTCCAATGTAAATTTTTCAGGTGGAATACATCAGGAAATCGATGTTTCCGAAATAGATACAACTGAATGGAGCCGCTATCTGGGCAATGATTTTGAAGACTTTGCTTTCAATAAATATCCTCTTCTGAGCAAAATAAAGGAAATCTTATTTTCTTTTGGTGCTGATTATGCTTCAATGAGTGGTAGTGGTTCAGCGATATTTGGATTATTCAAAAAAAAGCCTGATCTAAATAAGATCAGGCTTGACTATCATATGTGGCAAGGATTACTTGCTTAGGTTTACCTTATAACCGATACGCTCCCGTTTTTGGTGAATTTGATATTTTTACCTTCAACTCCTTTCACAGCGTAAGTCATGATCCAATAATACACTCCTTCCGGACATTTTTTCCCGTTAAAAGTGCCATCCCATCTCTTGTAGAAATCATCCGATTCATAGATCAGACTACCCCAACGGTTATAAATATAGAGATTGAATTCGGCAATGGCAATACTGTCAGAAAGTTTCCCGTAGAAGGTTTCATTATATCCGTCACCGTTTGGTGAAAAAGCATTCGGCATCCATATATCAAGGCATGGTAAAACAGTAATTGTATCTGATCTCTTACAACCGCTATTGTCGATGGTTACCCAATATTTACCCGGTTGAATTATATCATAGGTCAATCCTGAACTACCGTCCTGCCACATTATATCATAGGTCCTGTTGTCATTGTCAAGATGCAGGGTATAGGATGTGATGTTACAGAAAACAACATCAGATCCCAGATCAGGAACAGGTACCTTATAAACACCGATCTTGATGCTTGAGGTATCGCGACAACCATTCACAGTTGTTCCAATAATTGTATATTGCGTTGTTTGAAGAGGAGATGCGTATACGACAGATGAGGTTGAATCGCTCAGACCGGTACCCGGGCGCCATAAGTAGGAGTCGGCACCAGAAGCTGTTATATAAATACCATCACCGCGGCATAAGTTTGTATCTCCCGGTAAAGTATTCAGGAAAGGTTGATGATAGATATTAAAAGAGCTAGATGCCGTATTGAAGCATGTGTTCGAATCAGTGTAATTGTATACCAAAGTATACTGACCTTCAGTCAGATTTGCCGGCGATATCACAGTTACCGCAGTACCGTTCAGGAGATACGTTCCTCCCGGGGGGGAGCCGAAATCGAGCGGGATGTCATCATGATAAGTACACATATCATTAATAACAGGCAGATTTACAATAGGAAGAGGATGGACAGTGATGGATACAGTCGTTGTATCATAGCATCCGTGTATTGTCGAGCCAACAATAGTGTAAACAGTACTTGTTGTAGGGTTAGCAATTGGGTCGGATGATTGTGGGTCAGATAAGCCTGTGGAAGGAGACCAATTGAAATGATCAGCCCCGGAAACTGAAAGCGTTACACTTTCTCCGTAACATATGGCAGTATTTGCCGGTATGGTGATCAATACAGGTGAGTCATATATATTAAAATCATGAGTGAGGGAATCACTACAGCCATGGGCATCAGAATAGAGATAAACAATATGATAACTTCCAGCGCCCATCACATCCGGATCAATCGATTGGTACTGAGTGCCGTTGATAATATAAACACCACCTGCAGGAGTAGCTGTATTCAGCTGGTAAGTAAGGTCAGTCGAACAGAAATCAGGTACAGGAGGGAAGTTTAGAACGGGCAGCGGAGGATAAATAGTGACATTCAGATTGGCACTGGCTGAACAGTTATTACCGTTAATCCGCTCTAATAGTGTTATGGTCCCATTCGGGTTACCACCCCATTGTATACCTATGTTATTCGTTCCTGATCCGGAAACAATATTTCCACCGGTAACTGTCCAGTTATAAACACTGGAGGTGTTTGCCGGTGTGGAATAGGTTTCCATGGCAAAAGCGCAGACTGGGGTTAAGCCTGTAATTGCAGGCGTCGGGTTATTATAGTTATAAACGTTTATACTGCCGATCTCGCTGCAATTATTTGGCGATGTGACCGTAACAGTGTAGTTGCCGGCACTGGAAAATGTTGCAACTCGTCCGCTTGTATTATCAGACCATAGATAAGAACAACCGGGATTGCCTGCATCAACTGAAATCTGTGAGCCGGGACATAAAGTAGTATCATGACCAAGGTTGACATTCGGAACAGGATATACTGTCACGGACTGGGTAAGAGTATCATAACAGCCTCCTCTTCCGATAAAAAGATTCACATTGTACTGACCGGGACTTGTATAGACATGGGTGGGATTAATATTATCATCAAGGGCACCATCACCGAATGACCAGTGAGCATAAATATTAGTTGAACCTGTAACCTGACTGCCCTCATACATAGTAGTATTGTTGATACTCATCGGCTGGTTGGCACATGTATTGGCAAAGTTGAAAGATGCATCCGGGTAATCCTGAATGAGGATAGATCCGGTAACCGTAGTGGTACAATTCAGGCTGTTCATTATTGTAAGATGAATGGTATATGTACCGTAAGATGCATAAACATGGGATGGGTTTTGTGCAGTAGAAGTATTGCCGTCACCAAAATCCCAGTTCCATCCAACAATGTTATAACCACCAGGCGAAGTGGAGAGGTCAGCAAACTGAATGGTGGTACCTTCACACCAGTTATTATTAACTGCCTGATAGGAGTATAAAGGTACATCAACCAAAGGAATTATTGGTGTCATGTTATCAAGCATGATATACGGTGAGCCGCCACCTAAAGCCTGAATAAGAAACAAAATATGGTCATAACTGGCAGATGGGACAAAATCGAGGTGTTGTGTAACCCACGTGAGATTAGTCACATTCCCTGAATGCCATAATAATTCAACCTGGCTGCAACCGTTTCCTCCGGCCCAGCCTCCCCATAACTGTAATTCAACCGGCCCGGGAGTAATTCCGTATCCACTTACATCAGTAGTTGCCAGATCAATTGTAAAACGGTACTGCATTCCTGCTGTCATAGGGCTGCTGAGTGTTTGTCCTGCTCCTTCCTGCCATGAAATACTGGGGTCATGGACCAATCCGAGATATGAACTCCCATTTGAAGGAGGTAGAGTGATAGTCCATGAACCGGGTTGTGTATCAGGCGTCAGGCCGGGCATACATATATCCCAACCCGGTGGTGTAACGTGAGGTTGCGGTGTGCCTTCAAATGATGGATTATTAACAGTAAGCGGAACAACGCCACACTGGCTGTAAGCTTTTATAGTGATTAATAATGAAAAGAAAAATAACGAAAATAGTTTTATTTTCATAACGGGTTTTAGTTATAATATTTTACTATGACAAATCTATAAAAATATTCGTTGTATTCCATGTAATTAAAATATATTTTAATGAAAAAATCTGTCGTTACCGATTTGAATTTATATCTCCGTGGCGGTAAAATTCCTGTCTATGATCTTTAATTTATATTAATGAACAAAATACATCATTTAACAATATTTACACCAGGTCCATCCTGAAATTTCCTTTGCATTCCTATAACTTTTAATACGAAAAACTTACACATTCGGTTGCAGCTAATATCATAAAAATTATAAGTCGAAAATATTGAAATTTGTTTCTTCCTGAAAATAATTAATATATAGAATAAAATAAAATATGAATTTATCCTTATTTTATGATTAAACGATTTGGAAGAGTGTAAATATAGTTAAAATTAAGTATTCAGATGGATCGTATATAGTGAGTTATCTGATAAGGGTTACGCTTCCTTGTTTTCCAAAATCGATTTCAACCCCGTCAATTCCTTTAACTGCATAAATCATTTTCCAGCCATAAATTCCTTCTGCGCAATTAACATCTTTAAATTTCCCGTCCCATTTTTCATAAATACTGTTACTCTGAAAGACGATCCCCCCCCAACGGTCGAATATATAGAGATGAAAATATGCAAGCATGAAGGTATCAGAAGGTACAGCGAAAAAGTAATCATTGAGCAGATTGTTATCAGGAGTGAAGGCATTGGGTACATAAATTTCGGTACACTGAAAAACGTGAATGGTATCAGATCTGATACACCCGCTATTATTTGCCTGTAGCCAATAAGTGCCGGGTTCTGTCACAGTAAAAGTGGAGTTTGTACTTCCATCCTGCCAGAGGTAGGTGTAATCAGAGCTTTCACCTCTTAATATATATGAGGTGTTATTGCATAGCACAACATCAGTACCGAGCTCAATACGTGGCAGTTCATTGGCTGTTATGTTAACAAATGCGGTGTCAAAACAGTTATACTCATTTCTTCCAAGAACCGTATAAAGTACAGAAGTATAGGGTTTTATAATAACAGAATTACCAGCAGGGTCGGACAACCAGGTGTCCGGATACCATCGAATATCATTTGATCCTGTAACCGTAACCAGCAATGAATCACCCTGGCAGAGGATGGAATCCGAAGGTGAAACTGTAATTTGTGATCTGGGGTAGAATACAACAGTTATTTCGTCAGAGGCTGTACAACTCTGTCCGCTGGTCACCGTAACCGAATATGTACCGGCTGAACTGACTGCAAGATGTTGATTCTGTGAATTATCAGACCACAGGTATGCCGACCCGGGGTTACCTGCATCCAGATTTAAACGGGTTCCGTAACAGAAAGTCTGATCAGGTCCGAGATCTACCACTGGGTAGGGGAAAACGATCACAGTATGGCTTACACTGTTGGAACAGCCGTTTTCAGTCACTCTAAATGTCGCGTTATACTGTCCTGAATTGGCATAAATGTTGGCTGTATTCAGGGTTGTTCCATCCGTATTGCCATCGCCAAAAGACCAAAGGAAATTCGTTGGCGTTAAAGGATTTCCCTGAAGAGTAGATGTATTGGTGAAATTGATAGCAGAACCTATACAAGCGCTGTCAGCCGTGAATGACGCTGTCGGGTAAGGATAAACAACAATGTCCCTTGTGACTGAGAAAGTGCAGGGAATATTGTCGGAAATTTCAAGAGTGACCTGGTAGGTGCCCGGGGTTGCATAAGTATGAGAAGGATGGCGTGTAGTTGTATTAGGAGAACCGTCTCCAAAGTTCCAGTTCCATCCCAGTATGGTATTCCCGGCAGGTGAATAGGATGAATCAGTAAACTGTATGGTCACACCGGCACAAAAATCACCTCCCGGCGAGGTACTGCTATAAGTATAGTGTGCAATATCGCTGATGGGTAAAATGGGAGTCATATTATCCAGCATGATATAAGGAGCATAATTGGGATCAAGGGCATTGATAAGAAAAAGAATGTGGTCGTAATTTGCAGAAGGTGTAAAATCAAGACTTTGAGTTACCCATGTAAGATTTGTAACATTTCCGGAATGCCATAAAAGCTCAATCTGGCTGCAACCGTTTCCTCCTGACCATCCACCCCAGAACTGGAGTTCAACAGGGCCTGGTGTTATTCCGGAACCTACAATATCTGTTGTAGCAAGATCAATGGTAAAATGATAATTTGTACCTGCAATCATCGGACTGCTGAGGGTTTGTCCTGCTCCTTCCTGCCAGCTGATACTTGGGTCGTGCACAAGTCCAAGATATGTGCTGCCATTTGTTGGTGGCAAAGTTATACCCCAGGAGCCCGGCTGAGTATCAGGTGTTACCCCGGGCATACATATATCCCAACCCGGTGGTGTAACGTGTGGCTGAGGAGGCCCCTCAAATGAGGGGTTATTAACAGTCAAAGGTATATATCCACATTGACCATGAACTATATTTACCGATAAAATGAAGAAAAAACAAAAGGCTATGAATCTAACTGAATTCACCTTGTATTCTTCTGTATTATAACGTATAAAAGAAAATAGTATATGCATAAAAACCGGATAACCCAAATTAATTTATCAGATGGACTTGAAAGATTGTAATAATGACTATAAAAATAGAAAAATAGTTGTGTGGTGAAGATATAAATTTCGAGTATTTTAATAAAATAACAGCAAAGTGAATAAGTTTTTCGAAAATAAAGAATCACACTACTTTGAATTCAATATCAGAAGGTAGCGTTCAATTTAAGGTTGATCAGGCGGGGAGTAAGGTAATTAGGCACCGCATACATCTGATTATTCACATCGGAGACCCAAAGGTACGAAACGGTATTGCTGATTTGCAAAAGGTTAAATACCTCGAGGCTTATCCAGGCAGTACGGATGTGTCTTAATGGATTTTTCTTTTTAAAATGTGTTATTTCACTAATCAGTTGCTTTGAAAACCCAATGTCGACTCTTCTGTAGGGAGGCATGCGTAAGGTTTGTTTGTATCTTTCCGAATTGGGTGGGCCAAAGGGTAGTCCGGTTCCAAAAATGAGGTTCAGATGCATCTTCCATGTAGGAGCTTTGGGAATATAATCCTGAAAAAACAGGTTAACCATTAAAATCTGGTCGGTAGGGCGGGGGATATATCCCGGATAATGCATAACCGAATCTTTTCCCATGTAAGAATCATCGCTAAGGTTTTCTTTTGTGCTCATCAGCGAAACGCCCAGCCAGGAATCTATCCCTTTTACAAATTCTCCGAAAAGTTTCAGATCTATACCTGTTGCATATCCTTTGGCATCATTTTTTGCATAATACCTGATACGGACATTATCCACTTCGTAAGGTATCAGGTTAGTTAGATATTTATAATAAGCCTCAGCAATAAACTTGAATGGCCGGTGCCAGGCAGAAAAGTTCAGTTCACTTCCTAAAACGATATGTATAGACCTCTGTGCTTTCAGGTTTTTATTGATATTGCCTTCAAGATCCCTGAGCTCGCGGTAAAAGGGAGGCTGGTAATATATACCCCCTGACAAACGGAAGACAACATCTTTTTCCCAGTCGGGTTTAAAACTTAAAGACGCCCGGGGGCTGATATTCCATTCGTGGTTCATGTCCCAGTAGGTAAAACGCACACCTGCAGTCATGCTTAGAGTTGCCGTATCGATGTCAAAATTCCAGGTATTCTGGATAAATCCTGATATGCGGTTCGATGACAGTGTGTTTTGTGAATTGATCAGTTCTTTCATCTCCAGCGGATTGTCAGTCTGAAGACCGGGGTTAGTATAACCAATAGAATCCGGATGATGCGGAAGTGTGAACCCTGCTGAGTCAATCAGCTTCCATTCTTTAATTTTATCGTCAATAATCTCTCTCTGATATTTTATACCCCAGAGCAGCAGGTTATTACCGTAACTGTATCTTCCTCTGTGCTCGGTGTTGATTACTTTGGCATTAAGATAATTCCGGGCATGGTTTAGATATGTGCCTACTCCCTTGTTAAACAATACCTTACCGAAATCGTCTTTGCCGAAATCAGACTGAACTTCATCAAGCCAGTATTGCCCTTGTATGTCGAATGTTTCCTGTTCGCTGGTGTAAAATGAGGAAGCGATGAGTTTTAACTGGAGCTTTTTAGTTGGTGAATAGGTTGCAGTAAGAGCTCCGAAAAGGGTTTCGTACATATCCACTTCCTGTCCGTCGAAATATACCTTGAGCCTCATTACCTGCTGCACAGTACCAAAATCGGTCTCACGGTTCTGAGGAATAAGAAGGAATTTGTTTCTAGCATAATTTCCCAGGAAAGAAAGTTCGAATTTTTTTGAAGGTTTTACGGTAATCAGAGTTTGAATGTCAGTGAAAGATGGCTTATAATCGCCTTTGGTTTCAAGGCTTTTTAAAAGGTACTGGTTCGATTTTTGCCTGAACCCCAAGAGAAATGAAATTTTATCCTTTTTATCACATCCCTCCACGTGTGCAGAAAAGCCTAGTAAACTCAGGTTTACGGAACCGCCTATCCTGTCCGGTTTTTTATACCTGATATCCAGTGCTGAAGACATTTTATCACCATACTTGGCATCAAATCCACCGGCAGAAAAAGTAATGGAACTGACCAGATCGGAATTGATGAAACTCAAACCTTCCTGTTCTCCGGAACGGATAAGAAAAGGTCTGTAAATTTCAATATCATTTACATAAACAAGATTCTCATCATAATTTCCTCCCCTTACAGAGTATTGTGAGCTGAGTTCGTTATGTGATGAAACCCCCGGCAAGGTCTTAAGAATGGATTCGATACCTTCGTTTACTGTAGGAATAACAACGGCAATTTTAGGATCAATCCTGGTGTATCCGGCATTCAGCATGGATTCATTAATGATAACCTGAGGCAGTTGTGTAAGGGAAAACGATATACTCCTGTCCATTTTCATAGCAGTACCGGCGGGCACGTTAATATGGAACTCATCTTTACTGAACCCAATATAGGACACAATAATTATAATATCTTGATTTGCAGGTATCACAAGAGAATAACTTCCGTTTTTATCGGTGGTTGTGCCACCCGGCAATCCGCGGATAGAAATATTTGCCAGCTCAACAGCCTTATCATTTTCATCAGTGATCCTACCGAACAGGGTAGCTGAGTTTTGAGCATGAGATATCATGGTCAAAGAAAATAGAATCAATATGATTAAACTCCTTTTCACTCTTTTTTCTTGAAATCTCCGTTAAATAATGCTTTCAGGAATTGGGCCCATGCTATCGGGTTAAAGAGCGTAATGGGTTGCTGCTGGCCAATATAATACAGCCGGCTTGTCTTCTGGTCAATATAATTTCTGTAGTTCATGCCTCCATCCATCTGATAGCCATCATCAAAAGCATGTTTTACAGCGATTTCAATATTTCTTCGTGCAATTCTCACCTGGTCGTCCGGTATGTTCAGTTTAACAAAGGCATCTTTAAACATTTCCCTTGATGGCCAGGGATAAATTACCACTTCGTTCAGATTAAGGGTGTCTTCCTTTAATAATTTGATGAGGCAATATCGCTGTTTGGTTATTGTATCAGGAATAATAACTGCTGAAGTTTTAAAACCGAGGCAGGAGAATATGATCACATCATTTTTTTTTGCTACGAATGAAAAAAAACCGTGTTGATCGGAAATGGTTCCCCTGCCACTTTGTTTTATATATATATTCACGAAGGGAACCTGATCGAGACTGTCGGAGCTGAAAACCACACCCGAAAACTGGACAAGATCATTATCTTTCTGAGCTTTAGCTCCAAAAAACAATAGAAAAAGAAATAGAGAAAATGCTATTTTGCAGGGGAGTTTCATTCAGGCAAATCAGTGTCCAAAGCTACGAAGATTTTAAAAACCAATGAACGCAATAAAGTGAATATTATTACACTCTCTTAGCCTGAATATCTACCTGTTTTCTGTTTTCAGTAATATTTCTTTTTAAACCGGTAGGCAACATTTACCAGAGCGATCATAACAGGTACCTCTACCAGTGGTCCGATAACAGCAGCAAAAGCCTCACCGGAGTTCATCCCGAAAACAGCGATGGCTACAGCTATAGCCAGCTCAAAGTTATTACTTGCAGCTGTAAATGAGAGGGTAACCGATTGTCCGTATGTTGCGCCAACTTTTTTACTCATAAAAAAGGAAGTAAAAAACATGATTACAAAATAGATGAGCAGGGGGATTGCAATTATGACGACATCCAGCGGTATTTTTATAATATATTCGCCTTTCAGTGAAAACATGACTATAATGGTAAAAAGCAAGGCAATGAGCGTCAGCGGGCTGATTCTGGGGATAAATTTTGTGTGATACCATTCTTTGCTTTTTATCCTGATCAGTACGAATCGGGTCAGAAAACCAGCCATGAAAGGAATTCCAAGGTAGATGAAGACGCTTTGAGCGATCTGGCCAATGGTGATTTTATCGACAGCATCGTTTGTAGGAATGCCAAACCACCCGGGAAGGACAGCTATAAAGAAGTATGCATATAGAGAAAAGAAGAGCAGCTGAAAAATACTGTTAAACGCTACCAGTCCTGCAGCATACTGAGTGTCGCCTCCGGCAAGGTCATTCCATACAATGACCATGGCTATACACCGGGCCAGCCCTATCATGATGATTCCATACATATATGGCAGATTGGCATTATTCTCGCCCGGAAACAATTTAAAAAACAGTATTGCTAAAGCGAACATTAATACGGGCCCGATGATCCAGTTCTGAACCAATGAAAGCAGCAATACTTTCCAATTACGAAAAACATCTCCTAATTCTTCATATTTAACTTTTGCAAGTGGAGAGAACATCATGACGATTAGCCCGATTGCAATCGGGATGTTTGTGGTACTTGAGGGAGAGAATTTCAATGAATCCCAGAACCGGGATATGGATGGGAAAAAATATCCTGATAGGACGCCAATGGCCATGGCGGAAAATATCCACAAAGTCAGGTTGCGGTCTAAAAAATTGAGTCTTTTATTTGAAGGCATATTTTTTAATTTGAAGATATAACAAACTGATAAGTTGAAGATTTAATAAATATTATAAAGGAAGTATTTATTTTATGACCACATTTTCAAGCTGGCACCTTACTTCTCTGCTGAAACGGTAAGGCTGATAATACCAATTTCTCCGTTCTGAAAACGGGCAATTTCTTTCTCATTAAAGTAATTTGAAAGTATAACCACAGGGATAGAGATTTCTTTTTGTTTATGAATGGTAATGTT
>Ga0114951_10001082_pt1 | contig 35352 bp, 37 predicted proteins | sample AM7aDNAmetaG_FD_88677 | JGI IMG/M metagenome (GOLD analysis project Ga0114951, IMG submission 88677) | Freshwater microbial communities from Finland to study Microbial Dark Matter (Phase II) - AM7a DNA metaG | ecosystem: Environmental > Aquatic > Freshwater > Lake | place: Finland: Lake Alinen... | reverse complement strand
GGTGAATGAGCCAGCGCCTATGTAAACAAACCCTTCGGTTGGGTCACTTAAAACGGATTGAAAGGTAGTTGCAAAGTTGGTTGATGTAAAAGCGATTTGACCTGTTTTTCCATCTATTGCCTGATACCAGCCTTTTCCGTCAGATTCAATTAAGTAACTATATGGTGCGCCATAAGCGCCTAAGTATAGGTTGCTCTGGGTGTAGGGGTCTTTAATTGGAGTTGCAGCGGAACCGTACCCATGATTAAATGTGTCTTGAACCATCACGCTTAAACTGTAATATGTTTCTGTTGCATTGGTAAAAGTCACAGTGCAGTTAACGCCGTGTTGCTCAAGAACTACATTATCGGTTGGGTTAATCTGCCACAAATAAAATAAATCCGCGCCGTAAGAAGCATTAAGCACCTTTGCGGTGTAGGTTGTTGGGGTTTGAGCGCCAACACTACTAGGCCCAACAATAGAAACGCCGATAGTGTATGATGTTTGGGCTTTCGCTTGTGGCGGCTGGCTTACTTCAAAAACTATTCCAGCTAAGAGAGCTAAAACTAATATTGCCGCAAAAAACTTGGCGGCTCGGATTGATTTTAAACTTTGAAGTTTCATTTTGGGGTTATCCTTCATAGGGTTTAATGGGTAAAGTTGACGGAGCGATTGAGTGCTTGCTCGGAAAGTAACCGCCAACCTTACCCATAGAAACCAGTGGGCTGTCTGAACCGTTTAAGCCTAAATTCCGAAAAACAGTTAGCGGTAACTGATGCTTAGAAGCCTTGAACCGTTGCCGTTTGCAGTAAGTATAAGGCGCGGCTCTCTCGGCTGGATAATTATGTTGGCTTCCCTTATCGGCGCGGTGTTCATGTTTGCGGCTCTTAAAACCCGACACAGAAAACTCGGATTCCACCAACCTAAGAACCCCCTCTCACGTTGGCTTTAGCTAACTTCGCACTCAACCTGTTAAGCCGAATATCCCATTGAGCCTGCTCTAAACTGTCAAGAACAGTCTTATTCAAGCTAGAAACCTCCAAAAAAGAAAAAGGGAAGGTTGCGCGGGATACATAGCCACGAAACAGAAGTTATATTAAACACAATGCACCTAAATTCTCAATCAGTAACAAATTAAAATCTCATCATGCGGGAAAAACTCGCATTAGTGCGATTAACATAATAATAGAATATAATTTACAATAGGAGTTGCATACTTACGGGAACATCCCAAACATTTACGATAAAGTACGTTGTACACGCTAGATTTGAAATTGAAGGTGTAGTTGAAAAACCCGACGTTATTGGAGCAGTTTTCGGGCAGACAGAAGGACTTTTCGGTCCCGAACTTGACCTGCGCGAACTTCAAAAAACTGGGCGAATCGGCAGAATCGAAATCGACCTACATTCTAAAAATGACCGAACCAACGGCGCAATAAACATACCCACCAGCCTTGACCGTGTTTCTACAGCCCTCATCGCCGCAAGCGTAGAGAGCATAAACCGCGTCGGACCCTGCTCAGCCAAAGTAACCCTCGAGAAAATCGAGGACATACGCGAAGCCCGCCGAAAAATCATCATCGACCGCGCCAAAGAAATCCTGCATAAATGGAACATCGAATCCATGCCAAGCGTCGACGAAGTCTACAAGGAAATCAGCGACACCATGAAAGTGGGCAAAGTCGAAAAGTACGGGCCAGAAGACCTGCCAGCGGGACCTGGACTTGAAGGCGCTAAAGAAATCTTCGTCGTGGAAGGACGCGCAGACGTCATCAACTTGATGCGATGCGGAATCTTCAACACCGTAGCACTCGAAGGCGCAAAAGTTCCAGATTCAATAAAGAAGATTTCAAAAGAACGATTAGCCACAGCACTGCTCGACGGCGACCGAGGCGGAGACTTAATCCTTAAAGAGCTCATGCAAGTAACAAACGTGAAATTCGTCGGACGCGCTCCAAGAGGCAAAGAAATCGAGGAATGCAACTGCAAAGAAATCGCTGAAGCAATCGAGAACAAACTGCCAATCGCGGAAGCTGCAGGCGCAAGCATCCCACCAAAACAAACACCAGTCCCCAAGAAAGTGATCGTTCCCGAACGCGTCAAAATCGAAGTCCCAGACACCATAGTTCAAGCGGCAAAAGCACTCGTCGGCACACTCGAAGCAGTCTTGCTCAACGAAAAACTCGAATTAATCGAGCGCCTACCAGTAAGCCAACTCGCCGAGAAACTCAGCCAGATGACGGGAGTTGAAACAGTCGTCTTCGACGGCATCATCACCCAGCGTATCGTTGACATCTCAGCAGACAAAGGCACCAAAAGAATCGTGGCTTCACGCGTATCAGACGCTGTTAAACCAGTCTTGAACGTTGAATTAATAACGTTCCAAGACGTCATTCCCCCCGCCTAAACGTAATCCATTAGGCTTCTAATTTTTTCCATTTCTTTAGTTTCTTGTAGCAGTTTCGCCGCTGCTCGTCGCGGTCGATATGATTAAGACGAGGTTTCGGTCGGGTTTATGGGAGCCTTCGCGGCTGTAGCAAATCAAAAATGCAAAATTGCTCGATACACAACAACAAACAATTATAACCCAAAAAAACAAAAAGTTATAGTAGAGAGCTATAGCAGCTAAACTGTTGACCGACATCAAGCCGATGTCAGCCCTCTACCTTTTTGAGTAAACATCGCTCGAGCCTTAAAGGGTAATGGGCAAGTTCATGGTAAGCACAGCTCCTTTTTTCTAATCCCCCAACTGCACATCTCGTAAGCCAAACAGGCCCCCAAGATTCGGAGGTTTTTCACGAACCTATTTGGATCCAAATAGAAACTCATTGCACAAACCATAGAGGGGTAGGTCAAAGAAATAAACTGTAGATTAAAGATTTTTAACTCCAGACCGCATTGATAGCCAGTAAAGGATGGCTAATCATGCGCATCGTTGTTCGAATAGGCGGCTCAGTCGTTGCGAACCCAATCAACACTGAATTAATGGGCAAATACGCCGAAATAATCAGAACCGTGAAGCAGCAGGGAAACGAAGTTGCCGTGGTCGTTGGCGGCGGGGCGTTGGCGCGGGAATTCATCGGGTTCGCCAGGAGCTTGGGTTTGGATATGGCGGCGCAGGATGAGATTGCCATTTCCTGTTCACGGCTGTTTGCGCAGTTGTTCCTAAAGAAACTCGGCGACGCCGCATGTAGCAAGGTTGCCATAACGCTTGACGATGCAGCTCAAGGCCTATCTGAGGGCAAGGTAGTTGTGATGGGCGGTTTAAAGCCGGGAATCACCACCGATACCGTTGCGGCGCTTGTGGCGGAACGCGTGGATGCAGAGTTGCTGGTTAAAGGCAGTGACCAAGACGGCGTATACGACAAAGACCCAAGAAAATATCCCGATGCAGTAAAAATCGACCACTTATCGATTGACGATTTAGCAAAAATCTTCGGCAGGAGCGAACACAAAGCGGGGATTCACCAGATAATCGACCCTGAAGCCATCAAAGTCCTCAAACGCAAACCCCTCAAGATAGTTGTGGTTAATGGGTTTAAGCCTGAGAACATGTTGGCGGCGATTAAAGGCGAAAAAGTGGGCACAGTTATAAGCTAATTTTGTTCAGCGATGGATTCGGACCATTGCCGCTTGACTTTGCATACGTCGGGGTCTTCGCAGTCGTCGTAACAGCCATATGCGTAGTGCTCTCGTGGAGATACCTCAATAAATAAGGGCAAACCACCCTTCTTTTCTTTTTTATAAGTTAGCTATCCTTTATAAGATTGCATTATTTTCATGTTAAATTAACAAGTTAAGAAGAAGCGAAAAAAATGTCAAAAACAACTTCAGTCGTTGAAGCAATCAACGTCACAAAAACGTACATGCTGGGAAAAATCCCAGTTGAAGCACTCAGGGGAGTAAACCTCAAAGTTGAAACCGGAGACTTCGTCTCCATCCTCGGCCCGTCGGGAAGCGGCAAATCAACCATGCTGAACCTAATCGGAGCCCTAGACAAACCCACCTCAGGCACTTTACTCATCGACGGTGTGGACATCGGTAAACTCAACGATAACCAACTTGCAGATATTAGATTAAAAATCGGTTTTGTCTTCCAATTCTTCAATCTAATCCCAAGGTTGACTGCACACGACAACGTTGAATTAGCCATGTCGATTGCCAACGTGGGCAAAGCAGAGAAAAAGAAACGTGCACTCGACCTCTTAGAAACCGTCGGGTTAAAGGACAGAGTGAACCATAAACCCGCGGAGCTAAGCGGCGGTCAACAGCAACGCGTCGCCATCGCACGCGCATTGGCAAACAACCCCAAGTTTCTGCTGTTGGATGAGCCGACGGGAAACGTGGATTCCAAAACAGCAAGTGAAGTGCTGTCTTTAATCAAGAAACTCAACACGGAAAAAAACGTCAGCATCATCATGGTTACTCATGACCAGAATTTAGCAAGGGAAGCCAGAAGAACCGTGGAAATGTTTGACGGACAAATAACATCTGATATGGTGAATAACCAATGAAGACTATAGATATTTTTGGATACGCGTTTAGCGCGATTAAACTTCGCAAGCTCCGCGCAGCATTAACCACGTTGGGCGTTATCATAGGCATCGCAGCCATAGTGGCTTTGCTGTCGATTACACAGGGTCTGCAGGCTACCTTAACCGGCCAGCTTAACCAGGGATTATCAGCTAACACCTTAATCGTTACACCAGGTACCGGAGGTGCTTTAGCTGGTGCAAGCAGCGGAGGCGGTGGCGGCGGATTCGGAGGCGGAGGAAGCGGTGGTGCAGCTCTTGGAGGCGGAACCAGCAGCAACTCAGGTTTCAACTTATACGTTAACTACACAAGCGAAATCGACGCATTATCGCCAGACATCACGTCTTCGCTCGCCATAATAAGCCGCACAGGATACATCCAAACTGGCACCTTGAATAGGACTGTTACGATTTACGGTGTTGACTTCAACCAGTACTCTCAACTCTACGGCACCACATTTTTAGCCGCAAGCGGAACAATACCCACTAGTCCAGCTGAAACCTCCGCAGTAGTGGGCACACGCGTTAACCAGCCGGGACAAAACGGAACCATATTCTTCGGCGCAGGCGACAGCATCAACATCATCTGGGCTAACGCAACGGTTCTGCCGCCAGTGAACGAGACCTATACATCCAACGTAGCGGGTGTCCTTGGCAAAATCGGCGGTTTCGGCATCGGCGGACCATCAGACACAGGCGTCTACATCCCAATCGACAAGGCAGAGAGCTTCTTTGGAACTAACCAAGCTGACATGATACTTGTCCAGCTCAAGAGCAGCGACAACGCAACCGTCAGCACCGTTTCAAAACTCATAACTGACCACTTCAGCAACCAAGTATCCGTCATATCCGCAACCGCAGTCCTAAGCTTACTCACAAGCATCTTTAGCATTCTGCAACTGTTCCTTGGCGGAATCGCAGCAATCTCGCTTCTCGTCGCTGGCATCGGAATAATGAACATAATGATTGTCTCGCTGATTGAACGTACACGCGAAATCGGCATCCTCAAAGCACTCGGCATGAAGAGCAGAACCGTCCTGACCATATTCCTTGGCGAATCAGTGATAATTGGCTTAATCGGCGCAGTCGTAGGCATTGTGCTCGGCTGGATATTAGCAAACATCACTGCAAGAGTCTTGGGTTCAGGATTTTTCGGCGGAGGCGGCGGATTCACTATAACACCGTTGCTGACTCCAGAAGTGTTTGTGGGCGCTTTAGCGTTCGGCATCGGCGTGAGCGTAATCTTCGCGTTGTACCCCGCGTGGCGCGCCTCAAAACTTAAGCCAGTAGAAGCCTTACGGTACGAGTAGGGCAATCTACTTTTTCCTTTTTTCTTTTAGTTTTTATTACAAACTTTTGAAAAGCTTTAAGAAACCAATATCACACCGTATTCGTGAGGTTTCTATGTGAAACGCTTATACCCAGACCAACCCGTCGTAGGCGTCGGCTCCGTAATAGTCAAAGATGGCAAATTAGTGCTCATTAAACGCGGCAATGAACCCAGCAAAGGCAAATGGTCCATTCCAGGCGGACACGTCGAACTCGGCGAATGCCTCGAAACCGCAGTTATCCGCGAAACCAAAGAAGAAACCTGCCTAGACGCCGACAACCCACGCCTCGTCGACGTGGTGGATAACGTGGATTTGGATGAACAGGGCAAAATCAAATACCACTACGTCATCGTCGACTACCTCGTCCACGTAAAAAGCGGCGACATCCAAGCTGCAAGCGATGCGGCAGAACTGCGCTGGGTGCCCTTCGGCGAAGTGGAAAATTACAATTTGACGGCTTCTTTTCGGGTTTTCTTCACGAAAAACAGGGAAAAACTGGAGAAAGCCACTTCTTATCGATGAAGAACAGGCGAGCCGCGGCGGTACCAATACGCTCAAAAACGCCCTCCAGCATAACTTATGCCATGAGCCGTTTACCCATAAAACCAGGCGTATTTGTTCAAAACATTAGGATTCAGCCGCAGTCAATTGAAGGTGTAAGCACAAGCACCGCCGCCTTTTTAGGGGAAACTCAAGCTGGCCCCAGTGCCCCAACACTTGTCACCAGCTTCACTGAATACCAGAAACTCTTCGGCGGTTACTTTGACGAGGGCAAGTATTTGCCGTATGTTGTTGAAGGGTTCTTTGGGAACGGTGGTAAACGCTGTTTTGTATGCAGCGTGAATGATGGAGATTATGCAGGTGCTCTTGCTAAACTTGAAGCCTTGGATGCCTCTATTATTTATGCGCCAAACGCACAAGCCACAGCAGGTTTAGCTTCAGCGTTGATTAGTCACTGTGAACGGTTGAGGAACCGCTTTGCCATTATCGATTCCATAAAAGGTCAAGACCCATCCAGCGTAACTAAACCAGGTGACTCTTCGTTTGCGGCTTTGTATTACCCTTGGATTTACGTTAAAGAAACTGGGACTGGTCGGTTGTGTTTGGTTCCGATGGGCGGGCATGTTGCAGGAATCTATGTTCACACTGACATTGAGCTGGGAGTCCATAAAGCGCCGTCTAGCCAGTTGGTTAATGGTGCAGTGGGCTTAGAGGTTGTGATGAAGTCGTATCAACAAGACAGCCTGATGCCACAGGGAATAAACAGCATCCGCAGCTTCCCGGGCAGAGGACTACTTCTATGGGGCGCCAGAACCCTGTCCAGCGATTCAGAATGGAAGTACGTCAATTTGCGCAGGTTAATGATTTATCTTGAGCAATCCATCAAGAAAGGCACTATCTGGGTAACATTTGAACCGAACAATGTGTCAACGTGGGCTAAAGTGAAATCGCAAACAGAGAATTTTCTGACGCAAACATGGAAAAGCGGCATGTTGATGGGCGCCAGTCAGCAGGAAGCGTTCTTTGTGCATTGCGACAAAACCACCATGACTCAAAACGACATCAATAACGGGCGAATAATAGTGCTCATCGGTGTGGCAGTCGCCAAACCAGCCGAATTCACAATCTTTAGAGTCGCCCAAACCGTTTCTTCTTAAGTTTTAAATATCAATTTGCCCAACAATGTTTTATGGAAATTAAGGATTTAATCGGGTACAATCATGTTGTCCGCGGGCTCTATTTCGACGCCATGGCAAAGATGCCTTGGAGCGAGGTTGTTGAGCCTCGGGGTTTAAGTTTTAATTCGATGCGGGATGTGTTTTTGCATTTGATGCTTGTTGAGGACCGCTGGATAAGCTATACTATTCCTGGTTGCTTCAAGGAGTGGGTTGACCCTGATTTTGATGCCTTCAAAGATTTCGCCGCGCTCAAACAGTACATGCAGCAAACAAAAGTTAACACTGAAAAGTACCTGGAAACGCTCTCAGAAAAAGAGTTGACGCGCCAAATCGTTATTCCATGGGGCGACAAACCCTGCACCTACATAACCGTCGAGAAAGCCTTAACCCACATGGTGCTCGAAGACATGATTCATTATGGCGAGTTGTCAGCGGCGTTCTGGCAGATGGATTTGGCGGCGCCCTACATGGGATTCTGGCGGTTCAAGCAGGTTCAGCAAGGTTTATAGTGCAATCTATCCATTGTATTTTTAGCGATTTCTAAAAATTTAATTGCAGTGGAGGTGAAATTTTGCCGGATATTGTTGACGCCACAATGGCATCAGGCATGAATAAACTTGCCGACCGTTACCGTGTTTTCACGAACATATTTGGAGCCTATTAGAAACTCATTGCAGAAACCTATAGGGGGTAGGTGCTTCACTAAGGGTGGTAGGTCGCTATTGGCGATTTTCAAGGCTATTAGAATGTTGAATTTCCGTGTCTAAAAAAATGAGAGGGATATTTGAGGAAACAGTTTTGAGTTGAGCAAACCAAAAAAGAAAGGGAGTTACCCGAGGTTCACTGTTGCGATTTCTGACATGTCGGTTAAGCTGGTAAGTTTTACTTCTCCGTTGGAGAAGGTGTAGAGTGTGTTGTCGATGTAGAGTGAGCGTGTTATCCATTCGTTTTGAATGTTGTAAAGTGTTGAATCGTCGCTGAGGTATCCGCGGTTGTTTAGCAATGTCGAGTTTAAGTGAGTAACGGTGCCCTTCAAAGAAAAGCCGCTGTTCGTGTTGATGTTAAAGACGTATGCACCCTGCCAGCTTTCCATGGATGATGTAGCTGCGTCGCTTGTGCTCCCCTGTGGCACAGGTGGAGCTATTTTGCCGTCTCCAAAGGTCGATGTGTAGTTGCTGTAATAGTTGTTTATTGAAACAGGAATAACGAGCAGCTGTTTTTGCAGGTTAAAGAGCAGAGCTTTCGGGTCATTTAACGCGTTGGAGGAGGTGTAATTGCCCTCTACAGTGTACTTTGCTGTTTCCTTGGGGTTGTTTATGTCGGTGGCGTCGAAGAGCGAAAGTTTAAGGTTAGAGTTCTCTGCGCCAGAGCTTATGGTGTTATCTACACCTATGCCGATAACGTGGTTTTCATCGTAAGGCTGCAGAAAACTTGAGTAGCCTGGAAGTTTTAGTTCACCCGCAACTTTAGGAGCCGCTGGATTACTCAGGTCGATTACGAAGAACGGGTCAGTCTGCTTGAACGTCACAAGATAACATTTGTCGCCCATAAAACGCGCAGCATAAATCGATTCACCGTTTGCTAAACCTTCAAGTTTGCCTATGGCGGTTAAGTTCTGGTTTAACACATAGATGTTGTTGGTTCTCGACTGCCAATCCGTGGTAACAGCGATTCTAAAGTTGCCATTGAATTCATCCATCGAATACTGGTTTATTACGTCGCCTGGAACGTTGCCTTGAGCTTCAAAAGCCAATTGCAAACCGTCTATTTTCACCCTGTAAACTGATGTGGTTTCGGTCCCGTTAACGTATCTTGGAAATGTAACGTAGAGGTTGCTTTGGGAAACGTACATTGCGCTTGCGCCACTCATCAACACTGTCATGTTCGTGGGTGCTTGCTGGTCGTTTGCAACATTGATGCCGTAGAAACTCGTGAAGGAATAGCCACTTGATTGGTTCATGTCGGCGTAGTAGATGCTTGTCGGAGTTGCACTGTATGCCTCTCCATCATTGTAGACGGCTGGAACCGTAACGGCGTCGTTGTAAACCCATGCGTTCTGGCTGGTCACTGCGTAAACATAGTTACCTATCATGCGAGAGTTGAAGTAGCTGCCGCTGACGGTGAAGTTACGTGTTAAAACTGGGTTAGCCTTGTTTGAAATGTCATAGATAGTTATGGATGTGGATGCGTCGCTGGAGAATGGCATAATCATAGAGTACATTGGAATGACACCGTACGTTTGGTATTGGCTCGATAACACCACGAGTCGATTGCTATCGTTACTAAGAAAAAGCCCCTGTGGAGACGTGTTGTTGCCAAGGTCGATTTTAGACACAACTTTGGGGTTTTGTGGGTCAGCGTTTAAAATGAAGACGTTATTGCTTGTTTGCGAAGAGTAACTGTAGATATAGCCGTAATTGCTGTTTTGAGTGCTGGATAATGTATAGATGTATTGTCCATCTGTTTTCACGGTGTCGGATTCATCTACGCCGGCAACCTGAATGTTAGTGGTTGAGTGGTCAGCTGTTAAACCATTCGTGCCGTATGAAATATGTGCCGGAACAGGAGCAAAACCTGAACTCTGCGGGGTCTCAACGCCATACTCAAAATTAGCTGAACCGCCCAGCGTGTTGCTTACAAGGTAATTTTTGAGTTCAGCTATCGAAGAAAAAGTTTTCATGCCTGAAACAGGTGGTAACTGGGAAATTTGAAGGACGGGCAAAAGCGACGGCGATGAACCAAAAGTGTAAACCATGGAAATAAGAACAATTGCGAACATAACTGCTGCGATTGCGTAAATACTTGTTTTTCTTCTGACTTCTTTTTGCACCATACTTTTTTTCTCCGTGGTAGATGTTACGTGACCATTTTATTTTATCCTAAGCACGCGAACAACCTGTACTAACATTTAGAATGGCCTCATTTCCCATATGCGGTAAGCTTCATACCAGAATACCGCGCATACGATGGCGCCAAACGAAATGATGAACAAGTTGTCACGGGTAAAACTGTTAACTATAATGAGCAGGTAAGCCGCGTAGAAAACGGTTGAGAACAGGGCGTAGAAGAAGAAACGTGGAAAGAGCAGTTTCCCCAGTTTCACGTAGTGACGAAGCACACCAATTTTTACTTGTCCAACCAGCAGGTAGTGACCGCCGACTTCCTGCTTTTCAACCAACCCCAGTTCCCGTAGCTGTTCAAGATGGTGGAAAGCGATGCTGGGGCTGCTAAAATGCAGGGCACGTTGAACTTCGCGCACACCTACGGGGGCGCCGGTTTTTAGGAGGAACCAGTAGACTTTCCATGCTTTGCCGCGCAGTGAATACTCGAGGTCTGCTTCGTTGTTGCCGTTCAACCGTAACCACTCAGACCATAGAGATTACTGGCTGGATATAAGTCCAGTTATTAGAACAGAGTTTTCTGCAATTCAATCAACCAAAGCAGTTAAGGTTTTTGCGTTTTTCAAAGTTAAAACTGGACAAATCAAAGACAAGGACGGCAAAACGAAATAAGGACGCAGGACAGTTTGATAGTGAGGAGGGTTCAAAATAAAAAGCAAAACAAAAAACAAACCGAAAAGTGAAAAACAGACAAACCAAACAAAAAACAAAGGCAAGAAGGAATGGAAGCAAAGATAAAAGAAAATACTGATGCAACCACAGAAATGAGCAGGATTTGAACGTGGATTCAGCAGTTTATGGCTTCCAAAAATCCATATACATTTGAGCGCAGCAATACGATGAAAAAGCCGTGTTGTAACCCTTGTTTTTTGAGTATTCAATCGCTGTTTCGCTGGGGAAAGCGATTGCATCTACCCCAGCCTTCAAAGCTAAAACGTCGGTTTCACCGCGGCTTTTGCCTTTTGGCCGCATGCACCCCAGCACCAGAGGCGTTTTGGGAAACATCTGGCGTGCAACCGCGGCGACTTTGGCGATGTCAGCGGGTTGTGGCGGCGGCGTCTTAGCCATGGCGGTTCCACGTATGGGCATGAACGCGATAATCACCAGCGCCGAAGGCTTCTCCCGCTGTATCATCTGGAGAGCGCGTAGTTCACCGTCGAGTTTGCCTTCGTTTAACCCGACGATGACGTGAGGCACCAAATTCAGTTTAGCCTGCGACAGCGCCCAAAGCGAATCCGCATAATCCTGCACTGTGACTTTGAGGTTGAAGATTTTCCCGACGGTTTCAGCCGAACCCATCACGTCGATTAACGCGGCATCAACCCCCGCAGCCTTGAGTGCACATGCAGTTTTCTGTGTAATTATTCCCGTATGAACAAAAACTGTCAAGCCCAGTTCCCGCTTAAACCTTTTCAGAGCGGGCACAAACTCGTCAAGAGGCACCGAACCGTCGGATAAGCATCCGCCGCTTACAAGACAGCCCACCGCGCCATCCCTTTTCAGTTTCAAGCCCAATTCGTACAGCTCGGTTGGTGAGAGCGCGGGATGCATGGTTTCAAGGACTGTGCCGCCGCAGTGTTTGCAGTTCAAGGCGCAGGTGTTGCCCGTGACGGAGATGGTTGGGAACGCCGTTGTTGAGGAGCAGAAATGCGTGGTTTTGTAGTAGGTGAAGCTGGGGGCGTAGAAGCGGATTTCGCGGCTCCTCGGCTTGAAAGCGCCTGAGTCCAGTAGACCACGGAGTTCTTTTTCGTTTAGGTTCCAAATCTCTTCAGGCGTTGGCTGCAGCATAGTTTTCAAGCAAAGAATCCGTCGGCTGCCTTAATAGTTTACCGCAAACCCAATTTCACCGTTCAAAATAAAGAGTTAGGTGTGGTCGTGTTTGCTTAAATCCTCAGCTTTTTTGCCAAATCTCCTCGAGAAGAACTTGCGGATTTCCTCAGCGAACACCACGACGAGCGCCAGCGAAATCAAGAATAGCCAGTCAGTTAAGCCCAACGCGACTGTTCCAAACACCTGTTGCATCAGCGGCACATACACAAGAAACGCCAAGATCGAAATCTGCGACACTATGCCCGCAATTATCCACTTGTTGGTTTTGAGGCTGGTTTTGAAGATGGATTGTTTGCTGGTTCGGCATGCCAGGACGTTTCCTGCCTGCGCCACTACTATGCCCGCGAACATCATGGTGACACCTTTGAGGTAGAGTGGGCTCGCTGTTATTCCTTTTACTCCAAACTGCCAGTTGCTGGGCACGGCCATTCCAATGTGCCATGCAACTTCACCTGGACCGCCTGCAGCCCAAGCGTTTAGGCACCCAATCATGGCGCCTGCAGCGATGATTACTCCAATGAACACTGAGCGGATGAGGACTCTGCGCGTAAACAGTCTTTCTTTGATGCTTCGAGGCGGCTCCTGCATGATGCCTGCTTCTGGAGGTTCACGGCTCAACGCTAAACTGGGGATGACGTCTATGGCTAAGTCTATAGCTAAAACCTGCACCACGAGCAGCGGCAACGGAATACCCAGCGCTGCGTAGAGCACGAATGGAATGAGTTCTGCCCAGTTGTGGCTGAACACGTAGACAATGAATTTGCGTATGTTCTCATAGATTGCTCTGCCGGATTCGACTGCTTTCACAATCGACGCGAAGCTGTCGTTTAAGAGCACGATGTCGGCGGCTTCCCTTGCAACATCCGTGCCTGAAGCACCCATGGCGACGCCGATGTCAGCTTCCTTGAGCGAAGGTGCATCGTTTGCTCCGTCCCCTGTAACTGCAACGATTGCGCCGCTTTTCTTGAGAACTTTAACTATGTGAAGTTTCTGTTCAGGGGCAACCCTTGCGAAAATAACGTTGCCTTTCTTGACTTCGTCAACGATTGCTTGGTCACTTAAATCTTCTAAGTCCACACCCCGTATAACTTGGGCTAAGCCCTTCTCAACTATGCCTACTTCTTGGGCGATAGCTTGGGCAGTTGGACCATAATCGCCTGTAATAATGACAGTTTTGATTCCTGCTTCCTTAGCTTTTTGGACGGCGCCTTTTACTTCTTTTCTTGGGGGGTCGCGCATTCCAGCTAACCCGACGAAGGTGAGGTCTTTTTCGTTTTCTTCGCTTTTCTTGTAGTCACCCTTGGGGATTTGTTTGTACGCAAACGCGATAACGCGTAAGCCTTCGTTGGCGAATTCATGGATTCTTGTTTCTATCCAATCAAGGTTCTCCTGGGTTAAGTCTTCAACGTTGCCATCCACGAAAACTTTAGTGCATAGGTCCAGGATGTTTCGCGGGGCGCCTTTAGTGTAAATCAGTATCTCGTCGTTTACCTCATGGATTGTGCTCATGCGTTTGCGTTCAAAACTGAACGGTACAATGTCGATGGTTGGTTTCTCTTCGATTAACTCTTCGATTATTTGGCCGTACTTGAGTGCCGCAACGAGCAGTGCACCGTCAGTTGGGTCGCCAATTACGCTCCAGTTCTTGTTCTTGTCGGATGGCGGATCGATTTTGGCTCCGTTGCAAAGCGCCGCAATTTCGAGGATTTTGTCAAGTGATTTTGTTTCGCCTTCTTCAAGGGGCTCCCCGTTTATGGAGAAGTCGCCCGCTGGCATGTACCCTAACCCTGAGACTTCGATTACGCGGTCTTTGGTCCAGAGTTTGTTAACGGTCATTTCGCCCTTGGTGATTGTCCCTGTTTTGTCCGTGCAGATTATTGTGACGCTGCCAAGGGTTTGAACCGCTGACAACCGTTTAACCAGAACATGTTGTTTGACCATTTTGAGCACGTTGATGGCTAAGGCGCTGGAAACGGTAACCTGCAAGCCTTCAGGGACACATGCCACCATGACACCTATCATGAAGAGAAAACTGGTTTGATAATTAACATGCAGAAAAATGAAACTAGCTAAGAAGAAAGCTGCGCCCACAACAACAGCTATTATGAAATCGTACTTTGCAGTTAACGCAATTTCCTTCTGCAGGGGGCTGTCAGCTTCTTTGATGGTCTGGGTTAAACTGGCGATTTTGCCAAACTGTGTTTCCATTCCCGTGGCGTAAACAACAGCTTTTCCCTGACCTTTCGCCACGCTGGTACTCATGAAAACTAGGTCAGGCGCATACAAGAATGCTTTCTCGACAACTTTGACGGGTTCAGCAACCCGCGGCTGTGGTTCAGATTCCCCAGTCAACGGCACGTTATTTGTCCATAAATCAAAAACTTCCAACAACCGAGCATCAGCTGGAACACGGTCGCCCTCCTCTAATTGGACGATGTCTCCTGGAACAATCTCTTTAACGGAGATTTTTTTGAGTTCGCCATCTCGGAAAACTTTGGCATACTCAGGCATCCAGCTTTTGAGGGTTTCCATGGCTTTTTCTGCGCGTGCTTCTTGGAATATGCTGACGAAAATGTTGACGAAAACTACTGCTAAGATGATTAGGGCAAGTTCTATGCTGCCGCTGACGGCTGATAGACCTGCGGCTACGAGCAGGAGGATGCCGAATAGGTCTTTTAGGTGTGTGATGAACTTGTAAATGAATGGAGGCTGCCTTTTCTCGGAAAGCTGGTTTAGCCCGTATTTTTTTAGGCGAAGTTTAGCCTCAGCGCTTGTTAAACCGTTTTCTGTTGTGTTTAGGTCCTTGAAAACCTCGTCAATCGGCAAAGAAGCAGCTTTTTCCAATCTTATTCCGCCAAAACCTCAATGATGATTAGTTAATAACAACCCCGATTATAAGTAAAGATGTCAGGTGCTAAAGACTCTTCAGATAATGTGTTATTTTCCTGAGCAGCACTTGGATGGTACATTCATATCCTCAACGTTTAAACTTTCATCGTCAATTTTGACGGTTTAATTCGATTTTATTGTTGATTGTTGCATTTAAAGTAATCGCAGAACGAGCAGTCTTTAAGTCGAAAGAATTGGTGTTTAATGGTGAATTGTATGCAAGTGCTTTATGCTTAATTTAAACAGTTTCTTCTCCTTTAGCCTTATCTTCTTTTGCTTATACAAAAATAAAATAGATTTATTCTTTTTTGCAAATTAGCCTTAACCAATTTGCAAAATTCCATTAGCTGCAAACTTGAGCTTACAAACGGCGTAAAACAAGAAAAAACAGGTTAAAGCTTGACAAACAACTTTTTTTAGCTCAATATTTTTTGAGTATTCATGCCATAAAGTTAATAGGCTACAAACTCAATTTCCATGTAGCTTACCCCAATTTCATGAGAGATTAAATAATGATTCAAATAATTAAAAAACAAGTCTTTCAAGTGATAAATTCAATTAATTTGGAGTTTGTATAGTTATGGCGCGCTATAGGCAAACAGACGAAATTGTAAAACTAATGGAAACCCCCTTGTTTATTCGCAACACCAGCATCATCGCCCACGTTGACCATGGAAAAACAACTTTGGCTGACAGTCTTCTGGCAGCGGCAGGCATCATCAGCACACAAACCGCGGGGCAGAAACTGTTCCTTGACTCATGGGACCTTGAGCAGAAACGTCAAATGACCGTTTTCGCCTCAAACGTCAGCTTAGTTCACACCTATCAAAATCAAGATTACTTAATCAACCTCATCGACACACCCGGCCACATTGACTTTTCAGGAGCAGTAACAAGAAGCCTTCGGGCAGTCGACGGCGCACTCGTAGTTGTCGATGCAGTTGAGGGACCAATGACCCAGACCGAAACCGTTCTGATGCAGGCTCTAAGAGAACGAGTAAAACCAATCTTATTCATCAACAAAGTCGACCGTTTAATCAAAGAAATCAAACTTTCCCCCCTAGAAATCCAGAAGAAATTTGCAAAGATTCTCCTACGAGTTAACACTTTAATCGAGAAATATGCACCTCTCGAGCACAAGAAAGATTGGCAAGTAACAATCGAAGACAGCCGCGTAGCATTCGGATCCGCCTTGCACAAATGGGGCTTAAACCTTGACCATATGAAAATGAAGAAAGTCTCCTTCCAAGACATCATCGATGCTTACACAGGTGACCCAATTGAAGTTGGCAGAAAAGTCGACGAACTCAGCAAAAAAGCTCCACTGCCCGAACCAATTCTGGACATGTTCGTTAAACATCTTCCAAACCCCTATGAAGCTCAGCCCTACAGGCAGCCCCAGATTTGGCCAGGCGACGTAACCAGCCCAACAGGTATAGGCATGGCAAAAGTCGATCCTAAAGCACCTTTGCTTATGTGCATCTCAACCATTGAAGTTGACCCACACAGCGGAACCGTTGCAATCGGCAGAATATTCAGCGGCTCAGTCGAAAGAGGCAAAACTGTTCAGCTACTGAGCAGCAGCCAAAAAGGCACTATCCAACAGGTCTTCATGAGTATGGCAACTGACAGAGTTTTCATCGACCGCGTGCCAGCAGGCAACATTGGAGCCATTTCTGGTCTTCCATCTATCCACGTCGGAGAAACCATCGCTGAAGAAGGTGCAGAGGTACACTCTTTCGAAGGCTTAAACTACGTTTCAGACCCCGTCGTAACCGTCGCTGTTGAGCCAGAAGACGTCAAAGACTTACCATTATTCGATAAAGTAATGCACAAACTCACAACCGAAGACCCCAACTTGCACTTCACCATGAACAAAGAAAGCGGCGAATTCCTCCTATCAGGTATGGGTGAACTTCACCTTGAAATCACCGCTTACCGAATGCAGGAAGCAGGATTAAAAGTCAAACTCAGCAAACCAATCGTCATCTTCAGAGAAACCATCAGCCACGATTACAAGGGACCAGCAATCATGGGTAAAAGCCCCAACAAACACAACAAACTCTGGATAACCATCGACAAGTTATCTAACGAAGTCATCGAGGCAATTAAATCTGAAAAAGTCACTGACATGCAAAGCAGAGATGAACGCGCAAAAACCCTCAAGGCCTTAGGCTGGTCACCAGACGAAGCCAAAGGAGCTGTTGCCGTAGAAGAAAACTGCATACTCTGCAACCGCATCCGCGGACGCCAATATGTAGAAGAAATCATCGACCACATCAAAACAGGATTCCGAGAAGCAGTCCACACATCACCCCTCGCCAAGGAACCTGCATACGGCTTAAAAATTAACCTTGAAGACATAACTCTCCATGAGGACCCCGTCCACCGTGGACCAGCACAAGCCATCCCCATGACCTGGAGACCAATCTACTGCGCCATACTGCTAAGCGACCCCAAACTGCTCGAGCCACTCATGAGTTTCGAATGTAAAGTTCCAAGCGAATATGTTAGTGCCGTCATCACAATGCTGAACAAACGCCGCGGAAAAATCCTCGACATGCCCTCAGAAGACGACATAATCACCGTTAAAGCAGAAATGCCAGTTTCAGAAAGCTTCGGCATAGCTGATGAACTGCGCGGTTCAACTTCAGGCAGAGCATTCTGGGCTACACAGTTCAGCCGCTGGGCATACGTTCCAGAACAGATGCAGGCAGAAACCATCAAGAAGATTCGCGAACGCAGAGGACTACCACCGATCCCGCCAAAGCCAGAAGAATACTTCGAAAAAGAATAATCTTCTTTTTTTACCATTTTTAGTTTTTAATTATTTTTTTGTTTGCAATTTAGAACTTTGCCGTTTATTTTTTGGGGTAAGGCTTTAATGCTAATGTCCCCTTAAGTTTTAGGTGACTATTTATGATAATTGGAATCTGCGGTAGCCCGCGTAAGCAAGCAACGGAGTACGTTCTTGAACAAGCCCTCGCCACGCTTAGGGAAAAAGGTTATGAAACCACTTTGTGGTCAGTCCATGGAAAATGGGTAGATTACTGTACCCACTGCGATTACTGCTTAACAAACAAGGAATGCGTCGTCCAAGACGATTTACAGGAACTCTATGCATTACTAACTGGCGCACAAGGGATAATCTTTGCGTCACCCGTCTACAACGGCGGAGTAAGCGCCCAAACCAAAGCAGTTATGGATCGCATGCGCGCCGTTGTTGCCGCGGACAAAAATTTTTTCAAGGGCAAAGTGGGTATGGGCATCGTGACGGGGGGCGACCGCAACGGCGGCCAAGAATTCGCGCTTATGCAAATCCACACGTTCTTCATCATTAACGGCATGATTCCCGTGGGCGGCGGCTTTTTCGGAGCCAATTTAGGAGCTACTTTCTGGTCTAAAGATACGCTTGACGGCGTGAAGCTGGATGAAGAAGGCTTCCGAAGCCTCAAGAAGACGACTAAACGGTTTGCAGAATACATCGAAAGGTACGGCGTGAAAGATGGCGGAAAACAAAGTTAAGAAACTTAAGGTTGCCTGGGGCATCACGGGTGCAGGCGACAAAATAGCGGAAATCATCGAAACCATGAAAGACCTGCAACAGCAGTGTCAGGACGCTGTGGAAATTGACGTGTACATCTCTAAGGCAGGCGACACCATGCTCAAATTCTACCGCCTCGACGAAGAACTCAAAAAAAGCTTCGCGAAAGTCAACGTGGAATCCAACGCGAACTCGCCTTTCCTCGCGGGTATGGTGCAGAGCCGCAAATATGAGTTCCTTCTCATAATGCCCGCGTCGTCGAATACGGTGGCGAAGCTGGTTAACGGCATCGGCGACACGTTGCTAACGAATTCGGCGCTCATGAGCCTCAAAGCCTTCGTGCCCGTATGGGTCATGCCCGTAGACTACAAGGAAAGCGTAATCTATACAAAGTTGCCCAACGGAAAAGAGATGAAGCTGCGAGTACGCAAAGAAGAAGCCGACCAAGTGCGCAGGCTGACAGCCACGGAGGATGTGCGTGTATTCGAGAACCCCCAGAAAGTCCGCGAGGGCTTCTTGGAGTGGCTAAAAACAATTCAACAGTAGAGTTTTTTGTTCAGTTTGCTTAAAGAAACTCGTTCTTTCCATGTTAAATCAGAAAAATTTGTTTTCTTGACAAAAAAATACTGCGTTGGGGAGCCGGATTTGAACCGGCACACCCGTTTGGTTTTCTCTGTTTAGTTGAATTCTTTTCTTTCGAAGAGAATCAAGCCCACGACTGCGGTGATGACGAAGTAGATGCCCATGATAGCGAGTCCTTCGGGAATTGTTGCGTTATACGTGGTAAGGGTGGGTCCGCCTCCTCCTGGACGCAGGCTGGCTGTGGTTATGTTGGGTGGATAGGGCGATGTTAACACGTTGCCGATGATTTGGGAGCCATATGTCAAGATGAACCAAGGCTCAATTTGGACAAGCCCCGCGACAAGTTGTTGAATCAGCGTGAAAACGAACAGGAACAGAATAGCCGTAAGCAGAATAGACATGGAACTGCTTTTGAACAGCGAGCTGAAGAAGAATGTGAAGCCAAGAACTGCAACCAGATACAGTAGAGCAAACAGCAATGACTCGCCGAATTGACTGGGCACACCTGAGAAGTAGTATAAGCCGTTCCCTAATGTTACAGCCGTGAATACTCCAAGGATGGCGATTGAAGCTATGAATGCTGCAATCCATTTTCCTATGTAGATGGATGAGCGCCTAATGGGGTTTGGCACTCCGAAGTACCCTGTTTTGTTCTGGAATTCACCTGAAATTGCGTCGCCGCCAAAGAAAATGCCGGAAAGAATAATCACAAATGTAACCGATGTTCCCCACCAGCTGCTGTAGAAGCCCAGTTCAGACGTTAGAAAGCCCGCTGGACGGTAATATCCCACAAGAACCGTGAGCAGCACACTTATCAGCGCTGTTATAGTCAGCATGATAAAGAAACGTCGGGATCTTACGTAGTCAAGAAGAGTGTACTTGGTGATTATGCCCACCTGGGCAATGCTGCTTGGTACAACATTTTTTGATTCAAAGTTTGTTTGGGTCATTTTTATCACAACGTAGCGGTTATGAGTTTAAGATAAACATCTTCAAGTTCAGATGACGCAGGTTTGTAGCTGACAACGCCAATGTTAAGTTTGACTATGTCGTTGAGGAGTCTTTCCTGCACTTCTAAGCCTCCGCTGAAGCTTATCTTGAGGTCTTTGTCGCCTATTTTTTCTGCAGCAACCACATCGGGAAAACCGGCTATGGTTTTGGTAACGATTTGGTTGTCCACTGGACGCATCAAACCTACTTCGACAACGTTGTTTCCTCCTGAGAACTTTGCTGTCACATGGGGCAGGGTGTCGTAGATGATTAGTTTGCCGTGGTTTATCATGGCGACTTCGTCGCAAACGTCGGAGACTTCGCTTAGGATGTGTGAGCTCATAAAAATGAGTCTGTTTTTGCCTTTGAGCGCTTTGATGATATCCCTGACTTCGCTCATGCCTCTGGGGTCAAGCCCGGTAGTTGGCTCGTCTAACAGAACGACTGTTGGGTCGTTGAGCAAGGCTGAGGCTATGCAGATTCTCTGTTTCATGCCCTTAGAAAACTTACCTACTCGCTTGTCAATCCATTCTTCCATGCGTAGTTCAGCTACGACGTCTTCTACGCGCTTCTTTCTTTCCGTATGCGGTATTCCCCGTATCTCCGCAATCATCGTCAAGGCTTCTCTTGGCGTAAGAGACGAATAAATTTCTGGGGTTTCAATGAGTGTTCCCACGGAGGCTAAAGCTTTTTTCTTTTCCGTGTGGACGTTTACGCCGTTAATCAGGGCTTCGCCTTTAGTTGGCCTGATTAGGTCTGTGAACATTTTTAGGGCGGTTGTTTTTCCTGCCCCGTTTGGTCCAAGGAAACCGACGCATTTTGTGCCCTCAATCTTCAGGTTTAAGCCTGAGAGGGCGGTGAATGCGCCGTACTGTTTTGTTAAGTTAACTGCTTCTATCGATGGCATCGTTATTCTCTTCTTCCCAATCCGTTACGGGGCGGTTGCTTAAAAGGCAGACTCATCGAGAGGGAGTTTCCGTTGCGCTATGTGCGGAGGCGCAACCGGGGAAACTTTAGCTGCCCCACATACTTCATTATCCACGCCACCAGGTCATCGTAGGCTTCGGCACCTTCTTTAGTCAAAATAACTAAGCCGTTTTCGTCAACTACAACAAACCCCTTCTGCGACATCCAAGCTAAATATTTAACAAACTTATCGTACGCTAACCCCGTGGAAGTTGCCAAGGCGGTTTTGTTCATCCTGTTTTTCTCTTTCAACGCCTTGATTATTCGGGCGATGACGTAGAGGTCAGGTTTGGAACTCGGCTCTCCTAAGCTCAAGGCTAAACCACCGCAGCTCCCAAAGAAGCTTATCTAATGCTCTAATCTGTTTGTATCGTCTTGAAAGGTCCTTTCGCAGGATTAAGTAAACTATTAAAACTGAAAGCAGCCCCCAAACGGGTAAACCCAAAAACCCCGTTTTACCCAACACCAGAAAAGCCGAAAGATTACCCAAAAGCCCAACTGTAAAAACCGTGATTAGCCAGTACGCAGCCGCCTTGAGCAGCCCATATAGTGCGTAGCCGACTCGCCCTGAAGAAATCTCGTCAAACGTCTCATCCCAATCCATTTCAAGCAGTATTTTTAGAGCTGAGGGAAAGCCATGTGTAAGATCCTCTTTCCACTCACCTGTTTTGATGGCGTTTACTTTTCTCTGGATGAACAGGATGCCGGCTGCTATGCCCGAGACTGGAACGAGCAGAAGTAAAAGAGCAGTGATAAAAAGCTGCGGCTTATCCAGCGTGGCTACGAGGTTGAGGAATCCCAGCGAAGCGCCGACGGCGAGAAAAACTGCAATTGAGCCCAACACGATTAATGCAAACCGCTTAAAAGCGCCTGCGAGCGCGTTGTATTTTTTAACATGGTCCAGAGTCTCCATCAACTCCGCGACCTGCGCCACAACGTTTTCCTCAGTTAACTCTTGGCTCTTAACGTTTTTCTCTGACATTTCAAAACAATGAAGCTCCATCTTAAGCCAGATATAAACTAAACTCCCCCGCAGTGAGCAAGCAATACAAATACAAACTCGCATGTGTAAATCAGGTAAAGTTCTGGAGGCAAATTCTTGGAATCAGGATATGTAAGAGTAGCTGACACATCAGAAATTCCCATTGGAAAAACCAAAAAAGTCATTGTTCAAAGCAAAGAAATCCTATTGGCAAACGTAAACGGCACCTACTACGCAATAGGCAATGTATGTACGCACCAAAAAGGCGACCTTTCAATGGGAACATTGGAAGGCAGCATTGTTACCTGCCCAAAACACAAGGCGCGCTTCGATGTCACATCGGGCAAAGTGGTTTCGGGTCCAAAAATGGGTTTGTTCCACCCGAAAATCGCGGATGAACCCGTCTTCATCGTGAAAACCGAGAACACTGACATCCTGATTAAACTCTGATTTTCTGCGCCGTTCTGATGCTTTCTGCTTGGTTTGGCGAAAGTATTTTAACCCAGCCCTTTTATCTTGGAAGCAATTCAGGATGGATATTCGCCGTGCCGTTCCAGAGTGCAGTAGAATATGTTCTAATGCGGTTTGTCCGTTTGTTTACAAGGTTGCCCTTGCGTGGATTTATTCATCTGGTTTCGCAGACGGGGAATTTCACGGATTATTTTGTGGGTTTCGAGAAGAACCGTGCGGTCAAGGGCATTTTCGGTGCAGATACTGAGCGGGTGCTGGCGAATTTGAAGGTGGATTTTATCTGGTTTGGCTACATGGGCGTAAGTGACGACGACGGGCACTTGATGGTGAACAAACAGTATCTTGCCACGGGCAGCCGACAAGACATTTACCTCGATGTGGTTCATGAACTCTGCCACGTTAAGCAGCACATGGAAGGCAGAGACCTTTTTGACCCCCGATTTGACTATGTGGATCGCCCCACAGAAATCGAAGCCTACCGCTACGCCACGATGGAGGCTAAACGCATCGGGCTTGGCGCTAAGGACATCCGCGTGTATCTGAAAACTGAAATGATGAGTACAAAAGCCCTCGAAAAACTCATCGCCAACATGGGCGTCGAACTCGAATAAATTCTACCTCGACTTCTGCCTCTCAAGCCTAGCAGACTTCTTATCCTTACGCTTCGCATTCCTATCCTTCTTCTTTATCGGCTGAGGTTTACCGCGGTCCTGCTCTCCAGTTTCTCCTTTCTTACTCATATCAAAGTCTCCATCAACATAAAAATGGGTTATTGGGGTTCTTGAAGTTATCGATGCTGCAAAAAAGTTTTGAGTGCCTAAGAAGGGAAACTCTGAAACGGTAAATGGCGGAGTTGGCAGAAAAGAGACTGTTTAAGGGATAGTTACCAAAAACGCTTTTATGTGTCTGTTCCCATGTTGTAAAAATAATTGGGGTTGTAGTATAGCCAGGTAGTACGGCGGGCTCCAGAAAGCACTGATTGCTTGACCCGTAAGGGGATGACGAAATTCTGGAGCGGTCTACTTTGGGGAAACCCGTTGGTCATCGGTTCAAATCCGATCAGCCCCACCATTTACTTTTAACCTAAAACTTTTGCTAAATCCACCAGCTTCAACTTAATTGCAGTCTCGTCTAAGTTATGGCTAACTTTGCTTAAATATTCGTCTGTGCTTGCAGGCACCAATAAAAATATTTACATAAAAATAACAAGCAAAAACAAAGCTACTTGAAAGAAGCTAAAACATATTTCTGAAGACGCGACCCAGACGCCTTCAAAACTTGCAGGCTATGGCGAAGCTGAGCATCACTGATGGATTTCTCGTACAGCTGCTGTTCAAGCTCACTGCTAAGAGCTGCATTGTACACTTTGATGGTGGTTTTGTATATTTTTGCCGACTTAATTTTGCCCAAATCAAGTCCTTCCTCGGCATCAAGGCAAAAAGGAACCCCTGCATCAACATCCACAGCGTCGAGGTGGCGTTCTCGACGGTTAATGTTGACAACTAAAAGTTTTTTCTGCACAGTTTCAGTGTACTTCCAATCGGGATTTTGCATACCAATCAAACCCATAAGCAGTAAACTAACATTTTACCTTAACTGAAAATTTCCCAGAAAAAAACGACTGACAAGAAAATTTAAATTTCGGAACCAGTTCCTCAAACCTGTCTATACTACGTTGGTTATATCCCCGAACTGTTTTTCGGACTTATTTTTTATTTGGAATTAAAAGTCTGCAGAGATGCTGTCTGGGAACAATCCCCATTCACTGTTCGCATCGTAATGTCCAATTTTGGTGTTGCAGCTGTAACAGAAGACCTCTGTGAAGCCTTGACCATTATCTTCAAATCTTCCTTCGTCTTCTTTATCGTTTTCATCGACCGTCCATTCGAGAACCTTTGTCACCTGAATTTGTATAATTGTCAATAACTTGTGGCATTTAGGACATTTTACGGGTTTCTTGAAATCGGTTGAGATTCTACTCCCTCCTTTTACCGTTGATACTCCATATAATTTACCAAGGCCAAGGCCATTGCAACTAGTGTATAAGCTTTATGAGGCCATTGTATTCTAAAAATTTTACGCCAACACAAAAAACTGAAAAAGTTTTTGTTCACTTTATTTTTCCTAAATTATGTGACCGTTGACTCCATTTTTCTCGTAGACTTCTAAGATTTGAGTACAAAAATCTTGAAGTGCCTTGTCATCGTTGGCTTTTGCCAATTCGTACAGTCGTATGAAAAAACGTTTACCGGATTCTGTTTGTTTGTAGTTTTTCTTAATAAAATTATGTTGAGCACATAAGGTTTCATCATTTTCTATTGTTGCCTTGCCACCTTGGTCTTTTGGCTTTATGTGATCAACCTGTAATTCTTCACCGTTGGCAACACTACTACCACAAACAACGCATCGATAATTGTCTCTTTTCATAATGGCTTCTTTTTGCGCAGGAGTAAAATCCTCTAAGTCTCTTTTGACAACGAAATCGGGGTCATATCTGTAAATTCCTTTTGCAACCTTAATAAGTAAACAATCTTGCGATAGTCTTCTTATTCCTCTATAGGGGGTAGGCACTTCGCTAAGGGGGTGGGTTGTATTGGCAGTTTTTTGGGTCAATACATGTTGAAAATCAACGTAGGCTCTGAAGAGTTAGGTGAGATTTGGGTAAAGTAAATAAATACTTGCATGTACCTCTCCGTTTAACTGGAGCAAAAATCATTGCAGCCCCCCACTAAGCCAAAACTAACTTGGAAATCAGTGGTTTTTCCCTTGCTTGGAGTATTGGGGTTTTTCCTCTACATCTACCTGTTCCACGTGGACATCTTAGACATCATCGGTAAAGCGAAAAACGCAGATCCAGTCATCTACGCTGTGGCGATACTTTTCGGTTTGCTCGAAGTGTTTTTCTTCACGATTTCATGGCGTGTACTGGCTAATTACCTCAAAATCAAAATAAGCGTTTTCAGAGCTTACCTCTACGTTTGGTACGGCATATACGTCGACACCATCGTTCCAGCCCAATCCGTAAGCGGAGAAGTAACCCGAACGTACCTTTGCACACGAGACAAATGCGGCCCCTTCGGAAAAGTAGTAGCTTCACTCTTCGCCCACCGCCTATTAGGCATGGTTCTAAACGTCGTGGCACTAATCGCGGGATTAGTGCTCCTAACCATCGGCGGCGAAGTCAACTCATTAATCTTCAACGCACTCATATTCGTCGCAGCCGCAATCATAGGAATAATCGGCTTAATGCTCACACTATCCTACAAACAACAATGGACCCTCAAAGTAATCAACTACATAACCAACTTAATCCACAAAATCACAAGAGGAAAATGGGCACCAAAAAACCTCCAAGAACAAGCAACCGAAATCACCGGACACTTCCACGAGTCAATGGTGGAATTCAGCCACAACCCAAAAGCATTAGTTGGCTCAGTTTTCTTCCTCGTAGTCTCCTGGGCTTTCAGCTTAAGCATCCCATTCCTCGTATTCGAAGCTCTCGGACACCCCGTTACATGGAGCATAATCATCGTCACCTCAGCCATATTCTTAGCCATCAAAGCAATCCCAATAGGCATCCCGTTTGAAGTGGGACTCCCCGAAGCAGTCATGACAACGCTGTACATTTCGATGGGTGTTTACGGTCCTTTAGCGGCCACAGCCACGATACTTGTGAGAATCATAACTTTGTGGATGCGTTTCTTCATCGGTTTTGGCGCTCAGCAATACCTTGAACTGAGACCCGCAGCAAACCATGGTGAACCTGCGGCAGAAACAGAAAAAACTAAAATCTCACCTCAACCGTAATATCCATTAGATAAGCAAAATGGAAGTTAAAATCGAAACCGCAAACATCAAACTCCTCGACACACTCTATCGAATCGAACAGCAGTGCTTTGACGAGGAAGCTTTTAGCAAACGACAAATCACCTATTTACTCACCGACTACAACACCATTGCCCTCGTAGCCAAAACCGACAATGACATAGCGGGATTCATAATTGCACAAATGGAAGTTGAAGAAAACACCGAGTTCGGACACATAATAACCATAAACGTGACGCCGAACTTCCGACGCTACAAAGTAGCTACTAAACTTCTAGGCGAAATCGAGAATCTGTTAAAGCAAAAGGGCATAACAGAGTGCCGTTTGGAAGTCCGGGAAGACAACAACGCAGCCATAAAACTCTACCAAGCACTATGTTACCAGACAGTGGGCAAAATAGAAAATTACTATGGCAAAAAACACGCTTTGTACCTCAAAAAAACCCTTTAAAAATCAAACATGCAGCTGAGCTCTTATTCTCTTATGGAACAAACGTTTAAAAGAAATGGTGCGTTTTGAAGGGGTTGGTGGGGAGATGGGAGAAACCCGAGGAAGGAAATCTAACGAGCAGACGCTTGTCCGAACCATCGTTGTTTTAATCCGCAATACTACATGGCGATGCGGTAAACTTGAAAAATCCATCGTTAAGCACCTTTATAAGCGTCATGAAAACTTTGGCAAACCTGAAGTTTCAGTTAAGGAAATCATGCTCAACTTGAACATTACCGGCGAAAAGAAAGATGAATGCCTCGATGCCCTGCGTAGGCTTGAGAAAAGAAACATCGTGAAAATAATTATGCCGCTTTAATCTTCTCTTGTTTTTGTTTCAACCATTTCAACAAATTTTTATCGTTAACCATCTGAACTTGGTTTTATTCTTTAAAAAAAGAGAGAGCTACTTTAGCAGTTCCGCTTCAGTCGGCGGCTGCTTAATTAAACCGTGCTTCATCAAAAGCTCCGTTGATTCCCTGGCGTTTCTGATGATGGCTGAAGCGCGTTCATGCAACTCCTGCCTGCTGGGCTTCACACGCGCCACACCCTGCTCGATGGATTTGAGTGCGCATGCGACGGCTTCCCGTGGAAAAACCTCCCATTCCTCCATCCGTGGCAAAATGTCTTTTTCATTTATGCCCCGTTCCTCAGCGAAGTTTGCAAGTTCCGTTGCCGCAGCAATGCACATGTCGTCGGTGATTGTTTTTGCTTTAACATCTAATACGCCGCGGAAAATTCCTGGGAACCCCAAGCTGTTGTTTACCTGGTTTGGAAAGTCGCTTCTGCCCGTTGCAACGACGCGTGCGCCCGCATCTAGGGCGTCCCAGGGCCAAATCTCGGGAATCGGGTTGGCGCAAGCAAAAATTATTGCGTTGCTCGCCATGGATTTTACCCATTCTTTCTTTATGGTGCCTGGACCCGGTTTTGAAGCAGCAACTACTGCGTCCACGCCTTTGAAGGCTGCTGCGATGTCGCCTGTTCTGCCTTCGCCGTTGGTTTGTTGGGTTACATCATATTTCCAGGGGTCTTCTGCTTTGTTGATGTCTGCTCTGCCCTTGTAGATTACGCCTTTGCTGTCGGCGAGAATGATATTACCAGGTTTGATGCCCCATTTCATGAGCACGTAGGCTGTTCTGATGTTGGCTGCGCCTGAACCTACCAGTGTAATTAGGCTTTCTTTGGGTTTTTTGCCCACGATTTTAAACGCGTTAATCAACCCAGCCAAGATGACAGTGGCGGTTCCCTGCTGGTCATCATGCCAAACGGGTATCTGCATTTGCTCACGGGCTTTTTCTAGAACGTGGAAGCATTTGGGTTTCTCGATGTCTTCAAGGTTGATGCCGCCAAACGTCGGCTCCAATGCCTTGCAGACCTTGACGATTTCGTCGGGGTCTTTGGTTCGCAGGCAAATTGGAAAAGCGTCAACGCCGCCCAAGTACTTGAACAAGAGCGCTTTGCCCTCCATCACTGGCAACGCCGCTTCAGGACCAATATCGCCTAGCCCCAAAACCCGTGTGCCGTCGGATACTATGGCAACGTAGTTCCAGCGGTTAGTTAACTCGAAGGATTTGTCGGGGTCAGCTGCTATTTCGCGGCAGACTGCAGCTACGCCTGGAGTGTACCAGACTGCAAAGTCGTCGGTGCTTCTGATGGCGCATTTGGGGATAACCTGCATTTTTCCCTCGTAGAACCGGTGCATTGCGGGAGAGAGCTGCGCGGGTTTCTTGGCTTTTGCAAGCAGCTCTTCGACGGTGGGTTTGTTTTTTTCTGCGGAAACCAAAACATCCTTCTCCTATCCACCGCTAACGTGCGCAGGGTTTTAAGGATTTCCAACCAGCACACGCCAAACCACGCTTGCTGCACCACTTTTTGGGTCTTTATGTGGGAAAAACGGTTTTAAGGATACCACAAGACTGCTTGCAACCTGCATCCTGTTTTGTGTTAGCAATATTTTTCCGCGCCTGTTTCAATGTGAGATAATCATTTTTCATCACATGCACTGCATGGGTCCATATTGAAAGCGCCACGGTGTCCTTGTGAAGCCATGTATAGCTACCTTTTTTTCCACAAGAATCAATGAACAGCACAATGCAATCGGACACTAACATAGCCCAAACCCAGCAAAGCAAACCATCTCTCACATCCAAAAACCCACACCCCCCAGCCCCCAATAAACTATTTTATCAAACAAAAACCATGCAAAACAAGCAAAACACAACAAACCAAAACAAAGTTTATATCTCAAGAAAACGGGTAAGTGCAGGTCTGCCGGTCAAAGGGCACGGGTTCCACCTGATCCCATCCCGAACTCAGAAGTTAAACCGTGTTCCGTTTCCAGCTGTAGTGTGGTCTTAGGCCACGTGAACCTGGGAAAGCTGGCAACATCCTTTCTCTTTAGTTTAACCGAGTTGTCAGCAAAAAAAGAGCTGAACAAAACCACGCGATCACTCACCCACCCACAACATGCGGTTGGTTCAAATCCTGTCAGCCGCGCCAATGAACCCACTCAACTCTGTTTAGGCAAGAGGGAAAATAATATAACCCTTCAATATGTCCAAGCAGGTACATAAGGCAAAAAATAGCGAAGACAAACTTTAAAACTTCTTAGTCAGATAGAAATAATGTGGCGAAAAACTTGAATTTCAGACTTGCCTCAGTCCTATCGTTAATCATTTTTATTTTCTATGTGTTCATTTTAGCATCGATTTTTTATGGTTTTCCACCCGACACTAGTATGGCTAAAGTACCTTCAACCTATACTACATTGTTGGGAATAGGGTTAATTATTTTAAGCGTGGTTATTGCTTCGTTCACATTCATTGATGCAAAAAGCAAAATGTTGCCCTTAACAAAATGGGGAAAAATCTGGATATCTAGCACTATTATTTTTCTTGCTAGTTTTTCAATATTTGTTTTTAGCAATTTTATAATAGGAAATTTAGGAATTGCTTTTCTTTTTTCAATAGTTTGGTTGGCTAGTTCTTTTTTGTCAGCCATATCATATCGAAGGCTTGACAGTAAAATACGCCAACAAGAAAGCGATGACAAACCTTAAAACTGCCAAGCGCCGAAATAGCCTGGAAAACTGCGTTCTAAACTGACTTGACCCCAACAAAGGAAACTTTAGATAATCTCATTCACAGAAGACTTCATCATAGTGCAAAGTACGGAAGGTGGCTGATTAACGTCTGAAAAGTCAATCTCTGAGCGGGCAAAAGAAACGTTGAAATGGATTCAGAAAGAACAGAAAACAAACGGTATAGGAATGGTTGAATCCAGCAAAGTGCCCGACCAGAGTGCGCTGCGTTTTCTTTTGCGGTCGGGTGATGTTTTTGAGCCACAGGAGGGCATGATAAAATCGGCTGTGGAGCCTGAGTCCGAAGAATCTGCAGTTGCCTCAGAGTTTCCTGACCATAAGCCCTGGGTATGGAAAACCCCCAAACCAAAAAGCAAAAACGACAAGCCGGAGCCCTACGAGTTTCTATCCTATCCTGAATGGGATGTGCTTCCAAGTGTGGTTGCGGAGGGGCTTAGGGGCATGGGTTTTGCTGATGCTCCTTTCCTGTTTGAGGGTTTTAGTTACCGTAAGATGGCTGGTGGGGCACTTCGCCGCAGGATGGTGGGTAAATATTCCAAGGAAGAGATGCTGGCGGAGCTTAGGCTCAGGGATAACAGGTCTGATGGGGAGTGGGTTGAATTTGTGAGGGACCTTGGCGACAAGATTTTGGATTATAAGGGTAAATATAAGCAGTTTCCAGAGGTGGATGTTTGCCCTGGTATATTGTTTTATCCGAAGGATGGGAGCTTTAGCTTCACCGAAGAAAAACAAAAAACTTGAGCATCCAGAGTAACTACTATGGAAAAATTAAATAGATAAAAAATCAAAAAAAGAAAATGTTTTCTAAACTCAACACATTGGATGGCTTAGTATCGTGGTCTGTAACCGCCGCCGGCTCCACCGCCGCCGCGTCGATCGCCGCCGCCTCTGCTGTCGCGTCCGCCGCCATAGCCGCCTCCGCTACCGCCGCTTCCGCCGTAACCGCCGCCACCGCGTCTATCTCGTCCGCCGCCGTAACCGCCGCCACCGCTTCCGCCGAATCCGCGTCCGCCGCTTCTGCCGCCGCTTCTGAATGGTCTGCGTTCTTGCTCGTATGTCTTGCTTGAAACGTTGTTTTCAGTGTTAACTTCCACTGTTAGTGGCTCTTTTGCAGCTTCGAGTTTGCCGTATTTACCGATGTTCAGGCGTATGTTGCCTTTGAAGAGTGTAACGTAGCCGTTTTCTATGCGTACAGTGTCTGCTTCGTTGACTTTTTCTATGTTGTCATCCCACAGGGTTAGGTATACTACGCCAGTTTCGTCTCCGATGAGTGCATCGCTGACTTTGTGTGCAGAGCCATCTCTGCCCATTGGAATTTCGCGTATTTCAGTTTTGGATACTACTTTGGCCGTAACGTTAACCGCTTTAGATTCTGGGGTTAAGTCTCCGACTTTTGCTTCTACTGGTTCCTTTTTGTTTTCGAAAAAACCTTCAACAGCCAATTGATTTCACCTATTGTAATGTCTGAGACACAACTTAGATTTCTCTGCACTTAAGTGTTTCGCTCAATGTGTTTTTTATGGATTAAACGTTGCGCATATAAGCAGGAGAGATGTTTCTGGTTTTTATGCGAAGAGCTACCTTAGCTGCCCTGTTGGTTTTGGCATCAATTCTTGTAGCAGGCGCAGTTTGGTTGGTCCTGCTGAATTCTATGCAAGCGCCCACGGATTCTGGTGTAGCGACCATTTACACTTACCATGTCGTCAACACTTATCCGCATGACACCTCCGCATTCACCGAAGGCTTAGTCTTCACCAACGGTTCACTCTACGAGAGCACAGGCGAATACGGCTCATCTTCCCTGCGCCGCGTCAACCTCGAAGACGGAGCAGTTCAGCAAAAGGTTTCAGTGCCAAGCCAATACTTCGGCGAAGGCTTAACAACCGTCAACAACTCGCTTATCCAGTTAACTTGGCAGGAAAAAACAGGTTTCATCTACAACAAACAAACCTTCGCCCAAAAGGGCAACTTCACTTATTCCACGCAGGGCTGGGGCTTAACCTACAACGACAGCGAACTAGTCATGAGCGATGGCTCCTCCAACCTGTACTTCCTCAACCCAGTTACCTACCAGAAAGTCGGGCAAGTAAGCGTCCACGACGGCAACGCACCCATAACGAACCTCAACGAACTGGAATACATAAACGGAAGCATCTACGCCAACATCTGGCAACAACAAAAAATCGCCATCATAAACCCAAAGACAGGCGCAGTCACGGGTTGGATAGACCTCACAGGCATCTACCAGCCAAAAGGCACAACCGACGTTCTAAACGGCATCGCATACGACCAGCAAACCAGCAGACTCTACGTAACGGGCAAAGACTGGCCATATCTTTACCAAATAACAATAACGCCTACAAAGTTAGGATAAATGGAACTTTAGGTTGTTTCAACATGCTAATACTCTGGTTCTGCGCCAATAGGACCTGCCCCATTAGTGATTTGCCGACCCCTATAGGTTCCTGCAATGAGTTCCTAATAGGATCCGAGGGATGTGCACAATTAAAATTTTAATACCTTGCCCTCTGAACTATCTTTGAGCAGCCTGGGATTTGTACCCGATTAAACCATGGTTTGGTGTTTGAACGGTTCCAATTCCAAATTTATTTGGGTCTAATCCCAGTACCTGCCTGCACACTTCAGGCTCAAATCATCCCTAAACAAAGCCTCAACCGCATTAACCACCATGCACACAAGCCCAGCAACAACGATCGCAAACTTCTTCACCAAACCCGCGCCTATAAGCAATCCGACCACACAAAAGCACATAAAGAAAACGCCTTTTTCAAACACCCTGCCAAAAGGTCAGAAATTCAACATGGAAACTGCAAAGAGTTTTTAGTAGGCAGCAAAAATGTCCGCCCAGACATCAGGGTTTCGAGGCTTTGTTTGGAAAACATTTAAAGTGTGTATTTAGACGGGGGTACAAAGATTTTTGTGTCGGGGTTTTTTCTTGGCTTAGGGCCGGTTGCGCGTCGTTTTTCACGGTGTTGACGTTGATGTTGTGGGGTTAGCTGTTTTTCTGCTTTGATTGTTGCAACCAGCCGGGGGAGAGAGTTGCAACAACAACAGCAACAACAACTTCTTTTCTATGCTGTTGATTTAAGCTGGTTTTTTATAATAATGCTCTTTGCATGGTTTTTAAAAAGTCATCGGAGGGGGTCGGCTGCAGCTTCCAACAACAGAACCCGCCAGCAAACACAAAAAGCCTTTGCAAAAACGCTGCAGATTCTTCTTAGAAAAAATCGCCCGCCTAAGCCATAGCATCAAACAACCGCTAGAACAAAAACAGCTAAACACACACCATTTAAACTATTTTTATGTTCACATCATCTATCGCGCCGAATTTTTGGTCGCGGGTCAACAAAACCTCGTGGTTGGCAAGTGCAATTCCTGCGATAAGCAAATCGTTCTCGTTAATCATTCTTCCTTGTTCCCTCAACTCTGTGAAAAGTTTTGCTGATTCTTTGGCGGCGGCTGAATCGAAAGGACTAACGGTTATTTCAGCGAGGAATTCTTCTGCAAGCTGTCTTTTAAGTTTTGACTTATGCTTAAGTAACTCATATTCCGTTATGCAGGTTGCCTTTAGGTCCCCTTTCTCTGCGAGTTCTTGTATTAAGGAAACAATCTTTTTGTCGCCTGCTAAAAAGTCGATAATTACGCTGGTGTCAATTAACGTCATTATTCCTCGTCAAATGTTCGGCCATAATTGGCTTCTCTTTCCGCGGCAATCTGTTTTTTCAGTTCTTCAAGTTTACCTTTTTCATCCTTCATAATGCCTGCGAATTTCATTATATCTGTCTTTTTTTTGTTGGCACAGAGGTTTTCTTTGATTACTTCTGAGAAGCTCTTTTTGCCTTTCCTTTTAGAGAGAAGTTCGTAAACTTCATTTGAAACTGAAATCTGCCTTGCCACCCCAATCCATCCTGCATACATGATGTATACATATCAATTATTTAAATTGCACCAATGAAAAAACCAAACAGCCATCAAAGAAGCATCAGCCGAAGATGCAGGGGTCAGAATAGCGAATACCGTTGACCATAAAAATCTCCAATACAGACCTACCCCTCTACAGAAACAACAACGAGATTCTAAAAGGCACAAAATACGATTACATCGTCAACAGTATTCCTAAGAACTATTCTGCTCCACGATGGTTCTTTCTTCAGGTGTTAACTCATAAATCTCATAAACCGCAGCATCAATTTTTGCATCGATTTCAGCAATTTCCTTTTCAAGCTGCGCCCTTTCATCCGTTAATTTATTGCCTAACGCAACCAGTTTCGCATTCAACTGAAGCATTTTGTTTACAAAACTTATAATCGCGGTTTCCTGGGTTTTTGTCGGAGCCTTTATTGGAACCTGTGAAACATAAACGGGCTTTTGTTCAATAAAACCGCCCTGTCTTTCAGCACATATTGACCTCAAAAAATAAGACATAACTTTTGAGTTAAGTATGCCTAAAACATACTTTGAATCGGTTGGTAGAATGCAGGCTGGTGCGTTAATATAATAACCGATATCTTCATCTAAAGAGAACGATGCCTTGGTAGAAAGATTACCCCACACTATCTTCGGTTTCTCAAATTCTTTATAATAATCAACAGTGTCCTGAATTTCATACCACTTATATTTACCTGGTTTGCGCCCAATTTGTTGATCTTTATTTGTTTTTGGTGTTAATTCGGTCTTGAAACTTTCTAGGTGCTTTAAAATTGATGGATATTGAAGTATATCTATACCTCTTCGGGTAAAAATAATATAGTTCGCCTTAGACCTTATCGAGTACCTTTTTGACTCGGCACCACTTAATACCGGTTTTATTAAATCAGCGTTATTTGAATCTTGATTTATTAGTTCCGTCTTTTTCTTTTCAGCTAAAATAAATGCTTCGTTGAAACCTGTTTTTATCCCGTAATTGATTTTGGCGTTAACATATTCCTCGACAGGTAATCCAGCATTTCTTATTTTATTGATAAGATCGTTTCCTTCTTTTTTCTGAATATTCCACTCTTTTTCCGATAACTCAGATTGGTCAATTGTAAAAGAATTATTTTTTATGTAAACGTCGAGCGCCCCGAAGTCTAATGTTTGAATTTTGCAAATCTTCAATTTCGGATTTTGCTTCTTAATCTTTTTAATAATAATAGACCTTAGTTTCAATTAGGGTTTTAGGGCTGAAACGAAGGTTTTATTAGTAAAAAGACCCAATAATTGTCTTTTAGGCTGTTTGAATGCTAAACTTTAGCACATTAT
>Ga0114951_10001080_pt1 | contig 35366 bp, 28 predicted proteins | sample AM7aDNAmetaG_FD_88677 | JGI IMG/M metagenome (GOLD analysis project Ga0114951, IMG submission 88677) | Freshwater microbial communities from Finland to study Microbial Dark Matter (Phase II) - AM7a DNA metaG | ecosystem: Environmental > Aquatic > Freshwater > Lake | place: Finland: Lake Alinen... | reverse complement strand
GGATTCACCATCACCACAACGGGTAAAAATTTACACTGATAGCAGAAAAATTTTTTTATGCAGCAATGGCACGATTATAAATTTAGTAGCACTAATCAAGGGGCATATCATGCACCATAAATTCGTCGTATTCCCGTTTACCGCCATCGTCGGGCAGGAATTGCTGAAAAAGGCCCTGCTCATAAACGCTATAGATCCCAGCATCGGCGGCGTCCTTATTAAAGGAGACAAGGGCACGGGGAAATCAACTGCTGTCAGGGCATTGGCATATTCGCTGCCGAAAATAAAAATCGTTTCAGACTGTCCGTTTCAGTGCCACCCCGAGAGTCTGAAGCTTATGTGCAAGTCATGCCAGCACCGGTTCGAGCACGGTGAGAAGTTCGCCTGGAAAGAAAAAGCCATGGAGATCGTGGACATGCCCCTGTCGGCAACCGAAGACATGGTCGTCGGGTCCATCGACATCAAGCGTGTGCTCTCAGACGGCATCAAGGCCCTTGAGCCGGGCATTCTTGCCCGGGCAAACAGAAACATCCTGTATATCGATGAAGTTAATCTGCTGGATGATCATCTGATAAATATTCTGCTTGATGCCGCCGCCATGGGGGTCAACAGCATTGAGAGGGAAGGCATATCACTGTATCACCCGGCGCGCTTCATGCTTGTCGGGACAATGAACCCGGAAGAGGGGGAGCTGAGGCCCCAGATTCTTGACCGTTTCGGTCTGTGCGTTGACGTGCAGGCCCTGACCGAAAAAGCGCTGCGCCTTAAAGTCATCAAAAGCAGAAAGGCCTTTGACCGCGACTGCTGGGACTTTGAGGAGGGTTTCAAGGCCGACCAGAAAAAACTTAAAAGCTCTATCGCGAAGGCCCAAAAACTCCTGCCGGACATCATCATAGCCGATGAAAATCTTGAAAGAATAGTCGAGATCACCAGCGGCCTGGGTATAAAAACACATCGCGCCGATATCGTCATTGAGAAAACGGCCTGCGCTCTTGCAGCCCTTAAGGGTCGTAAAAGCGTTACCGAAGACGATATTATCGAGGCTGCAATGCTTGCCCTGCCGCATCGCATGAAGCAGCAGCCTTTTGAAAAGACCGCGCCCCTTGACCGGCAGCAGCTGGAGCAGCTGCTGCAGAATCAGCCCGAAGAAGAAGTCGTTCCCCTTGAAAAAAAAGGGGGCTTAAAAAAAAACTTCGCATTCCTGAACAGCACGGCAGAAGCACGCGGGTCTGAGACCCGCCGTGAAGCAACCAGCCAGGGTCAGTATATAAAGGCTCAGCCAAGTGAGTCTCCGGCAAGCCTTGCTGTTTTTCCAACCATTAAGAAGGCCGTCACCCAGACCGGGGCGCTGCAGGTGCTGCCCGAGCATCTAATGGAAAAAGTGCGCAGCGGCAAAGGGGAGTGCCTGTATATTATCGTGCTTGATGCCTCGTCCTCAATGCGCATCGACAAAAAGGTCAGGCTTGCAAAGACCATGTCATGGCATGTGCTTAAGCAGTCCTATGAAAAGCGCAACCGCCTGGCCCTGATCGTGTTTCGGGGCGAGGAAGCACGGATAACTTCAGCGCCGACCCGCAATTATGAACAAATTCAGGACATTCTGGAACAGCTTCCCGCGGGCGGCAAAACACCGCTCACGCCTGCGATCTTTAAGGCCTTCGAAATGGCCAATAAAGAGAAGCGCGCCGCAGTGACGATCGTGCTTATTTCAGACGGAAGGGCAAATGTGTTTTTAAAAGACAATTTGGAGAATGACCTTGCCCTTCTTCAGCAAACACTGGAAAAGCCCGATCTGTTCATCATCAATGCCGAAGCCCGGCACCGCAGCATTGGAACGCTTGAGGCTATGGCCCGCACGTTCCAGGCCCGGCACATCTATCTTGAGGAGGCACTGTGAAAGAAATTCTTTTACTGACCAGTCTTGACACGACCCTGGCCCTGAAGCATGCACTTGCACATATCACGACCGGTTATGGCCCGGTCTGCAGCTTGAAAAAATTTTACTTTTCGGATTATGAAGCACCCGATGCGAGTTTTGACGATATACAAAACGCCATAGCAGCTGCCGACATCATAATAATTGATACCCGGTCAGATACGCGGGTAAGCCGGGCGCTGCCCGCCTTACTCAAGGGAGTTCGTAAAACGGTTGTAGTACTCATAGGCGTGAGCGCTGAAATATTTGCACTGACCCGGATGGGCAAATTCTCCGGCGAAGCGATGTTTAAAAACGCCGGCGACAAAGAGTTCACCATTGAATCCTATGTAAGGACCAAGCGCTTCTCGGGGCTCACGAAAATGCTGGGCCGGCTGCTGCCCGTCGGGATGCTCAAGGACATGCGAGTATGGGTGCTTGCTCAGGAGTACTATGCCGAAGGGGGCGAGCAGAATCTGGTAAACATGCTCCTTTTACTGCTCAAAGAATATGGGGGGCTTAAACAGATAAAAAAAGTGTCCCCGCCCGAGGTGCGGCCGGGGTTTGGCCTGTGCAGCCCCGATGGCGCCGGGTACACCGACCGTGCCGCCTATGCTGCGGCCATGGGCCACACGGAAGGCCTGCCGCTGGTTGCTGTGCTGATGCATGGCGGCATGTATTTCCGTGATAGCCTCCCGGTTGTCTCGGCCATGCACGAGCGTTTGAAAGGCCGCGTTAATCTTCTGTTTATTTTTTCCATGGTCGAGCACAATCTCGAAGCATTAAATACCTACTGCGATGGGATCGACCTGCTGGTAACGCTCCAGTATTTCAGGCTCTGGGGCGGGCCCTACGGCGGCAGCCCCGAGGGCACCTATGCATTTCTCGAAAAGCACGACGCGCCTCTTTTGATAGGGCTGCGGGCTTTTGAAACCGGCCGCGAGACATGGTTGAAAAACGACCGGGGCATCAGCCCCATAGAAACGACGCTGGGGATAACGCTTCCCGAGCTTGACGGCGCTCTTGAGCCCCTGCTGGTATCTGCTCTTGACACCTATGATGATGCAGCACTGGGAAGGGTGAAAGAGCCTGCCGTCATAACCGAGCGCATTGATAAGCTCTGCAGCCGCATGCTGCGGTGGCTCGCGCTGCGGCATAAGCCGAACGCTGAAAAAAAACTTGCTATACTTACCTACAGCTATCCGCCCGGCGAGGCAAGTCTTGCCAGCGCCGGGTATCTTGATGTATTTTCAAGCCTCACGGTTTTTCTTGAAAAGCTGCGCAGCCGGGGCTATCAGGCAGGTCTGCCTGCTGCAGACATGAAAACGTTTTTTCTTGAGCACGGTATTGTAAACAGCCCTCTTTACACACAGAAACAGGGCATTCGCATACCAGCGACAACCTATAGCCTGTGGTTTCACGAACTGCCCCGTGAGGCCCGCGATGCGGTTATAAGGCAGTGGGGCGAGCCGCCGGGGGCCATCATGGTTGATCACGGCGACATACTGCTGCCGGCCGTTATTCTTGATAATGTTTTTCTCGGCGTGCAGCCCACGCGCGGAGTGCATGAAAATGACGACGCCTCCTATCATGACAAGGGGCTTCCACCGCATCATCAGTATCTTGCTTTCTACCTTTTTCTTGAAAAGGCCTTCGGCGCCGATGCCATCCTTCATTTCGGCATGCACGGCACCCTTGAGTTCATGAAAGGCAAGGAGACGGCGCTTTCTGAAAACTGCTTCCCTGATATCCTCATCGGCACACTGCCCCACATTTACTATTACTGGATTGGCAACCCCGCCGAGGCCACCATTGCCAAGCGCCGCTCCTATGCCCTGTGCATCTCCCACGGCTCGCCTGCCATTAAAACAGCAGGCCTGTATGAAAAGTATCTGCTCCTTGAAGATCTGCTGGACCAGTACCGGGATTCTCCGGCGGGGGAGACTAAAGACTTGATCTCTGAGCTTGCCGCAGAGCTGCACCTTCCTGCTGATGTTGCAGGGCTGGGCCGTGAGCTCTATAAGCTTAAAACCAGGCTCATTCCCTATGGCCTGCATGTGATGGATAAAAAGCCGTCACGGGAGGAGCTGTGCGACTATATTACCGGCGTGCTGCAGTTTGACCGCGCAGTGCCATCCCTCTGCAAGGCAACAGCGCAAAAAAATGGCCTGTCATGGGAGGGTATTAAAAACACCCCGCAGGGCGAGGCCGTGGCGGCTGAAATGCGGCAGGCGGTTGCAGATATGCTGGCTGGTTCTCCACCCGCCTGGCTTGCACCAGACTACAGAGACTATATTGAGCATGTTACCGCAAACATGCAGGCGGCAGCAGAAAGCGAAAACCTCCTGCGGGCGCTTGAGGGCCGCTACATACTGCCTGCCAGGGCAGGTGACCCGGTGCGAGATCCCGATGTATATCCTTCGGGCCGGGGCATGTTTGCCTTTGATCCGCGGCTGATCCCGACTATTGTTGCGGAAGCTCGCGGCAGAATGGCTGCTGAAAAGCTTATTGCCCATTATCATGCACAGCATGGCCGGTATCCTGAAAGTATCGGTATTATTCTCTGGGGCTTTGAAACCATGAAGACCGGCGGCGACACCATAGCCATGATCCTGCACCTTCTGGGCATGCGCATACTCCACAAGAAAAGCCTGTGGGTCAAAGAACTTGAAGTCATACCGCTTGAAGCGCTGGGGCGGCCCCGCATTGATGTTATGGTAACTATATGCGGCATCTTCCGGGATACCTTCGCCGGCCATATCGACCTTTTGAACCGGGCATTTTTAATGGCTGCGCAGCTCGAAGAACCACCTGTTGATAATTTTATCCACAAGCATGCCATGCCCGCATCAGGTGAAGAAACTGCTGTTGCGCCGGTTCGCATATTCGGCCCTGCACCAACAGAATATGCAACGGAGATTACCACCATGATTGAAAAAAGCTCGTGGAGTGAAGAGGTAGAACTATCGCAAGCATTTGAAAATAATATGAATTATGCCTACACGGGTGCCGCGGTGCAGCAAAATGCCGCCGCCTTTGCCGGCATGGCCAAAACCGTTGACATGGTTGCACAGGAGCGCGATACGGTGGAGTTCGATATAACCGATCTTGACCACTATTATGAATTTCTTGGCGGGCTGTCAAAAGCAGCCGCCTCGCATCGCGATGAGGCCGTTGACATCACAATTGTGGATCAGACGGAATCAGAGCCCGAGGTTGAAACTCTGTCGGCTGCCATCGAACGGGGAACGCGATCCCGCACGCTTAACCCGAAATGGATCGAGGGAATGCTGGCCCATGATTTCCACGGGGCCAAGAAAATCAAGGACCGCGTTGAATATCTTCTCGGTTTTGCCGCGACCACCAACAGCGTTGCCGACTGGGTCTTTGATTCCGTGGCCGACACGCTCATGCTTGATCCCGAGATGCTCAAACGGCTGCAGGCCAATAATGCCTATGCAACAAGCCGGCTTGCCGAGATTCTGCTTGAGTCCCAAAGCCGGGGCTACTGGAAGGCTGATCAGCAGCGCCTGCAACAGGTGCGCGATATTGTCATGGATATTGAAAACGGACTGGAATAGTTATTCGATATGGATCAGTTTTTTTATAAAGGAGCTTACTATTCTTAATGTCGCTCTGGTGCGTAGACAGGACACTGCATGAGTTGTAAAATTTTCGAGTTGCAGTATTCTTGTTGACAGGCAAAAACAAAACAAGTAAAAGTGTAATTACTTTTTTACAGGAACCAGAGATGGTTTAAAAGGGAAGACGGTGCAAATCCGTCGCGGACCCGCCGCTGTAACCGGGGACTAAGGCTGCATCAGAGCCACTGTCTGAAAAGATGGGAAGGCGCAGCATGAAGGATGATCCGGGAGCCAGAAGACCTGCCTGTAATATATATTGTGTGATGCATCCCCGTGGTAAAGGGACTGCATCGTCTATCAGTGGATAAAAAACGGCTATCCCCTGACTCGTGCTCTCACGCGGGTCAGGGGATTTTTTTTATTTAAACCACACATGAAGAGGAGGAACAGGTATGCACATCATGGAAGGTTTTTTACCGGTTACACATGCAATCGGGTGGAGTCTGGCTTCAGCGCCGTTTGTCGGCTATGGTCTGTATGTTATCAAGAAACGAATAAGGGAAAAGCCTGAACAGCGAATGCTGCTGGGTGTCGCCGCAGCCTTCACCTTCGTGCTGTCGGCGCTTAAGATGCCGTCGGTGACGGGAAGCTGCTCGCATCCTACCGGCACGGGGCTTGGCGCCGTGCTGTTTAGTCCTGGCGCCATGGCCCCCATCGGAGCGGTGGTGCTTCTGTTTCAGGCATTGCTTCTGGCTCATGGCGGACTCACGACGCTCGGGGCAAATATCTTTTCCATGGCCGTGGTTGGCCCTTTCGCGGCTACCTTGGTCTACCGATTGGCTCGCGGAATCAAGCTTCCCTTCAGCTTCGCCGTCTTTCTGGCCGCTTCTCTGGCAGACCTTTTGACCTATGTTACCACCGCAGGGCAACTGGCTTTTGCCTTCCCTGATCCGGTCGGCGGTTTTGCCGTTTCTTTCGCTAAATTTTGCGGTGTCTTTGCGGTTACGCAAATCCCGCTGGCGATTAGTGAAGGGCTCTTAACAGTCGTCGTTTTTAACGCACTGACTCGCTACAATGCACGCGAGCTGCAGGATATGAACGTATTGACCGGACAGGAGGTGCGGGCATGAAAAAGTATCAGAATATTATTCTACTGTTTCTGGTCGTTGTGCTGACAGCACTGCCGCTCTGGATGGTAAAGACGCCGGAGCCTGGCCCTGACGGCAAGGAAGTCGAAATTTTCACCGGCGCTGATGGACAGGCAAAGGATTTGGTCGGCACAATCGCCCCGGATTATAAGCCATGGTTCAAACCGTTGATGGAGCCCCCGAGCGGCGAGATTGAATCACTGCTGTTTGCGCTGCAGGCTGCGTTGGGTGCCGGTTTTATAGCCTATTATTTGGGGGTATCCGTGACCCGTACAAAAATGCGCAAAGCGCAGGAGCAAGGCAAAAAATGCTGATTGAGCAGTGCGCCTATGCAAACCGTTTACGCCTAGTGACACCGGCCGCCAAGGGCATTTTCTGTCTGTGCGGTGTTATTGCATCGTTTTCCGCTGGCACCCCTGCGGCTGCCTGTGGCGTGGCTGCTGCTCTTGCCAGTGTAACGGTTCTGGGTGCAGGCATACCAATGGGGCGTTATTTGCGGGTGGCGGCGCCGGCGCTTCTTTTTTTGGGTACCAGCGCCTTAACGCTGGCTGTTTCGCTAACTCCGGAAAGCCTCAACAATGGCTTTTCGATCCGGATTGAACGCACATCTGTGCAGGCTGCAGCGCAGGTCGTCGGGCGGTCTCTTGGCGGACTGGCCGCACTCCTTTTTTTGGCCATGACTACTCCGCTTACCGATATTATCGGACTGCTGCGCCGCCTCAGGACGCCGGAAACGCTTCTTGATATCATGGTTCTCTGCTATCGCACGCTTTTTGTTTTCTCCGAAGCAGTACGGGAGACCACAACAGCCCAAAGCGCCCGGCTTGGCTATGCAACAACGCGGCATGCACTGCGCTCCATGGGCATATTGACGGCTAATCTGACGGTGCAGGTCTGGCAACGCTCACAGGCGCTTCATGTGGCGGCCATGTCCCGCAATGGTGATGGCCCATTACGGTTTTTAGAACATGACCATCATCATTCTGCCCGGGATTGTTTTGTTTTTCTCGCCGGAGGCAGTTTGATTATTTTTTTGTCACAGGTACTGTCATGAGCGAAAAAATCAAGGATAACATTTTTGAGTTACAGGATGTTTGCTTCCGTTACCCTGACGGAAGCAGAGGCTTGGAACAATGCTCGCTTTCAATTCATAGCGGCAGCCGCACAGCGGTGCTCGGGGCTAACGGCTCGGGCAAGACAACGCTTTTCCTCCATTTCAACGCCATATTGCGACCGCAATCAGGAACCATAGTATGCAGCGGCAACCCTTTAAACTACAGTCGGCAGAACTTGCATGCCCTGCGCTCCCGCATCGGCCTGGTGTTTCAAAACCCCGATAGCCAGCTTTTTTCTGCCAGTGTTCGAGAGGATGTGTCCTTCGGCCCGCTGAATCAAGGAATAAACAAGCAGACCGTTCGCGAACGAGTCGAGGAAGCGCTTTGCAGCGTTGGAATGATCGACTGCGCAGAAAAGCCGGTACATAATCTGAGCCACGGCCAGAAGAAGCGTGTCTGCATTGCAGGAGTTCTTGCCATGCAACCGGATATAATGATTCTGGATGAGCCGATGGCAGGGCTTGATCATTCTATGCAAAATGATTTGGAAATTCTACTGCAGCGACTGCATGCCGACGGTATGACTATTCTGCTGGCCACCCACGATATTGATTTTGCTTACCGCTGGGCTGACCGAATACTTCTGATGGATCAGGGCCAAGACGTTGTATCTTGTACTGCCGCAGATCTCAGCAAAGAGACAGAGCAACTTCATGCGCTTGGTTTAGGCATACCTAATGTAATTCAACTGCACCGTTTACTTGCAGCAAAAGGATTGTTGCCCCCTGGAGAACGTCAGCCACTTTCGTTTACCGAACTTGTTGGTTTTCTTGAACAGCGTTTATAAAACAGAAATGCTTTATTAGGTTTGGCGTTCAATCTCATGAAAGAAAAATAAAATGTTCGTAAAAATAATGATTGTAGCGTTGTTAATGGTTTTGTGTTTATGCGTTAAAGCACCTTCAGCGCAGGGCGCTTATATTCCCGAGCTGAGTGTTGAGGATTTTGTGACAACTGACCACTTTTCCAATAATCTCTGGGGCCTGCATGACAAGCTTGAAGAAAAGCTGGGCCTGTCTTTTGAAATCGTTTATCTGCAGGACATGTTCTGGAACACCCGCGGCGGCATGAATACAAAGGACTCGGGTGAGTATCCACGCCTGATGGGTTTGTACCTAGAGCTTGATACAGGCAAAGCAGGGCTGTGGGAAAACGGTACAGTCTTCCTGAGTTTTGAGCATCATGCAGGTCACAGCCCCACCGGGCGTAATGTGGGAGACTGGCAGACACTGGACGGCATGGATGCTGACCGCTTCAACCAGATATCGGAATTCTGGTACAAGCACACGTTTTTCGATAATAAGCTGTGGCTGAAACAGGGTAAAATGGAAGCCAATGTTGACTTTTCCGCTATCGAGACGGGCCTTGAATTCATCAACTCCTCGGCAGGCCTCATTCCCACCATTCCTATTCCCAGTTATCCCGATCAGGACTGGGGCGCAGTGATCGGCGTTGAGCCTATTGAATGGTTCGGCTGTAAATTTGGCATGTATCAGGGCGATATTGACGGCTCTCGCTCCATAGGCCATAGCCTCGACAATCTACGTGGCCCCATGATGATTGTGGAGCCGAGCTTCAAATATAGCTTGGGCGGTTTGCCTGGCTCGTTAAACATCGGGGGCTGGTGGAATGGTCGTAATTTTGAAGCCTATCATCGGCATCCCGGCCGCCATGAAAATTGCGACAAGGCATGGGGCTTCTACGGCTTTGCCCAACAACTTCTGTGGAAAGAAAATAACGAGTCGGCTGATGACAAGCAGGGCATAGGCGTTTTTGCTCAGTACGGCTGGGCGCCCAAAGACCGTTGTGAAGTCTCAGACTATGTAGGCGGCGGTTTGCGCTGGCAGGGTGCAATTCCGACGCGCGACGACGATGTGCTGGGTCTTGGCGCTTTTAATATCTATTTCAGTGACAGGGCAGGCCACAAGGAACACTCTGAAACAGCCATAGAGCTCTTCTATAAGGCCCAGATCATGGGTTGGCTTGCTGTTCAGCCCGACATGCAGTACATCACCAATCCCGGCGGCGACAACAAGAAAAGTGCCCTTGTCCTTGGCGGCCGCGTGGAGTTTGTGTTTTGATGTAGTTGCCGTTTTCTATGATACTGCTGGATATCATGATGCCGGTTTTTTATTATCCATCATTTTTTTCATTTTGCGTTTATCACGGATCATCTTCGTATCCTGGTACATCTCATCATAGGCCTGCTTGATAGCTTGATCAAAAGTTGCAATGGAGCCGCCATTCTGCTTGATGAATTTTTCGGCATCAGCTTTATTTTCAAAAGCCCATTTGGCGTTTTTGGTCATTATTCCCTGCACGCTGCCGCCTATGACCCACAACGCTTTTTCAGCATCGATAAGCTTTTTTGTGCCGTAATCTGCAACCATTATATTCTTGGGCGTTTTGTCCATAGTCAGCCCCAAATCCAGTGCTGCACAGTGCAGGCTGCAGGTTCCAATAAACGACCCGTCGTCATAATCGACATACATTCTGCTGTGGCTGAACATCTGCCGGTCCATGCCGCAATACTTACAATTTGGCGTTTGTTTGATATCATCCTGCGCAAAAGCAGCAAAAGTTGATGCGGCAAAAACAAACATGGTGAACAAAAATATTTTTTTCATAGACCCTCCCTCTGAATTAAATCTTTGTGCATGAATTATTTTTTAATTCCTTCCAATCATCAGCACATATTCTTAAAAACCGAATACGCCTCCATAAAACTCGGAAATCCTGTTGTCTGTATAAGAAGAAGAAGGGTTTGCACGATCTCGGCATCTGTAGCCCCTGCTTCTTTTGCCTTTGCAATGTGCGTCTCAAGCGCCAGGCTATGACCACTTGCACCTGAAATTGCAATTTTTATGAGCCAGTGGATTTTATCAGGAATAGCGCCTGACTGCTCATGTATCACTTTGCCCAGTGCCTCATTTGCTTCCTGAATGGATGGGAACTCATTTTTGAATTTTTTGAAAATTTCATGAATTTCTTGCATACTGTATCTCCTTTAGACAATAAAAAATTACAAGAACACCATTTTTAATTATAGGTTCAACAGGGGTTTATTTCAATCAACATTTAAGCGGCATTTAATGTAGTGCTGCTTATTGCTGTTTCAGCAGCAGCCACCTGTGCAGGATTCAATGCTGTTTTTAGCAGTCGTTGCAGGACCGCAGGAAAAAGGGCCGAAGTGCCGGGAACGATCGCCGGTAACAGTGAAGTGCCGCCCATAGCGGGTATCTTGTACCATGGCTGCCGTATTGCCGCAAACCAGCATGGGTTTGCCTGTCTCAAATTCATGGTGATCGTCCAAAACGAAGCTATGAGGCATTTCCTCGATAGTTCCGCGGTAGACTGCTAATTGTCCAAAGTCTTCACAGATGTCCTCAAGCCCGGCAACCTTAAAGGCTCGAATGGTCATTGAATAAAAATCAATCATGCCTGTTTTTGCTTCAATAGCGGGATTATCAAGAACGATGCGCCGCTTTTTCATGACGCGATAGTCCGGACAGCCAAGCCCCTGAACCATTCTACGGAAGTCTTCGATATAAAGCGCACCACCAAGGCATTCACCGTAAAGAACAGGGTCATGTTTTACTGACTCCGGTATGCGACGACCTGCAAAGACATCGGAAAAGTATAATTCTCCGCCGGGCTTAAGCACACGGAAAATTTCTGAAAATACGCGCTGCTTGTCGGGAGATAGATTGATAACGCAGTTTGAAATCACAACATCTATTGAATTGTCCTGTACGCCGCAAGACGCAAGGTCTTCGATATAACCTGTGCGAAAATCAACATTGGGCGTGTCGTATCCGAAACGTTGCATCTGGCTATCGGTATGCCGTCGGGCAACTTCAAGCTGCTCCTCGGTCATATCGACACCGATAACATGGCCGTTTTCGCCGACAAGCTGGGACACCATATACGCATCCCTGCCTGTGCCGCAGCCTAAATCAAGGACTGTTGCGCCATAAATAGCGGGTGGTATGGGCGAGCCGCAGCCGTAAAAACGGTCGAGGATTTCATGATCTATTTTTACATGAAGCGCTTTGTGACTCTCCGGCAGTATTTCGTTTGAGCAGCAGCTGTTGGTCTTCAGGTCTTTTTTGCCTGTTAGTATTTTTCCATAATACTGCTTTACTTGATCCATTGTAGCGTCGCTAGTAATCATGAGAATCTCTCCTTCAAGCGAGTTTGCTATTTAGCAGCATTTGCAATTTGATGACAGTGCATTTTTTTGCATAAGCGGTTGAATTACCCGAGTGAAAAGCATGGCGGCGGCGCTGGCGCCGATACAGGGGCTCAGCACATAGACGGTCAAAAAGCCGAAGTTTTTGTCGGGGAAAGCAGCCTCACCCCATCCTGCCAGCCAGGCAAACAGACGCGGAGAAAGGTCCCGGGCGGGATTAAGGCCAGCCTGTGTCAGGGGGGCAATAATACAGATGATTAGGGTCACTGTCATGCCGATAAAAAAAGGCGCCATGTTGTCATCAGGCCTGCCGACATTGCACCCTTCGGTAAGTGAAAAAATTAAAAAGACCAAAATAAATGTACCAACGGCTTCTGCGGCGCAGGCTCCAAGTGTTGATACCACCGCGCCTGTTGTTCCTGGATTAGGGTAGTATTCACCAAATATCATAGCGGTTTTAACGGATTCTTGAGTGCCCCGCAGTATGCCATGTGCAGTTTCATACTGCAGAATAGAGCTCGAGAAAATAGCATAAAGCAACAGAGCCGCCAGAAAAGCGCCCGCAAACTGTGCAGGCCAGTATACCATAAGCTTCCCCGTGGACATTCTTCCACCCATAACCATGGCCAGGCTTACGGCAGGGTTAAAGTGCGCGCATGAGAGATGCCGCGTGGTGTAAATGGCCATGGTGACCCCGAGCCCCCATATGATGGCAACTTGCAATAACCCGACATGAGCGCCGAACAGTACGGTAACAGCCACTGAGCCGCAGCCGAAAAAGACCAGCAGAAAAGTTCCGATTAGTTCACCAACGAAATGCTGAAGTTTTTTAATAGGCATACAACGACAATTCACAGGTCGGGTTAAGTAACGAAACCCGAAAATGAAATAATCGACGAAAAATAACTATAAACGGCGGGTGGTCACCCGCCCTACGGACTGTCCATCCCAAAGCGATTTCCTATCAATAAATTTGGTTACCAGTGAGTCCTTAAAAAGGTGCCTCCGATACTCGGCAGGCACCTGGCTATTGACAATCATCATATCTTTTTTCAGCTCAAGCCACAGCTTGAACTGATCCTGCTCTATTTGGCAGCCCTTTTCCGTATTTACCTGTTACTCTGGTATTCCGGTCACCGTGGGATTTGCAGGATCAGACGACCATAGATACCATCCACCTTCATAGTTTGCAGCAGGCCATCCCATCATGTACGCATAAAAGGTATACATGGCTGACCTCGCGCCTCCACCGCAATAAAAATACATTTTTTTAGCAGGTGAATATCCTGCCTGGGTCCATTTGTACTGTATTTCTTTAAAGGGAATAAATGACTGGGCATCGGAACTTGAAATGTCCACCCAGTCTCCTATCCACGTGGCCGTAGGGATGCGGCCTTTATCGTCAAACCACCAGTAATATGAATTTGTCTCACCAGTGAATTCATCCCACGCACGGTCATCGACGATGATTGAGCCCCAGTCTTTTTTGTTGATTACATCAGAAAGGTCGCTGGTAGTAGCCATGTACTCCGGGTGGCCGGAAGATACGCCAAAACTTTCGGCTGGAGACCACGCTGTTGGACCTGTCTCGACCGGATTCCCCGCCTTTACCCACGCTTTATAGCCGCCGTTGAGGATTCGGACATCGTTGACACCTGCATATAATAGTGCCCATGCAATACGTCCCGCTGTCATCGTGGTAATATCATCTTCCGCGTAAACGATGACGGTTTTATCCTTGGTGATTCCCATGCTTGCAAAAAATGTTTGGAGAACGGAAAGTTCTTTTAGATGGGAATCAGCCGGGCTCGCATAACCATCCCCATACTCTGAAGTCGGGCCGGTTTCTACTGAGTATGTATCCAGGAATATAGCACCGGGTATATGCCCGGTCGTTGCGAAGGGGAGTCCGGTCCCGGTAGTGGATATCTCATTTGTAGCATAACGGGGATACCATGACGTAAATACGATCACGTATCCGTTACCAGGATAGGTGTCTGGTGTTCCTGCAATACCGGGATTTCCACCTTTTATGAGGTCATTTACCCAAGTTGGATCCACAAGTGCCTCGTAATGTGTCTGAATTGATGGTTTGCATCCCATCATCAAAACTGTGATCACAAACGCCATTACGATTTTTACAATTCCGCTTTTCATTGTCGTTCGTCTCCTGTAATTATGTTTGCAACATTAACGGAAATCCGCCTGATGTAATGCGGCTTCCTTCCCAATAACTTTACAATCTGGCATAGTGGAATCTTATCGGTAATCAACTTGTGAATTACTCGTCGTTATCAAATGAGGTCACCCATTCTTCCGTACTAATACGCAACTCCTCATTCATTCATAACATTCAATCACGTTTTCGAAGTAGTATTCTTATATTAATGTACGCATAAGTCGAATTGATATATGTGATATATTCGATATCTTTAATTGGTTTTTCCGATATCAATAACATAGCGACTATTATCCTCAAAATGGCAGTTCGAATAACACAGAGAAACGGAGCAACTGAGGAATCAAGACCTTTTCCTCAAGTGAACAAGAAGATCGGGTTGAAGAATAAAAACCCGACATTTTTATGCTGAACTCTATGGCTAGGCCTAGAGGGGAAAAGGGGTTTTGTTTTGGCCAATGCTAATAAATAAAATCCTTTTTGGTCCATCGGAACGGAATTTATCACTGATATTCACGGTATCAGAGATTGCTGTTTACCGGACAGCTTCCAGTTGCCTGTTGAAAGCACAGAGGTTAGAGAAACGCCGATAAGCGTCTCGACACGCTTGCCTATATTCTGAGCCTTAGCCAGCCTGTAGATGGCTACCTGGCGCGCCGAGCCTCTAAAACGAGTCAACATGATGTGCAGCCGTTCATCAAGTGTCACTAGTGTCGTGTTTTCCACCAGTTTATCTGCAAGATACAGTATATGGCTTTCATTAAGCATTTCGGAGTCCTCAAAGACAACATCCATATGCCGCTCTACAATATCAGCCGTTTTTTTTAAACCCGCATCTGCCAGCAACCATGCACCTGTTTTAGCATGATCAGGTAAACCTTTTGCGCAATCATGCAGCAACGCTACCGCATGCAGTAAGTCAGTATCCAGACGACATCCGGCATTGTTTAATGCTTCGGCCAGTATGTCGGCAACCCTGGCTACCGTCCGGCAATGAGCTATGACCAAACCCGGAACATTCCATAGCCTCTGCAAAGCAATGCATTCCTGTTCGGTAGGGATGTCATAGCGCTGGTAGCGCTTGCGCAACCGGAGCAGGTCACTTCGTGTATCCAGATCAAGATGGATGAACTCGTCGGCAACGGGTACATCGGCTGAATAGTCTTCATACTGCTCCAGCAAGCTGCTTAGCCCTCCATCGCCGCCCCATACCCCAATTGCCCTGGCAATCCGCCGCCCGACAAGGGGTGGATGTCCGCGTTTTTCCATAAACACTGGATGTAGTATTTCAGCCTTATTTTGCCGTTGTGCCCGTATAAGTGCAAGAATGGTACTGGGCCTTACCAAACAAATATCTACCGGCAGTAAAAAAAAAGCCTCTGCATGACCAGGCAGATTTTCAACCCCAGTTTTTATCGATGAAAACATGCCTTGTGCGTAGTTTTCATTTATCACAACTTTAACGGGTAGACGGCTGAGTTTATGGCCCATAGCAGCCCAGCGGTGGCCTACAACTACAACAATATCCTTGATGTCTGCTGTCTGAAAAAGATTTACGGCATGCTCCAGTACAGGCTTGGAGCTTATAGTTGCCAAAGGCTTAAAGGCGCCTTGAAAGCGGGACGAATAACCTGCAGCAAGAATTATGGCTACTATGTTTGATTTTGTCATAAAACGAAATAGAACTTTTAATAGAAAATTGAATTAATAACAGGCTGTACCTGTAAGGACAAATTGATAAATTAAATACTCGTCATGGTTTCTATTGGATTTTTTCATACTGATTTATCATAGGCTGGTTCTATTGATCGAGGAGCATACTTTAGCTCCGTAACATTGTGCGCGATTTTTTAAAGTGCAGGAGAGAGCCTCTATTGATAACGGTATTTAGGTCTTGTTTCTGAGAATCACACTTGCAGTATTAGCTGTCAAACCAGTGTACACCCGCGTCGGCTGTTTGATCAAAAATGTCTAGCGTACTATGAAAAAGGTGCGATGTGAACTTGACGATGTTTCATGCCCGCTACAAACTTCTGCTTTCAGAATGTTCTAATACAAAAGAGGGGTCAGGTGACCCCTCTTTTGTTAACTTAGATTACAATGCGAATCTCTTTACTCAATCGGCAGTGACGAATCAGCTGCCCATGCATTCCATGAGCCATCATAATTTTTGATCGATGGATATCCCAGAAGCCTGAGGGTGAAGTATCCGAAGCCTGATCGGATGCCCACAGCACAATAAAAAATTGCTGTCTTTTCTTCAGTTACACCTAGAGCTGTATAGGCTGCCTGCAACTGGTTGTGATCTTTGAGAGTCCAGTCGCTGTCAAAATAAGTGTCGTAGTTGTAATGAACAGCTCCGGGTATTCTTCCACCGCGGGCTGCGCCGTAGAGAGCCTGACCGCTCCATTCATCATCTGCTCGTGTGTCGATAATTTTGACTCCGGAAGCCTTGAGATTTCCTTCAATATAATCAGTTGTGGCAAGCACTGAGGCGGTTACCATACCTGTATAGGTCTCAGGTGCAGGAGTGTTAACCGTTGTTTCAGTAGCATAGCCGCTGTCGACCCAGGCTTTCCAGCCGCCGTTCAGGATATGGACATCTTTATGTCCCATGTATTCAAGGGCCCAAAACAAACGACCGTCTGCTCCCCATGAGCCTTCAACAGTGGTATAGATCAACACGGTTTCATTATCCTCAGCGGTGATGCCGTGATCACCAAGAATAGAAGCAATTTCTGTGTTAGGTCGAAGGTCGCCGGTTGTATTGTCGTCGAGAGCCTGCCACATGAGGTGAATAGCTCCTGGTATATGGCCTGCCTTATAATCGTCTTCAGAGCGGCAATCTATAATCTTCAACTTGGAGAGATTTGAATTCACATATTTAGCCGGATAAAGCAGTTTGAAATTTACAAAACCTGCTTCCATTGGTCTGGTTGCATCCAGACCCCATTCGCGGATCGAACCGTCATAGTTTGAAGCAGATCTGGTATAGTGGAGATATTTCAGCGCAAGTTCGGGCCCCAGGCCGCTGCGACCACCGATGGTGCAGTAAAAAATAAGATTTTTGCCTCTTTTTACTCCGGCAGCACTGAACATATCGGTCAGTTCTTTGACGGATTTGATGGTCTTGTCGGCATTAAACCAGCTGGTGATAGGCAGATGGATTGCGCCGGTAATATGGCCTGGGCGGGGTTCCTTGCTTAGCTGCCAGCCATTGTACTCCTCATCGGTTCGAACATCGATAATAACGGTTTTTGGATCATCAAGGCCTGCAACCACTTCCTCGGTTGTGGCATAGACATCATCATCAACATCGGTGACAAAAGTTTTGGGTTCAACGGTTGCATTATCTGTGTTTGTTTCCCTGCTTTCGCTTTTCCATTTAGTGAGTCCACCGTCAAGAATATAGATGTTTTTGCAGCCCAAATAATCAAGCATCCAGCTAATGCGGCCGATATAAAACGGTGCTTCGCCATAAATTACGAATGTTTCGCTGCCATCAATGCCCTTAGCACCAAGTTTTTCAGCAAGGGTTGCAGGGGGTAAAAGATTCAATTGCAGAGAGGTGTCGTTATAATCTTCATACCAGATGTTGATTGCACCGGGGATATGACCAGCGGCATAGGCTGCTTTGTTGTTGGCATCAACGATGACGATTTTTGTATCCGTCATATTTTTTGCCAGCCAGTCCGACGTAACAAATAACGACTTGCCATTGCAGCCTGCTGCCAGCAGCGCTACCACTGCCACAGCACAAACCAGTTTCAAAATCCTTTTCATGTTTCCTCCTTGAAAATTGTTTATGGGGATATACCCCGGGATTATTATGGCTCCAGTGAAAGTCTGAACACAGAGCTGTAGATTGGAACATTCTGCGATGCGGCAACACCACACCAGATCCAACCGAAACTGATCGTGTTTTGATTTCCTCTGATTTCAATGACTTGATCGATCATGCCTGTTGAAGTACCGATGCGCACAACCGGAACAATCATTCCGCCGGTACTAACAAAACCGGCCATAAAAATGGTATCTCCTGCAACATCATTTTTTGAAACTGATAAGCCGAGCATGCCTGAACCAATAGTGAATATGAAAAATTGCGGGCATCCGAGTGGCAGTGTCTGCTGCTGCCGGATATCTATGCTTTTAGTCATGCCGGGTAATAAAACCTGCACATTGAAAGTGCTGGCATCAGCTGCATAGGTCAAATTTGCGGTGCATAGGGCAAACAAGGCCAGAATTGAAATCATATATTTTCGGCTCATAATACGTCACCTGTTCAAAAAGTTTGCAGTTAAGATTTTCTAACAGCATCGCAGAAGGACTGAGTTCAAGTCAATTTGGTAATTCCTATTATAAATGGTAATCCAATAGGTAATATCTATTTGTTATTTTCAAGTGATGATTTCATACTAATTAAAATTTTATGCTTGAAAGCGGAGTCGATAGTATATGAAACTGTTCAGAATGGTTGGCTTTATCTGTCTTTTGTTCCTCCTGTCAGTTCAGGAGTGTTTTGCCGGTGCCTGGTGCGAGCCTCAAGGTGCTTTCTACGGCAAACTTTCCATTAATCGTTACACTACCGACAAAACTTTTACCTCAAACGGCAGCCAGGATCATCTGGCCAACGGCGGCAAATTTTACGATACTAATATGACATTTTATGGTGAATACGGATTGCTTGAAAGACTCACGCTTTCCTGCTCGCTGCCCTACAAATGGCTCAGGTCAAGCGCATGGAACGACTATACGGAAAACGATGTTGAGAAACGGCGGTATGTGGCTACGCATTATACCGGCCCGGGTGATGTGGAGGCAGGGCTGAAGCTGGGGCTTATTAAAGAGCCATTTGTCGGCTCTGTTCAGTTTCTCTACAAGAATGCCGGACTATATACAAATCGCGAGAAGATACTGCCCGGCAACAACCAGAGCGATTACGAGATACGGCTTCTTGCGGGAAAGTCGCTGTGGCCGTTTCCGGGATACTGCGGTCTTGAAGCAGGCTACCGCTTTAGAACCAAAGCGCCTTCAGATGAATTTAAATACCTCATCGAATTCGGCATGGACCTTTTTGGACCACTGTCACTGCGGGTAAAGCTTGACGGTACAAAGAGCATGCACAACGCCCGAAGAATCCCCATACCCAAACAAGCTCGTAGCGCTTATGTCGATTATGCCACCGGACAGGTGATCGTATCAAGCGCCTCGGATGCTTCAGCGCAGGCATCGTCTAATCCATCGCTCGGACTTCAATACGACTTAGGGAAGCTTGAAACCGCTTTGTGCTTTAAACTGACAAATTCCTGGTTTACCGAAGTTAGCTACACGGCATATCCCTACGGAAAAAATATATCCGGCGGCTGTCAGTATTCGTTCGCAGTAGTGTATTATTTTGCCGGGCCGAAAAAGGCCGACTAACCTTGAACTTGCAAAGGCAATAAAGCACTCATGAACATGATGCGAAAATTCGACATAGCGTTCGCTAATCCGCAGACGCAAACACATGGCATAAGCCCTATGGTAAAAATCGTAGCCATGATCAGTCTGGTTGCATATGCCGCGCTGGAACTTTTTTACACTAAACTCAGTACCCATCCTATCGGTCTTGCCGCACCATGCATCCTTATACTGTTTGGAATATGGCGCATTGACACCGAAAAAGACCGCTTTCAAAGAATACGTCTGATTGTAATTATCTCAACCTATGCATTTTTCTGGATGATCGTGCCCCTTGGGTTCAAGCTCCAGGTACCGGGAATCGCCGATCAGTGGTACAGCTTCCCCGCTATTCACGCCATCGGGTCCCTGATGTTTTTCCTCTACTTTATACTGATACTGCTATTCGGCAAGCGCATCGATTGCGGATGGTGCTGTCCGTGCGTAACGGCGCGTGAAACCATCGGCTATCCATTCCGCGACAAAACACCGCGCAACCAATTCTGGTGGCGCCTGCGCTGGCTGAAATTTGTACTCCTGGGGCTGTTGGTGGTGTACCTCGGGTGCATGATAAACGATGTTAACACCTCCTATGACCGCGCCGGCAAACTTTATTACGACATTATAACCTATGGGTACTATATCAGTTTTCTTCTCATACCGTTCACGGGCAACCGAAATTTCTGCCGCATACTGTGTCCGTATGCCGCACTGTGGGGGACTCTCAGCTTTGCCGGGCTTTTTCACATCAAGGCAAAGCAGGATGATTGCACCGGCTGTAAAAAGTGCGAAAGTGTCTGCGACATGGGCATTCCCATCGCCAGGTTGGTGCGCGAGAAAGGCGAAGTGCGTACCATAGAGTGCATGGGCTGCAACCGCTGCGTGGGCGTATGCCCCACAAACGTTCTCTCGTCGCATTCTTTGCTTGAATCAGCCGTAGCAAGCTATCGCTCCTGGCGTAAGCACTCGGCTGTAAGTTAGGAAAGCATTTCGACAAATGCGCTGATACGGGTGCGAAGCTGGCCTTCATCGCCGGGAGAGTAGTCAGTTTCCAGGTGCAGATACGGTATGCCCTTGTCTTTCTGTGCAAGCTCTTTCACCCTCCAGGTTTCCATATTGTAGGTGTGGCAGGCGTGCAGAACGACATCGATAACCCCCTGTGCACGGTACTCGTCAATAAGGCGCGAGAGTAACTCGATCCTGGAATTGTTCGGGCTCATGCATGAACAGGCAAGGCGGATATACTTTTGTGCAAGCGCATCATAGGGGTCGATTGTTTCATCAACCAAAAATTCCCTGTCCTTGGCGCCGCCGCAGTTCTCAAAGCAAACAATCTCACCTCCGCTTTCTTCGATAAGAGTGATGATTTTTTCCGTTGCACCACCGATTGGGCAGCCGGTTATCAGAATTCGAGGCCTGCCAACAGGCGAATGTATCTCTCCGCGGTTGCAGGCATCTTTGATTGCATCTATCAGGCTTCGCACTTTTGTAAGTTGCGCGGTTTTGTCAAAGGCATAGCCCGATCCATACAGCACGCGATGCACCTGGCTGCCACGAAGGGGAGGGGGGGTAAGCTTTGACAGTCCGTAGAGTTCGCGATACACCCGGCGTTCCTCATTTTTTTCTTTGATTGCCTGTCGAAGTGTATCATCGGTTATAATAAGGTTAAACTCCTGCTCGATTCTGTCCTTTAATCTGATGATCTCCTGCTTCCAGGCCTGGACATCCTCTGGCCGGTCGTTTGCCTGCGGCAGGCGCATCACATGCACGGGCGCAATTTTGGCAAGAAGTTCAAACATTTTTTTCTTACCATCACAAGTGGTCTCCCCCACAACAAGATCGGAATAATAGAAATACGGGCAGGTTCCGGTAACGGCATAGCCGTAGCTTGATTTGATAAGCGGGCAGAGATTACGCGGCAAATGCTTTTCAGCATGGATAATGGGATCATTTGTCATGCCACAGAGCGACACGGGGACAGCCCCTGCCGCGGCTATAAGCTCTATGGGAGCAAACAGGCAGTACGCCCCAACGATTTTTGTACCAGCATCTTTGAGTTGCTGTAAATCGGCAATGGCGCTATCGCGCGTTTTTGCTAAAGCCTGAATCATACTGTCGATATGCTGCATTTTGCACTTTCTCAGTTCCAGCCAATTACAGCGCCGCCGAGTGCACCGGCTATTTGGGAGCTTGGGGAGGTGAACAGCGGCATGCCGAGACGCTTCTCAATAATGCTGACAAGCACGCGGCTGCGTGACAGCCCGCCGGTGAAGGCAATGGAGCCTGTAGGAGAAATTCTGCCTAGCAGCGCAATCACCCGGTCTGCTATCGATTCAAGAACGCCACGGGCTATAGCTTCTCGTGTTGCGCCTTTTGCCATAAGGCTTACAACTTCAGATTCTGCAAAAACTGCACACATGCTGGTGATTGGAACAGGGTCGGCGTTTACAGCAAGGCTGTCAAGATCCTCTACCTCGGTGCCGAGTATCCGGGACATGACTTCCAGAAACCGGCCTGTGCCAGCCGCGCATTTGTCGTTCATGGCAAAATCAGCCACTGCGCCGCTGTCGTCAAGCCGTATAACTTTGGCATCCTGACCGCCGATATCAAGCACGGTTCGGATACCGGGATGCAGGGCGAATGCTCCCCTGGCATGGCAGGTGATTTCTGTGACTGAGCGGCTTGCAAAATCAGCCGACACTCTGCCGTAGCCGGTTGCAATAATTGTCTTGACCGCATCATGGCTGATACCGGTTTTGTCAAGAACCATATTCAGAGCAAGGCGAGAGGCGTCACGCGGACTCCAGCCCGTTGGGATGATAACGCTTGCTGCAACTGCGCCATTATAGATGACGCCTTTTGTCGCAACCGACCCGATGTCTATACCTGCAGAATACATTGATGATCCTTATAAATAAATTAGCTGTTATTAATACATCGCTTATGAATCCCAAACCGTCAATTTGATTATTCCAATGCCTAAGCGCCCATGTATAGGTTTTTTGAATTTGCGGGTTATTGGTACAACATAGATTATGCTGAAAAATTGAATTTAAATTTTTCAATTCATCCAAAGGACGCTGTCTGCTATACGGTCATTCACATCTTCATATTTTGCAGGTGAATAGCAAATTGCGAACTATTTGTTTCCTCTATCCTAAACGCCTATTGCATAGGTTTAATCAATTTGAAAAAATCTTTAAAAAGCTTTAAATAAAAATTGTAAGTATTTAATTTTTCTGATGAAAGGATTTCAATGAAAAACCTATTTACCACAAAGAAGGCGATCTTTGCTGTCGGACTTGTCATAGGCCTGATCGCCGCTTTTCTTCAATTTAATGGCAATCCTGCTAACATGGGTGTCTGCGTTGCCTGTTTTTGTCGCGATATAGCAGGAGCTCTGGGCTTGCATCGTGCAGATGTTGTACAGTATCTACGGCCCGAAATTATAGGCTTTGTGCTGGGGTCGCTTTTATCTGCAGTTGCTTTTAAAGAGTTTAAACCCCGCGCAGGTTCTGCGCCGGTTGTGAGATTTGTTCTTGGTTTTTTTGCCGCCATCGGTGCGCTTGTGTTTTTGGGTTGTCCGTGGCGTGCGTTGCTGCGGCTTGCTGGAGGCGACCCTAATGCTATTGCCGGAATCGCCGGACTTGTGGCCGGCATTTGGATTGGTATTCTTTTCCTTAAGGCAGGATTTAATCTGGGCAGAAGTCAGAACACCTACACGGCCGCAGGGCTTATTTTGCCTGTCATTATGGCAGGACTGCTGATTCTGCTGCTTGCCAGGCCCCAGCTTTCAACAGGCGCACCATTTTTCAGCGTGAAAGGTCCGGGATCAATGCATGCGCCCGTCATATGGAGCCTTTTGGCCGGACTGGTAATAGGCATACTTGCGCAGCGCACGCGATTCTGCACGATCGGGGCCGTGCGCGATGTGATTCTTGTTCGCGATTTCTATCTCATGGCCGGAGTCTTGGGGCTGGTGTTAGGCGCCTTTGCCGCTAATCTTTTTTTTGGCCAGTTTCACCCCACCCTTGACGTTCAGCCTATAGCCCACACCAATACGTTCTGGAATTTTACAGGCATGGTGCTTGCTGGCCTTGCCTTCACCCTTGCGGGTGGCTGTCCGGGCAGGCAGCTTTTCATGAGCGGTGAAGGCGATGGGGATGCCGCGGTTTTTGTTTTTGGCCTTTTGCTTGGCGCCGCTTTTGCGCATAACTTTGGTGTTGCCGCATCGCCCAAGGGAATAGGTGAGTGGACGCCTCTTTTTGTTACTATCGGCCTTGCATCCTGCATAACCATAGGTCTGACCATGATAAAAAAGATAGGTTAAATTTTTTTGGTTGGATGAATGGGCATGGCATGCTGTGCTCAAATCAGATTAGTTGTTTCTTTATTTGGAGATTACTATGGAACGTATTGATGCGCGCGGGCTTTCATGTCCGCAGCCGGTAGTTTTAACAAAGAGTTTTATTGATAAAACAGATTCCGGTGAATTTGAAATTATCGTTGATACCGGTACGGCACGTGATAATATCAGCCGACTTGCTGGAAACTGCGGCTGGGCTGTTGCAGTTCGCACTGAAAGTGATGATATCGTACTGACATTAATAAAATAGCAGGCATGCTGTCATGGGTTTTTTAAAGAATCTTATCAGCTCAAACAAAAACGACATGTCTGTAGAAGGGACTGTCGAGCAGGGGCTGCTTATTTTTGACAGCGTTAATGATGTTATTCATGCCGAGGCAACGCTGAAGATGGCTGCATTTGCAAATATTAAAGTCGTTGCTCCGCCGCCCCAGTACCGAACGGGCTGCGACCTTGCCATCAGGTTCCCTATCATGGAGCGCATGGGAATCGAGCGCATACTTAAAGACAGCGGTAACGAGCCACGGGACATTATTTATGTCAATGAAGAGTTGATGCAGCCAACAGAAATTTGTTCAACTAAAGACTTTGGCCGCTATCTCATGGTGCGTTCGGCTAATATGAAGATTACGGTCGAAAAAGAGACGAAAATGATTGTCAATATTTCCGGCGGCGGATGCTCTGATGTGCCCTATCTTGCCCTTGATCTGATCGGCAAAACTCTTGATTCGGCATCCACACCCCGCCAAATCGGCTACACACTGTGCGCCTACACTCTTAATATCGCTTTTGATGAGGCGCGGAGACTGCTTGCATGAAAACGATGCTGCTGGCCGGAACAATACCTGATCAGAATTTATCGCTGGCTGTCGGCACTGCGCAGCTGCAGGGAACCTCCATTATCATCGACGGCCGCAGCTTTTCGCTCAATCGGGGAACAGCTGCCATGATCGGCGCTGTGTGCGCCACTGCGGATTTTTTAGGCGACACTGCACCTGAGTGCATAATCGGAGGCGATATCGGCACACGCGAAGGCAGCCGGGAGGTCTACCGTTATTTAATCAAACATTTACCCAAGACACATGCTGATACGCTTTGCCTGCACTATATAATCCCAGACATTGGGCTTCATAACCAGGTGCTCACTGCAGTGCGCAAAATGCAGGCAAAGCCTGTTATGATAGCAGATGCCGGTTTCATGTATGTGGCAAAGGCAAGCGGGCAAGCGCCATTTTACGATCTTTTCCTGCCCGATATTGGTGAGCTTGCTTTTCTGGCAGATGAAAAAGCTTCGCACCCGGCCTATACCCGCGGGTTTCTAACACGTCTTGAAGCAGAGCCGGCAGAACTGATTAAAAAAACCCACTCTTTCGGCAACGCTGCCCGATATCTTTGCGTTAAGGGGCGCACTGATTATATCTGCCATGAGGGTGCGGTCATCCAGCAGGTTGATGAGCCTGTTGTTGAGGAGTTGGAGCCCATCGGGGGCACTGGCGACACGGTGACGGGCATGGCGGCTGCACTTGTCCATCACGGATATGCCATCCCCGATGCATGTGCTACAGCATGCAGGGCCAACCGCATGGCAGGCCTGCTTGCACAGCCTACCCCTGCAACACAGATTCACGAAATCATTGCACGCATACCTGATGCCCTCAACCGCGTACTGTCTGAACATGATTGTTGTTCAACACAACAGAACGAGTTTATTTTTCAAGGAGTTCAACCGTAATGAAACACACACATATTGATGCAAAAGGTCTTGCCTGTCCGCAGCCCGTTGTACTTACCAAACAGGCGCTTGAAGGATTTAATCACGGCGAAATAACAGTTCTTGTAGATAATGATACAGCCCGGGAAAACATCTTGCGGTTTGCGGCGGGACAGGGCTGCACTGTTAGCGTTATCGACAAGGGCGAGAATATTTTCGAGTTGCTGATCAAAAAGGATGCTGCAAGCCCAGCCTGCGCTGCGGCACCGTCTAACACGCAAAATATTGCCTACCTGTTTGACGCTGATCATATCGGTTCGAATATGGAACTGGGTAAGGTTCTTATGAACGGGTTTCTGTCCGCAATGCAGAATCTTCAAAACAAAAATTGTGTAATCGTTTTTATTAGCAAGGCAGTGCGGCTGGCTACTTCCGGATCTTATATGCTTGAAGTTCTTCAGGATCTTGAGAAAAAAGGCTTTACAATTTTAATCTGCGGGACATGCCTTAATTTTTATAAAATAAGGGAAAACGTGCAAGTTGGTACGATCTCAAATGCCCTGGAAATTCTTGAGGCCATGACATCTGCTGGAAAGGTGATTAAGTTTTAGATGCTTTTATTCAGGTTGGATATGACATCACGAATATCACGCTGCGATGTTGAAAAACGTGGTGATAAAAAACTTCTTTCAGCATATTCTCGGCACCAGCTCACCCGTAGGGCGATCAATAACACGTTCTCCGCCGATTAGGGTAGTGAGCACGACACGTCCGCGGCCCGATTCCTGGACAGTTCCAATACGGGTTGCCTCATGGCCCAACTCATGGCTATGCATGGCAGCAAGCACTGCCGGGGCATCGTCAGCTGCGCAAAAGACAACCAGTTTTCCTTCATTAGCGAGGTAAAGGGGGTCAAACCCCAGCATTTCGCAGATCCCCCGTACGCTTTCCCGCAACGGGATGTCGTTTTCCCGAGCGAAAATATCGTGGCCCGACTGCTGCGCTATTTCCGCAAGCACAGCCCCAAGCCCCCCTCGCGTTGCATCGCGCATGCAGTGAATGTGCGGGCTAGCATTTAAAATATTCCGTACAAGGCTACCCAGTGGCGCGGAATCGGATAGCACCGTTGATAAAAATCCAAGATCCTGCCGCGCGCATAGTATGGCAGCGCCATGGTCGCCCACAGGGCCGTTTACAATAACAGCGTCACCGGGCCTGATGGTGGAGGGAGACAATGGTTTATCGTATACAAACCGACCTATGCCTGAAGTCGTTATATAGAGGCCGTCGGTAGCACCGTGGGGGACAACCTTGGTGTCTCCCGTGACAACCTGTACGCCAGCCAGTGCGGCAGCAGAGGCCATTGAATCAACGATCTGTTCAAGCTGTGCCGTTGCAAATCCCTCCTCGATGATGAAGCCGGCGCTTAAAAACAGAGGCTGTGCGCCGCAGACCGCAAGGTCATTGACCGTTCCATGAACGGCAAGCGAGCCGATATCGCCTCCCGGAAAGAACAGGGGGCTAACCACGTAGGAATCGGTAGTAAAACAGATTCGTTGATCGCCAATAGCCACAAGTGCGCTGTCGGTGAGTTGCATGAGATGTGGATTACCCAATCGCGGCAGAAATACCTGCTCTATCAGCTCACCGGTTAATTGGCCGCCACCGCCGTGTTCAAGAAGAATTTTATCATGCAGTTTCATGAGATATCTTTTCCGTGTCAAGTATTGTTATGGTGATGACTTAATTTTTCATATATCAAAGTTCAAGTCAAGTAATGGTTCTGTCGATACTCCAATATAAGGAGGACAGGATATGCGTATCGCAATGAGTGGTTCAACAGGATATATAGGTTCTTTTTTAAAAAAAATTTTCGCGGAGAAAGGCTGGGAAACAGTACCTTTGACGCGTCAGGATTTCTCCATCGAGGGGGGGTCGCTTCGCGACAAGCTTTTGCAATCTGACGCAGTTATAAATCTAGCCGGGGCCCCGATTGCTGCTCGGTGGACTGAAAGCTACAAGAAAGAATTATATGCAAGCCGCGTGCCTGTCACGAATGTGTTAGTTAGTACCATGTGCGGTCTTGAGCGTAAACCCAAAGTGTTTATATCTGCCTGCGGCGCAGGCATTTATCCCACTGGTGGGCACTATACCGAATATGACACTGTGAATTCGAATGATTTTCTCGGGCAGCTTGCTAATGACTGGGAACTGTCGGCATTGAAGGCGCATGATGCAGGCATTCGGACTGTGGTCTTTCGGTTTGGTGTTGTACTGGGCCGCGGTGGTGGTGCTCTGGCTAAAATGTTACCGATTTTTAAATTGGGATTGGGTGGTGTAATCGGAAGCGGGGAGCAGGCATTTTCCTGGGTACATATTGCCGATCTTGCAAAGGCCCACTGCGTGGCGCTGCAAGACGATAGCTATCGCGGGGCTTATAACCTTACTGCGCCGAATCCGACAACCAATCGGGGCCTCACTAAAGCTCTTGCCTACGTGCTCAGGAGGCCTGCAATACTTCCGGTGCCGGCCTTTGCCCTTAGGCTTCTTTTTGGAGAAGGCGCAACGGTACTGCTTGACGGCCAGAGCGTTTTGCCCAAACGTCTTCTTGATGCTGGTTTTTCTTTCAAGTTTAAAAAAATCGAGGAGGCAATTGAAGATGTGGCAAGATGAATCACTAGTATAATTACGCCCCGCGTGTGTATGTTGTCAGGGGGTTAGTATCTTTGCGGGTATTTAATTTTAATTCAGGTTAGAGCTTTTTTTGCCCAGCCAGGGCAAATGCCTTGCATGAATTCTGCTTCTGAATGGTTTTATGTATATGAGAATGTCCATAATTTGTTTAGTGGGATGTATTTGAATTTAATTAAAAAGATTTTCGCAGACAAAGATTTAAAACTGAAATGACATATCAAGATTTCGCCATAGAAAGGATTTTGCTTCTCACCAAGAGTTACGGAATTATTATTCATGTCTTACTTAGTAATGTACGATGGATGGCTTCAGAAAGTTTTTTTCGCATTAATGGTTTCATCAGAAGCATACGTATGCCTGCGGCTACCGCCATATTTTCTGTTACTGTTTCACTGTAGCCTGTACATAATATGATGGGCATATCAGGCCTGAGTGCAAGTACCTGCAGCGCAAGGTCATAGCCAGTCATATACGGCATGGTCTGGTCGGTAATTATGAGATCAAAAGAATGCGGATCACGCTTAAACAGTGCTAAGGCCTCACGGCTGTCCTCCACGGCAACTGCGTCATATCCCAGGGACATAAGCATGCGCAGGCCCATTTCAGCAAGCATCTTTTCATCATCAACAAACATGATACGGCCGGTATCGGCCAACTGAATTGAGGTGTCAGGAATGTTTGAGATGCCGTCTTTGTTTGTTTCTGGAACAATTACCTCAAAGGTTGTTCCTGCGTCTGAGGTGCCGGCCACACTGATCCCTCCCCCAAGGCTTTTTATGATGCCATGCACCACAGCAAGTCCCATGCCTGTTCCTTTGCCTACTTTTTTAGTTGTAAAGAACGGCTCGAAGATACGATCAATAATATCGGGGGAGATGCCGGTGCCTGTGTCAGAAATCAATATGCGTATATATTTACCGGAAAGCAGGCCGGGGAACTGTTCAGCACTTTCACTGCAGAGGTTGCATGCAGCCATGCGCACCTTTAGAATGCCGCCTGTGGTTTCCATGGCATGGGCGGCATTTGTGGACATGTTCATAATAACCTGGTGCAACTCAGTAGGATCGGCAAAAATATGGCCGCACTCGGTATCTATTTCCTTCTGTATGTTGATGGTAGTTGGAATGGTTGCGCGCAGCAGTTTGATGGTTTCATTCACAATCGGCACCGGATCAATGACCCGCCGTACATAGTCTGTTTTGCGGCTAAAAGCCAGGATCTGGCGCACCAGGTTGCGCGCCCTGTCGGAGGCAATAAGTATCTGGTCGAGGTCTTCTGCTATAGGGTCTTGAGGCTGGATTTTAGCCTGGGCCAGTTCGGTAAAGCCTATGATGATTCCCAGAATATTGTTAAAATCGTGGGCGATACCGCCCGCCAGCGTTCCTATAGCTTCCATTTTTTGTGAATGCTGCAGCTGGCGCTCAAGCTCTCGCTCGCGGGTAACGTCGGATTCGACAGTCACGAAACTTATGATCTGACCGGCATCATTGCGTACGGGAGAAATATTGGCATCGACTTCATATACTTGTCCGCTGCGTCTTTTTTTTATAATAGTTCCGGCCCAGGCATCACCGCGCACAAGGGCCGGGATATTTTCGCGGAGATACATATCAATAAAATCATCGGGGATCATCATTTTTATGTGCTGCCCTATGAGCTCATAACGCGCATAGCCGCTCATACGTTCAAATGAAGGATTGACGTACACATAACAGCTTTGCTTATCGGTGATAGAGATGCTTTCAACTGCCTGTTCGATGGCGGCAAACAGCTGTAAACGAATCTCTTCGACATGCCTTTGTTCGGTCACATCGATTCCGATCGACAATATTTCTTTAAGCTGTCCGGTAGTATCAAATACCGGCCTGTTGGCCCAGGATATCCAGACACGCCTGCCATCGCAGCACATGTTTTCATTGAGATTGCTGACGAAATCTCCGGGATGCTTTCCGATGGCATGAATCATTTCGGTTAAATTGCGGCCAGTTGATTCATGCTCGGGCACAATGGTGTTGATCAAATTCCGGCCAATGATACTATTTTCACCGTAGCCGAATAAGCGCTGTGCGAAATTATTGAAAAAGGTGATCGTTCCGTCGGGTGTCCACCTCATGATGATGCTATTAGCGTTTTCGACCAGCTCACGGTACTTTTGTTCGCTTTCGCGCAATGCCTGCTCGGCGCGTCTGCGGCGCATGTTGTTGATGCTCAAAAAAATTATTACCACGGTCAAGAGACTAATTACGCAGATGATCAACCAGAACAAGCGCTTGTATTTTTCGTAGAATGACTCGGGCCGGTTGATGATGATGCTGTCCACGGGTATATCTAAAGCAGAAATGTCGAAACGAAGCATCAGCGTATAATCGAACATGGGCCGCGATGCCGATTTCATATCCACGGGTATGCTGCCCGGCTGGGCGCCATCCAGAATGCGCAGCGCGATGTGCGCAGTTTGTTCCCCATGGGGTTTGCCGCCCAGGAGCCAGCCTCCGACAATGCCGTGGCCAAGGCGCTCTTCATGCACGGCATACACGGGCACTGGAGAGATGCTCTCGATCATGGAGGCAAGTTCCGCGTGGTCAAAGACCCTTCCTTTGCTATCCCGGCTGTAGGACAGCGATAGTACCAGCGAGTCGTGATCAAGCATGCTGATCTGCTGCAGTATATCGACTATGCTGATATTTTCCGTAATCGTAAATTTTACGCTGTTTGGCAGCTCCTTCAGAGCATCTTCAGTAAGCTTTCTTGTGGCCAGCCCTGTTATAGTTTGGTCGCAGACAATATACAATTTGCGGGTTTTCGGGTGCAGGCGCAGCATTGTTTTCATGGTATTGCGCACGTCCAGCAGCTCGGGGACACCGGTGCAGTTAGAGAAACTGCTAATCATTTCAGGCTTATAGTTGTTTATCCCGCAGAAAACGACAGGGACGGGCCCGAAGAGTCCGTCTCTGTATTTTATTATGAAATCAAGGGCTGGGTCATCTGCAACTATAATGATGGAAGGAGCAATATCCTTGAATTTATGCGCAAGGTTATCACGCATGAATTGAAGGTGCTCAGGTTCAGGAAAGTGCTTGCAATCAAGATATTCGGTAAAAATATCGATATCGGGCTGTGCAGTGTTTAATGTTTCTTTGATACCCCGCATCTCATCATCAGACCAACCGTATCCATAATGGTAGGAATTAATGATTAAAACGCGCAGTTGTCCGATGCTGCCTTGCGCATGCGTGTATGTCACAGCAGACGAGACACACAGCAGGAGGGCAGTAGAGATAAAAATTATACCAAGTTTGGACTTTAGCGACATGCGAAGAAGTCCTATTTTGATAATTTTTACTAAAATAACATTATTGAGAAAATATAATCAAATAAAATATTTATCTGTAACTAATGCATGAACATGCTGTTTATTGAAATGGAAAATGCGAGGCTGCTACGAGCGCCTGCCCGAGGGAGATACCGCCGTCATTGGTGGGGACAAGATGGTGTGAGTAAACATTAAAATCAGCCTTCATAAGTCCTTCGATACATCCTTCAAGCAAGAGCCGGTTTTGAAAGCAGCCGCCGCTTAAAACAACGCGGTTAAGGCCGGATGCACTGCGAATGCGTACAGTCATCTCGATAAATGAACAGATGAGCATAGCATGAAATGAAGCTGCAAGTGCAGGGGGGGGGGCACCTTTTAACCTTTGCGTGGTTAGTTCTTTAATTGAAGGTATATAATTTAAACTTAAGGTGTTTTCATAGTCGTCGATTTTGAAGGGTAAGGCCGAAACATCTGAACTGTCTGCGACAGCTTCAAGCTCCATTGCTGCCTGACCCTCAAAATTTACTTTCGCTCTGATGCCAATAATTGCAGCAACGCCATCAAACAGGCGGCCAAGGCTTGAGCAGACAGGGCTGTTGATATTTGCAGTAAGCATTTTTTCAACAACCGCATAGTCCTGCGAATGCAGCGCAAGCGGCAGTCTGGTTGCAATAGTCTGCCACTCATCACCATAGGAATCCCGCAGTAAGCCGGCGCCTATTCGCCACGGCTCCCGGATTGCTGCTTCGGAGCCAGGTAGCTTGAACTGCCGGATATGGCCCGCCCTGATAAAATCCACCTCATCAGCAATAAGGAACTCTCCACCCCATATAGTGCCGTCAGCGCCGAAGCCCGTACCATCCATGGCCAGGCCGATAACTTTGCCTTTAATACCGTTTTCGGCCATGCAGCTTGCAATATGAGCGTGATGATGTTGAATCCGTACAACTGTAACATCCTGCATGCTATTTGCAACTGAGGTTGAGTAATAGCCGGGATGGAGATCGCATGCAACAATGCCGGGTGAGCAATCAGTTATTTTTTTCAGAAGCTTAATATTTTCATGAAAAAAATCCCTGGCCTGAGGTGTTTCCATGTCGCCAATATGGGGGCTCAGGAATGCCTGATTGTCTTTTATGATGCAAACCGCTGATTTAAGATGCGGGCCAAGGGCAAGCACAGACGGGTGATGCTGGGTCAGCATAATAGGACAGGGCACAAAACCGCGAGCACGGCGCATTAGACGCGGCTTGCCTGATGCCACCATGGCAATAGAATCATCGCAGCGTACAAGTATGTCTCTGTTATGAACTAAAAAAAAGTCCGCTATCCCCTGAAGGCGCTTCACGGCTTCTCGGTTGCCTGTGCAGATGGGCTCATCGGTTCGGTTGGCGCTGGTCATTACAAGTGCGGTAAAGTCATTTTCAAGTAACAGGTGCTGCAGTGGGGTATAAGCAAGCATAACACCAAGTCGGTTCATATGCGGAGCAATAAATTCAGATATAAACCCGGTATTTTTTTTTGTAAGTAGAACGATAGGCCGCTGCGGTGAAGCAAGCAGACGCTCTTCCTGGATGCCTGTTTCAACTATCTCACGAGCTGTATTTAAATTACGAACCATGATGGCCAGGGGTTTTTCCTCCCGGCATTTGCGTTCGCGCAGCCGCTGCACAGCCGCATCATTTCCTGCGTCCACCGCAAGGTGAAATCCTCCAAGGCCTTTTATTGCAATAATCAGCCCTTGTTTAAGCGTGTGAATTGCCTCCTCAACCGGGTCATCGAACAGACATTCATTTCCGGAGGCATCAATCAGCCTTACACGAGGGCCGCAGACCGGGCAGGCATTGGGTTCGGCATGAAAACGCCTGTCGGAAGGAGTGTTGTATTCCTTTTTGCAGGTCGGGCAAAGTGGAAAGCATGCCATGGCCGTTCTATCGCGGTCATATGGCAGTTCGTTCACAATGGTAAGCCGTGGTCCGCAGTTGGTGCAGTTGATAAACGGATAGCGGAAGCGCCGGTCGTTCGGGTCGAAAAGCTCCTGCAGACAGTTCTCACAGGTTGCGCTGTCTGGAGGGCTGTAAGCATCAAGATCGCCACGGCTTCGGCTTTCAAGAATTTTAAAGTCTGATTCATCCAGAGTATTGATTTCCGAGCATGCTTGGCCTGTGATTTCAGAAAGCGGGGGGGCATTATTGTTGATATATAAAAAAAATTCCTTCAAAGCGCTGTCGGAGCCCTGAACTTCGGCAATAACACCATCAATCGTATTCTGCACAAATCCTGTAAGGCCGCATTGTAGTGCAGTACGAAAAACAAAAGGGCGGAAACCCACCCCCTGAACAATGCCCATAAAGTGATAACGTATACGCTTGGTCATTTAACGGTTGCCCTGAATGCCTCAATTTGGCTTCTCAGCCACTGATAAAATTCATCAAGTCCCTGTCCTGTTTTGCATGAGACTTCATGGATTGCAAGTTTCGGATTTATTGCTGCGGATACGCGTTTTGCTTTGTCCATATCAAAATCAACATAAGGTAGCAGGTCTATTTTATTGATGATTAACGCAGCTGATTCATGGAACATGAGAGGATATTTCGACGGCTTGTCTGCGCCCTCGGGGGTGCTCAATAGCATAACCTTGATATTTTCACCGACGCTGAATTCAGCAGGGCAGACAAGATTGCCGACATTTTCCACAATGAGAAAATCTATTTCATCAAGATTGAGTGACTGCAGCGCCTCGTGCACCATATTGCCGTCGATATGGCAGGAGCCGCCGGTGTTTATCTGTACTGCCGGTATACCGTGGGCAGCCACGCGCTCGGCATCGCAGGTGTCCTGAATATCGCCTTCAACGACGGCAATACGATACGTGCATTTCAGTGCATCAATGGTGCGCTCCACAAGTGTGGTTTTGCCTGCGCCGGGTGAACTCATGAGGTTGATGACATATATTTTCTTAGCATCAAACAGAACTCGATTATTGACGGCAATACGATTGTTGGCATCAAGAACATTCTTAACAATGCTGATTTTCATATTGAAATTCCTTGTTTTTATGAATATCGATAATATGACGCACAGGTGCCCTCCGATGAAACCATGCAGGGTCCAATAGGATTGTGAGGCATGCAGACATTTCTGAACAATGGGCATTCGGGTGGCGCTATGATGCCACGCAGGATATCGCCACAGCGGCAGCCCTTAATATCTTCAGAAGCTACTGCTGGGATTGAGAATGTACGCAAAGCGTCAAAGGCTGCATAGGCCTCCCGAAACACAAGACCGCTGCCCGGTATGATGCCAAGGCCACGCCACTGTGCATCTGCAGGCTCAAAGATCGTGGTAAGAACTGCCATAGCTTTTAAATTACCCTCAGCTTTTACCCCACGGCCATACTGTATGACAACTTCTTTTTTTTCGGTTAATAACTGATTAAGGAGAAGATGAATGCCCTCAAGGACATCTACCGGCTCAAAGCCTGTAATCACCGCAGCACGACCAGCCGCTGGTATGCAGCGATATGCATCGGCGCCGATTATAACACTGACATGGCCCGGGCAAAGAAAACCATCGATTGAAAGGGCTGGGTCGGCAAGCAGTGCTTCTATGGCAGGAGGAATGACCTTGTGTACGGAGAATACGGTGAAATTCCGGATTGATTGACGCTGAGCTGCAAGTACGGTGGCGGCTATGGTTGGAGAGGT
>Ga0114951_10001079_pt1 | contig 35386 bp, 36 predicted proteins | sample AM7aDNAmetaG_FD_88677 | JGI IMG/M metagenome (GOLD analysis project Ga0114951, IMG submission 88677) | Freshwater microbial communities from Finland to study Microbial Dark Matter (Phase II) - AM7a DNA metaG | ecosystem: Environmental > Aquatic > Freshwater > Lake | place: Finland: Lake Alinen... | reverse complement strand
CCTTACTTATTTAGATGCCATTGAGCTTTCCTATTATGGGGCTACTGTAATTCATCCTCAGACTATTAAACCTTTAGAGAATACAAATATTCCCCTTTTGGTCAAATCTTTTATCAATTCGAAAGGTGAGGGAACAGTCATTAGTAATAGGTGCCCCAAAGTGAAACCTATACCTTCTTTTATTTTTAAGTTCAACCAGATACTGATAAGTATTCAACCAAAAGACTTTTCTTTTATTGTAGAACGTAATATCAGTGCTATTTTCATGATGCTTGCACGTTATAATATTAAAGTTAACCTGATGCAAAATTCTGCTGTCAGCTTTTCTATATGTACCGATTATGATAGTTTTAAAACACCTCAACTTTTAGAAGAATTGAAAAAAGATTTCAAGATATATTACAATCAAAACCTTGACTTGGTGACGATAAGACATTATAATGATGAAACGATTATGAAAGTTTGCAAGGATAAAGAGATGATATTAGAGCAAAAAAGCAGAAATACTGCTCAGATGATATTGAAAAAGAAAAGTGCCTAAAGTGAGCTTAAGTGCCTAAATTACTTAAAGTTAAAGACCTGACGGATGTTTGCAAGTTACATAAAATTTAGAGTGCCAAGTTTAAAAACTCTGCACTTCATACTTGATATGAATACCTAATTTAAAGTTTACATTAATGAACATAGAAGAAATTCAAGCCTATTGTTTAAGCAAAAGTCATACGTCAGAAGATATGCCTTTTGATGATTCTACATTAGTCTTCCGTGTTTGTGGGAAAATATTTGCGTTGCTCAGCTTAGAAGATAGCCTGAGTATTAATCTGAAATGCGATCCCCTTAAAGCTCTTGAGCTAAGAGAGCAATTTTCATCCATTACCCCTGGTTATCACATGAATAAGATTCATTGGAACACGGTTATGCTTAATGGCAGCCTCGACAACAGCATTGTCCTTGAACTCATAGACCATTCATACCAACAGGTGGTCTTAAAACTTCCTTTAAAACTTAGAAAAGAATTATTGTAGAAGTGACTGAAGTTTAAAAGTGCCATAGCTTATTAGTAAATTATAAATTATCAGAGTGCAAGAAAACTGATAATTTTTCGTTAAATTTGTTCCAATTTGAAAATATGTATGATGAATAAGACCACAATAGTAAAATCATTAGCACTTATTATGCTTATTGCATGTGCCTTTTCATGTAAGAAAGAGAAGGTGCTGGAAGAAGTGTCAAAAACAGGAAATGTTGTTTTGAAATTTGCACATTTTGTTGACGGCAACCCTGTGCAACTGGATACTATGATTTACACAAATGCAGCAGGTAACCCTTATCAGATTAACGATTTCAGATATTTCATTTCTGATGTTCAGTTTCATAAATCTGGTGGTACTTTCATCAATATTAAAGATTGTACATGGGCTCACTATGTTGACAATGCCATTCCTTCTACTTTGACATGGAATATCTGTGATAAATTACCAACAGGCACATACGATTACATTTCTTTTTGTTTTGGGATTACCAGCTTAAAAAACCTGTCTAATACATTTGTCAATCCCCCTGAGTCAAATATGGCCTGGCCAGATATTCTTGGGGGCGGATATCATTATATGCAGTTAGACGGCAAGTGGAAAGATAGCTTAAATCAGGTGGAGAACTTTAATACGCATCTTGGTATAGGAAGAGTGATAGTTGGGAGTGATACAATATTCGTAGATAATAGTTTTCATGTAACGCTTGCCAATTCAGGATTTACATTATCAGCGAGTGCTACGTCAGAGATACAAATAGTCATGAATATTGACAGTTGGTATAAAACGCCTTTTATATTTGATTTTAATTATTACGGGCAGATGATTATGATGAATCAGGATGCAATGCATAAGATTTCAGCTAATGGCAATGATGTGTTTATGATAGGGTATATACATTAATTATAAATTAAGCTGTATTTATTAATTATGAAAATGAATTTCAATTTTGTAAGGGTTTTCAGATACTTGATCATTATTGCAGTTGCTTTTATCTTTTTTGTTATATCATGCAGAAAGGAAACCACACCATTACCAATTGTTACTGATAAACCAACTCCTTATTCCATAATAATTCCGAAATTTTTCCCTACCATATTAAATATACCTGCAGACAATCCCATGACAGTAGAAGGAATTAGATTAGGAAGGCATCTTTTTTATGACGGCAGGTTATGTGGGAAAGTTGATACACTGATGTCTTGTGGAACCTGCCATCAGCAGCAATTCTCTTTTGAGAATGGTGCAGGACATGGAATTGGGGTTACCGGTATTCAAACACCTCATGTAATGTTGCCCTTTATTAATCTGGTATTTAACAGCAATGGCTATTTATGGAACGGAAAAGTTTATAATGGCAATCCTGCATATACTGGTGCCGGTCATTATGGAGGCAATCTTGAAGACATTTGTTGGATGGGTGTTACTGCTCCATGGGAATTGCATAGCGATACAAACCATGCCAAAGCTGCCATTCAGGCTATTTCTATATATCCACCGATGTTCAAGGCGGCATTCGGTTCTGAAGTTGTAACTTTTAAAAATATTGCAAGAGCCATTGCTCAGTTCATCCGCACATTGATATCATCAAACTCCAAGTTCGACAGATATCTGAGAGGTGAAACACAGCTTAGCCCGAGTGAGTTGAATGGTTATGTGGACTTTGACACAGAGGTAGCCGATTGTTTTCATTGCCACGGTACAATTCTCTTCACTACAAACGGTTTTTATAACAATGCAAAAGATAGTGTGTTTGCTGATTCGCGCGACAGGTATGCTGTTACATATAACCCTAATGACATAGGAGCCTATAAAGCCACGACGTTAAGAAATATAAAATTTACAGGACCTTATATGCACGACGGCCGTTTTGCAACCCTTGACGATGTCATTAATTTCTACAGTTCCGGCCTTAAATGGTCACCTTATGTAAGCCCTATGATGTATCATATAAATACAGGCGGTGCCCAGTTAACACCCACTCAAAAAGCAGACCTGAAAGCTTTTCTGTTGACGTTAAGCGATTCTGCATTTATTACTAATCCTGCATTTTCAAAACCGGCAGATTTACCTTAAAAAAAATATTACATATTTGTTACTGACATTCAGTGATATTTCTAATATATTTGCAAAATATTTATTTAAAAATGGTAAAAGAAAAAACAAAAACCAGAAACAATAAAAAAGATACAATTAGTCTAACTAAAGAACTGATCTTACATAATGACGATTTCAACACTTTTGATTTTGTTATAGAATCTCTGATTGAAATTTGCAAACACGATCCGCTACAAGCAGAACAATGTTCTCTTATTGTCCATTATAAAGGTAAATGTGCTGTTAAGTCAGGAGTTTTTGATGAATTAAAACCCAAATGCGATGAACTTACCAGCAGAGGACTTACTGCTACAATTGACTAACCTTTCAACTGTTATTGTGCTCAAAATCATACTGATGTACTAAATATAAACTTATATTACATTACCTGACAATTGTTATACAGTACGCAATTGCATGTCGAAAAAGGTATTAATACATTATATATCAATGATAAACCTTTTAGTAAAGGAATAAACTATATGCAATTCACGAATAAAGAAAAAACATTTATTTCAACAATAAAAGTTGTAAATTTGTAGAAGATTATTACTTTTATTTTTTTAACAAATCATTATAAACTAAAAAATTATTGTTATGATACCTTTTTTAATTATCGTTGGTGTTATTGTTCTGTTTTTTGTCTTCAGTTACAACAGTTTAATTTCTAAGAGAAATGAGGCTGATAAGGCATTTGCAAGTATTGATACTATGGCAAAAAAGCGTTATGATTTGATTCCCAATCTGGTAGCTACTGTACAGCAATACATGCAACATGAGCGGGGTACTTTGATGGAAATTACCGAAATGAGAGCAAAAGCAACTTCCGGTAATCTGAGCGATGAAGAGAAGATTGCTTTAGATGGCAAATTATCTAAAGCGATGTCAGGTATTATGGTGGCTGTAGAAAATTATCCCGATTTAAAGGCAAGTACTAATTTCATGCAACTGCAAGGTTCTTTGAATGAAGTTGAAGAGCAACTGTCAGCTGCCCGTCGTTTTTATAATGCTGCCGTAACAGATTTCAACAATGCTATTCAGATGGTACCCAGTAACATCGTGGCTTCGATGTTCAATTTCCAGGCTAAGAAGTTATTCGAAATTGCTGAACAGGAAAGACAGAATGTGGATGTGAAATCGCTTTTTAAATCATAATCATACTTAGAAAGGTTATACTGGTATTGCTAAATTGGTATTAATTATTTATTTTTTTATTTAGCAGCATGAAAATCAAAGCTCTGTTATGTGTTGTTGCAATCCTGTTTATAGCAATATATGCTGTGGCACAGGAAGCAGGTACTTTTTCAGATTTAAGAAACAAAAAAGATTATAAGACGATTAAAATTGGCAACCAGACTTGGATGGCTGAAAATCTGAATTTCAATACATCAAAAAGTTGGTGTTATGAAAATAGAAAAAGAAATTGTAAAATATATGGTCGGTTGTACACTTATGATGCAGCAATGAGTGCTTGCCCAACCGGCTGGCACTTGCCCAGTGATTCCGATTGGACAGCATTAATTATTTATGTTGGCAGCGATGTCGGTACTAAGTTAAAATCAGCTTCTGGTTGGAATGAAACTGGCAATGGGACAGATACCTATGGCTTTACGGCACTTCCGGGAGGTAGCCGTTTCAGCAATGGCACTTTTGGCAGCCTTGGCGGTCATGGTTACTTTTGGAGCTCTACACAGCTCGATGGCGACAACTCGTGGTTACGGTACATGAACTTCAATAATGGTATCGTAGAATATTACTACTTCAGAAAGAATTTGGGTTTCTCGGTGCGATGTATTAAAGATTTATAGATATTGGTCTGCCTGCTCAGATTCAATACATTTTTATATATTCAGCTAATAACTAAAATAATAAAAATTCTAAAATGAAAAACATTCAGGAATTCGAACACTTTTATAATACTTCTCTCAAAACAGATTTAGCTAATCTAGACTTACGGAGAAAGCGTATTGTTAACAGGTTTTTAATTATGGTTGTCATATTTATCTGTATTGTGGCAGTTTCTATTTTAATGCAGATGTATTTGAATATCAATATTGCAGTTATTGGAATTGCCATAGCTGTTGTTGTTGCGCTTCTTATTTTCTTTTTCTGGGTGAAGGATAAACTATTTTATAATGATTTTAAAAGCCAGGTTATAAACCGTATTGTTTATTTTATAAGCCCTGATCTGCAATATAATTCAAGTGATGCGATAAACATTACCGAATTTATTACAAGCAGATTATTTATGACACATGTAGACCGATATAAGGGGGATGATTTGGTTTTTGGTAAAATAGAAAAAACGGCATTTCGTTTTTCTGAAATTAAAGCTGAATACAAGACTACTACAACAGATTCAAAGGGCAATACAAGGACCACATGGCATATACTTTTTAAAGGACTTTTCTTTATTGCCGATTTTAACAAAGATTTTCAAGGCTCAACGGTTGTGTTGCCAAATTCCTTTGGAAAAGGTTTTGGCTTTCTGAAAAAACTTATGGGTGTAACACGCAGAGAGAAATTGGTAATGCTTGAGGATGTTAACTTTACAAAGGAATTTAATGTTTATGGAGATGACCAGATTCAATCCCGCTACATTTTGTCTACCAGCCTGATGGAACGCATTTTAGAATATAAAAACAAGACTAAAAACAATATCTATCTGTCTTTTGTTGATTCTAAGATGTATCTCGGTATTGCTTATTCTAAGGACTTATTTGAACCCAGCTATCTGAAATCGTTAACCAATTTTGATCTGGTAAAGACATATTATGAGGATATGATTCTGGCAGTCAGCATTGTAGAAGATCTGAATTTGAATTTACGTGTGTGGACTAAAGAATAAGAAAGTTTGGAGTGTGGAGTGTGGAGTGTGGAGTTGAATAAATTTATTCTTTAAAACAACTTATAAACCTATCTTTCTCATTAATATCTTTAATAATTTTCACATCAACGAATCCTTTGTTTTCAAAAATCATAGCTGTTTCTTTTCCTAAAGCTTCGTTTATTTCGCATAATAGAATGCCTTTTTTATTCAGGCTTTTATGTCCTAAAGAAGCTAAAGCTTTGTAGAACAAGAGCGGATTATCATCATCAACAAACAAAGCCTGATGGGGTTCATAATCCAAAACATTTTTGTGCATCATTTTCTTTTCTGAATTTCGTACATAAGGAGGATTGCTCACTAAAATGTTTATTTCTGGCAACTGGCATTGAAGTTTAAAATCAAGAAGGTCATCCACAAAAAAGTGAACATCGGTATTATTTTCAAGAGCATTGACTTTTGCCACTTCTATTGCTTTATTATTTATGTCAAAAGCAAATATTTCAGCATCAGGAATGTTCTTTTTCAAGGCTATGGCAATACAACCACTGCCTGTAGCGGCATCTAATATTTTTAAGTTTTTATTGTAAGAAATGATGTGTTTTACAACCCATTGAACCAGTTCTTCAGTTTCTGGCCTTGGAATGAGCACATTATTATTGACATTGAATTTTAAACCATAAAATTGCGCCACTCCTGTAATGTATTCAACAGGCATTTCTTTCCTTAGCAGTTTGATGGCATTATTGATTTTCAATAGTACCGATTCACTCACTGTTTTTTCAGGGGACAGGAAAAGGTCTTCTTTTTTTAAACCAGCATATGTTTCTATAATAATACCTGCAAAAACGTCAATAGACCTTTCGTCGTAAATGGAACCCAAAGTGGTTTTCATATAACGCCGTATGTCTTTTATTTTATTGGAAGGGATTTTCATTTGTTTTTATTAGGTTTAATGAGGTATAGTAGGAAGTTTGGAGTACTTAGAGTTTGGAGTACTTAGAGTTTGGAGTACTTAGAGTTTGGAGTACTTAGAGTTTGGAGTACTATCCACTTCACATTTAAAACTTCTTTATCTACTTCCAAAAATAGCTGTTCCTACCCTTACAATAGTACTACCTTGCTCAATAGCAACCAAATAATCGTCGGACATGCCCATAGATATCTCTTTAAAAGCTTTGTTACTATTGAAGTATTTTGTTTTCAGCTTGTTGAATATTTGTTTCAGGTTATTAAATTCATTGCTTACTTGTTGTTTATTGTCGGTAAAAGTAGCCATGCCCATCACGCCACAAACCCTTACATTGCTCATCTTTTTATAATCATCGGAATTAAGAATTTCTTCTGCTTCTTCAAGAGATAATCCGTATTTAGTTTCCTCAGAAGCAATATAAAACTGCAAAAGACAGTCAACAATTCGGTTGTTTTTACATCCTTCCTTATTTATTTCTTTTAGAATTTTAAAGCTTTCAACGCTGTGTATCAAATTAATAAAAGGTACAATATACTTAACCTTGTTGGTTTGCAGATGCCCTATAAAGTGCCATTCAATATCGTTGGGTAAAAGAGGTTGTTTGGAAATCAGCTCTTGTGCTTTATTTTCGCCAAAAACCCTGTGACCGGCATTATAGACCTCCATTATTGTATCTACAGGGTGTGTTTTTGATACAACAACAAGCTTAACCGAAGAGGGTAGGGTGGATTGTATTTTTTTAAGATTTATTGAAACGCTCATAGTTGGTAAAGTTGAGAAGTTTATTTAAATTCATACTTGTATTTAGTACTCAGATAGTTAGAATCTGATATTCCCTTGGCTCCTTTTTCTATAGTAAACTGCCTTCCCATATCATAAGAAATCTCTTCAATTAATAGACTTTCTTCGTCATATTTAAATATCTTCATAGTCTCAACTAAATTTATATTAAGATTGATGGTCTCTTCTTTTATCCTTCTGTTTTGCTCATCATAAGTCATCTTTAAAAGATGTCTGTTCCCAATTTGTTGTGAAGTCATATTGCCATTTTCATCATGTTCAAATGTTAATACATTAATCAATCTACCTTTCCCATTGTATGATGATTCTTTTATTAAATTTCCCTTTTCATCATATTCAAGGTCTTTTTTTACAACAAACTCTCCTTTATTTCCATATTCAGTTGAGCATATCATGTTTTGCTTATCATCATAATCAAAGGTATATTTTTGATCAATTTCCTTATCCTCATTATAAATGGTTACTTCCAGAATTTTATCATTATCATTAAACTTTTTAATTTCTTCTTCTTCCAGATTGCCTGACTCATCATAAACGTTGACTGTTAATATATTCCCATCGATATTATATTTTTTAATAGAACTTGCACCATCAGAATATATCAATGTTTCTTCTATTAAAATTCCGCTATCATCATATTTATATTTAATTCTTTCTCCCACTTCATCTTCTTCAAGATATTGAATTTCTTCAATTAATTTATTCTTTTCATCATACTTATATTCACTAAATGTCTCAAATTCACCATTTTCAGAATAGATTACTTTTTTTATAAGATTTTTATTGTCATCAAATTCCTGGAATGAACTTATATATTCGCTTTGAATATTATCATTTTCTCCAATTAATGCTGTCTGTCCGGTGATTGATTTAATTATTTTCATTTCTCAATTTTTTTATATTTGTTTCAAGGCTGTATAGCCTAATATTCATAGTCCTCGGGCAAATGTAAAAAGAAAGTTGATAAAAAAATTGAAAAATATTTAATATTGTGGAATGAAATGGTATAAAAAGTTTAAAATTAAACAACCAACTTCATTCCAGAACTAATAGAGAAGCCAAATAAAAAATTCTATAAAATTATTGTGAAGTAAAGCAGTCATTTAATAATAGTTAGTAAATGACTGCTTTAGACAATGACACTGTTTTCTAGGCGAGTTTAAAAGCAATAGGCAAAGTTATTTCAACATCAACAGGAGCGCCTTTATTTACTCCCGGAATCCAGTTAGGCATAGCAGAAACGACGCGTAAAGCTTCTTTGTCGAGCAGTTCATTTACCTTTTGGGTAATTCTGATTTCTTCTATTTTGCCTGTTTTAGTCACATTAAAAGTGACGAGAACCTTACCCTGGATGCCAGCTTTTTTAGCAGCTTCAGGATATTTAACATTGTCAATAATAAATTTTGTCATGGCTTCTTGTCCGCCCGGGAATTCAGGCATCTTATCTGCTTTTACAATTGTTTTTTCATCTGTTAAAGGAGCAGCGCTTTTCTTAGAAGAACTGTCTGTACAGGAAAATACAAAGAAAAGCAAGGCAATTAATGGTACTACCGGTAGCGCTTTCAGTATGGAAAGCCTTCCGGAACGAGGTTTTTTCATCATGTTAAGTCGTTTTAGGGTTAATGATTTATTGAAATTATTGGCTAAACCCAGCTGCACGCCAATAGCATTACGGATAAGGAGCAGGAAATATTCGGCAGATAGTGGTGTCTGCTCCGACACACCTGAATCGGCCAAATATTCATGGGTTTCTTTAAGTGCATATTTTATCATCCAGCTCACCGGGTTAAACCAGGTAAGCAAACAGATTATCTCGGTAAAAATAATATCAAGGCTATGTAATTGGTTTACATGGATGGTTTCGTGCATTATAATTTTGTCTAATTGCTCATCAACAATTGTTTTTTCATTAATAAAAATGGTGTGAAAAAATGAAAAAGGAGCTATATCTTTCTTACACAGCGCAATATATTGTCCTTTTCTTTTTTCTATCTTACATTGCCTACGCATTAATACAATAGAAATCAACCTGATTATGAACCTTGTTGAGAACAATATCAGTCCAGACAGGTATATTATCTTTATAAAGCCAGCTGAAGACATACCGTTTTTAACCATTGACAATTTATCTGAAATTTGTACTGTTTGTAGAATAGCAGCAAATCCAGTTGTCTTGTTACCTGAATAAAAAGGGATATTGAGTAAAGGTATAATTAATGAAATGATTACCGCAAACAGTAAATAAATCCTATTGAAACGGAAATGCGTTTCTTTATTCAGAGCAAGTAGGTATAGTCCGTACAGCAATATCATGCAGATGGACACTTTGATCGGGTATATTATCATTTCAGCCATTATTTTTTTTCTTAATTATTTCATTGTCAACTAATTTTTTCATCTCTTCGAGTTCTTTAACGGTAAGCGTATCATCGGAGGCAAAGAAAGAAACCAGACTATTGTATGAATTACCAAAGTATTTATTTACAAAGTTCCCAAGATAAATACTTGAGTACTCTTTTTTGGATACAATAGGAAAGTACTCATAGGTATTACCGTAACTTTTATACGACACAAATCCTTTTTTCTCAAGTATGCGAATTATAGTAGAAACCGTGTTGTATGCGGGCTTCGGATCTTCGAATTGTTCTACAATATCTTTTACAAAAGCCTTCTCCAACTTCCATAGGATTTGCATAATCTGGTCTTCTGCTTTAGTTAACTCATTAATTGTTTTCATTATAACTGTATTTTTAATTATATAACTAAACTTTTAGTTGGTTATTGTACAAATATATAACTAAAAAAATAGTTATGCAACTAAAATCTTAGTTATTTTGTTAATAATTTTATAATTATTTGAATTACAGGTAAATAAAAAGAGGTAAAATACCTAAAACAATCAAAACAATACCTGTAATTAATTTTTCGTGATGCTCAAGTGTATGTAGTTTAAAGTGTTGTGTGCCTTTAAATCCTGCATATACAAGCAGTAGCATCAGTATTACAGTTGTCAGTGTGTAAACTGCAGAAACCGTGATGATACCTTTCCATCCAATCATTCCTGCCTGAAAGTAATAGGCTTCAATTTCGATGCAAGGAGTTAGAAACATAGCTAAACTCAAGCTGCTTAGAATAGCTATCTTAGATTTTTTACTATTATTATCGTTTTTAAGATTTGAGTGATGGTGATGTTTGTTTCTTCGAAAGTCGGAGATTATATAAATTATACCAATTATTATCAAGATTAAAGGAGCAATGTAATTCATAATTAAACTGTAACTGTTTGCCAGTTTAATACCAATAAACCCTACAATTATACCAATAAGAATTGTGCTTAAAGTATGAGCAAACCCTGTAATTACAGTTGCAAAAAGTGTTTCTTTTAATGACCATTTTTCTGTCTTTCCGATAGCTATCAAAGGTATCCAATGGTTAGGAATTGCTACATGTATCAGACTTAAAACGAGACTACCAATAAAAACTTGCCACATAATTTATAAAATAAGTTTAGCAAAATAATTTTTAATCAAACAATTAAAGGTTTTTCAACTAAAAAATATACGGCGGAATTAATAACCCCTTCTTCTTTTAAGTTAAAATTACTTTGTGTGAATAATTTACGCCAACCTTTGCGAGAAGTAAGGCTAAAGCACATAACATTAAATACTGAGAATGTAGCGTAGCTTGGAACAAAAACAATCAACAGAAAACGACAACCTGGTTTTAGCACCCTATTTATTTCTTTAAGTGCATCAAGTTTATATTTCCCAAGGTGATCGACCATAAAACTACTTATGGCAGCATCGAAAAAATTATCTTCAAATGTCATTTCAGTTACATCACCCTTACATATTTCTACTCTTTCAGAAATTCCTGCAATCTTTAAGTTCCTTTCCAGTAGTGCTTTCCCTCCATTATCAATATAATCGCTATCGAAACGGTCAAGGGCTTTTATCATAGATGTTTTCATCACTTTGCTCAGGGCTAATGTAGTTCTTCCAGAGCCACATCCTGCATCCAACAACATTTTATTTTCAGAAGTAATAAGGTCAACAAATGGAAGTGTCATATAATCCTGATTTTTAGATGCTCTAAGTACGAAATTGCCTGCCCATAAGTTCAAAGAAACAAGAAACAGAATTAATGATAACCCTATCAATTGCGGATTTAGCAAATAAACCCATAAAGCTGCAATCATAAAAATGCTTGCTGTCATCCAGAATAAATTCATCCAGCCAAATGACCATCCGAAATAATATTTACCTTCCAATTTTTTCATCTTTCGTTTTTCGAAAAGTAAATATATAAGCTTCTGTGGGGAGACCAGGTAAGCAGAAATTAAAATTACACCTGCTAATATAATATGTGCAAGTGAGAAGAGCAATATTGCTCCAGATACTACATTGAGTTTGGGCAAATGTGCGTACAATAATACTGCAACAATAATTCCTACAATGCCAACAATCCACGGATGGCCGTGTCCTTTTCCTTTTTTGTCAGTTTTTTCCATAATTTTAATAATTTAATAAATCTCTTAACTTTTAAAAGATTTTAGTTAATACTAAGTTGGAGATTTTAAGCCGGACGGACAGGAATCATAATTTCGCGGTTAATTGCTTCATAAGGTTTGTGTGCAGGATTCTCGGAGAATACTTCGTAACCCAAAACGTCTTTGATTGAATATCCGCTTTCAGGTAGCCACCCATGACTAAAAAATGCAAGGCTTTTTACGGTGGTCAGCAAATTGCCCTTCAAGTTGTAATTGGCATAAAGTCCATCGGGTATTTGTACCACACTTGCATCACGGGGTAATTTAACCTGTTCAGGGAAAGTTATTCCTGCCCAATACCTGCATTTTTCAATGGGTGTGATAAAAGGAATATCAAGGAGTAAACCCACAAAATGGGTGTCAATGGTAAGCAATCCTCTTGGTTCAGCCCATTGACAAATTCTGCGGTAGGCAAGAGAAATAGCATCACTTTTATTAAGACAGGTGCTTAAATAAATAATACTGAAACCCCTTAACCTTTTTGTTGAAATATTCACTTTATTTTTCCAGTCCATTAAATCGTCTTTTGAAAAATCTCTGAACCAAAGATCGGGGGTATTTATTTTAAGTGTTTTGCATTTCTTGCTATTCATTTTGCATAACTTGCGGTATTCATCCATTGTCATTGGTCGGTATTCTTCGGCACTTACACCAAAGTTGTTTTTAAAGGCACGGGAGAAGGTGGATAGTGATGCAAATCCACTTTTATCTGCTAGTTCGGATATACTTAAGTTTGGAAATACCTTAAGGTAATGTGCAATGCGTTCAAGACGAATTCTAATAATATACTGTTTGGGGGTTTCACCTACAAAATCGGTAAAGATGCGATGAAAATGAAAAGGTGAATAATTGGCAATTTCAGAAATCTTTTTTAATGATAAATCTTCGGAAAGGTTCATTTGAATAAATTCAAGAACCTTTCTGACATAAATACCGAGGTTTTTATCATCTTCTGTATGGTGCATAATTAAATGTGTGATGCCATCTTGTTCTTAAATTACTCATCAGCTTTACCAGAAAATTTATTGCTGTAAATGGATAAATTTATTCTTCCAGCTTCTTTTTAGTTACCAGTTCTGTAAAACTTTTAGCTGCATTAGTAAAGTCTGATGGCACCAGAACTATAGTTGTTGTATTGTTGTCAATACCAATTTCAGAAAGCATTTGCATACGTCTTAGCTCAAGTGCTATAGGGCTTTTCTCCATTTCTTTTGCTCCCTGGGTTAATTTTATTGAGGCTTCCAATTCAGCTTCTGCTTTTACTATCCTTGCTCTTTTTTCTCTGATGGCTTCAGCTTCACGTGCCATAGCTCTTTGCATGGCTTCAGGAATTTCAACATCTTTCATCTCAACCATTTCAATCTTTATTCCCCACGGTTCAGTTGTGGTGTCAACAATTTTCTGGAGCGTTCCATTAATCTGCTCCCTTTCTCTCAGCACCTCATCCAACGTGTGTTGCCCTATAATGTTCCGCAAGGCTGTGACAGAGAACTGATAAACAGCTTTATTATAGTCAGCTACTTTAATAATGGCATCCTCTGGATTTGTTATTTTAAACCATAGCACGGCGTTCACTTTAACAGTAACACTATCCTTTGTAATAGTTTCCTGTTGTTCAAGGTCAACGGTTTTAGTCCTTATGTCAACACGTTGTTGTTTTTCAAAAAAAGGAATCAGCCAATAAAGTCCGGGACCTTTAATTGAACGGAAACGCCCAAGTCTGAACACAATAGCACGTTGGTATTCTTGTGCAATACGTAGTCCTGATAGAAGTATTACAACGATAAATCCGATAAATGGTAATAAATTCATAATGTTTTTTTTAGATTAATAATTAATAGTTTGTTTATAAGTATTTGTTGTTAATTGGATTCAGAAAAGTCATCTGAAAGATGGACAGTAAAATTAATTTATTTTTCAGGCTTATATTCAGTCTTATACCCAGTATTTTGGTCCGGTCTTAAAGCATTTGGATAATTATAATCTGTTTTAATATCAACAGAAATCTGTTTAATCATTTTAAATACTTCGTAAGGATTTCTAATAGCTAAAAACCTGTCATAAACCGTATTCACTCCACTATATGCTTTAATTGTCCCGACATCAAATATCTTTTCTATCGGATTAACATTTACTTCTATATCTGTAATTTTATCATAATCAAGGGCTTTGAAATCTGTTCCCCAAAACCCACTTCTCATCATCAAACGCCTGTTTGTATATGTATAAAAAGTGTTGTTATATACTAAAATAAGGCGTAATATGTTTAATATGCTCATCCAAGATGGCGACAAATGTAATAAGAAAAATGGTATTAAATAAGGAGAAGTGCTCATACTCATATTCTTGATAAAAATAAAATAGTCGAGACAGAACCAGATTGCTCCTATGATTAAAAAAGGAAGCCCTGTCAGCAAAAAGGGTACAAGTTTAGGTTGACCAACCCACAGTACTTTTTCATCTTTGTCGAGTACTTGCTCGAACTGTTTTGGCATATTGAATTGTTCCATGTTTTTTGTTATTAAGTTTAACCTATTAATAGGAAAAGAATGAATTTCAGTATTTAATTATTTTTTCAGTAAAAATTCCTTCGTTGTTAATTATTTTCAAAAAATAAACTCCCATTGCCAGTCCACTTATATCAGCAGATGTCGCGTTAAAGAATTCACTTCTAAATTGAATCCTTCCTTGTATATCAAATATTTCAAGATGTGAAATAAGATTATTTGATGAAATTACAAATAATTTATCATTTACAGGATTAGGGAAAACAGTAATGTAATTTATTTTTTTGCTTTGTTCGGCACTGGTATATGTTGCTGCAGAATAAGTGTAATCAGCAGTATTGCTTTCGTGTATTGTTGAATCAAGATTCATTACAGCCATTATTACTTCGTTATATGATGTTCCCAAATCACTGGCAATAAATGTAACATGATTCAGACTGTCTAATGGTGCACTTATTACACTGTCAATATGGTTATTCGAAGAGTTTTTTAATATAAAGTCTACCCTGAACTTGGAATTGAGCTGACCTGTAAAATCAATTATTATGGGTTTGGGAACTGCCGAGATGAATCTGATGTAATCTGAACCATAAGATGTGACTGTTTTATTCATTGTTGCTGTAGGAAATGAAGCATGGTTGCCGGAAAGGAAAGCATCGGGGAAGTTATAATGTTTATAAGCATATTTTCCACCTTCATATATCGAGTCATCAATATAGTTTGCAACTACCCATCGTTCAAAAGCATCATCAAACGATTCAGTAAAACCTAAAGCATTCAAGGTACTGTCAACTCCACTGATACCGTTGAGCTGGTTGCTGATTAAGGATGAAATATAACTCCATTTGCCAAAATGTTCAAACATAAACAACATGAATAATTTTACCTGATTATAGTTAGAAAAGTATATCAAAGGTATGTCCGGATTATTAACAAAGAAAGCTTCATTATCTAAAACGTTCTGCTGGTATATGTTTTCAGTAAGATAAATGGCTGCGAAAGTTGAAAAGCCTTCGTCAACCCAAGTGTCTTCCCAAAATATCACAGGATTAACTAAAGGCTCAGGTGAGTGATCTTGTTGCCAATGCAGCAGATGTCCAAACTCATGGGCTACAATTTCAGTTGCTGCATAAAAGGCATCGGCAGCAATGTAAATTATCTCTCTCTGACAGCTGTGCCTGTTCCATATGGCATAAACCATTGAATCAGACATTTGTTGTCCCGGGTCAAAATAACCGCCCCAGTTTTGTTCATTCAATACTAAAATAAAAATATTAGAGTCATTATCAAAAACATCAGGAACAGGTCCATATTTATTGGTAAGAGAATCATAAAAATGATTGTCGAATTCATTCACCAGTGCATCAATATCATATTGCAAAGGTTGTGTGGCTGAGTCTTCAACAAAGACATAACAATGATAGCCTGCTTTTTTACAAATAGCATTAACCTCCCGCTGTGGCGAACCCTGCAAAGGAGGCCAGTCAATATAAGTTACCGACCAGAATTTTAGTGTGTCACCTTCATGATATTGAGAAAAACATGGTTTATAAGTTACTGTGAAAAGAATGATAAGTAATGCTGTGAGTTTGAGATGTCCCATTTTGTTATTGTTTATTCATTTTTAATATCTGCTCTTTATTGTCAGATTTAAGTCGCAGTATGTAAATACCTCTCAATAGCTGCTAATTTCTCTCTTGCATGGAGGCGTTCCATGAGATTAATACGTTCTTCTAACAGTTCCTGTTTATGGGTTTGAATTGCAAAATAGCTTTGAGCAAAGGCAATTTGCTCCTTTTTAAGGTCACCATTTTGAGCAATGAGATAGCAGGCATAACGGGTAAGCATTATGTCATCTATCTTACTTTGCCCTCCTTTACCTAAATCTATCATTTTGTTGACATCAACAAAATGATCGGAGACCGCCTCACCAGTTGTTTTACAACTTTCTTTTGCTTTGTCAACGGCATTTAAAAAATTACGCCAATCAGCATAACCCAATAATTCCTGTAATTCTCTGGCTAACCAATACTCAATGCCATCCTGCTCGTATGCTAATTCTTCAACGGTTTTGGTGAGTTTATTTATTGTTTCTTTTTCCATTTTTGTTCATTTTTTTATAATCGTTTCGGTGACGTCACCGAAACGATAAAATATTTATTTGCTAATATATACAAATGTTCTTAATGATGGAAAATTATTTAACAATAGAATGAATATCAACCTTTATACTCTTTTCTTATAAAATCAGGCTGGTCTCGTTTAGGATTATGTGTATATACTTTATTAGCTATAAAAAGATATTTAAATGCATCACGGTTTAGATTGCCCATGGTTATTTCATAAAAAATATTCTTCCGGTTTAGGGAATCCAAGGAATTTACAATGAGAAGAGGCCGAATAAGAGCCGGCATTACCAAAAACAATAATGTCGCCTATTTTTATCTCCGGCAACTGAACATTTCTTCTGAACATATCTCTTGAATAAGTTGAACAACCATAAAGGTCTGTTGTATAATTTAAAGATGAAAATAGCTGAACACCATCTCTTATTATCATGACGGGATGAATTGCTGTATCAGGATACATTAAAGGGCGCGAGAATTGAACTGTAGAAGCATTCAGTCCAACCAGAAAGTTTTTGCCTCTTTTCTTAACATCGGTTACATTACAGACAAAAAAGCCTGCGTCACCCCCAATTATTCTACCCGGCTCAAGAATAAGGCGAAGATTTTTACCGCAATGTTCAGAAGCTTCTATCATGAGTTGTGTTACCCTTTTATTATATTCTGATATATCAAATTGCCTTTCACCATTTTCAGATACTCCAAAACCACCTCCGAAATTAAGATATTCAAGATTAGGAAAATGAGTTGCAATTTCAGTCAATTCTTTATAACAATTAATAAAATAATCAACATCAACAATGTCAGTACCTACATAAATGTGTAAACCATTTACAATTGATCTGTCAGGGATAAGAGCAATTTCTTCCGAAGTAAATCCAAGGCGACTTTCTTTACCAATGAAAAAACCGGCATGAGTTGAATAAGGTTTAATCTTATCTCCTATATTGCATCGGATGCCGACAGGTTCATTAGGGAATAATTTTGACCATAATGCAAGCTGACTGGGCGAATCGAGGTTCAATTGAACGCCACAACTTTGTGCAAATATCATCTTTTTTTCTGAAAGAGCAGAAGCTGTAAAAATTATTTCCTCCTTTCTATATCCAACTTCCTGAGCTGCCTGCAAGTGCAAAACAGAATTTACAAAGACCTTAACCTTTTCTTCTTTAACAATTCTGAGAAAATCAAGATTTACATTCGCCATTGAAGCAAAATGAATGGATTTGTTTTTGTAGGAAATATTTTGAAATACACGGCAATGTTCTCTGATTACTTCACTATCGTAAATATAATAGGGGTCAAATTCTTTTTCAGCGTTGTTTATTATATAATTGATAATCTCTTTTTTTAAAATCATTTTTCTATGCTTTATAGCTTAAGTATTTGCTTTCATTTTCATCACTCATATACAAAATTACAATAATAAGGTAATGTAGAGGGAAAGTAAATTTATAATGAATGTTAAAATAAGACAAGAGTTTATATTCAAAAACGAATTGGAATATGCTGTTATATTGATATATGAATTAGTTTGATTGAAAAATTATTAAACGGGAATTAACTTTTTTTAGTACTATTTATTTTCAAAAATCCACCCATTCAGAATACACATAGCCTGTCCAGATAGCTTTTAAGGCTTCACTGCAATTATCGCAGGGGCTGTTTCTGTACTTAGCTCTTATTTTTATGCCATGGGGTAAATGATTAAGTCCTGCCCTTATGAGTGTCTCCTTATTGATGCTTCGCTCAGCCAATTTAACAAAATTAATAGTATGAGAAAAACTTTCACCGGGTTTAAGTGTCACAATAACAGGAGCAGACTTATCCCTATCACTGTAAAAATCAAAATACATTTTGTCATTGTCGGGTGTGGACGCTTCTATTTCAAAGTAGTCATAATTTATTTCGTCTGATTTTACATGACTGTATGCCTGAATGGTCTTTTCGCTAATGTTTTTAACCGTAATATTTATTTGAGATTCATTTAATACATTGAGCGTTACTGCTATATCTTTTTTTTGTTTAACGGTGTCAATTGGGGTACTTGTTTCAGCCCACACATAACTTGTTATCAGCAAAGTTACAAACAGAATTGAAAAAAGTTTTTTCATGTTTCTAGTCTATCTTAAAATATTTAACAATGATGAGAAATATTACTATAATTCCCAATAATGTCAGATACGAGTATGGATTTGCAAAATTTACTGTCCATCCAAAATATTTAATTCTTTTAGGCGGGAAAATTCGTTTGTCCAGTTTATTGTAGTAAAATATTCCTAGTTTCCAGTATTGTGGGTCGTCATGCCATGCATTTAATGTTTCTTTATCTGGTTTTTCATTTGTTTCCATGTTTTTCTGTTTTATTTTTCTGTGACTTCTTTTAATTCAATTGTCTAATGCCGACTATTGATTGCAGAGTACTTAATATTTACTTTTTATAATCATTTAGATGCATAATTCATCTTGCAGAGGAGCTATTTTGCTTACCTGTCCCATTCAGTTCTTTGCCTTATCTTGCATGTAAAAAATAATTTTCCTGTTACAAACATTGTGTCGAATTTGTTGCTGTAATTTTGTTCATAATAGTCATTGGTAGTGTATGTCAAGTATCCAGTCAATTGCTGTCCTGCATCAAATTTAGGCTTTTTGTCTAAAATCAGATATTGATATTTATTTTTTATGGTTATAAAATTATAAAATGATGTATCAGAAAGGTCTGTTTTATAAGGTTTTACATCATCTATATAGTTAAAAAAACTGGATTTAAAATTTTTTCCGAAGGCTTCAATATTAAAACCGAAACCACCGAAAAAACCTATACCCATCCTAATAAACAAGGTATCTTTATCAGTAAAACATTCGCAAGGAGTAGGAAGCCCTGTATTAAACTCTTCATCTTTAGGTTCAGCTTTTCCATTATTATACAAGTCCATGAATATTCTGCTTCTGTTATTCCGGAAATCTTTCTTTCTTATAAGTTCATTATCCTTATTATTTGAATCGGCATGTTTTATACTGTCCATTACATTATCGTAAGCAAGATAAATGCTGTCGAAACGTATCTCGTCTGGGTTATATTTCAAAAAATCGTTTATTTCCGTTATTGAACCAACATTATACGTAATATTTAATGTCTTTCCATCATCCTTCTTCTGAGCTTTACAAGTTAGCAGACAAAAGAATAGCAATAGAAAAATGATGGTTTGTATTTGTTTCATATCCAACATTTGTTTATTTTATAATTTCTTTATCACTATTCGTATTGAAAAGTTTTAATAATTGTAAAAATAAGTAAAGTAATGCTTATTTTTGAATAGTATTAATACATAATTTAAAAATAAGTAATAAACTTAATAAATAGGTAAAAAGCTTAATATACTATACGAAAAAAACCTAAATATTGATTTAAATAAAAAAAAATAGTTAAAAGTTGAAAATATATTCTTACGTATAAGATTTTTGATTATTATTGCAATTGAAAATTATTCACTTAATCATTAATTAAAAATATACGTATTATGAATGCAAACTTGACAGAAAAAGTTAATCAGTTTATGGCAAAAGTTATTGCCAAGAATCCGGGCGAAGCTGAGTTTCACCAGGCAGTTAAAGAAGTCGTTGAAACTTTAATTGAGTTTATTGAAGAAAATCCAAAATACAAGGATGCAAAAATTCTTGAAAGAATATGCGAACCTGAAAGGTTACTTATGTTCAGAGTTCCATGGCTTGATGACAAAGGAGAAATTCAAATTAACAGAGGTTTTCGTATTGAAATGAATAGCGCTATTGGCCCTTATAAAGGTGGTTTGCGTTTTCACCCGACCGTTAATTTAGGTATTTTGAAATTTTTAGCTTTCGAACAAGTATTTAAAAACAGCTTAACTACACTTCCTATGGGCGGTGGTAAAGGTGGTTCAGATTTCGATCCTAAAGGCAAGTCAGACAATGAAGTAATGAAATTTACTCAAAGTTTTATGACAGAATTATGCAGACACATCGGTCCAAACACTGATGTACCAGCCGGTGATATAGGCGTTGGTGGCAGAGAAATAGGTTTCATGTTTGGTCAATACAAAAGAATCAGAAATGAATTCACAGGTGTTTTAACAGGTAAAGGTTTAGAATGGGGTGGCAGTTTAATCCGTCCGGAAGCTACAGGTTACGGTCAGGTTTATTTTGCTCAGGAAATGCTTAAAACTCGTAATGATAGCTTTAACGGCAAAACAGTTGTTGTATCAGGTTCTGGAAACGTTGCCCAATATGCAACTGAAAAAGCTACACAGTTAGGTGGAAAAGTTGTTACTTTATCTGATTCTACAGGTTATATTTATGACCCAGCAGGAATTAATAAAGAAAAACTAGAATATGTTCTTTGGTTGAAAAATGTTAAACGTGGCAGGATAAGCGAATATGCTGATAAATTCAAATGCGAATTTGTAGCAGGTAAAACTCCTTGGGGTGTTAAATGCGACATTGCTCTACCAAGTGCAACTCAAAACGAATTGAACGAACAAGATGCAAAAACATTGGTTGCTAATGGTTGTTACTGCGTTTCTGAAGGAGCTAACATGCCTTCAACACCAGATGCAGTAGAAGTTTTCATCGAAAAGAAAATTTTATACGGACCTGGTAAAGCTGCTAATGCTGGTGGTGTTGCAACTTCAGGTTTGGAAATGTCTCAGAATTCAATGCGTTTGAATTGGACAAGAGAAGAAGTTGATGCTCGTTTACATCAGATTATGATTGATATTCACAAAACATGCGTTAAATACGGAAAAGGCGCCGATGGCGTTGTTAATTATGTAAAAGGCGCAAACATTGGTGGATTCATTAAAGTTGCTGACGCTATGTTAGCTCAGGGACTGGTATAATAATCTAGTATTATTGCTTCAAAAAAAGAACCGGCAAATTTGTCGGTTCTTTTTTATTATAAAATGTTTGTTCTTGATATTGTGCGAAGTTGCAAACTTCGCACTTCTATGTTGCAAACTTCACACTTCTAATTGCAGATTGCCAATTACAGAATTTAAAATGAATAATAGTTACTGTCCTCCAATTCTTTTAATAAGATTATTAACGCTCATATCCCATAAAGATTTTTGTTCCTCAACATCTTCTGCTTTGCAAAAATCTGTTATTATCAATGCAAGGTCATTAGTAATGGGTTCTACATTAATTCTTATTTCGAGAAACTGAGCAGGATGTTCATGTTCGTCAATCCATTGGTAACGCACCATTTCATTTTCCTTTTTATTTAGCAAACGGGCTCTAAGTTCAGAGTCGTACCATTTGAATGTAATCAAACCATCTTTAATTGTAACTTTTTCAGAAAACCACTGGCTTAATGATTCAGGAGTACTTATAAAATCGTAAAGTATTTTAATACTTGATTTTATGGGATATTCTATGGTGTATTTTTTTAAGCAAGACATAATGTTTATTATTAAAAAATAATGAAAACCAAAGCAATATACAAAAAATATAAGGCAATATGCAAGATATTTCTTAAAAAAAATGATATTAATATTCAAGTAAGTATTAAATGATTGTAGCTCAGGCTTATAAGATTTCTTCTAATTTATTAAAGTGATGTTTTCAGAATTATGCCTAAATTTGCTACTTACAAATAAAATAATATCAAATGAAAAATACTTTTATCATTATTCTATTTAGTTGTTTCTGTACAATATTAACAAATGCACAAAACACTACAAAACGTTATGAAGTCAAATCCGGTAAAATGCTTATGACGAGTGAGATGTTCGGAAAAGAACAAGATGTGACCATGTATTTTGATGATTATGGCATGAAAGAATATTCTGAAACAATTGGCGAAATAATGGGTTTTAAGGTAAACAGTATCCAGATAAGGAAAGACGGTTTTTTGTACACCATTGACATGAACCAGAAAACATGTAAAAAAGCTAAAGTAGGAGATGAAAATACACCACAAAATATCAACTTTTCTAATATCTCACAGAAAATGATTGAAGATCTTCATATTGAAAAGACAGGTACTGAAGAGTATCTTGGCAAGACATGCGATGTGTGGTCTATGGATCATCAGGACATGAAGATGAAGGGCACATATATCATCTGGAAAGGTATTACTCTTAGAACAGAAATGGAAGCTTCCGGGATGATTATACGTATGAAAACCAAAAGCATAGATACAGAATCTCCACTACCTAAAGGCATTTTTGATATACCTGCTGATGTTAAGATGATTGAACAAACAAAATAGTACTTAAAGTGCTTTAAGTTATTATTTCCTATTTACTTTTTATTTCCCCAGTTTCAATCTAAGAGAATTCATTACTACCACAATATCAGAAGCTGCCATGGAGAATGCTGCTACCATAGGTGTAAGGAAGCCTGCTGCTGCAAAAGGAATAGCAATAATATTGTAAAAGAAAGCCCAGAATAAATTTTGTTTTATAGCTGCCAGTGTTTTTTTACTGTATATAAAAGCGGGTTTTAGTAATAATAGTTGACCATTAAGAAGAATTATCTGTGACGACTGAACAGCTATCTGGGTTGCATTGCTCAGAGATATTCCTACATCTGCTTGTGCTAAAGCCGGTGCATCATTAATACCATCTCCTACCATTGCAATTTTGTACTTCTTGCTAAGTTCAGAAATTATATTCAACTTCTCAGCCGGGAGTTTTTCATAATATACTTCCTGAATACCAATTTTTTCGGCTACTTCAACACACTTCTCCTTTTTATCGCCACTAAGCATGACAGTTGAAATATTGTTTTTGCTAAAAAATGACATTAATTCCCTTACTTCAGGTTTTATTTCATCTTCTATATCTACTGTTGCCTTCAGATCTCCATTGATAATGACATAAATGTTATGTGCCGTATCAGTAGTTGTTTCTTTTACAATATGAAAGGAGCCTACTTCATATTTATTATCACTTTCATCCCATCCAATCAGTCCAATACCTTTAATTTCTTCGATTTTCTGAAAAGAAAATGGAATAATATTTTCTTCTGAAAGTTCTTTTACAATTGATTTGGCAATAGGGTGAGAAGAGAACTTTTCCAACCCAGACAAAATACTTTTAATCTGTTGAATATCAGAGTTAAAGAGGGTTATGTTTTTTATTTTAAAATTCCCTGTTGTAAGAGTCCCTGTTTTATCAAAAACTATTTTTTCAATATTGGCAAATTTATCAATGGTGATGCCTCCTTTAATAAGAATTCCTCTTTTTGCCATTTTGCCAACACCAACCACCACAGCAGTAGGTATTGCCAATCCTAATGCACAAGGGCATGCAATAACCAAAACAGCAATACTGCGTATCAGAGAAACGCTGGAACCGACTTTTAATAATAAATAAGAGATAATAAATGTAATTACCGTAATAATGAGTACAGTAGGGACGAAGATGGCACTTACCTTGTCAGCAAGGTTTTGTAGTTTTGGCTTTTGATTTTGAGCATTTTTAACCAACTCTATAATCTGCGACAGTAAAGTATCATCACCTACAGCATCACTTGTCATTTTTACATTGCCTTGCACTACGTAGCTGCCTGCAATTAATTTATCTCCCTTTTGTTTTAAAACAGGAATGCTTTCTCCCGTCAGCATAGACTCATCTATTGTGGCGCTACCCCAGAATACTAAACCATCAACAGGTATTTTATCACCTTCATTAACAATAATCCGGTCATTTACTGCCACTTTTGAAATTTCTACTTCTTCAATTTCTTCAATTGCAGCGCTCATGTCGCTTATTATCTTTTTTGCTTTGGCAGGCTGAAGTTTTAATAAGTCATCGATGGCTGAGGTGGTTTTTTTTACTGAACGGTGTTCAATAAGATTACCAAATAAAACTATAGTTATTATACTTGCTGTGGTTTCATAAAACATATAGTCGTGTCCCATGTTTCTTATTGTACCCATAAGACTATATATGAAAGCTGCCGATGAACCCATAAATATTAATACATCCATATTGGCGATACCTGTTTTCAGTGACTTGTAAGCACTTACCCCAAAATGAAAAAACCCTATTATAAAAACCGGTAAAGTTAAAAACAACTGAAAATAAGGATTATGCAATGTCTCTATCGGGAAAAACATTGATAAAAGCAATGGCAGTGTAAATGCCAGAGAGATTAGAAACTTAACTTCAATACTTAAATGAAATCTATTGTTCTTTTTTTTTTTATCCGTATCGTCAACAGAATAACCTATAGATTCAATTAATTGAATGCCTTTCTCTACATCCTCCTCTTTCTGAATTTCAAAAGATACTTCTGCAGTGGAGAAGTTAACATTTACATTCTTAAAACCATTTTTTTCGAGATATAGCTTTATGCCCATAGCACAATTGGTACAACTCATGCCATGTACTTTTAAAACAATTTTTTTAATAGTGGGTTGCATAATAAATAATTTTAATACAAAGATACAATATTATTTAGAATTAATCCAATTAAATTTAATAAAATATTAATAATTTATTTTAATATTAGTATATTAATTATTTAATTGCTCGCAATGCATTGATTAACATATACATAAAATTTATTGCACAAAATTTATTTAGTTAAAGCTATCTTATTGAACACTGATAACCCCTCCTCAAAAATTATATTGATAGTATTTTCTCTTGTATTATAACCGCTTGTACTTGTAGTAAATTGCCTGATAATCAATACATCAACATCTGTTTGTGAGGTGTACTCTTTAATGATACCTGTGGGAGGTATATAGCTTTTGGTTTTTTCAACCAGATTAAATTCAGGTTTACCAACAAGAACAACATAAAAATAGGGGAACTTAGTCCCATTAACGTCATTAACAGCAATTTGTCCGTATAATCCTAAAAAGCCTTCCGGAGCATCTTTTGATGAAACTCTTACTTTAATATCCTGAGGTAAAACTTTATCATGATTTTCACCCGTCAGTTGAACTAAAAACTCATTATTAAATTTACTCAGTGCCTGTTGATGGGTGGTCAATAACTTATTCAATAAGTTGATTTTCATGATAAGTACAGGCATAGTAAGAATTTTCCGTATTCCTGTAAGCCAGTGAGGGATTATCAATACAATAATGTTAAGAGCTAATATTGTATATGATTTACTGTAATAATTTGCCCCTTTAATCAGGAGGATAAAAACGAATACTGATAGAACTAAAAAAATCCAGAAGCCCAATACATTTGAAATATCCAGCACACTTCTGTCCCACGATATAATTTTTTTATGCATGGTAACAAGCTTGTTAACCTGTTCATTACTGATATCTTCCCATTTTGAATAATGGTTTAACTTTCCCATCTTCAAACGGTTATCGTACCCTTTAACAAGCATCAGCATATTACCGGTCAAAACCAGTAAAATACCCGGGAAAAAGTTGTAATTGTAGAACTGGATTACAAACCCGCTAATAATAAATATTAAACTTATGGTTATACGATAAGGATATTTTAACGGTTTGATAAAGTGAAAAACAAGTGTGCCTTGTTCAGATTTGCTAAAGATTGTAGTCATGGTTGCTAGTTATATTGTAAAATTAGTAAATTTTGAAAAGATGGAGATTTGGAAAGTTGGAGAAGTGGAAATATGGAGAATTGGTTGTTTATTATATGGTTCGTATTATTCCAATTTTCCAATACTCCATTATTCCAATATGTAAATAATCTTAGAGACAAATTCATTTAATCACTTGTTAATTGCTGATTGTTGACTGCCGATTGCCGACTGTTGTTTATTTATTATTACATCAAGTTCATTATACCCCATATTTCTCCAGTATAGCGGACAAGCGCCATTACACAACATAAAATGTTCGCAGGTTTTGCAATAACTATTAGCAAACTCCTTCTGTCGAAAATATTTAGCGGGCTTGTCGTGCCAGATATTTTTAAAATCGTTGTCAAAAAGATTACCGACAATTTTATCATAAGAGGCACAGGGCAAGATATCACCATTGGGAGCCACTGAAATCAGACCATCACATGCACTGCATCCCTTATTGCCCAAGCCATGTGTGATGGTATTGAACATACAGATTGGGATAGGGGAATACCACATAAACTCAACGTCATGGGTTTTACTTTTAGCAATAATACTTTCCAGATATGCTCCCATCTCACTGTAATAGAGTTTCAAGCTATTATTTTCACTCACACTACCAGAGGGAATCATCATGTTCATACTGAACTTTTTTAAGTCGAGTTGATTTCTGACGAATTCAGGGAATTGATTCGCTTGTTCAATATTAATTCTGCTTAGTGTGGTATTGGTATGTGTGTGAATGCCAGTCTTTTTTAATAAGCTGATAGCCTCAAGAGATTTTTCAAATGCGCCTTGTTTACCCACCAGATAATCGTGTGTTTTAGCATCTGTACCTTCAATGCTTATTTGTGCTGAGTCAAGCCCCGCTGAAACCATCTCATCAACCTTTTTTTTGTCGATTAAAGTACCGTTGCTTATCAGGTTGACACGCATACCCAATGTTTTAGCATAGCATATCAGCTCAGGTAAATCTTTTCGCAACACAGGCTCTCCCCCTGTAAAACTAATTGAGGGCGCCTTAGCCTGGTTAATGATTTTCGAAATAATTTTCTTTAACTCTTTTGTTGTCAGCTCTTTATCGCTATTAATAGGGTTCTGGGTTAAATTACAACCGGCATAACAAAAGGCACATTTAAGATTGCACCTGTAGGTTACTGCCAGCTCAGATAATACAGGAAATTCAGAGAAATTCATCTCAAAAGGTTTCTTTTCAACAGCCGGATTGGTTGTAAAGATATCTATCTGGCCATCAATTGATTCCCTTATAGCGCTAAGAAAATGGTGGATTTGAATTTCTTTTTCAGAAGAGTTAATATTGACGAGGATATCTTTAATTTTATTCCCATCCAGAAGTGCCTTAAGAATTTTCGCGCCGGTTTTATTTAGTTTCTGTATCTGATTAGGCCTTTTAATGAGTAAATTATCCTCAATCCGTACATAAATGTATGGCTTTACATTTTGAAAGAATTCATCTACCCATGTGAAATCAAGTGACATTATATTCAATTTTATTTATCGAATTTATTTTTTATTACTCTTTTTAATTATAACTCCCATTAGCATCAGTTCTTGTAACAATGAGTGTATTCCCGGAAGTTTTAACATAGGTTATACCTTCGTTACAATTAATCTTTGCACATTTTGTATTCACCTCATTAAGAGAAAAAGCAATACTTCCATTTATAAAATGTACATCTAACCTTGTATTTTGCATATCAATAAAAATATTGTCTCTAATATCAACTAAGTTCATCTCTCGATTTAAGTGTAATATTTCACAACCCAGATTATTAATTCGCTTGGTATAATAAAAATTTTCAATTGTCGATGTGGCAGAATTAAACGTATTATAGTTGCCGGAAATGAAAATTTTATTATTTACACCAACCATAGAATTAATAACATTTTTACAAAAGGAAGGATTTATTAAAAACCTGTTTTGAACGAAACCAAGGTTATTAAGAACAATTATCTCTTTAGCAGATTTAACAATTATCTTATCATTTATTAATGCCATATCAATTTTGGGTGAAACCTCAAGATATTCTGTATTAAATATACTGTCTATTGTACTTTCCCATATAGTATTTCCATTCAAATCTATATTATATATCTTAATTTTATTTTTATCAGCCGCATAAAAAGCAGTATCCTGAAAAATCCCAAAGGTATCATACTTATAAATTGGTTGTTTCCCTTCTAAAGCCATACTCATAAATATAATTGAATTATTGAAGTACTTAATGAGACAATTGCCCCAAGTATATGATTCATTTATTTCTTTAGTCCATAAAAGCATACCCGATGTATCAATTCTGGATAAATAACATTTACCTTTAACATCAATCGTAAAAGAAGCACCTATTTCAAAAGATGGGTTACAATTATGACTATTGTTATACCCATTTTGAATGTAAATATTATTAAAGGCATTATCAGATGTTGTAACATTATTATTAGCTTCATACGATGCAATGAGCAAGGAATTATCATTTAAAGCAATTATGTTTCCCGCTTTTCCGGGTAAATTAATAACTTTTTTCGACCATAAAAAATCACCGGAATTATTTATTTTAGCGACTTTTATATTCGTTTGATTATTGCCAATAATTATTATATTTCCATTGTTATCTTCAATCAAGGAAACAGGTTCTATTGTATCATTAAAAGTAGTCCTAAACTTAGAACCTGAACAAAATACATTATTTTGAGTTTCGTTTGAATTATTGGGATTATCATCGTTTTTCTTTTTACATCCTAAACAAAGAAGCACAAGAATTAATATTGGGATAATATATTTCATAAATTTATTTTGACCTTACTTTATACTTAAAATCATAGTTGTTATTATATAACAATATTAATGCGACCCCCCACTCACACAAGCCGAATGACAGGTAATAATAGGATTTTCATTGAAATTTTTATTCAATTTCGAGACAGGCTATATCTTTATATTCTGGATTTTGGACAAAATCTTTAATCAAATCATATTTTTCACTAAAAACCTTAGCAATACTATCTGTTTTTGTATTCCCAATTCTTAACCAAATAATCTTAGGCGGAAATCCTTTTAAATTTATTAAATCAACAAAATCTGAATCGAAAGTTACTATCGTAAAGTTGTTACTTTTTGCAAATGCCCAAATTTTCAAATCAGTTGTATTCTCAAGCCCGAAGTCTTTTACTTGTTTAGCATCGGGATATAAACCTGAAAGTTTTTTAATAATCCTGAATGAAATATTCTGGTCAAATAATAGTTTCATCAGGCAACCCTTATTTTGTGTTCTCTATCAGCAGCATAAGCCAAACAGGATTTAATTTGCTCTTCAGAAAGCTCAGGATAGTCCTTAAGAATGTCTTTTACATTCATCCCATTAGCAAACCAGCTCAAAACATCATATACAGTTATTCTGGTTCCTTTAATAGAAGGTTTACCAAATCTAATATTTGGGTTTATTGAAATAAATTTTTTATAATCTATCATTTATGGTCATTTTATGTGTAAATATACAATTATTCTTATAAATATAATCAAAATTCAAATTTTATTTAATTTAATGCGACCCTCCGCTCACACAAGCCGAATGACATGCTGAGTGGCAGGCAGAATGGCATGCCGAATGACACGCAGAATGGCAAGCCGAATGACACGCATTGTGGCAGGCATTGTGGCACACATTAAGGTTGAGTGGCAAATCGGTCTGGATATGTGAAATGACGATATGGTCAGTATCTATGGGTATTGCTGTAGCTAAGTCATAAGGCTTGTTATCTACATTATGGTTTAAAAAGTACAATGTACGGTAGCGGTACCAATAGTACCAGAGCCTTTCGTTATTTAAATTGTTGTCCTCTTCTGTAGCTTTGTCCTGTGCTTCATTTTCAATATTTTTTGTCTTTGCCCAATCAGCCATGGTGTTTTTGTAATATTCTTTGGTGGCTTCCACATCCGCATCCCAGGCTTTTTCCCTTATGTTCTGAACAGCCAGATTCATCAGATCTTCCAACTCAAACTGCGAAAACTCACCATCATCAGACAATGATTCATACAACCTCTTTTCGTAATCGTTAAATTTTGATAAGTCGGGTGCTGTTAGCTTTTCCACTCGTAATGGATTGGTATTGATAATTTTAAAATAGCCTTCATTGACAAATGTTTTGACAATAGCACTTACAATGCGTTTAATGGGAAAGCCAAGATAGAAAGCTACTTCTAAAGAGGTGAGGTCTGTACATATTTTTCCTTTTGTCTGAAAAGTTGACAATTCTAATTGAGGAGGTGTCCAGTCGAGGTTATCCCACCTTATCTCATCAATTCCCTTTTTGGCTTTGAGCAATGAGCTTTGTTTAGAAATAATTATAACAACAAAAGCAATTATAAGCACTATTAATCCTATTAAGAGCTTTCTATGGTCCAACGCCTGTAATTCACGCTCATAGGCTTGTGTTATTTTATCATAGGAACTTTCAGGTGTTTGGGTCTCAAAAACATATTTTGATAGTTTACTAAGGTTGAACCATTTTGCAGGCATGTACAACTGAACGCTCATCTGGTACATATTACCGGGGTTATTTTTATGAAATATACCTTGCAAGCGATTTTTAGGCCCTTTCACATAATCAATGATATAATTTTCATTTACCCATTTTTCTGTAAGGATGATGCTGTCTGAATAGACACGCTCTCTTATGTTTTTATCATATGTTAATGAGTCGGGGAATAAAATCCTTAAAGTGTAGTGCTCCTGATTGTAGGCTTCATCCCATTGTACAGGCGACCAGTTAAAATAGACCAGTTCTTTGCCATATTCATTCGTGGTTCTGTTGACATAACCTGCTTCAGCGAAGTTAGTGGCAAAGTAAAAAACATAAGTAATCTTTCCAGAAGCAACGCCTTTACCATCAGCCAGTACAATATCATATTTATCGTCTCCCACTTTGCTGATACTTAATTTATATTCATTATTCTGGTCATCAACAGCATAACAATTATCAGAAAAAGCTTCAATTCTGAGTTTGTCATTACCACTGAAATAGAAACCATGAAACATAGGCTCAGTAATTTGCCACTGGACGGTATAGGCAACTACTGCTGAACCATCAGGACTCAAGTCAACATCGGTTTCAACAAACACTATATTGCCTTTACCTGCATAAGTAAACTTAACAAAAGCAAGAAGCAATAAAAATATAACAAACTTAAAATGTTTCATATAAAAGTATTGATAATGAACAAAAAACTGAATTATAAAATGAAATATTAAGTGATAAAATTAGAAAAAAGTTGGTTATGGTGAAATTATTTTTAGTTGTCTAGAGAATATGGACTGATATTAAAGACCCAAGTTCCAAGACTCAAATTCCAATCTCAATGAGTTAAGATGAAGTAGGCAATTAGAATACTAACCACATAGGCACATAGAACACATAGAAATACAGGAAATAGAATGAATCAATATCAGAAGAAGTCAGTAGAAGGGAACGATAGGCAGCAGCAATTGGCAGTTGGACAGTAGCAGCAAATATTCATTTGAAGTTTGAAAGCCGTATCGTAGAACTAATGTCAATGACTTATGACCAATGACTAATGACTAATGACCAATGTCTAATTAAACTTTAACATAACCCTAATTATCTCAGGGCGGCCATTGGTACGTATAGGTGGTCCCCATCCGCCAACACCTGAAGAAACATAGTAATGGGTATTCCCTTTTCTTAAATATCCTGCACCTTTTTCGTATATTAAATCGGTGATATAATTAAAAGGCCAGATTTGACCATCATGTGTATGACCCGATAGCTCTATATCAATACCGGCTTTTTCTACTTCACTCAAATTGAAAGGTTGATGGTCGAGTAGAATTATTGGCAATGAAGCATCTACACCATCTAACAAATCATTTAAATCTTTTCTTCTTGTGTTTTTAAACTGCTTTATCATAATGTCTTCTCTGCCAACAATATAGAAGCTGTTATCTATTAATTCGGCAGTATCATTAAGTAGTTGGATGTTGTGATTGTTAAGATATTCTTTAGCTTTATAAACACCTGCAATATATTCATGGTTACCAGTTACTGCAAACACACCATATCTTGCTTTGAGTTTAGTTAAGATGTTTCCTGCATTGTTTTTAATGACAGGAGCTATGTCTTCATCTATAATATCTCCGGGGATAAGTATAATGTCGGGACTGAGAGCATTGACCTTGTTTACGATACCTTTAAGGTGCCTTTTTTCTATAATAGTGCCCAGATGGACATCAGAAAATGCTACAATATTTAATGTCTTCAGATTACCTGCTTTTTTGTTTATACTAATGTTCAATGTAGTAACTTTAGGAAACCATGTATTTATATGCCCTATAAGCACCACTAAAAAGGTTATTGAAAGCACTACCAGAGCTGTTATTTTTTTTGTTTTTTCAGGGTTAATGGTAATTGTATCAGGGAAAAAGTGAATAATGCTGTTTATTCCCCGCAACAGGTCAATAATAGCCAGCTGGAGCACTAAGTAAACCATTATTGCAAGCCAGAATGAACCAACCCATATTAATATTGTAGAAAACAAATTGATCGAAACTCTTTCTGCAAAACGACCAAAGAAGAATAAAGATGACAAAATAATAATTGTCCATATCCAATAAGTTCGTAGGGGATGCAGTGTACCTATAACATCTAAACCACGTCTGATGATGTAATAATTAAGCAATGCATAAATAACAATAACTATTGAAAAGAAGAATACAAAACCGATGTTTCTCATAGAAATTATCTTTCAATTAAAAAATTCAAAATTATAAAACGTTTAATAGAAATTATTAAAAATTACATCGGTGAGACCATTTGTGAATAAAGGTGGTTATTGTATAACAGTGTTTGGGGTTTCATTATAAGGGTTATCTTTAATTTTGTCAATTCGATAGGCTGTTGATAATTGTAAATAAATATTACGAACCGTTCCACCAGCCATTGTATAACTTTTTTTATAAATAGACCGAAGTCCATAAGAACTATTAAAATTGAAAAATAATCGTCTGGTAGCTTCATAATTTATTCCGCATACAAAACTATAATCCCATTTATTTAATTGGTCACTCTCATCAAAAGGTCTGTCTTTTACAGTAGTATAAGGATAATTCGGATCTTTACCTACTGCAATATCGGCAGTACCTGTATTTTTCCCTTTCAATAAGTATGAAACTTGAGGTCCTGCTAAGATATTAAATCTTTTTCCGGTCTTATAAGCAAGCATTACAGGAATATCAATATAATAGTTGTCAAAATTACCATTAACCCATCCGGCGTAAGAAGTAGGGATATAGTAAGTAACACCTAAAATCTCTTTAGGATAAATAGTATCACCAGAGACATGTGTTCTGAAAGATGCGCTTTTATTAGAATAGGACAACTCTGCAAGGATATCAAAATGTTTATATAATGAATATTTTAAAAAAACACCTAATACAGGTCCTGTTTCAGCTTTTCCGGAATCTCCTTCTTTTGGTTTGCTATAAGGGGTTCCTGTAGTCAATCCACCTTTCAATCCATAAGCTATATTCTGTGCCTGAGTACTTAATTGCAAAAAAAATAAAGCAGTTATTATAATAAAAAGCCTGATGAATGCCATATAATTTTAAAATTTAGTTAACTATAAAATATCCTGAAAAGAAAATATTATTTTTTTCTATAATCTGATAATAGTATTTTCCCTTAGATAAATCATTGACGTTAACTGAAAACTCATTGCTAATGCCATCAACAGTTTTAATTTCACGTTCCAGTTCATCAAATATTTTCATGGTTCCATCAATAACATTTCTGTCTAAAACAAAATTAACAACAGCCCTTGCAGGAACAGGATAACATTGAACTCTCATTGAAGAATTTGGCAGCTCATTAATACTGGTGCTATATTCAAGGTTAATACTATCGATAAATAAAGTACTTCCTTCATGGCCTAACATCTGGGCACCTCCTGCACTTGATGCAAAGACCACTGAAATAGAATCAGGTATATCGTTTGAATTATATACAAAAGGTAAATCGAATTTAGTGTAAGTAGAAACAGTATTGGAGGGATTTTGAATATTAGCTTTAGCAACAATCTGATGGCTTGTGCCGTTCCATAATGATAAAATAGCATAAATAGCACAAGAGTCTCCGGCATTATTAATATATTTATAATAGCCTGTAAAACGAAGTGGGCGAGCTGTAAAAGGTTGTCCTAATTTCATATTTGCCGGAGGGGTTGCATTTTCGTCAAATACACCAGTAGCTAATGAACCCGTCAACGTCATTCCAACATATTTTTTAGTAGTCATTTTAGCAGCATAACTTCCTGACTCTGCATCAGTAGTTTTTTCTGTAGTAACAGGCATTCCAAGCAGGACTATCCTGTTAGCTGTAGCCCAGACTCCACCTGAAGGCTCTTCGTAGGCTCCGCCGCCATAGCTTGTCCAATTCTCAAAGTCCATATTAGGCAATGTCGTTTGAGAATGTAGTAGTAAACAAGTAAATATAAGAAGACCTGATAAGAGAAATTTGTTCTTCATTTAAGTAGTGCGGTTAATAATTTATTTTAATCTGTCAAAGGTACCTATAAAAAATTCTTTACTGCTAAATTTCATATAAATGTTTTCACAAAAATGATATTCTAAACGATAATTATTTAACTTATATATAATTAATAAAAAGTGGAAGATGGGAATATGAGAAGATGGGAAGATGAGAAGATGAGAATATGAGAAGATGGGAATATGAGAAGGTGGGAAGATGAGAAGATGGGAATATGAGAAGATGAGAATATGAGAATATGAGAAGATGGGAAGATGAGAAGATGGGAAGATGAGAAGATGGGAAGGTGAGAAAATGAGAAGATTGGAAAGTGAGAAGATTTTATGTTTTTTTTTCATTTTCTATATTATTT
>Ga0114951_10001078_pt1 | contig 35387 bp, 31 predicted proteins | sample AM7aDNAmetaG_FD_88677 | JGI IMG/M metagenome (GOLD analysis project Ga0114951, IMG submission 88677) | Freshwater microbial communities from Finland to study Microbial Dark Matter (Phase II) - AM7a DNA metaG | ecosystem: Environmental > Aquatic > Freshwater > Lake | place: Finland: Lake Alinen... | reverse complement strand
ATAATGGCATTAAAATAGAAAACGGTTGCCCAAACCGTATGGATCCGGTATCATCGCATGTTGAAGCAGAAGATATTGAAAAAATTGAAGTCATAAAAGGTCCTTTTGCTTTGAAATATGGTCCTTCGTTCGGTGGCCTTATAAATCTTATTACCGAAGAACCCCATCCCTACAATAAATTTGAAATACACGCCAATGCTCTTTATGGATTTGAAACCAACTGGGACGGACAAAAAGAACATGTTTCAATAAAAGGAGGAAATAAAAAAATCTATTTTCTGGCTTCGGGAAATTATAAGAATTATGGAAATTATAAAAGTGGTAACCTCGAAGGACATGATACGACGTTCAATTCTTCTTTCAAAAAAAATAACTTTACAGGAAAACTGGGAATATCAATAAAACCTAACCAAAGTATTATCCTTTCATATAGCGGAATAAGTGGCAGAGATGTATTGTATCCTGCTTTAACTATGGATGAAAAAAGTGATAACACCCGAATCGTTTCTGCTGACTATAAAGCAAGAGATTTAAGCAACTTTGTTAAAGTACTTGACATTAAAGTTTATCAGTCAAATGTTGACCATGTAATGGATAACAGTAAAAGACCTGGCTATTCGACAAAACAAATGATAGCTGTAGTTAATGCTGTTAATACGGGTGGAAGAGCTGAAATTACAATGCAACAAACGAAACATAAAATTCTTGCAGGATTTGACTTTGAAAATATAAACAAAGACGGAGATAGAACCATGACCATGCAGATGATGGGTACAACATCAACAAAAAAATCAAATTTATGGGACAATGCCCGTATACAAAATGCAGGATTGTTTGCTGAATACAGCACATTTTTTTCATCTTTTGAATTCAATGCAGGTATCCGCGGCGATTTCAACAAAGCCACTTCAGGCGATACCCTGAAAATAATTAAGAATGATATAAATTATTTCAATGATGTTAAGTCACAATACATGAACTTATGTGTAAGTATTGGTATTACAGAAAAAATAAACGAATATTTTAATATCTCTCTGGCTTTGGGAAGAGGTGCCCGCAGTCCTAATATGCTTGAACGATATATAAGACTGATGGCTGTAGGCTATGATAATTTTGATTATCTTGGAAACCCGCAATTGAAGCCTGAAACTAACAATGAAGCTGACCTTACTTTAAAATTCTCACAAGATAATACAGGGAGTATTTATCTGAATGGATTTTATTCGTATATACAGAATTATATAACGGCAGAAAGGCTTTCACCTTCTATTGTAATGCCACAAACGCAGGGAGTACTTGGCGTTAAGCAATTTGTAAATACAGATTATGTTACTTTCAAAGGATGTGAATTTGGTTTCACTTCACCAGATAAATTTAGTGTGGGTGGAAGTATGGTAGCAGCATACACATACGCTGTGATTCCAAAAGACATAAAATATATTTTAAACGGAACACAGGTAACAGGCGAAAAAATTGTTACCAATGATGCATTATCCGAAATTCCACCATTTGAAACGACAATCTGTGTTTATTATAAATTTATGAAAGGTAACTTAATCCCGAAAATCTCATTTCGCGCAGTGGCAGATCAACGTCATACATCTGTGGCTTTTTATGAACCTTATACTCCTGGTTTCGGAATACTTAACCTATCCCTGAAATATAAAGTGAATAAATATGCAGAGATAAATACAGGAGCAAACAATGTTTTCGACCGTGCATATTATGAGCATCTGAACAGGAAAATTATCGGAACGACAGGAAAACTTTATGAACCTGGCAGAATATTTTTTATAAATTTATTTGTTCACATCTAAGATTATGAAAAATAAACAAATACTCTTTTTACTTTTTCTGTTAGTTGTTTTTATTAATTTCTCATGTAAAAAACCGCAGGAAAGTCCTCTTGTCGCAGAAACAGGACATATCAGTTTCAAATTCACTCATGTAGTGGACGGGCTGCCATTGCAAATAGATACAATGAAGTATGTAAATGCAGCAGGAAATCCTTATTCTATATATGATTTACAATATTTTATCTCTGATGTTACCTTGCATAAATCTGATGGAACAAAAAAAATAATTTCCGACTGGAATGATATTGATTATGTTGACATACATATTCCATCTACGCTTACGTGGGATGTTTATGACAGTATTCCTGTGGGTACTTATGATTCAATCTCTTTTACTTTTGGTATCAGTGCGGCCAAAAATAAATCATTTATGTTTGTCAATTATCCTGAAGTAAATATGATGTGGCCTAATGTACTGGGAGGCGGTTACCATTATATGATGATTAACGGTAAATGGCAGGATTCTATAAGCCAGATAGAAAATTTTAATTTTCACCTTGGCATAGGGCAACTCTATAAAGGTAATGCAAACAATTGCGTGGATTCTATTTATGCTTTTGTTCAGAATTATTTCAACGTTACTTTACCGAACTCAGCTTTTACCATTACTGAAGGAACAACCCGCCATGTTGAAATTATAATGAATGTTGACAGTTGGTTTAAAACGCCTCATGTTTATAATCACAATTATTGGGGTCAGAATATAATGCAAAACCAGTCAGCGATGCAAATAGTTAAGGAGAACGGGTATGATGTTTTTACAGCACATGTTTTACAATGAAATTATTAACCTTAAATTAAATATATATGGAAATAACTTTTGACGGCGGCAAAGTAATAACCGCACACACCAACTCACACAGTATCAGAACAGACCAGCCTGTAATTGCAGGTGGGGAAAATTCGGCTCCATCACCTTTTGAATTGTTTTTAGCTTCAATAGGTACTTGTGCAGGTATTTATGTGAAAATGTTTTGTGAACAACGTGATATTAATACTGATGGTGTTAAAATCATTCAGAGTGCAGAATACGACAGGCAAACAGGTTTACCGACTTTCATAAAACTTGACATCCAGTTACCGGCAGATTTTCCTGAGAAATACAAAGCTGCTGTAATTAATGCCGCTGACCTCTGTAAAGTAAAAAAAACGATTGCAAATCCACCAAGATTTGAAGTAATAACATCAATAAAATAAGTAATAATGGACGCTAAAAAATCAGGTATCAATACCAAGTTAATTCACGCAGGAGCATTTGAAGACGAATTCGGAAGCGCCACAGTACCAATTTATCAAACATCAACTTTCAGGTTTAAAAATGCACAGCATGGTGCCGATTGCTTTTCAGGTAAAAGTGATGGGTATATTTATACGCGCATAGGAAATCCAACCATTCATGCCCTAGAACAAAATATAGCTGAATTGGAAAATGGGTGTGGCGGCATAGCAACAAGTTCCGGAATGGGTGCAATAACAAGTGTTTATATGGCTCTACTGGATGCCGGTAGTCATATTATCAGCTCTGATGCAGTTTATGGACCTGCAAGAGGCGTGTTGGAACAAGATTTCTCACGCTTTAAGGTAGAAGCAAGTTTCGTTAATACTTCAAAAATAGAAAATATTGTAGCCGCTATAAGACCAAACACCAAAGTCCTTTACATTGAAACACCGGCAAATCCTACAATGGATATTACAGATATTGCTGCCTGTGCTAAAATTGCCAAAGCTCATAAATTGATATTGGTTGTTGATAATACTTTTTCATCACCATATTTACAAAAACCTCTTGATTTTGGTGCTGATGTTGTTTTGCATTCTGTTACTAAATTTATTAACGGACATGCTGATATTGTAGGGGGTGTTATTGTAACTAAAGAAATGGATATTTATAAGAAAATTCGTCATTGCATGGTATATATGGGGTGCAACATGGACCCGACACAGGCATTTATGGTTTTAAGAGGTGTAAAAACTTTGGGCATCAGGTTAGATCGCGCTCAGGAAAATGCAATGAAAATAGCTGAATTTTTACAATCACATCCTAAAGTGGCTTGGATAAGATATCCCGGATTAAAAGAGCACCCACAGTATGAATTAGCTAAAGCACAAATGAAAGGATTTGGTTCAATGATGAGTTTTGGCCTTAAAGGTGGATATGAAGCCGGCAGCATGCTAATGGATAATGTTCATCTTGCCATTTTAGCTGTTTCATTGGGTGGTGTGGAAACACTCATTCAACATCCTGCTTCAATGACACATGCAGCTGTAAGTAAGGAAAATAAACTTGTGGCAGGAATAACAGACGACTTAATAAGATTTTCTGTAGGCATTGAAGATGTTAATGATATTATAGAAGATTTAAAACAAGGATTAGAAAAATGTTAATTGAATGAAAAAACTAGAAAAAGTTCCTGTTATAGATGTCGCTAAATGCATTGATTGTGAAAAATGTATTACTACTTGTCCAACAAATGCTATTTATAAAAAAATTGATTCTTCTTGTGCTAAATGTATTAAATACTGTATTAGCATGAAAGTACCATGCAATCCCGACCATTATGTTTTTTGCTATGAACATTGTGATGCCTGTGGTTTATGTATTCCTGCTTGTCCTGCTGAAGCTATTAACTGGTATAAAATTAATTAATAAATATGGAAAATCATTTTGATAAAGTCGCTCGTGATTGGGATAAAAACCAGATGACAATAAAAAGAACTGAAGCTATTGCTTCAGAATTACGTAAAATTATTAAAAATAAAGATGGTCAAACGGCTTTAGAATTTGGTGCAGGTACCGGTTTATTAAGTGTAGCACTCAAAGACCTGTTCTCTGAAATTATACTTATGGACAGTTCTTCTGAAATGGTAAAAGTTACTCTAGAAAAACTTGTTGAAGAAAAAATTCAACACTTGACGCCTGTTTTCTTTGATTTAGAAAAAGAAGATTATAAGAATAAAACCTTTGACTGTATTTTTTCTCAAATGACACTGCACCACGTCGTGTCCGTTGATAAAGTAATTTCAAAATTTTATCAACTATTAAAGCCTGATGGCCTCTTGGCAATTGCCGATTTGTACAAAGAAGATGGCACTTTCCACGATAGAGATTTTAATGGTCATAATGGTTTTAATCCTGATGAATTAGCTAAATCTTTTGAGAAATCGGGCTTCAAAGAAATTTCATACAAAACTTGTTTTGAAATTATTAAAGCCGAAGGTCCTAATATAGGTAAATCTTATCCCGTTTTCTTATTGACAGGGGAAAGACAATAATATAATCAAAAATTAAAACATCATAATATGCCACATCTAGACCATACAGGCCCCAAAGGGAAGGGACAAAAAACAGGAAGAAAACTTGGTCAATGCCATAAAAATGAAGAAGAACAAAAAGAAACTGGTGAGATGGGCAAAGGACAAGGTCTCCGCCATCATTCCGGCGGTGGACAAGGGAATGGAAAACGCTTACAATATAATAAAAAAACAATTAATTAAAAAAATACAAAAAATGAAAAAAATTGCAGTTCCTGTTACTAAAAGTAACCAGATTGATGACCATTTTGGTCATTGTGAATTTTATAATGTTTATACAATTTCAGAAAAAAACGAGATAACCGATGTGCAAACCATTAAATCTGAACAAGGTTGTGGTTGCAAATCAAATATAGCAAGTGTTCTTGCTGGACAAGGGGTAACGATAATGCTTGCCGGGGGCATTGGTGGTGGCGCTATCAATGTACTTGGTTTTTCAGGGATTAAAGTTGTTCGTGGCTGTTCTGGAAATGCAGCCGACGTTGTTAAGCTATACATTGATGGTAAAATAAACGACAGTGGTCAAAGTTGTTTGCAACACGAACAACATAGTGGCAGTGGACATGTATGTAATAACTAATTTATTGAGAGTTTACTTCGATAAAATATTGTATAACTAAGTTTCCGTAGAGGATTTAAAATAATTTGAATAAATTTATTTTATTTACTATATAAATATATATATATTTTACTAATAATAACAATAATCAATAAATATTACTTTTTAATCTTAAGAATTTTTAACTTGACATTTTTATTTTTTTGTAGTAAATTTACAACTAAATATTATTTTTTAATCTAAAAAACAGGAGGTCTCAATGGTAAAAACCGTTTCAATTCAAGTAAAATGTCCATTATGTGAAAAGTCTCTGATGGACCATGAACACTTATTACATGATAAACCAAGTATCAAACTGAATATTCAACTTGGTAAAGAGAGGGGTACTATCCGCTTGTGCTCAATTTATGATTGTTATGATCATGAAAGTGATATGGATATTTCTGGTGTTGACATTGCTGAATTTTCATGCCCTCATTGCAATAAGGTTTTAAACAGCATAGAAAAATGTGATACTTGTGGTGCACCAATGGTCCCTTTCGCCCTTGATATGGGTAGCGGGAAAGTAGCTATTTGCTCACGTAAAGGATGTACTAAGCATTATGTAGCTTTTGAAAATTTGCAAGATGCTGTGAAAAAGTTTTATGATGAATATGGCTTTTAAAATTTGTTAGCCGAAAAGGGTTAGAGTGAAGTATATATGTAATATTTTACAGCTAATTATAGCTGTAAAATATTACATTTTTTAGTAATTAATAGAATATTCGAATTATGAAAAAGCATCAACTTAATATTAATTTAATCTTTTAAAATGAAAAAAACAGTATTATTCTCATTCGTTTTATTTAGTTTATTTGTTATCAAAATTCAAGCTCAATGTGGCGGTGCTACAACAACAAAACCAACCAGTATTGGACTTGTAATTTATTCAAATGATATAGAAACAGTTTGGAATGCTTTAAGATTTGCCAACTTTTCAAAAAATCAAGGTGATACAGTAAGCATTTTTCTTCTTGGAAAAGGTGTTGAATTAGATAATATGGTAAAGACTGATAAAAATCTAAAAGAACAAACTGATGCTTTCTTGAAAAGTGGAGGAACCATTCTTGGTTGTGGTACTTGTTTACAAAGCAGAAAAAATAATGAGCCTCAGGTTTGTAAATTTTCTTCAATGGGTGATTTGTATGATATAGCAAGAAAAAGTAAAATAGTTTTAACTTTTTAAATTATGACCAATCAATTTAATCTGCGTGCCGATGAATATGATAAATGGTTTGAAGAAAATGAAATAATTTTTCAATCAGAGTTAAACGCATTACAGGAAGCACTACCTATTGAGGGTACAGGTATTGATATAGGCACCGGAACAGGCAGATTTGCCAGCCCACTAAAGATAAATATTGGTGTTGAACCTTCGGAGAATATGTCTTCTATTGCAAAACAAAGAGGAATTACAATAATAAATGCTGTTGCAGAGAATCTCCCTTTTAAAAAACAATCATTTGATTTTGCCCTGATGGTAACGACTGTTTGTTTTCTCACTAATATTTTGCAGGCATTTTCAGAAGTTCATAGGATATTGAAACCTAATGGGAAGATAATTCTCGGAATAATTGATAAAAACAGTAAACTTGGAAAGATGTATGAAAAAGAAAAATCTAAAAGTAAATTTTATAATAATGCTAATTTTTATTCAACTGAAGAAATTACTCATCTTTTGGTAAAAGTTGGCTTTATTAATTTTTCATACTGGCAAACACTTTCTGCAGGAAGGGAAAAAATAGTTGAAAAGCCAAAATCTGGTTTTGGAGATGGAAGTTTTGTGGTAATTAAAGCAGTTAAAAATTAATCTTTAAAATGAAAAGTGTTTTAATATTCTTTTTCTTATTGTTAATAGCTTTTCAAAGTGCCATTTCGCAAAACAGTTTAAGTGGCAAAATCACTGACCAAAATAATCTGCCAATGGTTGGTGCAACTGTCTTTTTGCCTGAACTTAACAAAGGAACTGCTACAAACCAGAATGGAGAGTATATTCTAACTGATTTGCCAAATGGAAAAGTTAAAATAGAATTTTCATTTTTGGGATTTAGTAATGATATAAAAACTGTTTTCCTTAATGATTCTCAAATAGAACTGAATATCTCATTAATTGAAACGCCCATTGAAACTGAAGAAATTGTTATTTCCGGAGGATATAATTCAACCGAACATGATAATGCTGTTAAAATAGACATATTAAAACTTAATCAACCTATTAATCTCTCAACGCCTAATTTTATGGAAATTCTCACAAAAGTACCGGGTGTTGACATGATATCAAAAGGCAGTGGTGTCTCAAAACCTGTTATAAGAGGACTTGGAATGGACAATATTCTGACATTAAATAATGGTGTCAGAAATGAAAATTATCAGTATTCTGACCACCATCCTTTAGGAATTAATGAGTTTGGCATTGAAGATGTTGAAGTTATTAAAGGGCCGGCGTCTCTTTTATATGGCTCTGATGCCATTGGCGGTGTGATTAATTTTATTAAAGAAAAACCTGCGCCAACCGGAAAATTATTAGGTGACTATAACTGCCAGCTTTTTTCAAACTCATTAGGAATTACAAATAACCTGGGGCTTAAGGGTACATCAAAAAACTTTTTCGGAGGAGCTCGCTTTGGCAATAAATCAGATGCTGATTATTTGCAGGGTAAAGGTGTTTTTGTTCCCAATTCTCGTTTTAATGAAATTTCATTTAAAGCCTTTAGCGGCTTTACTAATAAAATTGGCGTATTTAAATTTTTTTACGATAATAATCAACAGAAGCTGGGATTAAGTGAAGAAGAAGCTGTGAAAGAGATTACTTCAAGAGATAGAAAAAATGATATATGGTATCAGCAGTTTAACAATCAATTGGTCTCATCGCAAAACAAAATATTTTTAAATAAATATAAACTTGAAATAAATGCAGCCTGGCAATCTAACGATTTAATCCATTTTGCCGGTATAGACACCACCGAGATAGCAATGAACCTCTCCACACTCACGTATGAAACCAGATTATACCTGCCATCCTCAGAAAAGTCAGAATATATTATTGGGCTTCAAGGGCTCAACCAAGTAAATAAAAATTTTGATAATGCAGAAGTTATCTTGTTGCCTGATGCCCACATTGACAATTATTCTGCTTTTGGTTTACTTCAACATGTCTTCGTTAATAAACTTAAACTTCAAACTGGATTCCGATATGACTATAAAATGATTTCAATTCGAGCTGTTGGTTTGCCTTCAGATTATAATTACCGTCAATCGTTAAGTAAGAATTACAGCAGTTTCAGTGGCTCTTTTGGGGCAACCTATAATCATTCTGAAAAACTTTTGTGCCGTGCTAATTCTGCAGCAGCATACCGTACGCCCAATTTGGCTGAACTTACTTCTAATGGGAAACATGAACTTCGCTATGAATTAGGAAATATATCATTGGTGCCCCAAAATGCATATGAAACAGATATCAGCACCCATTTTCATCTGAAAAATTTTACTTTTGATATTGCTGGATTTTACAACATCATTAATCACTACATTTTCTTGTCGCCGACAAAAGACACAACTGTTCAGGGAGATAAGATTTATAAATACATTCAGTCAGATGCTATATTATTGGGTGGTGAAGCAGGTGTCCACTTTCACCCTACCCAGATGAAATGGTTGCATTTTGAAACAACGTTTTCTACGGTAACAGGGAAACAACATAATGGGGATTATTTGCCATTTATTCCTGCCAATAAATGGCATGTTGAGATTATGGCTGAAAAAGAAAAAGTGGGTTTTCTGCATGATGCATTTGTAAAATTTAACTCATTATCAGCTTTTAAACAAAATTGCCCATCACCTGAAGAAGAAAATACTTCGGGCTACTCTTTATTTGATTTTGGTATTGGCGCAAGCATTAAAGCCGGCAATCAAATGCTTTCTATAGCATTTGGCATCAATAATATTCTTGACAAAAAGTATATTGATCATTTGTCAACTCTAAAAGAGGTAGGTTTCTTTAACCCTGGAAGGAATATTTATATGAATTTGAAAATCCCATTTGGAATTAAATAAAAATCGACAACTTAAACATTAAATTATGTCAAACTCAGACTGTACAGGAAAAGAAAGCATGCGACTAAAAACAGAAAATAAACTTAAAAATTTTCATAAAAATAAAGCTACCCAAAATAAAATGGAAAAATGTGTAACAGATAAAAACTTCGCTTTCTCACAGGTGCTGGAAAAGAAAATGAAAAACGCTTACGATATAATAAAAAAAAATAATTAATAGGTAAGAAAATGAAAATTGCAGTTCCTGTTACTAAAAGTAACCAGATTGATGACCATTTTGGTCATTGTGAATTTTATAATGTTTATACAATTTCAGAAAAAAACGAGATAACTGATGTGCAAACAATCAAATCTGAACAAGGTTGTGGTTGTAAATCAAACATAGCTAGTGTTCTGGCAAGTCAAGGTGTATCCATTATGCTTGCAGGAGGCATTGGTGGTGGTGCAATCAATGTACTTGGTTTTTCAGGGATTAAAGTTGTTCGTGGCTGTTCTGGAAATGCTGCCGACGTTGTTAAGCTATACATTGATGGTAAAATAAACGACAGTGGTCAAAGTTGTTCACAGCATGAACATCATAATAATCAAGGACAAGGTAGTGTATGTAAAAACTAAGAATATATGATGTTAAAATTTTTATCATAAAACTTTAATGTATTTTTATAAGCTTAAATAAAGATATTAAAATCCTTTTAAAATGAATATTTACACATTATTAGCACTTGTATTAATAGGGTTAATAACAGGTGCGTTTGGCGGCATGATGGGCATAGGTGGTGGCATATTAATAATTCCTGCTTTGGTTTATATTATAGGTCTTAGTCAGCACGATGCAACCGGAACGAGTTTAGCTGTATTATTGCCCCCCATAGGGTTGTTTGCCGCTTATAATTATTACAAGGCGGGACATGTAAATATTAATTATGCTATTATTTTAGCTGTTACATTTATGATAGGAAGTTATTTCAGCTCCAAAATCTCAATAAATCTTCCTGCAAATGTTTTAAGAAAAATATTCAGCGTTGTTCTTTTTTTAGTAGCTATTAAAATGTTTTTTTCAAAGTAAATCTCATAGTATTTTTACTGTAAAAAGTTAAGTTTCATTATTGCTCAATTATGTATAAAATCTGATTATTTTTGCAGAGAATAAATTTTTTAAGTCAGCAATGCGGGTTTTATTAATATCAGTATATTTTCTAATAAGTGTAATTGCCTTAAAAGCTCAGGAACCGTCTGACTGTGAACCTATAAAAAACAGGAAAGCAGAGAGATTAGTTAAAGAAGCATCTGAAGAAATTAAATCGAGACATTATTTGCAGGCTAATGGTTTGCTTAAGCAAGCTATTGAGATTGAGCCCGATTATGCAGAAGCATATTATCTGCTTGGTTTAATCAATGTTAAGAGGGTTGATTATAACGTCAAAGCAGCAGAGCAATATTTATCAAAAGCTATTGATCTGTGCCCTAAAGTTGATATATATGCTTATTATTACCTGGGAGATATATATTTTGGAGCAAAAAAGTATGATCTGGCTGCCAAAAATTTTAAAGAATTTCTAAAAGATGTTGAAAAAATAAAGAATGATAAGGATTATAATGATGCCAATGAAAAATACAATATCGTTCGTTTTTTTGACAAGGGAATGAATAAACCTGTACCTTTCAATCCCAAGCCTGTAAAGGGCGTTTCATCACCTCTTGATGAATACCTTGCTATTATTTCTCCTGATAATGAAATGGCATTATATACAAGGAAGATAGAACAGAAGCAAAAAACAGCTTGGGTAACAGACGCCAGCTTTATTGAAAGGTTTATGTACAGCAAACGCAATGCTGATGGCGAATTTGACAATGGAGAGTTCATGCCTTATCCTTTTAATCAACAGAATAATGAAGGAGGAGCTACGCTTACTGTTGATAACAGTGAGCTTTTTTATACTGTATGCAAAATGGAGAAAAACTATCTTAATTGTGATATATACACATCAAAATTAGAAGGTGGACAATGGTCAGATATTAGCAATCTTGGCCCTAATGTAAACATGTCTGATACTTGGGAAACACAACCAACAGTATCTTCTGATGGTAAAACACTGTATTTTGTAAGCGACCGTAAGGGAGGTTATGGTGGTTATGATCTTTATAAAACTGTTCGCGATGCTAATGGTGTATGGGGTAAAGCAGTCAATCTGGGCAATGTAATAAATACGCCCGGTAATGAACGTTCACCATTTATACATACCGACAGTCAAACGTTGTATTTTGCATCAGGTGACAGGCAGGGTGATGATGACCAGTATTATAAAGGACATCTTGGCTTTGGAGGTTATGACATTTTCTATGCTAAAATGAATGATAAAGGAGTTTGGGAAAAACCAAAAAATATAGGCTATCCAATTAATACTGAGTCTGATGAAGCCAGTTTTTTTGTAAGCACAGATGGAAAAACAGCTTATGTGGCTTCAAACAAATATAATGGAGTAGGGGGTTGGGATTTGTATTCTTTTGAGTTGTATCCCGAAGCACGACCAGAAAAAGTGCTTTTTATTAAGGGGGAAGTTACTCGAAAAGATAGTGTAGGCACGGAAATGAAAGCCAAAGTAGAGCTTAAAAATGCTGTTACAAAAAAGGTTACTGAGATTCCCGTTAACAAAGAAACCGGGAAATATGTTGCAGCTATCAAATTCGATGCAGACTACATATTAACTATAAAAGAAGAAAATTATGCTTATGAGTCAAAATATATCTCTAAAGCTGATTCTAGTTATGAAAAGCCTGTAGCTATTGATTTTGAAGTAAAGCCTATTGAGAAGGGCAGCTCATATACAATTAATGATATATATTTTGAAACTGATAAGTATGAACTCAATGATAAAGCAAAACTGGTCATTGAAGGTTTTTCAGAATTTCTGAAAGACAATCCTCATATTTCTGTCGAAATACAAGGGCATACTGACAATGTAGGTAACCCTGACTATAATTTATTCCTTTCGGACGATAGAGCCAGGGCCGTCTATGGATATATAATAAAATTAGGAGTTGATTCAAATAGAGTTAGTTTTAAAGGTTATGGTATAACACGTCCAATTGATACTAACGATACTGAAAAAGGGAGAGCAAGAAACAGAAGGACAGAATTTTTTATATTGAATAAATAATTTATCAATTTTTTTTAGTTGCCTAATAACGGTACTTTTTCAACCTGTATAATTTCCTGGCTGGCAATATCATAAACAAAGCTTACCACTTCGCAATTAGAAAGTTTCCAACCTGAAATAGGAACTAACTTAAAAGATTTTACCAGTGAGCTGTCAGCGTAAACCTGTCCGGTAGCAATGCTTTGACCCCAGGTACCTCCCAGAACTTTTCTTAAAACATGATTATGCTTATAATCAGAAATAACACCAGAAGGATAATTGGTTACATCATTAGTTGCCTGAGGGGCTACAATACTGTCTTCAGTAATGAAAACACACAAATTAAAGTTGCCCTGCATATTTTGGAGGAAATTAACTTTTGTATGAATACAGAATGATGTGTCTGGCGTTTTTAATTGTGTTATAGTCTGCAAATACATTTTAGCAGGCAGATTAATAATATTCGAAATGGCAGTATTCCAATCACCCAGATTAATAAGGTATGAGCTGTTGTACTTTGTTCTGTTTACTATACCGATAGGGTTCACTGTAACGTTAAAATTAGTGGCCAGCGCTTCACCTTCAGGTGTTGAAAAATTGGCTGTAAAATCTCCATTGTTATCAGCAGTAGCAAAGTAACCTGCATGAATGGCAACAACAGTAAGCTGATCACCGAAGGTTGTCAGTAAAGCATGAGCCGTTGTTGCTCCTGTTGGGCAATTAGGGCATTTATGACCGGTAAATTCCTCCAGAATAACTTTCCGCTTAGTAATAAAAGCAGGGAAAGTAGGAATAGGGCATTCTGCAGTATCAACATTATTGTTGACTTTCATATAAGGTTTTTCAATTTTATCACATGCTGAAATCAGCAAAGCCACTGTTCCTAAAAAAAATATAAAAAGATATTTATTCATATCAATATTAAATTAAAAACTACTGGTAATAGTAACTAAAACGCCATTTGTTGCTGGAAGTTCACGGCATACACCACCAATACAAACAATACCTTCTCTTTGTTTTCCATAGGTAATAGATATCCTGTTGGCATTTTTTGTAAAACCACCTGAAACATTTAAATAATGAATTCTTTTGTCTGGGTTTGAATTCCCGAAGTTAAATTGGTCAGCAATAGCAAGAAACCATATTGATTTCAGATTATATTCAAAAAGCATCATGGCCCAGTCTCCATTGTCTTTTTTAGTATTGAGGTATTGCAATTCAGTGCGCAGTGAGTTATTATCATTAAATTTATAGCTGATATCAGCTACCCCGATATTAGCATGTAATGTGCCTTCGCCCACATGATTTTTAATAACGTCAATGTTATATAACTGATTCATATACATAATGCTGCTCTTTACTTTTTTACTCAGGCGCCTGTTCAGACTTACATTAAAGTCCTGAAAGTATTCATCATTTCCTATTTTAAAAAAAGTCGATTTATATCCCAGCGTACCGTTTTGCTGAATAGCTGTTGTGTCGTCAATTTTTTCCTTATAAATAGAATTTACTTTCGAGAAATTAATTGTTAATAAAGTGCCATATTTACCACCAAGCTTGGTATTCTTTTTAAAATTGTAAGTTATTTCTCCCTGAGCACCCATCTCACCATTAGTCTGAGTAGAGTAGGGGTACATTGAGCTGGCGCTGTAAACCTGTTGTTTTGTTATAGTGGGTAAATAATTTATTTGAAGGTCGTTGCCTGTAGCTGACCTGTCAGAACGAAAATCCATATTGTCAATACGCTTAGCTGATATAATAATGCCAAGACCTTTCTGAGAATAAGAAGATGAAATATACAACGCTTCACCGGGTTTATAAATATAATTGTTTACTGCTGACGGGTCATTAATTTTATATGCATATTCTGAATAAACATTTACTTTTCCACTATTTATATTAATTCTACCAGCCATTGCGCCAACATTTTGCGGGAAATTATATAAAGGGTCCCTGCTTTGTTGGAACTTGCTTACAAAACTACCACCCAAACTAATATTTGTTTTTTTATCCTTTAATTCTTTAATTAAATTATTTAACGTAATATCAGCATCAATGCCTCTTACAATGCCATCACCTTTGTCAAAGTAATTACGCTGATTTCCTACAAAACCTTTCAGAACTATACCTTCTAAGGGTGTTGCTTTTATTCTTATGCCTTCAATAGCGTTATCAATACCAAGATTTTTATCTTCGTAACTTCTGAAAATCATCCCGCTTCCGAATTGTTCGTAGAAATCTCCCAACGTAACCTCGAGGCCATAATTGTTATATGATAAATAACGATAGGGAATGCCATTACCTTTATATCTTGGATCGAAGCCAAGCAAAGCATCCTGATAGCTTTCAAAACGCAAACCGGCAGAGAAATGACCTTTCACATAATTAAAGTTGGCAAAAGCATTCATCAACATCTTTTCAGGAACATCTTTAGCACCTATTAATGAGTCCGGTTTGTAATATTGCACATCAGTCTGAAAGTTGCCGCTTAAACGTCCCTCGTCTGGTTTTTCTTGTGCATTTAATGTGGATGTTAAGAAAAATATAGAGACTAAAGCTATTGATTTAAAGTCTAATAAATTAAAAATCATTGAGTTATAATGTGTTTTATAATAAGAAATCTACTTTTATAATTTTATTGTTTCTATGAAATTACTTTTTATTATCAGCTATGAGTTTTCTGACAGCTTCAATAAGTTTCTTTTCACCACCTTCACCAAAAGCAGTAAACTGCATAGCAATTTCACCATTGCCATTTAAAATGAATGTATGTGGAACCATGTTAACACCCATGGCTCTTTTAAAATCGCCATTTTCGTCCAGGTAAAATTCAAAATCCCATTCTTTACCATTAACCAATGGGGCAACATTTCTTACTGTTTTTGAATCATCAGTTGAGATGGCAATTAACTTTACACCGGTTTCTTCTTTCCAATCGCTATAAACATCATTAATCGCTGTAAGTTCTTTAAGACATGGGCGGCACCATGTTGCCCAAAAACTCAGAATTATAGGTTTGCCATTGTTTGAGAATGAAGAAGAGTTGACAATTTTACCATCTAAGTTTTTTATATCAACTGAAGGTAATTTTTTGTTAGCCTGAATTTCTTGTGCAACAGAAAAGTTATATATGAAAACAATTGTTAAAATTAAAAATATATTTTTCATTATATTGATTTTTAATTAGTTAGAATTAATAAATATTTAATTAAATTACGTTTTATTTAATAAAAATGTGAAATTATACACATCAAAGATAACTCCAGAAATGAGCTGTTTTAAATATTAAATTTCTTTTTATTATTCAACTATCAGTTTTTTGTAGATTTTGTTATTATCAAAACTGATTTCAATATGATATAAACCTTTAGATAATAAACTTGTATTAATACTGTGATAATTATTTCCAGGGGATAATTCTCCAAGGTTTGAATGATAAACTTCTCTTCCTAATAAGTCATACAAATGAATTTCAATATTTCTCTTCTGGTTTAAATTAAAGAAAATGTTAACATTCTGGTTTGCAGGGTTAGGATAAACAGAAAGTTCTTGAACAAAATCAAAAGAAGGAACTGAAGAAAACCCTTGCAGGCAAACTTCTTTAGAGTTAAGTATAGTTCTTTTTTGGGTATCGGAATTATATTTTTGAACCAGTCCTACAATTCTTACATTTTTTTCTTTCATGCCAGCAGGAAGCGTATATGTGTAATTTTTTGTATAAGTACCACCATCTGTTGTGCTGGCTGGTATTGAACTTTCAGTGCCGAATGCTCCACCCAACATAGTCTTTAATACATGCCTATGAAAGAAACCGACAATTGGATTACCCATACCCTCAAATGGATGACCGGCAGTTAAATTGTAATTATTAGCCTGGTCCCAACCTGTGCCTGTTCCACTCACACTATCTTCAACAACATATGCGTTAAATCTTAATTCTTCATTGAGAGCTGCATAAAAAGTAGCAGTCACAGTGATGTCTACAATTCTTGTTGCAGAGCTATATGTATTCGTTACATCAACAGCAACAGGAGATATTTGACTCATCCTTTCATTTGTTTTAAGACTCCAGAATGTACGACTTAATCCAATAGTTGAAGCATCAGAAAATAAGAACCTATCGATATATGCATTAGGGTAAGTAGTAACATAAGTACTGTTTACGGTATTTCCATCAGTAAAAGCCATAGCATCACCATCGTGTATTGATACACCAATGGCATTTGGATTTGATTCTAAAACTTGTGTAAGTTTAACTGTGCCATCAGGGCAGAATCCATTCCATGCACCAGTAGCTTCTTCAACAAGAACATATTTTGGAGGAACCTGACTTACAACAACAACATTGGTTACTAACGTGTCATTAGAATTATTTAAATCTACTCCTCCATTTATATTTGAAGCCCATGTTTTAATTTTGTAATTACCATGCGTTGTAGCATCAAAAGGAATAGGGTGATCAAATGCAACAGAAGTAAATGGAAGTATAGATTGTGAAGTGAATGAATGTGTTACAGGTGCCCCACCATTTACAGAATAATTAATATTGAATGATTTTACAGTGTCTGCACCTAAACTTTTAATCTTACCTGATATATTTATATTTCCAACATTTAAATAGTCCATCATATTTAAAGCAGTTACGCTCATATCTCTTGTAAGTGGGGTGTCAACAACAAAATTTGTTTCTTCGGTCATACCAAATTGACTACCTGAAGCGAAAGTGTAACCGTAAAGTTCGACTTTGTAATAACCTGTCCCAAATGAACAACACATACCGTCTCCGTAAGCATCATTAATTTTAAAAGTTACAGGTGTCCCGATTGGAACACATACATTTTTAATGTATAATTGCCCACCATTTATGTCTGTATATGGTCCACCACTATCATAAGTAGTTGTTCCCAATTGATTTTTTAAACTCCATGAAGTTTCTGAGCCATAATTATCAGTTTGAATACTTATTTTAATATTTTTTTCGCCACTAGGACATTGTGCTTTTATTAGTAAAACAGGGATTAGAAAAGATGCTAATAGAATAAATTTAGTTTTTCCCATATTAGATATTTATTGAATGAACATATTGTAATTTTTTCATATATGCAAATATAAAAATAAAAATATAATAATAAATTATTTTATTATTTTTGTAAATAAAGAATAAAACACATATTATTAATATAAACTTCATAATCTATATTTTATGGCAATCGAGTTTACAGACACTAATTTTGAAGAATTAGTTATAAAATCAGACAAACCAGTATTGGTAGATTTTTGGGCAGAATGGTGTGGACCATGCCGGATGATAACTCCTATAGTTGGTGAACTTTTTCAGGAGTATAAAGACAAAGCTGTTATAGGAAAAGTTAACGTTGATGAAAACGCTGAAATTACCACAACTTATGGTATTAGAAATATACCTACTATTTTGTTTTTTAAAAATGGACAGATGGTTGATAAACAGGTTGGGGTTGTTCCTAAATCTGTATTAGCATCAAAATTGGATGCTCTAATGTAATATATTCTCTCTAATACCACAATTATACATCAATTAATTTCTTAGCCTTGTACTATTGTGGTTTATAATTTATCTTATGGATCTTCATGTTGACAAAGAGGTTGTTGAAACTTTCTGGAATATAGACTTATTTGCGAAGCAAGTTGTTGAAGGCTTTATTACTGGAATTCATAAAAGTCCCTTTCATGGGTTTTCAGTTGAATTTGCCGAACACCGTTTGTATAATTCGGGAGAGTCAGTCAAAAATATTGACTGGAAAGTATTTGGCAGAACAGAAAAATTATTCGTTAAAAAATTTGAAGAAGAGACCAACCTCAGGTGCCAGATAATTATTGACAACTCATCATCCATGTACTATCCTGAAAGAAAGAAACTTTCATTAGAAAGCCCTAATAAAATTTTCTTTGCAATACATGCAGCAGCAGTTTTATTTAATATCTTAAAAAGACAAAGAGATGCTTTCGGATTAACTTTATTTTCAGATGCTGTTGAGTTACACACTACATCCAAATCAAATTCAGTACATTATAATTATCTTATTTCTGAATTGGAAAGGTTGTTAAAACCTTCAAACAATAACTCTTTAAGAAAAACAGCGCTGACATCAATTCTTCATCACGTTGCAGATTCAATACACAAACGTTCGTTGGTTATCATCTTTAGTGATATGCTAGATTCGGCTGAAGAATTAAAAACTGTATTATCCGCTTTGCAACACCTTAAACATAACAAACATGAGGTCATTTTGTTTCATGTGTATGATAAACTGAAGGAATTTGATTTCTCTTTTGAGAACAGACCCTACAAATTTGTTGATATGGAAAATAATGAAGAAATTAAATTAAATCCGCACGAAATTAAATCCCAGTATGTCAAAACAATGCAAACTTTTAAAGATGAACTCTATTTGAAATGTGGACAATATAATATTGATATTATTCAGGCAGATATAAACAACGGATTTAAACAGATATTATTCCCATTTTTCATCAAAAGGCAGAAGTTGCATTAAATCCTGTAACTGTTTTATCTTCATTTTAATCATTTTCTTTTAAGCGGGTAACCTTTTATTCCCTTTCTGTATTTACCATATACTGTCTCAAAATTACTCATGCCTTAACTATTGACAGGCATACCTTATTTGTGTTTGCTTTCCATGCGTGCATTGTATATCTTTATTTAAAGAGGATTTATAAAACAAACTAAAATAAAAGCCATGAAAACATTTGCAGTAATAGTATCAATTCTTTTTGTAGTTGCAATTGCCTTCAACTTTTTATATATGATGGTAACAACATTCATAATGAAGAAGAATAGTTGATTTTTAATTGACTAAAATTATTGAAAAAGAAAGTAAGTTTTATGTTTTATAAAAAATCATAGTCAATTAACTTTGAATAGAGTAGGGCAGCAAATTATTCATCTTTTCCCAACCTTGAATTTTATCAGAGCAAATTTTCATTAAAAACCCCTCTACATATTTAATAAAAACTTAAGCAAAACTTTAAGAATTAAACCAAATGGAAAGGTGCAAATCAATTAAAATAAATGCCTTTTTAGTTTACAAATGTAATCTATGTATATTTTTAATCGATAATTAACAACATATTTGACATATCTAACGAAACACTATAAATCACTCTTATTATATAATATTAAGAATTATTAATCAATATATTACATAATATTAATTAAACTATTAGTTTAATATTAATATTATTAAAATACATTTAGAAATGCATTGATTATAGAGAAGTTAAATATATTATTAAAGGTTACAAAAGTAAACATAAATAACTAGTAAAAAGTTACATTTGTAATATAAATAATTATTACATTTGTAAACTATGAATGATAGAATTGCATTAATATTAAAATATAAAAACATCAGCGCAACAAAATTTGCTGATGAAATTGAAGTTCAGCGTTCAAGTATCTCACATATTTTATCTGAACGAAATAAACCTAGTTTAGAATTTATTCAGAAAATACTTAAAACCTATTCTGAAATTTCACCTGAATGGTTAATTTCTGGTAAAGGATCAATGATTAAGAATCCAGATTTATTTACACAAGGAGAAGGTATGTTGAAAGGAAATAAAGATGATAAGATACAAATGAATCAAGATGTTGAGACTTATCATAAAGAACAAGAAATGCAAAAACCAAATATTACTGCTACAGAAATTCCATATAATAAAAAGGAAATTATAAATAAAAGTGAAAAAGCACCTAAAAAACATCAAAATAAAGAAGTAGAAAAAATTCTTGTTTTTTACTCAGACAGTACTTTTAAAGAGTATTTTCCGCATAATGACGACTGAAAAATATTTTTTTGATAATATTTGGAATAATAGTATTGTAATTTAAATCAGTTCTTTTCTGGTATAAAATCTTTCTCTAAAAGAGAAGAAGAAGTTTGACTCATATGCTGCATTTTCATCATTATCTGAACCATGAACTGCATTAGCTTGAATAGATTCTCCATAAAGTTTTCTAATAGTGCCTTCTTCTGCTTTACCTGGATCAGTGTTTCCAATTATTTTACGATACTCTTTAACAGCATTTTCCATTTCTAAAATAGCTACAATAATAGGTCCTGACGACATAAACTTAACTAATGAATCATAAAATGGCTTACCTTTATGAACCATATAAAACTTTTCAGCGTCTTCAAGAGTAAGATGAGTTAACTTCATTGCAACAATTTTAAAGCCTGAATTCATTATCATCGCTATAATTGAACCAGCTTTTCCCTTTTTCATAGCATAGGGTTTAATTATTGTAAAAGTAATATTACCAGCCATAATCGAAAAATTATTATATTAATAAAACGTAAATGTATATATTAAAATTGATATGAAAAAATATTTTGGTAATTTTGTAAAAAAAAATAAATTGTTAAAATCATTTACATTAAAACTTAATAATCTGCTTTCAATGAGCAGAAAAGCGACTATTATCTCACACCATAATCCTGATGGTGATGCATTGGGTTCTTCATTAGCTTTGTATAATTTCTTAATTGAAAAGAAAATTAAACCAACCATAGTTTTACCTAATCCTTTCCCTGAATTTTTAGATTGGATGCATACTGATGAAGAGCTGATTATTTATTCAAAGAAAAATAGTTTAAAAATCAAGGAGATACTAAATCAAAGTGATATAGTTTTTTGTATAGATCTTAATGCTTTAAACAGAACAAATAAATTAGAAACATATATTAGAAATTCAAGCGCCAAAAAAGTTCTTATTGACCATCATCCGGATCCAGAAATAGAATCTTTCGATATTCATTATTCTAAAATCGACACCTCTTCAACAGCAGAACTGATATTTGATGTGATTAATGGAATAGATGGTGATAACGTAATAAATAAAAAGATAGCCGAGAGTATATATGTCGGTATGATAACAGATACGGGTTCATTCAGCTATTCCTGTAACTATGTAAGCACTTTTTTAATAGTAGCTAAACTTGTAGGTTTAGGTGTAGATTGTGCTAATATACAGAGGCTTGTATATAATAACTTTTCTGAGAACCGGATGAGATTATTTGGTATTTGTTTAAGCAAAAATCTTTATGTTTTTCCCGAATTTAAAACAGCATATATTGTTTTATCTTTAAAAGATCTGGAAAAGTACTCTTTCAAAGTTGGAGATACAGAAGGTATTGTTAATTATGCTATGGCAATAAAAGGTATTGAGTTTGCTGCTCTTTTTGTTGAAAGACAAGACCTAATTCGTATTTCTTTACGTTCTTATGGAAACCTTTCTGTTAACCAGATTGCAAAAACTTTTTTTGATGGAGGAGGACATAAAAATGCAGCAGGAGCTAACTCTTACTATTCTCTCAGAAAAACAGTAAATATTTTTAAGAATATATTACCTCAATTGAAAGAATATTATCAGAATTAAAATAATTATTGATCCAATATTTTAGCTTTATTTGTAAAATTTTTTTTATAGAAGTTGACTTTAATAACAGTTGATTGCAAAAAGCTTTAATTATGAAGCTTAGTTTAGTTTTTTTGGTAAAAAGATTCTTCTTTATTATTATTTAAATAAAAATAATACTTACTTTTGTATTATTAGGGGTGCCTAACTTTTAAGGCTGAGATCAAACCCACAGAACCTGCTCCGGATAATGCCGGCGAAGGGAGATGAGGATAAACTTTTAAAGATGGCACGTCGTATAGTTTGCCACATGAAGTTTAATCAGATTTTCAAATAAAAATGTTGGTAAATTATTAATATGAATTAAATATCATATCTGTATTAAATTGACGATATATGGTTACTTCAAAACAAATCTGGGAAAACTTTCAAAAAGTTAAAGAAAAATCTCCTCTTATACATAACATTACAAACTATGTAGTAATGAATTCGACGGCAAATGCTTTGCTCGCTGTCGGCGCTTCACCTGTTATGGCTCATTCAGTTGAAGAAGTGGAAGAAATGGTTAAAATAGCAAATGCGCTGGTAATTAACATCGGTACATTAAGCCCACGATGGGTAGAAGCAATGAAATTGGCGTTAAGGGAAGCAAACAGGCTTAACAAACCTGTAGTATTTGATCCGGTAGGTGCCGGAGCTACTGCTTTCCGTAACCAGACTATAGCTGAGTTGTTAGAAACAGGAACTTTTACAGTAATCCGCGGTAATGCTTCTGAAATTATTGCTATGGTATCCACCTTGCATCGCACAAAAGGTGTTGATAGTACCAGCACTGTTGAGTCAGCAATTGAATCTGCTGAATATTTATGTAAAAAATTTGGTAGCATATTATGTATCAGTGGTAAAACAGATATTATAATCTCTGACAACAAGCAGATGAAAATCTATAATGGGCACGAGATGATGAGTAAGGTAACAGGACTGGGGTGCACAGCTACTGCTATTATAGGTGCTTTTTTAGGAGTTGTTAACAATCCATTTATAGCTACAGTTAGTGCTATGGCTGTGATGGGTGTTGCCGGTGAACTTGCTGCAAAATCTTCATCAGGGCCAGGTAGCTTACAGTTGAATTTAACAGATAAATTCTATAACATGACCGAAAAAGAGTTCACACAAACTATTAATGTTGAATAAATATGTACGATTTGTGTTTTGTGACTAATGAAAGTCTTTGTTTAGATAAATCAATCTACAATATTGTAAAACAGGCAGTTGAAGGAGGCGTTACAATGGTTCAGTTAAGAGAAAAAAACATGAATACAAAGGAATTCATATACAGAGCATTAAAAATAAAAGAGATATTAAAGCCATATAACGTTCCGCTTATAATAAACGACCGCATTGATGTAGCCCTTGCTGTAAAAGCCGATGGTGTTCATATCGGGCAAAATGATATGCCTTTCAGGATAGCACGTGAAATGATACCTCAAAACATGCTCATCGGACTTTCTGTTGAGACTCTTGATCAAGCTATAGAGGCGGAAGATTACAAATTGGATTATCTGGGTGTCAGCCCTGTATTTTCTACACCCACCAAAACAGATATTTCCACACCTTGGGAAATAGAAGGTTTACGAAAATTACGCTCAGTTTCAACACATAAATTGATAGCTATCGGGGGCATAAACATATCAAATGCTGCCATGGTTATCGAAGCAGGAGCTGATGGCATTGCTGTTATATCAGCTATTTGTTCAGCAATAGATTCCAAAGCTGCATCATCACAACTATTATCTATAGTTAAAAACGTAAAATCACAAATAAAATAAACATAATCTAATTATACTAAATTTATAAAACATGACACAATTACAACAGGCACTTAAAGGAACAGTGACAAAAGAAATGCAGGAAGTTGCACGCTACGAAAACTTAGATGCAGAATGGATACGCAATGAAGTTGCACAAGGTCGTATTGCAATACCAAAAAACATTAACCATAATTTCGAAGCAAGAGGTATTGGCAACAGGCTTAAAACAAAAGTTAACGCCAATATAGGCACATCAGAAAAACATTGCAATTTTGCTGAAGAAATTGAAAAAATGAAAATTGCCATAAAGTATGGCACTGATGCTATCATGGATCTTTCTACCGGGGGAGATTTGCATATTATCCTAAAACATATTCTTAAAGAATCTCCTGTAATGGTCGGTACGGTTCCTATCTATGGTGTTGCCACCCAGATATTACGTGAGGACAGGAAAATAATGCAACTTAATCCTGAAGAATTATTTAAAGAAATTGAATTTCAGGCTAAAATAGGAGTAGACTTCATGACTTTGCACTGTGGTGTAACAAAATCGTCTATTTCTTTTCTTAACAATGACGAAAGAGTTTGTGGTGTAGTGAGCAGAGGTGGAGCATTATTAAAAAGATGGATTACAGACAACAACATGGAAAACCCGCTTTATGAGCAATATGACAGAGTTCTTGATATTTGTGAGCAATATGATGTAACTATTAGTCTTGGAGATGGTTTACGCCCTGGAAGTGGTGCTGATGCAACCGATAGAGGACAGGTTGCCGAACTTTTAGTTCTTGGTGAACTCGTAGATCGTGCTAGAAGAAGAGGTGTTCAGGTAATCGTTGAAGGACCAGGTCACATGCCATTAGATCAGATAGAAATGAATATGAAGCTGATGAAAAAAATATGTAATGATGCTCCATTTTATGTTCTCGGACCTTTAACGACAGACTGTGCTCCCGGATATGACCATATAGTGGGGGCAATAGGAGGGACAGTAGCTGCTATTCATGGAGCAGATTTCTTATGCTATGTAACTCCTGCCGAACATCTATGTCTGCCCAATGCAGAGGATGTGAAAAATGGCGTTATTGCTAGCAGGATTGCAGGACATAGTGCCGATATTGTAAAAAATATTTATGGTGCAAGACAAAGAGACTATATTGTATCAAAGGCACGACGTGGTTTAGATTGGGAAACAATGTTTAATAATGCCATTGATCCTGAATTGGCAAGGAAGAGAAAATTCGAATCAGAAAGCAGTACTGATGACTATTGCACAATGTGCGGCAACTTATGTGCTGTTAAAAACGACAAAAATATATAATGAAGTTTTTTCTAACCATTGCTGCCTCAGATAACAGTGGTGGCGCTGGTATTCAGCAGGATATTAAAGTAGCTCACGATTTGGATTATTGGGCGCTTTCTGCTATTACAGGCATTACAGTACAAAATTTCAAGAAGGTTTTTGAAATAAAGAGTGTTGACCCATCTCTGTTACAATCTCAGATAGAAGAGTGTTGTTCATCATTCCCTGTTCAAGCTATTAAAATAGGGGCTATTTGTAGTATTGAGAACATAATAGTAATTGCAGATTGTTTAAAAAAATATCATATTAAACATGTCGTTCTGGACCCTGTGCTTTTTTCGACAAGTGGGAAAGCATTTTTGGATAACCCATCGTTGGAAGTCCTGAAAAATTCATTATTCCCTTTTATTGAATTGATTACGCCCAATAAACCTGAATTCGAGATTCTAACAAACAGAAAATTCAACACCATTGATGAAGGGATAGAAATTGCAAAAGATATCTGCAATGACTGGAATACTTCTATTTTACTTAAAGGAGGGCATTTCAGTGATGAGAATATTAAGGAAGCTTTAATTACAAAAAACCATGTTTACTGCTTTGAAAGGGAACGTTTAGAGTTTAAGTATGAACATGGTACTGGATGTACACTTTCTTCAGCATTAGCTTGTTTTTTAAGCAATGGCTTGTCATTTCAGGAGGCATATACACTTTCTTCGGAATATCTTGTCAGACATTATAATTCATTGCAAAACAGAATGTTCTGAAAATTAATTTATAGAGATGGATTTTACTTAAGAATCTCTCTTGCTACATTTAGTGGAATACGTTTGTTTTTATTGTAAGCGACAACAAAAGCATCATTTATACCGCTATTAACGACCTTGCTTCTAAGGGCACTGGCTTTTAGAAAATCTTTAAAATTGCCAACTAGATAAATGGTTAAACCTGCATCAGTTTTTATTTCAGTAATATTTTCTTTAAGCACAGTTTTATATTGTTTTAATATAAGGGGTGCTACAGACTGCCTGAAAGCTCCTATCTGTACTTTATAGGAAATATCCTTAGCTTTATAATTTGGAGTTTCTACAGCGACAGGCTTAGGTTGAGGTGCAACATTAATTCTGGTTTCAACAGGAGCATTTTCGGCATTTGTATTGTTTGCCTGAGGCTTAGGTACTGGTGTAACTTTAGCTCCAGATTCATAATCACGTGCTTCAGCCAAAGTAATTCTTTTACCATTAAGGTAAGCTACTACAAAAGCGTCAGCAATTCCTTTTCTGACGATTTCATTTTTAGTATTATCTGCTGTTTCCCTGTTGTTAAAATGACCCGTTAAATGTCTCTGAAAACCATTAGGCAAAGATTCATAAGTTACGGGGCTGATGTTGAATAACTGGGCGGAAGACCGCTGTTGTTTATAAACGCCAATTTGAACAGCGTAATAAAAGTCCGTCTTAGCTAAAGGTTGTTCTGTTGTTTTTTCTGCTGCAGTTTGCGAAGTAAATGCAATCTGGTTTTGAAGTTTACCCTGTCCGTTCTGAAGAAGTGCTACTGCATCATTTACTGTTATTCTTATGCCATTATTAAATGCTACCACAAAAGCATCAGCAATACCTTTGCCAATGATAATATTTTTAGCTGTTACAGCAGCCTCTTTTGAATTGAAGATACCTGAAAAATAACGATAAAAGCCATTATTTAATTTATCGTAATATATGGGTACTAAATTAAGCAATTGTTCAGCAGTCCTGGTGGCACCAAACACTCCAATTTGAACAGTAAAAAACAATCCTTTTATATTAGTAATAAGGTTTTTATCATCAATATTCTGTGTTAACTGCGGATTGGCAACAACTGCCTGATTGGCCTTATTGTTAACCTTATTGGTTAGATCGGTTTGATTTGTTTTAACAGGCTGTTCAGTTTTATTAGCTACCTGAGTATTTGTTTCTTTGACAACAGGTTTTATCTGTGCTGTAGTTTGCTTAACAGGAGGTTCTACCATTTTATAATACCCTATAGACTCTTCTTGTTTCTTTAGTGCAAGCTGTTCATTTCTTACGGCATCTTCCATTATATTGACCTTAAGAGCTGTATTGTCCGTTTGTTGCGCTTCTTTTCGACGGCTATCAGCTTTCTGAACATATATGTCTGATTCAGCTTCAAGCATCTTGCCTCTTTTGGCATTGTCATCATCTTCGTTAATGCCTTTCTGACCCTTTATAATGGCTTTATTATTATTTATTTGATCTTTATTGTTTTTAGATTGAATTTCATAAATCTGCAACTGGTCATCCTTAACATTTTGTTCATATTCATTGGCTTTAGCCATAATATCCATTCGTTTATTCAAATCAGGTGTAGATGCTGCCTTTTTCTTTTCCTCTGCTGCTAATTGTGAATTCTTGTTTATTTCTTCTTCTAAACCCTTTATATCATTGGGTCTCTGTTTTGTAGTTTGTTTCTCTGTTTTATTTTCTACAGTAAGCTGTTTTGCATTTTGATTTTGCTCTTCACCAATTTTGAGAGACTCTTTATTTGTTTCTGAAAAATCATGTTTTTCAATTGTTTGTTGTAAGTTGTCAACATCTGCAACTACATTGGGTTTTGAATTCTGTTTATTGTCTTTAGCTTCCGGCATATCCTCTACACTAACAGTATAATCAACTTTCATCTTCAATACACCCACTTGAATTTTTATCTTTTCACCTTTATTATAATTATCATCAGCCTTTTTCTTTGCGGTTAATGCTTGCTGATCTAATTGATTGGCATTATTAAGCAGAGAATTTTTCTTATTCTGATCATTGGTGTTTTGTGCTTGTGTTTTTAGATTATTAGACTCATCCTTAAGCTTCTGTGCTTCTTCATACTGTTTCTTGCTCGCATTAGCCAGGTCCTGAGCTTCTAATTGTTTTTTATTAATATCACTTTCAGCAGATTGTTTGACTTTATTTTCAACTTTTGCTTCTATATTCTGCGATGAATATTCATCTTGTATTTTCTGTAATTGTTTTTCTGCATCCTTCAGATTACCGGCATCAACTAATTTCTTGCTTTCTGCTATTTGATTATTAAGAGTTGTGTTATCATTTTTCAGCTGACTAACCTGATTTTCATAATCTTTTGCCAGGTTAATAGCAGCCATAGCTTCTTGAGCTTGCTCAAACGATTTTTCATAAAGTTTATTAGCTTTTTCTACTTCATCATTTTTTAATTTTATATCATTGGTATTCTGAGCATTTTGTAATATTTTGTCAGCTTGTGCTGTGCCTATCTTACTTACTGTACTTTTTTGCTCAGCAAGATTGTAAAGTTTATTGGCTTTTACAACAAAAGTTTCAATAGTTTCGCTGTACTTCTTTTGAATGTCGTCTCCTGTTTTTATTATTTTCTCTTTTTCAGCATCAGAAGTTTTATTTGCTTTTACTTCGGGAGAAATTTCAACTATTTCTGTATTATCTGCTAATGCCAATTGTTGTTCACTTTCTTTTAGTTTTGTTTGCTCATTGAGTAGGTTCGACTGAAGTAAGTTAAGGTTATTATTAGTTTCTAAAGCAGTAGGAGATGTCTGATTATTTACACTATCAGAAGGAATAACTGAAGTAATGATTGAGACTTCCATTCTGAATTTTCCGGCTTCAAATTTCTTTTCATTAGCTATACGATAAGCATTATCTGCATCAACTTTAAGTTTCTCATTCTCTTTTTTAATCTGTTCTATTTTTTTATTTACTTTTTCAACCTCTTTGATATCCGGGTTACCTGCTGAACTATTTTTCAGGTTTTGAATTTCTTTTAAATTATCAGATATTTTTTTATATGAATTATTGGCTGTTACTAATGAGTTACTTGCTTCAGAGTCTGCATTCCCAGCTTTTTTGAGCAATTCATTTTTGTTTTTTTTATCATTAATTGCTACTGTATTATCAACATTATATTTTTTGTTTTTCTCATCAATTAACTTATCTGCATTTGCAACGTCATTTTTCTCTAAAAGTTTATTAATCTTATTTACATCTTCATTTAATGAGACTTGGTTTTTCTTAGCATTTTCTATTTCTGAATTTAATTGATTGGCAACAGAATTTAAAGCAACAGCTGCTATAGATTTTTTCTCTGAAGATTCTATAAGCGCTTGAGCTTCAGCTAACTTCTTCGCTTTAACGTTTTTGTCGGTTGATAAATCTGCGTCAGTAATAAGTTTTTGTGCTTTATTGTAATCGGAGCTGCTTTGATTAACTTTAGCTTGTGTTTCATTTATAAGATAAGCATATTGATTTTTCAACCTTTGATTATTTTCATCAAAATTCTTAACGACATCCTCTTTACGTTTAATTGAAGTTTGCTTGTCGGCATTTTGAACATTATTGTTTATAGTATCTATTTTGTTTTCAACAACAGCTTGTGTCATCTGATTGAGTTCGGCCTGAACTTGTTTGGCTTCCAGTTCAGCACTTTGAGCCTGAGCGATGAGGTCTTCTTTCTTAGCTTTGTCTTTGTTTTGTTCTGCCTCTTTTCTTAATTTTGAGGCTTCATTATTCAGCTTATTAAGCTCCTTTGAGAGATTTGCAATTTCATTATTCGTCTCAGGGATTTTTCTATCTGCGTCAGCAATAATTTCTTCAAGGGTTTTATCAGTATATAAACTTACATCCTCTGAAACTAAATCATTATTCATCTGATTAAGAATTTCCAAAGCTTTTTCTGGTGAATCAGAGTCAATAGCCTTTTTAATATTATCAGCATAAGTATCGGCATTTTTTACTTCAATTTCTTTTTGTTTTACCTTAAGCTGAATATCTTTATAAATATTTTCAGCTACTTCCGATTCTTTTTGCATGCGGTCAGCTTCAGCCTGAATATTGCTGGCTTCAATAATTGCATCTTCTCGTTGTTTTGGATTAGTAATTCTTTGAGCATCGCTTTTAGCTTTCTGAGCATCATTCATTCTTACCAACACCCTTTGTTTTCTTTGTTCAGTTACAATTTTTGTTGCATTCATTTTTTCTTTAAGCTCATTCATATCTGACTTCAGTTCGTCTGATTGCTGATAAGCCATTTTAATGATATCCTGATTAGAAAGAGATTTATTAACGGCAGTATCAATTTGCTGAATATTATTTATTTTATATTCATCATCTGTATTATCAGCTACTAAAGCAGGTTTCTCGAACATGTCATCAGTAGCATTAACATCAAGTTTTGTTCTGTTTTTTAAAAGCTCTAACGAACGTTTATAAGCAGGGTCATCTTTCGACAGATTAAATACATCACCCAATGCTGTCATATCTTTTTCAGTGCGTGATTCGAGATGAACTTTATAAACGTTAATCATACCAATATCCGAAACCCTGTTTGAAGCAAAATATGCACTTGTCATTTCTTTATCTGTAACAAACAGTATATCATCAAAAGGAGTGTTTATAGCGAAATCAAGATTTTCAGGTTTCGACCATGTATTGGTTGAAGTATCTAAGACTGTCCTGAAAATATCATACCCCCCCATACTGTTATGTCCTTTGGAAGAGAAGAATAAAGTGATCCCATCAGGGAGTATGTAAGGATAATCTTCATCATATTCAGTATTTATGACGTTGGGTAATTTCTCAGGTTTGTCCCATGTGCCATCAGGTTTTTTGGCTACACGATATATATCTTTTCCGCTCTCATCTTTTAAACCATAACTGGAATAGTACAAGTATTCTCTATTCTCAGAAAAAAATATTATGGGGTTATGTTCCTTTTTAATATCCAACTTGGTTTTAAGTTCAGGAGGAAGCGTCAGAAAACGTCCACCAAAATCACTCACCTTGTACGACCTGTAAAAGTTGCGAAAATTTACCTGAGATTTTTCCAAAACGTATAAATCGCTTACAGAACTTAATAAGGCTATACCGTTGTAACACATCTCTATTTGTCTTGCAGCATCGTATTTTTTATGCAAACTGCGAGGGGCTTGCTGTAAAAATTGGTTGTATGCATTTATTGCTTCCTTAAACCTGTAATTGTAATGATAAGCAAGTCCCAGATAATAAAAGAGTTGTTTTTCTACTTCCGGGCTATTGGAAGCTGCTTCGAGATATTTGATGGGTTTCTCAATATCTCTTTTATCGGCCATCAGCAAGCAAGTACCAAACTTATATGAATAATTAGGGTCTTTAGGATACAAGCTAAGCAACTGTGAAAAAAGAGGCAAAGCAGCTACGAAATTCTCGTTTTTAAATAAAATTTCTGCGTTTTTTTTCAGATCTTTTTCAGACTTGTATGTAGTCTGACAGTTTGCACCAATAAAATGAAGCAAAAGAAAAGTAATAAGGACAATATTTTTGATAAATCTTTGCAATTTTCTTTATATTCTATTCATATAGTACTTAATGTATTATATATCTTATATTATACTTAATATTCATATAAATTGTTACTTATTGAACTATAGCTTAATAAGATAATTTTTTCATCAAAAATCCATATAAAAAACGCACAAAATATTTACCAAAGTTAGTTGTAAAAGGGAATTGATGAAAAGAAAATTCTGGTACGACAGTTATTCGACGGTTACTTTAAGTATTACTTTATTCACAACGAAAATATTATCGCCTATTTTTTCACATGAATTGCATAATTCATTGGCATAAAAACTGGATTTAAAATTAAAATCAGGTTTTTCAAGGTTTTCATACTGTTCATTCCTTAAAATATTTCGGAATTCGTTGATGCGATTTTCAATGTCAAAAGCTTTGTCCAGATTTTTTTTATTTTCAGTATTGATACATTCAAACATTACGCTGAAAGCTTCTTCAATAAGAAGAAACATTTTTTCAATATGCTCAGAATGAGCTTCAGAAAAAATTATTTTTTCATCACGAATCTTTTTTATCAAATAAGCCATTTTATTACAGGTATCTCCAACTTTTTCTATTTCTATAGAAATTATCCTCATCCTTCTTGTTTTTTCTTTAGCAGTTACGCTCACTTCTTTATTGGAAATATTTATCAGAAATGTTGTAATCTCCTGTTCAATTTTGTCTGTAATATCTTCATATTTAATAATTCTCTCAAAAATTTGAATTGATTCTTTCTCATCTTTTTCGTGGAGTAGATTCTTCACAAAACCAAACATCCGTTTTGAAATATCACAATATTTAAGCATAAGGTTTTTAGCTTCTATGAGTGATAACTCCGGCAACTGCATGTAGCCTTTGCCCAGATAGTCAATCTTAGGGCTTTCTTTAGCCGTCTTCTTATCTTTAATAATCAGCTTAGTTAATGCAAGGATAATATCAGCAAACCAAACCCAAATAAATGCATTGATGATGCTAAAAGAAGTATGAAAAACTGACAGTGCGAAGGGTATGCTGGTACAGTTACTATAGGCTGAATCAATACCAACGGCTATAAGAAAAGTATCAATAATATGCAAGTACTTGTTAAAAACGAAAAGCATCACCATCACGCCCAGAATGTTAAAAACAGTATGAGATAATGCAGCTCTTTTTGCATTAACATTGCCTGTAATACCAGCCAGGTTTGCTTTTATTGTCGTGCCTATATTTCCTCCCATTAATAAGGCAGCACCCTCTGGAAGCCCTATCCAGCCATTGTTACACATAACAAGGGTTAATGCTATTGTAGCACTCGATGATTGAAGGATTATTGTTAATACCATTCCAACGGCAATAAATATAAACGTAGAGGCACAGCCCATACCGGTAAATCCCTGAAAAAATGCATACATACCGGGATTGCTTTCTATATCAGGCACAGATGCTTTTAAAAAATCCAATCCTAAGAATAAGAGAGCAAAACCAATAAACATTTGTGCTGTATAATTTAATCTTGCTTTTCTGGAAAAAAGCAATGGGAACACAATTCCAATTAACGGCAATGAAACAAAGACTGTATTTATTTTTAACCCAAGTATAGAAATAAGCCATGTTGTGGCAGTTGTTCCGATATTAGCTCCCATAATAACTCCAAAAGCCTGAGTTAATCCTAAGAGACCCGTATTGACAAAGCTAACAACCATTACTGTAGTTGCAGAAGATGATTGCACAATAGATGCGATTAACAAACCTGACAGAATACCTGAGAAACGATTTTTTGTCATGCTTCCCAAAACATATCGCATATTCTCTCCGACAAGTTTTTGAATGCTTTCGCTCATCAACTTCAAGCCATAAAGAAATAAGGCTATAGAGCCCAGTAATCGTATTAAATTTAAAATCCCGTAAGACATGATTCTGGAAACTTTATTATTTCAGTGTTATTTGTTAAAAAAGAAAAGATATAATTCTCTTCGCTCAACAAAGGTAAAAAATATAATAAAATGGTAAAGAAATATAATTAAATTGGATTTATTTTAGAACCCTAATGTTGTGAATATATGAAACATATTTTGTATTTTTGATATTTGTTGTAGTAGGAAAAAACGTATTAATCTGAAATTCCAATTAATATTAATTATATGAAAAAAGTATTTACTGTTTTTTTAGCAATTTTTGCTGTTTTATTTGCAAAAAGTAGCGACGGTCAGAATTTCGTTAAGGTTACAAAGACAAATGCAGGGCAAACCATCAATCTTTCAACTGATCAGGTATTAGAGTTAAGGCTTCCCCGGAAGTCATCAACAGGATTTATATGGTGCGAGTCAGTTTCTTCTGATAAAGCTACCCGGAATTCAATAGCGCAAATTGGAGACGATGATTTTGTTCTCGATTCAAAGGCAAAAATGTTTAAAGGACATAAAGCTGTTGGTGGTTCAGGCACTCAGATTATTAGGTATGTAGGCAGTTCACAAGGGACTACTGTACTTACTTTTGAGTTAAGACGCCCATGGGAAAAGGATAAATCTGCTGTTGATAATTACACTATCACTGTTGTATCTGCTGGGAAATATACGGGAAATTACACGCCTCCTGTGAAAAAAAAAAGCAATAACCATTTAACCTCAAAACAGTCGACACTTCCTTCTCATTGGGATTGGCGTTCAAAGTGCACACCTATAGCAGACCAGCAACAATGTGGCGATTGCTGGGCTTTTGCAGGGGTAGGTGTTTTAGAATGTAATATAAAGATATACGATAACGTAACAAGAGATATTTCTGAAGAATACCTTACCAACTGTGATACTTCATATCTGGGCTGTATGGGTGGGGGCTGCCCCCTTGATTACTGGCTGGCACCCAAAGGAGCTGTGTATGAATCTGAAGACCCCTGGACAACTTCCGAAGGTGGTGGAACAACAGGTGCATGCGGAGGACCTTATGTATATCATGAAACAATTAAGAGCTGGGCTTATATACCCGGTGAAGGTGTTGATAGCATACCTCCAGATGTAAACATGAAAGAGTTCATATATTATTATGGCCCTATCTGGGTCGGTATTGATGCTGCAAGTAGTGCATGGAGCAGTTATTCGGGCGGTATATTCACAGAAAGTGACTCAGTTGTTGACCATGCTGTTGTGCTTGTTGGATGGGTTGATAGCGCACAAGTTTCCGGTGGGGGATACTGGATTTTAAGAAATTCATGGGGTCCAAGCTGGGGTATTAATGGCTATATGTATTTATCTTATGGCAGCGATGCTGTTGGAACCAATGCGGCTTATATGGTATATAAATGTAAGGATAACGATTTCTCAATGATGGATATTACATACCCCTTAACAGCTTGTGGATACACGAATGCTGAATATGTTTCTGCCCGTGTAAAATATAACGGATGCAATACGGTGCCGGCAGGAGATACACTTTTTACTGCATACAGAGCAGATGGCGGTATTATTAAAAATGATACGGTGGTTCTGCAAAATACAGTGAATGCTGGTGATACCATTGATTTTACTTTTCACTCAACATCCGATTTTTCTGCTCTCGGGGCTCATTCCATTACTT
>Ga0114951_10001077_pt1 | contig 35437 bp, 34 predicted proteins | sample AM7aDNAmetaG_FD_88677 | JGI IMG/M metagenome (GOLD analysis project Ga0114951, IMG submission 88677) | Freshwater microbial communities from Finland to study Microbial Dark Matter (Phase II) - AM7a DNA metaG | ecosystem: Environmental > Aquatic > Freshwater > Lake | place: Finland: Lake Alinen... | reverse complement strand
TCGGCTGACTATGCCGAGCGGTATGGTATTGAGATCGTCGATCTGCCACCCGAAGTGATCGAAGAATTGAACGAGTTCCTCCCTGAATTCTGGAATATGGGGAACCCGATCGATCTGCTCGGCGATGCAAACGAACTCAGGTTCGAGAGGACTTTTGAAGTGCTTGCCAGGCGTGGTGACCTCTGGGACATGGCATTTATTATCGGGTTCCCGAACCTTGTTCTCACATCAAAACAGCTTGCGGGGCAGATCCTTAAGTTTTCGGGGAGTACGGACAACCGGATTATTGCAACCCTCCTTGGTGGAGCGTCAATGGATATCGGGCGCAAAATCCTCAAAGAGCATCAGATCCCGAGTTTCACCGAACTTGATTTTACATTCCGGGTCATGGGTCGTGTATTATGGCAGCGGTTCAGGACACGGGCCCCCGGGCTTCTTTAAAATAACAACCAATTCCTGCTTTTTTCAGATCCTGACTGATCCCCGACTGATGTATATCCACGATGATCGACACAGGGAAAGATAATTTAGGTTATGTCGTTTCTCACACCAGTATCCGGTTTGCAAAGCCAGGTTTCCAGTCGGTTCGTGACGGTCCCTTAAAACTACACTCCCTGATATTGTTGGCACAAAATTTATCAAATCTCAACATAAACCTGATAGTTTTGATAATTCTCTGCACCCAGGCCGTAGAATCTGCACATTTTTTCTTAATGTACCAATAAAATTATCGCCACCCAATTGGCCGCGATACGCCTGGACCAAACGATGATTGATGAGATGGTAGTTGGTAGCAAAGAAAAAACGGGTTTCCCAAATTCACGTGACAAATTTCTCCGGGAGCGCAAGGTTAAAAAGAAATTTCAGTTATTCCTTCACTTCTGATGAGAACATCAACCTGATGAACGGGATCATCACCCTCGTGCGGAGCCCCCCCAAGGTACTCCTGACATTTTTTAACTCTTCTGGAATCCTGATTTTCTGGGGACAGGCCTTTACACATTTGCCGCAGTTCCGGCAGAGGGACGCATCAGTCCGCTTTCCCATGCTTCCCATCAGTCCCAGCCCATAAAACCCTCGTGCCATCAGGCGGTTTCCGCCCATGTGGTAATCGTTATACAGGAAAAAGCATTGCGGGATATTTACCCCGAATGGACAGGGCATGCAGTAGCCACAAGCAGTACAACCCACTTTCATCAACCTCTTATACGTGGCCGTTACCTTTTCTATCATAACCAGTTCATCGGTCGTCATGGAACCGGGCAGCGCATCCTCGCATGTTTTCAGGTTCTCCGCGATATGGTCTTCGTTATTCATCCCAGACAGGACAACGGTCACTTCCGGGTGGTTCCATACCCACCGGAGTGCCCATTCCGCTGCAGACCGCTTGGTTTTCGCGTGGCTGTAGATCTGCCCAACCTCTTTCGGGAGTTTTCCTGCTAACATCCCGCCCCGCAGGGGCTCCATGACCATGACCGCGATGTTCTTTGAAGCGGCATATCGGAGCCCTTCCGTTCCGGCCTGGTTTAATTCATCAAGGAAATTATACTGGATCTGGCAGAAGACCCAGTCATAGGAATCGATGATCTCCATGAATGTTCTGCGGTCCCCGTGGAAGGAGAAACCGGCATTGATTATTTTCCCGGCTGCCTTTGCTGAGTCCAGGAATTCCAGGACCCCGAGTTCAAGTAATCGCTTCCAGTGACTGAATTCGAGGGAGTGGAGGAGGTAATAATCGATATGATCGGTTTCGAGTTTTTTGAGTTGTATATCAAGTATCCGGTCCATATCCTCGTGAGTTTTTACACTCCACGGGGGTAGTTTGGTAGCGAGTTTTACCTTCTCCCGGTAACCGTCCGAAAGCGCCCTCCCGAGAAACCGTTCACTTTCCCCACCATGGTAGGGAGCTGCCGTATCGATATAGTTGATCCCGCTATCGATTGCGTCACGGATCTGCCGCGTGGCACGTTCTTCGTCGATACTACCCCGCCTGGTTGCCAGACGCATTGCTCCAAAACCGAGTGCAGATAATTGATCGCCATTTTTAGGGACTTTACGGAATTGCATAGAAATCATCCTTGTGTTATTGCCGGATTCTGATACTCAAGCTGAATTAACATGATTGGTCTGGACTGGGTACTCAATATGTATCGCCTCAAGTTGAACATGACTGGTCCCACCTTCCCTGAAAGTGAGCCCGGTTGGATATCAGGTCACCGGGCGGTCTGGATTTTCATGTGTTCCGGAACTTTTAACCTTCCGCTGAATAGTTTCGTTCTGGTAGATTCGTTTTCGCTGGGCCATCTGGTAACCGGAGACCACAAGAACTGTATCACCAAACTCTGCGTCGAGCACTGAGTCCCCGGAATCAACGTAGAGTACCGGGGTTTCCCTGAGTTTGTGGGGCGTTGCGACCACGATAATGTTGCCACACCCTACCCGTCGGACGATCCGGGCACTGATCTGCTGGTTACCGCGCCCAAGTATGAACCCTTGTGCACCAATCGGGCTGATGATAATTTTCGCCTCATGTTCTTGCCGAAGCAAATCCCAGAGGGTTTTTTCGTTCATATCGGTGGCCACAGTTGAACCGTTTTTTATTGCATCAACACCGAGCAGAGTCTTATTCACTCCTATATCCCGGGCAATTGCTTCTGTTGTGGTCCCTGCACCGAGGACATAGAGCACATCAGGGATCATGATTTCATGTATAAACCGCGAAATCTCCATTTTAGCTCTCTCTTCATCCCTTTCTTCAAACACCTGCTTATGAATCTGGACTTTTCCTTCCGATCCTGGTGTACGGGCGATTCCGTACAACCGTACTTTTAGTTGCCCGGCCCGGTATGCTTCTTCATCGATATCCATGATCTCGGAATCACGCAGGACGGGTTCATCATCACTCCTGATGAGTTCGGCGGCCGTTATGGGATCAATGGCAAAAACGGCGGAGTACATCTTGACACCGGCAGGGATCCCAAGGATCGGCAGGTCCCGGCCGATCGCATCAAATATATCCCGGGCAGTCCCATCACCTCCGCAAAACATGATCAGGTCCGTACCGGCGTTTTTAAACGCCATTGCTGCCTGCCGGGTATTCCTGGCACTACTGTCACCGCGGTAATGATAGAGGATCTGATAGTTCTGAACTCCTGCCTTGACGAGGGCGTCCTCACCCATCGGACCTGAACAGGTAACGAACATGATCCCGGACTCACGGGCAAGCAGGGCGAGCGTAACCTTCGCCCTGTTTTGGGCCTCAGGCAATGCTCCGCGACGGCGGGCTTCTTCAACATTTCCATCAGTTCCCTTGAGCCCTACCGCACCACCCATGCCAGCGACAGGGTTTATAAGAAAACCGATGCGACGCATAAAAAAAGAGAGGTCATGAAATTTTCGGTATCCGGGAGATGGCTTCTTTGATCAGCGCATCCGGGTATTCATAGTCAACCAGTTTCCCCTCGTAATACGCGTCGTATGCAGACATATCAAAATTCCCATGCCCTGAACAGTTAAAGAGAATTGTTTTATCCTCCCCGGTCTTTTTACAGGCGAGGGCCTCATCAATCGCAGATTTTACCGCATGTGACGTCTCTGGGGCGACGATGATCCCTTCAGTGCGGGCAAAGGTCTGGGCTGCATCAAAGACTTCCCCCTGGTGGTACGAGACTGCACGCATCACCCCGTCATGTACAAGGCGGGAGACGATCGGAGAGTCTCCATGGTAGCGGAGACCTCCCGCATGCATGGAGGGCGGGACAAAATCGTGCCCAAGCGTGAACATCTTGAGCAGCGGGGTGTAACCGGCTTCGTCCGCCAGGTCGTACGTAAACAACCCCTTTGTCAGCGTGGGACAGGACGCAGGTTCAGCGCCGATGATATCCACATCCTTGTGCTTCCCGCTCAGTTTGTCCCCGGCAAACGGGAACGAGATCCCGGCGAAATTTGACCCGCCGCCGACACACCCGATCACGACGTCCGGGTAGTCATCGACCATGGCAAGCTGCTCACGGCATTCGAGGCCGATCACGGTCTGGTGGAGGCAGACATGGTTCAACACCGAGCCTAATGCGTAATTGGTGTTCTTGCGGGATGCCGCATCTTCAACTGCCTCTGATATGGCCATACCAAGGCTTCCAGGGGTATCAGGATCTTTTTCAAGCATTGCCCGCCCTGCATTTGTCCTGGTACTCGGGCTGGGTATGCACTCGGCACCCCAGACATGCATCATCGACTTCCGGTATGGTTTCTGGGTATAACTCGATCTGACCATGTAGACGGTACATTCGAGATCGTAGAGCATGGTGGCAAAGGACATCGCCGAACCCCACTGGCCCGCACCGGTTTCTGTGGCGATTCGCTCAATCCCTGCCTTCATATTATAATATGCCTGCGGAATCGAGGTGTTGGTCTTGTGACTCCCTGCAGGGCTGACTCCCTCCCACTTGTAGTAAATTTTTGCCGGAGTCTTTAAGAATTTTTCAAGCCGGAACGCGCGGTACAGCGGGCTCGGTCTCCAGAGGCGGAATACTTCCTGTACTTCTTCGGGGATGTCGATATACCGGTCAGTGGTCACTTCCTGCCGTATCAGGTCCATCGGGAAGATGGCAGAAAGGTCCTCAGGCCCAATTGGTTTTTGGGTCTGGGGGTGAAGAGGCGGGTCCAGCGGGGTTTTCAGATCCGCCTGGACATTATACCACCGTTTGGGTATCTGGTCCTCATCAAGAAGGATTTTAGTTTGCATATTAGTACTCTTCTTTGTACATATTTATACATTATTGAGTGGATTATTTTTTTGGTTGAGTAGAGGCCTGCAGGGATTATCCGGATAAAACCGCATGATATCCACATCATCAGCAGGCAAAATGAACGCCGTCATTTCTTTATGCTAAATTCTGATGTTTGCTGGTTGGACCAACACAAATGAAACAGGCACTCCAAACCGTATCACCCGTTTTCTTACCAATTCCAGAATCGGTACAGGAAGATGCGTGAGTAGTTTTCTTTGCTAATCCTGATCACACCACCGAATTTATATTACCCGGAAGTGGTGTACCATTGGTGATCACGGGAGGGAAATTTATGGATGACGACGAGATACGTTCATTTGTCCGGGAGATTGTGAGCCGTGGTGGTACTACCATTTCTGATGAAGAATTTGAAAATCTCGTCGTGATTATCCACGGTTTCTGGGCTGACGTAGAAATTGAAGCTGAACGAATCTCCAACGCGGATAAAGAAAGCATGATTCTTTATTTTAATCTCGTGGTAGATTGTCTCTGCACGGCATATATGCAAAAGTACCGGATGGATGCCGCTCATGCACATAGCAAGGCCTATGAAGAGATCACCAGTACCGCCCTCAACCTCATCTATAAACATGGTCTGATGAAGGAGTTTCTGATGCAGTTTGAGGCGATCCCATTGAGAGACGGCGTGTACAAAGAATACCTGACAGAAAAAAACCTGCATCATGAGAATGTAAAACGTCGGATTGACGGTATTGCAAGGGAAAAAGGTACATAATAACACCCTGGCTTTCCGTTGCAGTTATCCTTTCCGGGAACACATTTTTTTTGTTTCTGCCGCACCAGCATTAAATCCACTGCATCGTGTACCCGATAACGTTTTTTGTTCCCGGAAACTATTATCCGCTTTTCGCTACTACCAGTGAATGATGTGCGGTCGTTTCTCTATCGCCGTAAGGATTGGTAACCTGGCTGAACGCTTCGGGGTCAGTGAGCCACCAGGGATCTTTCTGCCCAGGTTTAATATTGCACCAGGTGAAGAAGTGCCGGTTATTACAGGGAGTGCCCGGATGTCCATGATGCGCTGGGGCCTTATCCCATCATGGACAACAGGGGATAAAATCACTTTGACACCGATTAACGCAAGGGCAGAGGGAATTACAGAAAAAAAACTGTTCCGGGCACTCCTCTCCAAGGGACGGTGCATTATACCAGCTACTGGCTTTTATGAATGGAAAAAGTCTGGGAATCGGAAGTCACCGATGTACTTCAGGATGAAAAGCCAGGAAGTTTTTGGAATGGCAGGCCTTTGTGATTCATGGGAGGCACCTGAAGGTGGGATTGTATGGTCTTTTACCATTATTACCACCCAACCGAATTCACTGGTCCTCCCCATCCATAACCGTATGCCGGTACTACTCAGACGACGGTACGAAAATCAGTGGCTGGACCATGCATCCGACATGGACGAAGGACTGGCAACAATGCTCACCCCATATCCACCGGAGGAGATGGAGATGTACCCTGTGACAAAGAAGGTGAACACCCCTTCATTTAAATCAGAACCTACAGTACTTGAAGAGATCCATGAGAATTCCAATGACCTGGTGACGTGGGATACCCGATAGGTCCACCCGCTCATGGAACAGGCGTTGCAAATCGCATCGTCATATCGATAACAGGTGATACCACCGGGGGTTGCCCGGAAACCTGGCCGACGATCTCCTGTTCGCTCCAGGAAAAATCCCAGGCCTGCTGGTTCAAAATCTGACAACGTGATTGAGTATCCGGGATTCAGGTATTTTGAGGACCTTTCACATCCACATGGATGATCTGCACCGGGCAGAGATCCGCTGCTTGCTGGACACAATCAACGAGGTCTTCCGGAACTTCACCCGTGTTTATGTCTTTTCCATTCCTGAATTCTTCCTTGATCATCGAGAACGAGTCGTCAGGATTTTCAAAAAAAAACGAGGGACATTCCGTCCAGCAGGACGCACAACTGATACAACTTTCGCGGTCTATCGTCACCTTAGGCATAGTCAGAGGTTCTTATTGACACCATTTGAGTTTCAATGCGGGCACCATTTTTACGTCCCCTTTGGTCTTACAAGGTACTTTCGCATACCGAAAAAGGTACCAACCCCGATAATGGGAACAATAACCGAGGCGAATACAAGAAACGCAAGGAATTCCGTCTGGGGGTTTAGAAGTTCAAAAATAAATGCCAGAAGTGCACTGACCGCCAGGATAATGAGATTATTCCCGACAAAATTCGCCAGCCCTGATTTATCTCTGACCATTTTTTCATCATAGCCGGCGATGATTTCAACCCGCCTTTTGTATTTTATCATGTAGGCAAGGACTGCGAAAAGGACGATAAAAAATTCCGTCATTCCGAGGATAAGTATGTTTGTCATTCTCACTCCACAAGTTATCTAGTATTTTCCTGCATGACGTATTAGCTTCACCTACGAGGACTATTCGCCGAACTCGGTTCTCCTGGTAGAATAGGAAATTAATAAGGCAAAACATCGCCAATGAGCCATTTTTTTTACCTGTTTGACGTCATCACCGGGACCACCCCGGGAGTCTCTCCGCGTGACCCGGATATGAGTTTGGATCACGAAACGAATTGCAACTGCCAGGTGTCATCCTCACCGGGGTACCCGGGAAGAATCCTGTGCACCTGTTCAAAGAATAAACGCACCTGTTCATCAGCAACTGCCGGACGATGGTAAGTTACACTGATGGTCATGGTATCCATAAACGTTGAAACAGCGATAAATATCGCCGGCGGAGGGGCATGACACGGGAGCAGGCAGGCATTCGTGACATGGGGGGACCAGTGATTAGTCTGATCCAGGTTAATAATCCCGGTGTTTGTAAAGATCGGAATGCGGGCCTCGTGATTCTCCGGATCCGTTTCCCGGTTACGCAATGTCTCCCTCGCGGTAGAGACTCCGGATTTCCATAATCGTTCTGCATCGAGTGCATCTCTCCGACCCGGGCAATCACGCTTTTTGTTCTCCATTATTTCGTGGACTACACCACACAGGCTGGACAAGGTATCAGTATGTCTTACAGGGATCCGAACTTCAAAGGCGGTCGAGTAGTTTGTCACCGATCGTTCAGATACCGTGCAATACCGCCTCATGTCAATTGTATTGAGAAAGGAACGTTCTGGTTGATTTTTTTCGATTTCCAGGTTTGCACAGGCGAGGGCAACAACCGCAAGCATCAGATCGTTCACTGTTACCCCAAGTTCCCTGCGTTTTGTATGGATGGATGCAACCCTCGGACCGGGAACCATCATAATTGCTAAAACCTGGCGCTGGGTCTCGATGGACTGTGCCGGAAATGTCCACGGGTCTCGTGCGGGTGCGTGCCAGTCCTTTCCCTCAGTCTCATCGGAATATGGCAGGAGCGTGGAGATCAGTGGCAGTTCACGGTTCAAGCCCGGTTTTCCATCTCTGGTGCAGGAGGAGCCCTCCCAGGGATGGTGGTACAGTCGCATGATCAGCCGGGCCATATCTTTGAGACCGCTGCCATCCATGGCAACGTGGCTGGCATTGATAACCAGTACGTCGCCCATGCCCTCGATGGACTGTAATAAAAAAACTTTCAGCTGGGGACCATGAGTGGGATCAATGATTTCCGAGAGGGTGTCGGCAAGAGCTGAATCAAGGTCTGTTTTTTGTAGAACTGAAAAATAATCACGGGTATGCAACGAGGATGAGGGGTCCCACCAGAGGGTATCATTGGCCTCAACCAGCCTGCTTTTGCAGACCGGCTCTCTGATAATGGCTTCCATCACCGCACACTGCATCTTTTTCTGATCCAATCTCCCATCAAAATTAAGGATCATGTGGATGACCTGGTCGGAATTCTCACGTAACAGTTCAGAAAAGAAATCGAAGGGGTTGACCTTTGTCCGGCAGGGTTCCTCCGGCCCGGATAACTCCTGTGTATCCATTCCTGCTCAGCCTGTTCCCTGGTTATCAGGGGAAACGGGGCGACCTACCACTTATGTGTCCTCTTCTGGTTTTTCCGCTTCATGGCGCGTTGCAGCCATGAAAATTAACCAGGTACCAGCAATGATTAGCACCAGTGCACCGATGTATGGCCAGATGAACGCAGGGAAATACACCAGGCCCAAACCGGCAATGATGAAAATTGCACCAATCACGATGGAGAATGCGGACCGGACCAGTAATGTCGAAACACCCGTTTCTGGCGAATTGATCATTTTTGCAATACCCATGGCGATAAACCCTGTCCCAAGGCCTGCAAGAGCACCAACGTCCGGTCTGCCAGAGAGAAGGCCACAACCGATACCAAGTAAAATAAACGCGGGGATAAACAACCCCCAGGATTTCCGTTGCCTTTGTCGTTCTTTCATGGTTACCACGAAATTTTATGATTGATTTATATACAGGTCTCTGGCAATATCCCTGATATTCGTCCCATTTCAGGTTTGCCTGAGCGTCTCAAGCAGGTTATGATTTACTGCCTTTCAGTGGGATGAATCCCTTATATCCGGCAGTCCCGATATCAAATGCCATGCAATACACCATATTCCGCACCGATCTTGTCTTTCCGGAACGGTGCAGATGATAAACCTGCCTTCTATTATTCACTTCTAAGCGCCTCAATCGGATTTAGATTTGCAGCCTTTGCCGCGGGATACAGCCCCGATAGAAGACATACACCAATACCTATTGTTACGCCATACGGCACGTACATAATACTTGCAGGGGCGAAGAAATAATTAGATGTCCCGATCAGCCGGACAAGGAGATACCCCCCAACAAAACTCACCAGACCGCCGATACCAGCACCGATAGACCCGATAATGAATGCCTCGTAAATAAACATTTTCCGTATTTCCGCTTTAGTAGTCCCGATACTTCTCAGCACACCAATCTCATTGATCCGATCTTTTACTGACATCATCATGACATTGAAAATACTCACCGATGCCACGAGGAGGGAGATCCCGCCCAGGAGGAGTATGAATGTACCGATCTGGCCAATCGTTGAATTTATGGTCTCGAGCAATGCCCCCGAATCGGTAATACTGACCACCTTAACCTTTTTATTCATCTTTTTATTTATTGCGTCCTTAACGGGGGGAATATCCTTGATCAACTGAATCAAAACATCAACCTGCGGGTATTCTCCCTGGTGACCATATACCGATGTGAACCATTGATCGGCTGCGATTATCGCATTGTCAGGCATGAGGTCGATCCCAAAACCCTTTGGTTTAAGTATACCCACCACTCTGACCACTTCGTTCGTCCCGGTAGACTCGTCCCCTATCTTGATCCGGGTACCTACTGTGATACCCTCGTCCGCAGCAAGTGTCGAACCGATGAGCACTCCGCTTGATGCTCCTCGTAACGCGCTCCCCTCTGCGATTTCTACGAAATTTGTGACTTTGTCAGGAGGAAGACCATAGATAGTCACCCGCTTTTTGTCTTTAGTCCCGACCTGGATAAGGTCTGAACCCGAATGAATGGGAACGACGACGTTATGTCCTGCCGCCTGCTCGATCTCCCTCACCTGGTTATCTGTGATCAGAAGACTCGTTGTCCCTCTAGACGGGGGACCAAAACCCCCCGATCCACCAGCATCAGGAGTAATAATGATGGAATTTGCACTGCCTGAAAGATTAGACGAGACCGCGAGCTGGATATTGGCCCCAAGGATTCCCATGGTAGTAATCGCGACAACCCCGATAATAATTCCAAGGGCGGCAAGAAGAGACCGGGATAAGTTAAGCCTTACATTCCTGCTGGCCAACTGGAAGAAGACATTTTTCTTCTTTTTCATACCGCCACTCTGCCATCAATAATATTGATTGTCCTGTGTGCGGACCTTGCGATATTCGGGTCATGGGTGACCATTACAATCGTCCGCCCCTGCTCGTTAAGATCTTTCAGGATATCCATAATCTGGCCCCCGGTAACTGAATCGAGATTCCCAGTTGGTTCATCACAAAGGAGCAATGCCGGGTCATTGACGAGTGCCCGTGCTATTGCCACACGCTGCTGCTGCCCACCTGAAAGCTCATTCGGTTTATGTGTCATCAGGTCATCGCCAAACCCAACCATCTTCAGCATCCTCGTGGTCTTACCCCCTTCATCCATGTGCCCCTGCTGGAGGATAATCGGGTATTCTGCATTTTCATACGCTGTAAGTAATGGTATCAGGTTAAATTTCTGAAATATAAACCCGATTTCATCCCTTCTCAGGAAAGTCAGCTCGTCATCTGACATGTCTTTAACATTACGTCCGGCGAGGATCAGTTCTCCTGATGTAGGCACATCCAGGCAGCCGATCAGGTTGAGAAGGGTAGATTTCCCGGAACCCGACGGTCCCATGATGGCCACAAATTCACCTTTAAATATATCAAACGATATCCCCTGAAGTGCAGTTACATCCCCGGACTTAAGTTTGTAGACCTTCTTTACGTCAACCAGTCGGATTACAGGTGTATCAGGAATAACGGTTCCCCTCACGGTTTTCTTCTTTTCATATATTGGTATCCGAGTACGAGCCCGACTGCGATGGCAATAATGCCAACAATTATCCATGGAACATATGAGGTGTTGCCATTTCCTTTTGGGGTCTTGGCCAGGGATATATCAGCGGAAATACTCCGGGTATAGACATTGCCATCCTGATCTTTGTAACTTATGATAATGGGTACTTCATTCGGACTTTCAGAACTGATTGTCAGTTCAAAACTTGAGAAATCGTCCGGTTTCAGCAGACCTACTGCATATACTTTAAACGGATCAACCGGAACTGCCGGAGTACCGGTAGCGACTGTCACGGATTTCGCATCCTGGAGACCTGAATTTGTCACATCTCCGGTAATCCTGATATTGCCACCATCAGGTGTCGAAACAATATTACTGATAACGGGGTCCGCCTGTGTTTTATCAGTATTGAACTGGATCGGAAGGACGAGTTCAACCTGGTGTGTATTCGGACCGTTCAGGTACATCGCTGTAAATTCTATGTCGGTCGGAGTTTTTGGGGTAATATTGAATGGGAGATTAACACTCTGACCAGAATTTAGTGAATTTATCACGATATTCTGGGGGATTATCTCAATATCAGAAACATTTGGTGAGATAATAACATTTTTTATCGCATTCATGCGAAGGTTACTCAATGAAAGTATGACAACACTTTTTTTCCCGGGGACAAACGTATCAGGCTTATCGGTTATAGAAAGAACTACCGGGGAATTTTTCACCTCTAATTTTACGGGATAGCGCAGGAACCCGGTATCCTGAAATTCAAGGGAGAATACAGGGTAGTAAATACCATCGGGAACATCTGCTTTCACCGTGAAGGTAAAGGGCATTGTATTTCCTGCACCAATCGACCCGACACTGTCGTAGGTTGTCGCGGATAACAGCGTGATATCCTTGTCGTAAAGTGTTGCCCGGCGAATAGTAACACTCTGGGACCCTGTGTTCTGGACGGTAACAGTTATTGTACCTTCATCACCGGTTGCGAACGTCCCGGGGTCTAACGTCACATCACTCACCGTCACCTGGGTATACGCAGGCGAAAGGGCGGTTGAAGTTGCGGCTCCTGTTGTTACAGTCGATCCTGGTGTTTCTGTTGTGGCGGCCATGGCAGTGAACGCCATTGCAAAAATAATTATCACAGTAATTGAGATTTTAAGCAGAAATTTCTTTTCACTTGAAAGTGATTCATTGGATTTTAATTTCATTAGTATCCTCCTGGGGCAGAAACGCCCACAAATGTTATAAACAGGGTATAGATGATGAAAATAGTAACCGGAAGCAAAACGGTAATTACTGCATGTTTCATCGAAAGATTCCTGGCATAATTGATCGCATAAATCCAGATATTGGCACTCCAGATGAGAAAGATAATGCCGATTATTGCACTTACCTTCGTGAGTTCCAGCATTGCCGGATCGTGCATCAGGCTGGAAACCGCATTCTGAATAACCACCGGGTCTGTAAACGAACGGACAACCGGGACCTGTACCATTGGGAGGTAATAAACCGCCATAATGAGTGAAATCAGGCTACCAATAATATAGGGAATAAAACCATAACCTACGAATTCAAGAGTCCTGTTAAAACTCCCTGTACCTTTGAAGGCCATCGACAAAAGGAAAAAAATTGCTGCCCCGATTAACCAGAATAGTACGACCCCGATAAAAGCACCAACAATAGAAAATATTGCCACAAATTCACCCATACCGGCGTTTGCCGAGGCAAACATCCTCCCCGTCAGGGAGCCGATCTCATATCCATTGATTGCACCAATAACGCCCGCAACAGCAACGAACAGGAAAGGGATTTTCAGGTCTTCCGCGGACTTGATTTTCTCCTGGAAAAATGCATCCGGCCGGGTTAATATATCAATTATATTCTGAATCATAGATACCAGATTATCACATTACTCATATCTGTCGGTATATAAAAGTAGAGGGGTGTTGTTGTTTTTGCAACACACACTAAAATCAATTATTTAAGCAATTATTGATCCAGGCTAATATTCTTCCCATTCTATTAAAATACATTATTCGGATAATCTAAAATTCTACGGCTTACGGCTCATTAATTCAGCCTGCGTAGTTTTTGACCTTATTTCAACAAATTTTTTATTAGACTTATAGTATACAAAATTATTAATGCAGGTGTTTTAATGGGAGTGGTGAAAGAGCCGCCCTATATGATACTGATACACCTAAAAAGTGGATATTATGAGATTTCTACATATCGCATTATTCAATAAAGTGGTGTGTCAGGTTCATTACGTCCCGGTACGGGACGACCCCCAGCATCTTTTTCTCTTCACTGGTAATGGGAAGCGACCGGAAATCATACCGATCAAACATGCGCCTGGCATCCTTTAACGTGCTGTCAGGATTGAGACTGATATAATCAAATACCATTATTTCTCCCAGCTTTTTTATATCTTCGGCCTGGAGAAGCTCTTTGATATCGATTACCCCAAGCAGGTGGTCATCTTTATCAACCACGTAGAGGTACATGATGACGTCTTTTCCCTTCGCAACAGATGCGTACTGGTTGATTGCCTGCTCTGCAGTGATATCCGGTGGGAACCTGATATACTCGGATGTTGCATAGTCGGTGATCGTCTCTTCCTGCTTTTCGAGGATTGCACGGATCTTCTTTACATTTTGCTTATCGAGTGCCAGGATAATCTCCTCAGCATCAGATGCGGGAAGTACTGAAAGGATATCCGCGGCCTGCCCAGGGGTCATCTCATCGATCAACTGGACAACCCGTTCCCGTTTCATCGATGAAACCAGTTCACGCTGGACATTCGGGTCGATCTCCTCGAGCGTATCGGATGCCTGGCCGGTATCAAGTTCTGAAAAGATCATGACACGCTGCTCGTTGTCAAGTTCCTCGAGAATATCTGCCAGGTCAACGGGATGGATTTCAGAGAGGGTCTCCATCAGGACCTTCAGTTTAACGTTTCCCCTGAAACTTCCCATCGGGCTCGGCAGGGGCTGAACATAGGTCCAGGAGATCATCTGTTCCTCGCGGTCAGGAGAAAGGTTATGGATCAGGTCAGCAACAAATTTCAACCCAATCCTGCGCAAAAGACCGTAACGACTTACATCCACATCGGTCACATAGAGCTTGCCATTCCTGTATACCAGGCGAATATCATAGACTACTTCGACTTCCTTGTCTTCGATATCGAGAACTTTTTTATCGAGGATATGGTCTTTGAGAAGGAATGCAGTTTCTCCAGGGACTCCCTCGTATTGTTCAACAGATTCTATCCCGAGGATAATTTCCCTCCCGGATAATGCCAGGACCCGGTTCATCGGGACAACCATCGATGGGTGACCGAAAGGCCTGACAATGGAGAGGTGGGTCACTTCAGGGATCTTTCCCGTTTCAATAATCACGAAGTCCGATAGTTTTCCGATTTTTTTCCCGTTCCATCGAACTGAGGCACCAATAATTCGTGAGAGGAAATATTCGTCTTCTGCTTTTTTCTGGTTTTTTATCGTGTTGTTTTCCATGTCTCCCACCTCACACCCTGATCAATGTGTAAAATTTGTATACGAGCACCAGCACAAGGACGATTAAGTAAATCCTCAACCCCAGCAGGGCGATCCTAACCATGGGGGTCATTCTTATGTGTGGTTTTGCATATTTTTTGTTTATCTCGGTGAATTTCGAGAGATGTCTTGCGAGGAAGCGGTCGCTTCTTCCTTCTGAACTTTCGCTTTTAATGTCAGGTTCAAATTTTTCCATTCACATCACCCTCAGCCGAACATACCCGGAAACAGTACACTGAACGCATAGAGCGTTGAAAGTGAGATGATCCCGATGACAATGGTGATACTCACCAGGTTCTGGATAGTCGTATTCCTATACTCACCCATGATCTCTTCATTGTTCAGAAGAAGGATCAGGAACACCAGCGCTGCGGGCAGCAGCGTCACCGCAATGACCTGGACAAACAGGGTAATCAGGACCAGTGGTGCATGCGGGATAAGAACAACAAGTCCGGCCGTGATGATGGCAAAGAAATAATAAGCATAGAACCACGGTGCTTCCCGGATCCTGTTGTTCAGTGAATGTGCCCAGCCGAACACCTCCCCGAACGCCCATGAACTTGCGAGAGAGATACAGATTGCTCCGAGCAGGCCTGCATCAAACAACCCGATTGCGAGAAGTGTCCCTACTAACGGATAGGATCCCATCATGGTTGTTGAGGCCTGAGCTGCACTCTGGATGTCCATGCCGTATAACACGGTCCCGGTCACAAGGACAATGAAGATGGCGACAACAACGGTGAAAACTGCCCCCAGGATGGTGTCAAGTTTTCCCCAGGGAATATCCTTCTTTCCCATCCCCTTGTCGACCACGGCACTCTGCTGGAAAAAAATCATCCAGGGTGCAATCGTCGTCCCGATATTTGCCATAAGGAAGAAGATCAATGTCGCGGTGATCCCACCCGGGAAGTTCGGAATGATTCCCTTCTGGAGGATACTCCCGACATCTGGGTGCACCATAAATGCTGCCGGGATGTACACCAGGTTTAAAAGGCAGAAGAACATCGCCAGTTTCTCCCATGTCCAGTACCTGCCCTGGACAACCATAAACATCATGATTCCAATGACGATGACTACCGTGATGACAGGGGGAATATTAAAAATACTCAGGGCTGCCGTCATTCCGATAAATTCTGTTATCAGGGTGAGCCAGTTCACCAGTGACAGGTCAATGAGGGAGAACCATCCCCAGAAAGGACCAAATGCAGCAAAAATCGCTTCTGCGTGCCCATGCTTGGTCACCGCACCCAGGCGCACGGTCATCTCCTGGACATAGTAGGCGACCGGACCGAGGAGCACGAGAAACCAGATCAGCGCGTAGCCAAATTTAGCACCGGTCGCCGCATACGTCGTGATCCCGCCGGCATCATTATCGGCGATCATGACAATAAGACCGGGTCCCGCAATAAGGAGGTAGAGTTGTAGTGCTTTGATGACCCTGCGATACTGATAATAAAATCTTGAAAGATAGTTCACAGAAAGGTCCCCTCCCATTCATGACTGATGTCTGCTCAGGGACGTCCCGGTTCTATCTTTTCATCCCTTCATCAGAGCCAGCGTTGGTTCATTTCAAACCATACGTTTCACGTAATTATATTAAAACCCTATGGTATTAAAAATTGAAATATCCCGAATTATGCCTTTTTTCAACCCGGGTGACACGTCGCAGGATTCTTATGCATTATAGGCACCATTCTGCAACCATTTGATGATTTGCCGGTAAAATGTGTTAGTATCAGGTGATCGATGCCCGGATACGTTGTACCGCTTCTGCCAGCTGGGCCATCGATGTCGCATAGGACAACCGCTCCCACCCGGGAGTGTTGAACGCCGTACCAGGTGTCACTGCCACATGCAGTTTTTTCAGCCAGTTTCCGGCAAGTTCCAGGTCATCTCCATCCACACGGATGTAGGCATAAAAGGCCCCGTCCGCGGGAGCTGAATCAAATCCCATCTGGGAGAGCTCGTTCATCAGGTAATCACGGCGCCTGGAGAATTCCTGCCTCATCATTTCAACACACCCCTGGTCACCCTGTATCGCTGCAAGCCCACCCCACATGGCAAAACTCGTGGGGTGACTAATTGTATGCTGTTGGACAATTGACATCCGGCGGAGGACATCCGGTGGTGCTACCGCGTACCCGAGACGCCATCCTGTCATCGCATAGGCTTTTGAAAACCCATTTACGGTGATTGTCCTTTGTGACATATCCCCGATCGAGGCCAGAGAGATATGTTGCTTTCCATACAACAATTTCTCATAAATTTCATCAGACAATGCAATGATGTCATAATCTTCGCAGATATCTGCGATCATCTGCAGGGACCCTCTATCAAGCACGGACCCGGAGGGATTTGAAGGTGAATTGACCACGATCATCCGCGTACGGGCTGTAATCCTGTCAACGAGGGAGTCGTCGACCTGGAAGGTCCGCATATTCAGCCGGTGATGGACAGGCCTGCCTCCTGCAATCTGTACACATGGTTCGTAACTGACCCAGGTAGGGTCAAGTATTATCGCTTCATCCCCCTGATCCAGGACTGCCTCCATTGCTTCATAAATGGCATCTTTCGCACCACTGGTAACAATTACGTCCTCTTTACTGCAAGGGAAATGGTTCTCCTTTTCAATCTTTGACGCAATTGCCTGGTTCAGCTCGGGGATGCCATTACTCGGGGCGTAGTGGGTTTCACCTCTCCGTAGTGCATCGATGCAGGCCTCTTTAATATGTTCAGGGGTATCGAAGTCTGGTTCGCCGATAGAAAGGCTGATTACACCAATTCCAGCAGCCTGCATCTTCTTGGCTTCATTTGAGATAGCCATCGTGGCTGATGGGGCAATGCCGGCAATCTTGCCGGATAATTCCTTCATTTCAGTCTCTGGACCAGTTTTATCGCAGATTCGACGGCACGTTTCGCGTAATCGATCCGGTCATTCGCCTCGAGTCTTGTCATTCCTGGTCCTGATATCCCCAGAGTAACGGGTTTTCCGAATTCCAGGGAGAGGTCGATGATCTTTCTTGCCGCGTGCTGCACGACGATCTCGTCATGTTGTGTAGACCCTTCAATCACGCAACCTATCGTGACCACCGCGTCCACATTTCCATCCTTTAACATCTTCTTGATGGCCAGCGGCATATCATACGCCCCGGGGACATAGATGCATTCCGATACCTCCGCACCGAGAAATGCCGCGTGTTCCCGACCCTCAATCTCCATCATGTACGTGATGTCACGGTTGAATTCTGCGACTACAAATCCGAGTTTTATCGCCTTTTGCACCATATATTTCCTCAACAATTGTATCTTAATTTATTATTCATAAACTGTCCCGACCCGAATACCTTACTGGCGGGCAGGGCCGCTGTCAGCGAACCCCTGCCGCTGCCCGGTCCCTGCTTCTTTTTGCAGTTCTTTCGGGTAAAGGACGAGTTTCACTGCGTTCACTGCATGTTCCTTTGTCCGGTGAGTCGCGAGCCAGGCGAGTTCCGCGTCATCTTTCGCCTCATCTTCGTGGACGAACACTTCGATAATGTGGGTATTCGTCATCAGCTGGGTCATAATGAGCCCCTGTGAAGCCTCGTGGGCACAAAGGCGGTCTTTTTCCTTTCCGCCGGGCATACCGAGTGCCATGACGATTTCACAGTTTTTCTCTTCGATCAGTTTCTTGCAGGCCACCGGAAGATCCTTGATCCCCGGTACCGTTACCCGCTCGATACTCACACTGGCATGCTTCTTCAGTTCTTCAATCGCTATTTTCCCCATATTTACTCGTGAAAAGGTCGTATCGGCGACACCGACCTTCATCCGAACACCTCACAGGCTGCCTCGATTCCGTTGCCTTTTATGTGAAAACCCTGTTTCCTGAGTGCATGTTCTGTTGCGGCAAGGGTCGACAGGATTTCCGGGGCTCCTACCGAGCCCATGTTACCAATCCTGAATATCTTTCCTTTCAGGTGGTCCTGACCCCCGGCCATCTCGATCCCCATTTTCTTCACAGTTCCACGGAGATCGCTATCCCTGACAGATTCCGGAATCGTGATCGCCGTCACCGTGTTGGAATACGCGTGCAGGTCATCGACCTTCGGGAACATTGCCAGGCCCCATGCATCAACTGCTGCCCTGACAGCTTGCGAGAGCTTTTTATGTCGCTGTACCCGGTTACTGATCCCTTCTTCCTCGATGATCAGGCATGCTTCCCTGAGTGCGAGGAAAAGGGGGACTGCCGGTGTGTACGGAGTCTCCATCGGAGTCGAACCGGCACTTTTCCGGTATGCCGCAAGGTCGAGGTAATACGGGGGGTTCTTTGTGTACCGTTCCCAGGCGCGGCTGCTGACCGAGACCGCAGACAATCCGGCCGGTGCTGCAAGACACTTCTGTGAACCTACAAGGGCCACGTCGACACCCCATGAATCCACTTCAACCGTATCACCACCAATCGAGGTGATCCCATCCATGAGGAACAGGGCATCATATTTCCTCGCCAGTTTTCCAACCGCTTCGGCCGGGTTCAGTATACCGGCCGATGTTTCATTGTGAACGAGGGTGACCACCTCGGCACCTTCTTTCAGCTGCTCTTCAAGAGTCGCGAGGTCAAGCGGGGTCCCCCACGGCGAAGCAATTTCTGTGGCCTTCCCGTACATTCCGGAAATTTTGAACAGGCGTTCACCGAATTTGCCATTGACAAGACAGGCAATATTCTTATCCCTGCCAAAGTTGGATACGGCTGCCTCCATTGCCGCCGTGCCGGAGCCACTGATCACAAAGAGTTCATTTTTTGTACCAAAGCAGGTCTTAAGGACACGGGCGCAGTCTGCATAGACCTGCCCGAATTCGGCCCCGCGGTGGTTGATGGCCTGGCGCATCATCGCATACCTGACCCGTTCCGGCATGGGAACAGGACCCGGCAGCATCAGGAGTGGTTCTTTTTCCATTCGTTAATCAGTCCATAGTATATTAATAGAGACAAAATATAAGTTTGGTTGGCTGACATGGCAGACGTAGCAATTATTTCCGGATCCGCATCAGATGCAGTGATTACCGATATGGTTAGAAAGGTGCTTGACGAGAATAACGTGTCGTATGACGCTCAAATTATCTCTGCTCACCGCGATCCTGACAAACTTAATGCATATATCAGAACCAGCAATGCAAAAATTTTTATCGCAATTGCCGGCCTTTCCGCTGCACTTCCCGGGGTTATTGCATCCCGGTCCGATAAACCGGTTATTGGTGTCCCGGTGAGCGGGACGCTGAACGGGATGGATGCCCTGCTCTCGATTGCCCAGATGCCAAAAGGTGTCCCGGTGGCATGCGTGGGAGTCGATAATGGGGATAATGCGGCATGGCTGGCCATCCGGATCCTGAAACTGACGTAGGACGGTTTTTAGTTCTTCTCTTCCGGTTTTTTGCACACGGACAAATCGTGCATGAATCTGTGTGATATACCAGGTACGATCATTTCGTGCAGAATTTTCCAGATCTGGCGGTTTATATCCGGTCTGCCAGGACCGGGCGCATTATCAGTCTGTTAATGCCGGGTCCTTTTCAAACAGGTCTTTCACCAGTTTCATCGCACAGAGGTCCCCACACATAGAACAGGTCTCGAGTTTCCCATCCCTCTCGTGAATTTTTCTCGCCACGTCACCAAAGAGACCAAGCCTGAACTGGCCTTCCCAGTCCAGATTCCGGCGGGCGTCCGCCATCCGTGAATCCCGCTGCATTGCAGACCCATCCTTGCTTCTCGCCATATCACCAATGTGCGCCGTAAGGCGGGCAACCCTTGTACCTTCAATAATATCGTTCACGTCCGGTAGGGCAAGGTGCTCAGCAGGAGTGACCATGCAAAGGAAATCTGCCCCATTCTCACAGGCGATTGCTCCACCGACAGCCGCAACGACATGGTCATACCCGGCCCCGATGTCGGTGACCAGCGGCCCAAGGAGGTACAGCGGGGCTTGATCAGTCAATTCCTTGATTATCTTCACGTTGTACCCGATCTGGTCCATCGGGATATGGCCGGGCCCCTCGACCATTCGCTGGACACCATGATCAAGGGCACGGCAGGCAAGGCCGCCGAGCGTCAGATATTCAACGGTTTTTGCCCTTCGTCCTGCATCCTTTAAGCAACCCGGCCGCATCCCGTCGCCGAGGCTGATGACTACGTCTGAATCCGCAAGGATATCAAGGAGGTAATCGTATTCCTTGTAGAGCGGATTCTCCTCCTCCCTCTGCACCATCATTGCGATGTGAAATGCTCCGCCCCGGCTTACTACACCCATGAGTCGCGGGTCTGACCGGAGCGCGGTAAGCGCTTCGTTGTTTACACCACAATGGAGTGTCAGGAAGTCTACCCCATCTTTGCAATGCTGACGAATAACGTTAAAAAGTGTATCTGAGTCAACATCTGCCACATTGCCTGCTTTCCGGACCGCTTCGTACACCGGGACGGTCCCGACCGGCACGTCGAGGGCGAGAATTTTTTTCCTGATTTTCCGGAGGTCACCCCCGGTTGAGAGGTCCATCAGAGTATCAGCGCCGTTGTGAATTGCTGCCTCGGCTTTTCTTATTTCGAGGGCATCATCACACCGTTCCCCTGACGTCCCGATATTCACGTTAACCTTGACACGGCACCGTTCACCCACTGCACAGGTATGATGATCCCGGTTCGGGTTCGAAGGGATCACCACTCTGCCTTTTGCAATAAGCAGGGCGAGGTCACGGGGCAAAATTCCCTCTTCCCTGGCGATCTGGTCCACGATTGCAGGGACTCCGGTGTGGCATTCCTGGACGAGGGTATGCATAAAACACATTTGTCCCCGGAACTTATTATTGTGCATGCCTGTCCAGTGGATTCCCGGTGACCCGGTATTTGCTAATTCTTATCTTGTCGGTGATGTGCTTGTAGATGCGGGGGTGACGCCGATGGTCATCTCGAAATACCGGGATACCATCAACAAAATTATTCTCACCCATTGTCATTTCGATCACACGGCCTATGTAAAGGAAATTGCCCTGATGTGCAAAGCAAAGGTGTACATTCACCAGGCTGATGCATCAGGTCTTGTTGAGGATGCACAGAGCCTTTCCATGCACTTTGCATCGCATTCTCCCGGGATCATTGCCGATACCCTGCTCAGGGACGGGGATCATGTGGGTCATCTCCAGGTAATTCATACCCCAGGCCACACACCGGGCAGCATCTGCATCCTGGACGAAGACAGCGGGGACCTGATATCAGGGGATACCGTATTCACAGATGGCGGATTTGGAAGGTTCGATTTCCCGGGCGGAAGACTCGATGAATTGGTCCGGTCTATTGAAAGGCTTTCGACACTAAACATCCGGGGCCTTTATCCCGGGCATGGGGAGCCTTCACCCAGGGGCGGTGCCTGCCATATTGCAGCCGCACGTGAACTGATCCGGATGAACAGCCCCTGAAAGAGTTATCCCGATGGAGAAAGGTGTCTACTGCCTCGTATTGTTCAACGACCCCTGCACGATCCGGGTGGGTGCCCTTGGGTACCTGACGTTTCCGGGCGGCTGGCACGTCTATACCGGTTCCGCGCAGGGATCGGGTGGCCTCAAACGAGTGCAACGACATATCCGTCTCGCAGCGTCCCGCAAAAAAACAGAGCGGTGGCATATTGACTACCTGCTCGGAAACGAGGAGATGACCCTGCTCTCGGTCATCTGTGCATACGTGGCCTGGCCGGCTGAATGCGCACTGGCAAATGCAATCGGGGGGATTCCTGTCAGAGGTTTTGGGTGCAGCGACTGCCATTGCCTTTCACACCTTTTTTATTTTAAATCAGACCCGATCGATGTCATCACTGGTGCGATGGGATCTATTGGTCTTGACCCGGTCATCACAACTATCAATACGAAGCAGGGATAGTGTTGAATGAGGGTGATGGTATGCAGGTACTAGGGATCTCCGGGAGCATGAGAAAAGATGGGAATACGAGCACGCTTGTTAAAATTATTCTTAATCAGTGCGAAGAGAAAGGACTGGCTACCGAGTTCATCTCGCTCGCAGACAAGCGTATCAAGCCCTGCATCGGCTGCGAGAAGTGTAAAAAAGAACACGAATGCTCAATTACCGACGATGACTGGGATGAGATTGCCCAACGTATCCTTGACTGTGAGGTGCTCGTGATGGGGTCACCAACCTACTACTACGACGTCTCCGGACAGTTGAAAAACTTTATTGATAGGACATATTCCTATTACCATGACCGCAGACTGGCTGGAAGAAAAGCCGTTGCTGTTTCGGTTGAAGCGGATAAGGGTGGGTCAAGGGCAATCCAGACAATCGAGGGGTTCCTGTCAGCCCACGAGTTTTCATATCTTGGCCATGTCAAAGGGAAGGGGTACCTTGCAGGTGATGTGTTAAAGGATGCAGACGCGATTGCCCATGCCAGGAAAACCGGGGATAAAATATCGCGACTGTTCCGCATCGTGGACTAAAAGATCTCAATTTCATCGGCATATTTTTTATCTTTTCACGTAAATAACTCCGATATTGACATCCAAACCGGTTCCGGATCAGCCGGGACCTTCGGTACTGCATAAATTTAAAGCCTATGATCCCTCCTGTAAAAATTTAGATCGGGTTTTGGCCCTCAGTGATGGTGTGTTCGCCTTCGCTGTTACGTTGCTAGCCCTTTCGCTCATTGTCCCGGTATTATCCCGTGATGCACCCCAGGCCGAACTGATCGATGATCTCCAGAAGATGTTCCCGGTATTTCTCAGTTATTTTATCAGTTTTTTGGTGATCGCATCATGGTGGCGGGGCCATCACCGTATCTTTATGTACATAAAAAAGTGTAATTCTACACTTATCAGTCTCAATTTCTATTTTCTCTTATGTATTACCATAATTCCATTTCTGACCAATCTCATCACACAATATGGAAAATTCGAACTGGCAACCATACTGTTTGCCATGATGCAGGTGGTCACCGGGACCATGCTCATCACCATCTGGATGTATGCCTCTAAAAATCACCGTCTTGTTGATCCCAGCCTGAATTCACAGGTAATCCGGTTCAATTATCACAGGGAACTGGTCGTGATCGCGATTTTTCTCGTATCAGTCCCGATTGCCTTTTTTAGTACGACACTTGCTCAAATCTCCTGGGTAGTGCTTGCCCCCCTGATCAGGATCCTCCAGATAACTTACCGGGATATCGAAGAATTCGTCGGGGAAGAGATCGACTCCATCGAAAAGAGAGAATAAATCGGCCGATAGAAGCAAAAATTGAGACCTCGTTGCTTATGATGCAAGTGGTACAAAAAAACCAGAATTATCCGGGATACCTCCACCCAGTCTATCCAGCAGAACAGAGGTATCCAAAATTTGAACCCACTCCCGGATGGCCTGCTCATACGAATGCGTAGAGTGTAGTACGCTGGCGGAGTTCCCTGCCAAGGTCATCCGCCAGTATTTTCATCGATGACGGGTCAAGGTAATCGGTATTGGATGCTCCTGCTCCTTTCGAGATACTCTCTTCAAACATCGTACCACCGATATCATCCGCTCCGGCCAAGAGACCGAGTTGTGCCATTTTGACACCGGTTTTGACCCAGGAAACCTGTATGTGTCGGATATTGTCGAGAAAGAGCCGGGCGACCGCAACCATCATGAGATCTTCCCTTCCGGTGGCCCCCGGGCGCGCGGTACCCTCCCTGAATAGACGCGTATTCATATGAACAAATGACAGGGGTACGAATTCGGTAAATCCATGGGTATCATCCTGTATATTCCGAAGTATCTCTAAATGCCGGAGCCGGTCCTGTACCGTTTCACAATGGCCATACATGATCGTCGCCGTCGTAGGTATACCGAGCAGGTGCGCTTCCCTGATAATTCTCTCCCATTCAGAGGTCCGGATTTTCCCGGCGCAGATCACCTCACGTACCTCGTCAACGAGAATTTCTGCGGCAGTCCCGCATAGGGAACCAAGGCCTGCACCTTTCATTTCTACCAACATCTCCCCGGTCGTGATGCCACTATTCCTTGCCCCATACGAAATTTCCATGGGATTACTCGCGTGGATGTGAATATCAGGGGCTTCATCATGAAGGGTCTGGATGATCCCGGTATATGACGAAGCATCGAAATCCGGGTGCAGACCACTGACTGTGCAGATTTCAGTCACCTTTCTCTTCCGCGCAAGTACGGCTTTCTCCCTGATCTCTTCGGTCCCGAAGAGAAATGTTCCTGCATCGCCGGGTTTTTTTGAAAAGCCACAGAAACCACACGAATTCACACAGATATTAGTCACGTTGATATTCTGGTTCCTGACATAGGTGACCTGGTTCCCGGTCATTCTCTCGCGCACGGTATCTGCTACCGATGCGATATCCCATACGCGCCGGTCACGGACTGACATCAGCAGTACACCCTCCTTTGCGGTGAGCCGGTACCCACCAAGAATGTCATCAAGTAATTGCCGGACGGGATCTGTCACCAGGAATTACACCTCTATATGCCTATTCTGTCGATGGGTGGCAGGGCTGATAAAACCATCCAAAGTTCCCTCACCTTACACCTGGTCCAGTACAGTTCCTACATACTTATGCCAGGTCACCACCAACAGCTCAATAAAGGAAAATGCACATGATCGAAGAGACAATTTTACTCAGGAATTCAGAAGGTAAAGGGTTTGTAATTCCCCTCGGCATGATCAACCTTGTCGGGGTTGTCACAAAGAACGGGATGGTGGGGTGTGGTGCGATTGATGTTGCTGCGCTCAATAATTTTGCTTATGCGGCCGCAAAGGTGCGTCCGGTAACCGGCACGTCAATCGCAACAATCGATGACATTTTATCCGGCGAAATAAAAGAATCCAATGATGCCGCCCGGAAATATGGTATCATCACAGGTATGACCGGTAAGGCCGCGCTCGACCTTCTCTCCTGAAACCCGGAGACAATATCCCTGACTATTTCTCGTTCACCCCACCATCAGGGGATGGAGTGGTGTAGGATCAGCCCCACCGCTCCTGGACAAAGACTTCTTATTGGTTCACCTGAGTTTTTTTCTGATGATTTTCCCCCTGCAGGACAAATATCTTAACAGGCAAAAGAACGGAATGGAGTTCACTAACATCTTAAGCAGGCTCATATCGCAGGAATTTATTAGCCGGGTCAATAAAACGCCAGCTATAAAAGATTGTACAGGGTCGTCCTCTGGCGGAGCGGGCGCCCCAGGTCACCTGCTATCCGCTCCATCACCGACGGATCAAGATATTCAGCACTTTCGGCGCCGGCGTCTTTGGTTACATCATCTGCGAACATTGTACCTGCAAAGTCATTCGCACCCGAGGCGAGGGAAAGCTGACTCATCTTCAGTCCAAGCTTTCCCCAGGAGACCTGGATATTTTTAAAATTATCAAGAAAGAGTCGAGAAACCGCCACCAGGAGAATGTCTTCCATACCCGTGGCACCCGGACGGGCAATGCCCTGCTGGTAGAGAGGGGTGCCGGTATGGATATAAGTCAACGGGACTAGTTCCGTAAAACCCTGGGTCTCATCCTGGATTTCGCGGAGAATGGAAAGATGTCTTGCACGGTCCCGGGCATGTTCATACGAACCGTACATGATGGTCGCGGTCGTTGGGATCTTCATGGTGTGAGCTTCCCTGATGATCTCGGCCCACATGCCGGACTTGAGTTTATTCGGACAAATTACCGACCGGACATCATCATCGAGAATTTCAGCTGCGGTCCCCTGAAGTGAATTGAGCCCCGCTTTTTTCATCCTTTCAAGTACCTCAACGGTTGGGATCCCACTCATCGATGACGCATGGACCACCTCGTCCGGGCTGAAGGCATGAATGTGGACTCCCGGTGCGGCCCGGGTGACCCAGTTGAGGATCTCCTCGTAGGACTCTGTGGTAAAATCCGGGTGAACACCGGAGAGAAGGCAGATTTCAGTCACCTTCCTCTCCATCGCGAGCGCCACCTTCTTCTCGATATCCGCCTTGTCATTGCAGTAGGCCCCCTCATCACCCGGGCTTTTCCCAAACCCACAAAAACCGCAGAGATTTTTACAGATATTCGTGATATGGATATTCTGGTTACGGACGTACGAGATGACGGGCCCTGCCTTTTTCTCCCTCATCTCATCTGCGGTTGCGAGAATTGAGAATACCTCGCGACCACGGATATTGAGAAGTGCCGCCGCATCCTCTTCCGTCAGGCGGTACCCTTCCCTGATGTCCTTCAGAAGCCGGTCCAGGTGCATGTTCGTCTTCAAAAATTATTTCCTGCCTTTAGACTTATTACCTGATTTATTCGATATTTTTGATTTTTCACGGTTTCGAAGGTACCACTCGTGAAGGATAATCAACAGGATGATGATAATCGCCACCGGGATAATATTAAGCGGCAGGTACCCCACAAGCGGCACGGTAAAGAGTGCTTTTCCGACGATCCACTCGGGTTTTACCGGCTCAATTGCCCCAAGACCTGCATAATGTGTAAGTCCTGAGCCCTGGTCACTTCTCCAGTTATTATCCCCCTTCGTGATGTAACCACCATGGGTATCGGTGCTGTTCAGTGGAACAATAAACCCAATATCGGGATCCGGCGATGGAATGATCGAACCCTGTGCGGTAAAATTATCCTTTGTGATGGGGATGTAACTCGTAGGCACATGTTTCCCACCACTCGGGTTGACATAAGCGACCAGTGTGGTACCTGGTTCCTCATATACCATTGCCCGGTGAATAATTGGATGAGCACCTCCAAAAAATGGTATTACGGTCTTTGTTCCACCATTCGGATTATAGATAATCACATCCCCGTAATCCCCGAATTTAGTGTACCCCGTTTCTTTTCCTTCGGTCCATGACTGCAGAGCGCCAAACCTGTCTGCCTGGACCACGAACACGAGATCCCCCACGTTCATGTGAGGTACCATGCTCTCGGATTCAATCGTAACCACGGCAGGCCAGGTGCCACTGACTGCGAATAATAGCACAGCAATTGCACCGACAACGATGATTACCCACAGAAACTCGCGGAGCAGTGAAATAACTTTATTGTCACTCTTTCTGAATTTTTCTAAAACTGAGGCCTTTTTCTGATCCTCGCTGGTATCTTTCATTCGTCTTTCTATCTATGTACTATTGTCTTATAATTAATCGCGTCCGGGCACTGATCCAGACGGGTAACGGTTGATTTCGTCCCGTCCGGGATTGTAACAGTCCGACCTCACTCGTTCGTCCTCCGTGCCTGTTTTCTATACAACCTCTCACACGACACCCCCACACCAATAGATTCAGCACGGGTAGCTCGCGTTCCCTGGATGAATACAAAGTTTTACTTGTATTTTTGCACGATGTCCCCGGATTTTCCCGGGTCTTTGGGTCGCTTACCCAGGGCTCATCTACACGTAACCCTTCATGACCCCGATATAAAATCCTATATCAGCGGCAGGGAATAGTACTAGATCAGATGCTTGACACCGAGACCATTGTCCGGCGGTTCCTTGATACAAAATTACAGGTGCACCCTGAAGTTGTGAAATATCTCGCAAAAAACGGGGACACCGACCTGCTTGAACGTGTGGTCTCTTCTGTCCCTGGTGATACCATCGTCGTGCTGGCACAGCACGTCCCGGGAATGGGACTTACAAAAGACGGGACCCGGTTCCTGACCGACCCCGAAGTCGAGATCATCAATGGCAGCGAGGGATCTTCCAGAGGTGTGGTGGGCGTCGCGGACTATCTCCATTATTTCCGGCACCGCTATGACCATCTCGGTGGCCTCATCCGGAGCAGGTGCAGTGCGATGCCCATCGACGCATTGAAAAAGCCACGCTACCGGGAGGAAAAATGCACGATTATCGGGCTGGTATCAGAGATAAAAAGCACCACGAAGGGTCATCGGCGTGTTGACGTGGAAGATACAACCGGGACGGTGGCAGTACTTTTCAACAAGGACCGGCCCGAATTTGCCGATGCTGAGACCCTGCTCCCGGATGAAGTCATCGGTGTGAAGGGGTCGCTCTCATCCGATGGAAAACTATTATTTGCGGACCAGCTCCTGCGACCTGATATCCCCTTTAGCCATGCACCCTACACGAGCGAGACTCCTGGAAAAGCGGTGTTGATCTCTGACATCCATGTGGGCAGTGATACATTCCTTGATGCTGCCTGGGACCGGTTTTCACAATGGATCAACGGGGCAGATGTCTCCTACCTCCTGTGTGCCGGGGACCTCGTCGATGGGATTGGTATTTACCCGGGACAGGAAGCTGAACTCACGATTAAGAACATCTATGAGCAGTACGACTTCCTTGGTGAACTACTCCAGTCTCTTCCGTCACGGTTGAAAATTATCCTTGCTCCAGGCAACCACGACGTGGTCCGGGGGGCCGAGCCACAGCCTGCGATTCCAAGAAAGTTTACCGGTAAATTTCCGGATAATTGCGTATTTGTCGAAAACCCTGCCCTGGTGAGCCTTCAGGGAGTCCGGGTACTGATGTATCACGGGAGATCGATCGATGACCAGATCGGTCTCACCCCGGGGGCCTCCTACGAGAACCCATCCCCGATGATGGAGTGGATGCTCAAACGCCGGCACCTCGCTCCCACTTATGGAAGAAAGACCCCAATCGCTGCAGACAAGCAGGACCACCTGATGATCGATCCCATCCCGGAAGTGCTGATGACAGGGCATGTCCATGTGATGGGAATTGTCCATTACCATGGGACACTTGCCATCAACGCAGGGACCTGGCAATCCCAGACGGCGTTCCAGAAGCAGATGAATATCAATCCGACTCCCGCCCGTGCAGTTGTCCTCAACCTGCAGACACTTGTACCCACAGTACATGACTTCAGTGGTGAGGAAATGGTTATCTCAGGGTAATGCTTTTCTCGCAACGGGATTGCCGGGTAATGACAGTCTTATGACTGCCCCCTTTTTTTACCATTGTCCGGACTGCATCGTGTGACAATCACACATGACGATTCAGATAAATATCGGAAAAATGGGCGAATATTTGCCGGGTCTAAAAAGAAATGCCTCTGTTCATCAGATGAACAGGGGTGCAAGGACCAGGGTCAGGGTCGCCAGGAGCTTGATCAGCACATGGAGAGATGGACCTGCAGTGTCCTTAAACGGGTCGCCAACAGTGTCACCGACTACTGCGGCCTTGTGAGCCTCGCTTCCTTTTCCACCGAGCGCACCACTCTCGATGTATTTCTTGGCATTGTCCCATGCACCGCCGCTGTTGTTCAGCACCAGAGCCATGAGGACACCGGTAATGGTCGCAACCATCAGGAATCCGGCCATTGCCTCATATTTTAATGCAAAACCGACAAACACGGGAACCGCAATGGCGATGAACCCCGGGAGGATCATGTTCTTGAGTGCACCTTTTGTCGTGATGTCCACGCAGCTTGCATAGTCGGGCTTGACTGTCCCTTCAAGGATACCCTTGTCCTTGAACTGGCGCCTGACGTCCTGTATAATATACTGCGCCGTTTCTCCAACTGCACGTATCGCGAGGGAGGCAAAGAGGAACACGAGCATCGCTCCAAGAAGTGCACCGACGAATACCGGTACAAGGGCCAGGTTTACGCTGACAAATGCCTTATGGGTAAGATTGGAGACCTCGCCCATGTAGGCACTGAAAAGCAGGAACGCGGCGAGCGCTGCAGAACCCACGGCATACCCCTTGGTAAGTGCTTTTGTGGTATTTCCTGCCGCATCGAGACGCGATATCCTCTTCTGTGTCTCTTCGGATTCCCCGCTCATCTCAACAATACCACCGGCATTATCGACGATCGGTCCGAACGTATCCATTGCGAGGATATAGGCACAGGTGGATAACATGCCGACTGTCGCAACCGCGGTACCATAGAGACCACCATTGCTCACGCCGGATAATTCACCAAGCTTAAATGAAACAATCAGGGCTACACCGATAGCAACGGCAGATATTGCGGTTGTTTCGAGTCCAACGGCAAACCCTGAAATGATATTCGTCCCGGGGCCGGTTTTCGAGGCCTCGGCAATTGATTTGACCGGGCGGTACTTGTGATCGGTGTAGTACAGCGTCAGGTAAACGAATACGATAGAGAGTGCGATACCAACAAGTCCCGCATAGAAGAACCAGATGTTATTAAGCAGCCAGACGGTTGTGGCATAGAGGAAAATCGCGGAAAGGATAGCTGTGACAAAAAACCCGCGGTATAATGCCTTCATCGGGTCTTCATTGTCCGCAAGCTTCTCAGTAACAAAGAATATCCCCACAATCGTGGCAATCAGGCCGAAAGCCCCCATCACCAGTGGGAAAAGGATTCCATTCAGTCCGAATACCGGGAAGAGGGCAACACCGAGGATCATGGCCCCGATGTTCTCAGCAGCCGTCGATTCAAACAGGTCAGCTCCACGGCCCGCACAGTCCCCAACGTTGTCTCCCACGAGGTCGGCAATGACTGCCGGGTTTCTCGGGTCATCTTCGGGGATCCCTGCCTCTACCTTCCCTACGAGGTCAGCACCCACATCGGCGGCTTTCGTGTATATCCCACCACCAAGCTGGGCGAAGAGTGCAATGAATGAGGCACCGAAAGCGAACCCGACAATCAGAAACGGGGTCGTCTGGGGATCTGCACCAAAGGCGTAGAATATTAACGAAACACCAAGGAGGGAGAGGGATACAATAGTGAGACCTGATACGGCCCCACCCCTGAGTGCAAGGACAACCGATTTTCCTGCATTCTTTGTGGCTGCTGCTGCCGAACGAAGGTTCGCACGGACAGATATCCACATACCGATAATCCCGGAGAGAGAGGAGAGAAATGCTCCCAGCAGAAATGCCACGGCCGTATGCCAGGCAATTTCAAGGTTCCCTGAGATCATGTATGCGCCAAACAGCAATATCGCAACAACGATCGCAAGGATCGCAATGGTCGAATACTGCCTCTTCAGGAACGCCTCGGCCCCTTCACGGATGGCAGCCGCAACATCGGCCATCTTCACGTTTCCGGTCTCTGCCCTGAGCACCTGCCGGGCAAAAAGCCCTGCAATGGCAAGTGCAACCACGCATACCACCGAAATAAACAACAGTAAATTCATTTGGTACAAATGTCGTCACCTCTCAGAATTCAAAATTATGAGATGGGAAAATGTTTCTTTTAAAATGGTAAAAAATATTGCCTGCACCATTATGCTGATATATATAGCCCTGTTACCCCTGCATCCCGGATACTACCGGTAAAATGGAGATACCGGTAATTTTCTCACCCATTTATTACCGGATTTTCAGGCAGCCAGTGATATTGAGGTACCGTTCGTTGTTAGCTGTAAACATGAACGTTTCATCCTGACATGCACGATAGTTTTTGGGTTTCCCTGTACAATAATATTAAGATTGCGTATTTCCCATGATTTATATGACCGGCCAGACGAAAGGAAATTATCTGAAATGAAAGCAAGGGTTACAATCGACGAGTTGATAGGCGACGATATCAGGGCACACGGAGTTGAACTTGATATCGGGCGGATCATCAGGACATGGGAGGAAAAGCCCGGCCCTACGCGTATGCCTGGTATCGGAGACCTTCGTGAATGGGACCATACACTCCTGAAGAAATACCCCCCCTGCTATCTTCCATTCTGCGACCTTTGCTGTTTATGTACAATGGGAAAATGTGACCTATCCCACGGGAAGCGCGGTGCCTGCGGGATAGATATGGCGGCACAGCAGTCCCGTATCGTGCTGCTCTCGGCATCAATCGGGACTGCGACTCATACAGGCCATGCACGTCATCTTCTCGAACACCTTGTGGAGACTTCAGGGCGGGACCACCTTCTCAATATCGGGGAGTCCATCAACCTGGAAGCGCCGAATATCAGGCTTGTGACCGGAATAAAACCGATCACCCTCGGAGATCTTGAGGACGTCCTCGACTATTGTGAGAAGGAGATCACCCAGCTCCTCGCCTGCTGCCACACCGGCCAGGAAGGTAACAATATCGATTTTGAGTCCAAAGTCTTCCATGCAGGGATGATCGATCATGTCGCCATGGAGGCTGCTGATATTGCACAGATTTCATCCCTTAATTTTCCAAAAGGTGACCCGGAGGCAGCACTCGTTGATATCGGTATCGGATGCGTAAACCCCGATAAACCGTCAATTCTTGTCATTGGCCATAATGTCGCTCCTTCAGTTGAGATCACGGATTATATGCGCGATCACGGGCTTGAAGATGCCATCGACCTCGCCGGAATATGCTGCACGGCCCTTGATCTGACACGATATAACAAACAGGCGAAGATCGTCGGCCCTCTATCGCACCAAATACGGTTTATCCGTTACGGGGGGGCAGATGTGATCGTCATCGATGAACAGTGCGTCCGGACAGATGTTGTGATTGAGGCACAGAAGGTACATGCACCGGTAATAGCGACCAGTTGGAAAAATTTCCAGGGGCTTCCGGACAGGACACGTGACCCGATCGACAGTATTGTTGGGGATATTATCAAAGGTAAAAGCATTGGTGCGGCAATTCTTGATCCTGTTATAGCGGGAGAAGTGGCAGTCCGCCTCGCAATGGCGATGTTCCCGAAAAGGAAAAAATTCCGCGCAATTCCTGATGAAGCCACAATTGCCGCCGCTGCAAAGGCCTGCAGCGGATGTGAATCCTGCAGGAGGGTCTGTCCCAACGACCTCCCCCTTGCAGAAGCCATCGCCGCTGCCGGAAAGGGAAATCTGAGCCTTATTGGAGAGTTATACGAGTCCTGTATCGGTTGTACACGGTGTGAAGGCGAAGGTGTCTGCGCGAAGGGCCTGATGCCCCACACCATGATTCTCGGTGCATCGCGGATCCGGATGGAAAAGGAAAAATTCAAGATCCGCTGCGGAAGGGGGCCGATCCAGGATAAGGAGATCCGGGCCGTCGGCGGTCCGATTGTGATGGGAGAAGTCCCGGGGTTACTCGGGATGGTCGGTTGCTCGAACAACCCTGGATCATGGAAGGATATGGGCTTTATCGCGGAAGAATTCTTAAAACGGCGGTATATTGTGACCACATCAGGATGTGCTGCCATGCAGATAGGCATGTACAGGACACAAGACGGACAAGGCCTCTACGAGGCATACCCCGGGACTTTCGATGCGGGAGGTCTCGTAAATTGCGGGTCCTGTGTTTCAAACGCCCACATATCGGGTGCCGCAATAAAGATCGCGAGCATTTTTGCGAGACGGCAGCTGAACTCGAATTATGAAGAGATTGCGGACTATGTGCATAACCGTGTGGGCGCTGTTGGAATCGCGTGGGGTGCAATGTCACAGAAGGCATCTTCCATTGCCGCAGGGTTCTGGCGTCTTGGGATACCGGTCATTGTCGGTCCCCATGGTGCAAAATACAGGAGAATGCTTCTTGGACGTAAGGATCATGACAAAGACTGGGAAGTCATTGATGCGAGGACCGGGGAACGGGTCTACGCAGCGCCAACCCCTGAACACCTGTTTGCCGTCGCCGAGACACGCGAGGAGGCGATGGTCCTTATCCCGAAACTCTGCATGAGGCCAAGCGACACGACGAAGGGCAGGTCGATCAAGCTGAATCATTACATCGATCTCCACAGGAAGTTTTTTGGAGTGATGCCTGATGATATGCACCTGTTTGTGCGCACCACGGCAGATATTCCAGTCGCAATGAAAGATGATATCCAGAAAGCCCTGCGCCAGACTGACTGGAAAGAAGGGGATGGCCGAATCCCCGACCCTACCCTGCTACCCCGGCTGGTACGAAAAGGAGGTGGAACCAGATGACCGACGATACCCCCTGGCAGCGATATGAAGTCCCGGGGAGCACCCGGGCGGTGGTGGTCACAAAGCCGGCGGTTATTGCTGCCTTGCTGAATAAAGCAGCGCACCCGCTCATCGCAGCAGCCCATTACACCGATATCCCCGGGTGCCTCCAGAAAAACCCAGTGGAGATTATCATACAGATTGCAGATGCAGGAAAAATCCCCGTGATAGCCACACCATCAACGGCCCCGGCATTCAGAAAAAGGGGGTTTAACCCGGCTGCAATACTATCAATAATGGAGATCGGATCTCGGCTGAATGACCTGGAGTGGAACATCAAAGGCAACCCCCCGCACCACGACCTTGTCTTGTTCATCGGTTTCCCCTATAGTATGGGATGGCTGCTCCAGTCAGGACTGAAATCATTTGCTCCAAAGAGTATACGGTTTATTTCGATCGATCAGAGGTACCAGCCGCACTGCACACTATCGTTTCCGAACCTTTCCAGGGACGAGTGGCTATCGCACCTGAATCTGATTGCCGACGGGGTCGGACGTGTATGACACCTGAAGGTATGTTCTCCGATATCCCGGTCGAAATCGGGGTTGTTTTTGAAGGGGAACGGATCCGGAAACAGGTCATGCATGTGGAACTTGGGGGGCCCCAGGTAAAAGAAAAGTTTGAGATCCTCAGGGTGAAACCCCCGGAGGAGGTCATCGACGGGGAAGTGAAGGTGCTGGGCCCTGATCTTTTTGAGATGGCTGAAGGTGGGGCTATCCCCTTTGGCATCTGCGTGGAGGTT